>JAABUV010000682.1_pt1 | contig 51475 bp, 96 predicted proteins | sample 5559971 | NCBI WGS metagenome assembly JAABUV01 (sample SAMN10711881, study PRJNA513362) | rock metagenome | isolation source: Antarctica rocks | place: Antarctica: Victoria Land, Knobhead nord | collected 2015-12-19 | reverse complement strand
CGGTTCCAGCGCTTGAGCTCGCCGACGAGCGCCGCGTTGTAGTTGTTCGCGCGCCGCGCGCCGACCAGCACGCGCGCCACGCGGTTGCCCACGTAGCTGGCCGTGCGGTTGAGCGCGTCCAGCTCCAGGCGCAGCCGCTGGTTCTCCTGCAGCAGGCGCGCCTCGCCGCGCGGCGCGCCGCCGGCGGCGGCGGCGCCGGCGCCGGCGGGCGGCGCGGGGCCGTCCTCGGCGCTGGAGGAGGTAGCGCGGGCAGGCGCCGCGCGCGTCGCGCCGGCGCCGCGCTCCAGGCCGCGGCCCTGGCCGCAGCGGGGCTGGTCTCAGAGGCGAATGAGGGGGGCAGCGTCGGGGCAGGCCCTGGGTGACGCGCGGCCATGGCCGTGGCGCCAGGCCCTCCGAGCTGCCATGGCTCACCAAGAGCATTCCTATGTGACATGAGGCAGGCGCCGGCGCACGCAAGGGCCGAGATGTGCACTCTGCCCACACAAACGACCTGCAGACAGAGCAGCCTCTTCATCGGTGCGCATGCAGGTCCTTGACCTGACGCCCGCTCGCCCGCATGGTGTCATATGTTCACCTCGACCTCAGGCCTGCTCGTGCAGCTCTATGACAAACTCATGACAATTTGAACCAAGCAGCCCGCGCTCAGAGCGCTGCCAATGCGGAACAGGCGAGGTATACCCTACCCTGTACCCAGCGCGGGCGAGGGGCGCCGCACCTGGGCGCCGTCCTCTGCGGCGCGCAGCGCGAGCGCGCGCGCCTGGCTTGCCGAGCGCTCTAGGCCGCGGCCCTGGCCCCAACAGGCGGCTGTCAGGAGGGCGGCTTTGGCCTGTCCGGCCAGCGTCCGCTGCGGACACGGCAGGCAAGCCCCCCGCGGGGCCCACATGCTGACCGAGCTGGGCGCCGCCCAACCACACACCTGCCGGTCCGTGCTTTTCATGCACAACTGGCGGTTTACACACGCCCTCTCTCACGCATACTGCAGACACTACGAGCACGAGTTCGTCAGACCCGGGCCCCGCAGGCGCCCCTGCCGGGGCGGGCCCGAGGCGCGCGCGCACCTGCGCGCCGTCCTCGCCGCCACGCGCCGCCGCCGCCCGCACCTGGCTGCCCAAGCGCTCCAGGCTGCGGCCGTGGCTGCCGGCGCGCTCAATCGGGCGGCCCACCTGCACGCCGCGGGCAGCCGTGGGCTGTGTTCGCTTTCTCCGTTCTTTTCCGCTTACTCGTGGGCAAGCAGGACGCAGGGACCGCCGCGACGCACAGACGCAGCGCTGGCGCGCGCCGCGCGGAGCTGGGCGTCCCCGAGGCGCCTGCGCACGTGGGAGGAGCGGCGCAGCCACAGGACTGTCCCCCACAGCAGCGAGCAGCGACTGAGCACGCTCACACTGACACTGCCGCCCCGCGCGCGCGCCTGGTTGCCGGGCGCCGGGCGCTCCAGGCCGGCCACGCGCGCGGCGAGCGCCGCGTTGTCCTCGGCCAGCCGCTGGTTGACCGCCTGCAGCGTGGCCGCCTGCATGGCCTCGCGCTCCGCGGCCTCCGCCGAGCGCTTGGCCAGCGCGGCCTTCTCCGCCTCCAAGCGCGCCACCTGCATAGGGTTAGGGTAATAGGTTTAGGGCCAACATGCGCGCAGCCGGGCGGCCGCGGTGAGATGACGCCCGCGCGTGCCTGCTTGGGGGGTGAGCTTGCAGTGCAAGGCTTGCGCTCTGTGTCCTCTTATGCAGCCTGTGCCGCGGCAAGGCGCGCAGCGGCGGGCGCGCAGGGCGCCGCACCTCCCGCAGCAGGACGTCCGGCGCCGGCGCCTGGCTGCCGTTGCGCGGCTCTGCGCGCGCCTGGGCCTGCGGCGCCGGCCCGGCGCCGCCGCCCAGCGCAGAAGTGCCGCTGCCCCGGCCGCCGCTTGCCGCACCAACTGCCGGCGCACCAGCACCCCCCTCAGCCTCCAACCGTGCAGGGGTGAGCGCGCCCCGCGCGCCCCCGCCGCCGGTCTCCGCATTGGCGCCGGCGCCGCCGGGCGGCGCAACGCCGGCGCCGGTAGCCCCGCTGGCGCCGGCGGCTGGTCTGGCGCCGTCTGCGGCTGCGGCAGCCGTGCCAGCCTCGCCGTTGCGGCGCTCCAGGCTGCCAGAGCGCTTGGGCCGCATCAGCGCCCGCGCGAACGCCATGTGCTCGCGCCTGCACCCAGCGCCCCCTGGTTCGGTCGCAGGCAGCAGCCTTCCCTGCCAAGCAAAAGGGGGTTGCGATGTGTGCTCAGCTCAAGTCTGCAAGACGCTATGGTAAGCATGTCGTGCGCTTGCGGATATGGCCTGCTCTACGCGACTGCCGGGTGCAAAACTACGTCGCCAGTGCAGAGTCCACAGGCGGTGCTACGTGCCAAGGACGGTGCAGGGGCATACTACCCCGGGAGCAGAGCGCCCTCGCCTGTGCTTCTGCCCGACGGACTGGCCAACTGCTGCAAATGCGGCAACTAGTCACCTTCGTGGTTACCTTGCAAGCACCACGCAGTGCACAGATACCCGTGCGTGTGACGCGGCGGCGCACGCAGCACCGGGCGGATGCTGCCCGCACCTGGGCGCCCGGGCGCGCAGCTAATGCGGATGTACAGTGTGGCGCATGCAAAACGCCAGCATAACTGCGAAGCTCAGCGCCCCGCCCTCCCGCCGCAGTGTCGCTTCACCGCAGGGAGAGCGGTACGCTGTCGCAGGCTAGCTGGCCTCACAGCTTGCTTGTGATACCTGCGCCCCTGCAGCCTCCCAACACTCAGCGCTGCCGCCAGAAAGCTCGCCCGCCAGCAGGCATGATTACATGGACGCTTAGAGCAGAGGGCATCGTCCGGAGAGGCTTGCGCGGCTGGCGCCTTGCACCCCCTGAGCACCGGGGGCTCTCCTAGTGACCTGGGGCCCACATTACTGGCCAGCAAATATATGCTTCTGCTTACTATACCTCCTATGGGGCTGACGCAGCAGATAGCCAAGTCCGGCAGGCAGTTACATGCGCACCAGGCCCTGGCGCCCGCCTCCTGTAAATATGCACCGCTCAGCTCCACCCGCATCAAGCAGCTCTCAGGCTAGCCGTGTGCTGCTCAGCACGCCGCGCAGCGACACCTTGGGAGCACTTTGGGCCAGAATGAGGGTGTGGGGGGGTTTTGCGCCTTTTTTTTTCCTTGGCGGGAGCGGTCAAGTCGACGTAAACAAACAGTGGCGTTAGCGCTTTGCCACTGATAGCAAAGCGCTGGTACCACGCTTGTGACCAGGATGCAGGCGAGCCTGGCATACAAACTTACGCATGGGCCATGCTCACGCTCCGCCGTGTACTGTCATCCCTGCCCGCCCAGCAGCTGGCCAGCGCGTCCCTTTAGTCCCAACCCTTCCAAGTGCCGGCAGCGGCACAGGAGGCAACACAGTATCTGCACTGCCGCGCAAGCTGATGCAGGCATGGTGGTGCGGGAGGTGCTAAGCCGTGCAGACAGGTGTGTTCCTGTCACATGCATCCCCGCTTACTTGAGTTGTGCCGGTCGCTTAATGCCTATACGCCTCTAGCCAATCCCAGCACGTGCAGCATGGAGTGGGGCACATGCTGTGAAGTCCCAGTGACACTCGAGTCCACTCACAGGATGAAGCTCAACCGGGAAGAGGACCGGCAGTTTTACCGTGCGGCGCCTCGTAGTTTATATAAGAGGCTTGCGCCCAGTTGCTGAGCTCAACTGGGTAGCTCCTGACCTGTCAGCCATCACTTGCACACTGTAGTGCATGATTCAGCAACACGCTCTCGTTGCGGCCCTGCATGTGTCAGCACACGCGTGACTGCAACGCCAGATAGGCGCAGACCAGTTTTTGCATGCGGCCCGCCTGGCCTCCTTACCAGCTTGTGCTAGCGCAGGCAGCCCGCGGCTGGTGACGCATGTGGATGAAAGGTTCCTCGCGAGGGTCACGCAGCTGTACCGGCAACGCATCCCGGATGGCGCCGCCGTGCTGGACCTCATGTCGTCCTGGGTGAGCCACCTGCCAAAGGAGCGGCACTACTCGCGCGTGGTCGGCCACGGCATGAACGCCGCCGAGGTGCGCTTCCCACACAGGTCCTCCCCTTGACTCAGTTCCGGAGCCGCTCTGCTCGGCTCTGCTTGACATCAACTACCGCGCCTTCCGGACTGGGTGCACTGCTCAGGCCAAAATACTCTGCACACGTTGAGCCACCGCAGCCTCCTGCTGCATGCGAGCGCGTCAACTCGTGCTGCCGTGTCACCAGTGCATCCCCGCGTGCGCTTGCTGCATGCACCACGGCCCGCAGCTTCACGCGCGCGGCAACAGCAGACACGCATAGTCACAGCAAGACCATGCTGTCGGCGGTGCGCAGCGCGGCGCGCCGAGCTTGTCCAGCTTGAGGTCGTGCGGACCAGGACATGGTAGGTCAGCCCGTCCTCAAGCTGCGGGCGCCTGGGGGCGCAGCTGGCGCGCAACAAGCGCCTGGACAGCTTCTTCGTGCGGGACCTGAACGCGGAGCCGGGCGGCTGGGCGCTGGCCGACCAGAGCTTTGACGCGGTGCTCTGCTGCGTCTCCGTGCAGTACCTGCAGCAGGCGCGCGGCGGGTCCAGCACGTTGAGAGCGCCAGAGTCCACACCATGCATGGCAGGGACAGATGTATGGACTTTGTCCAGCCGGCATGCAGAGTATCTGGCGTCGTGCGCAGTGTGCCTCTGACAGGCTTGCGCACGCTGCGCGCGGCCGCCAGTCGGAGCGGGACGAGCCTGCGCTGTAGCCAGTGCTGTCGCCGGCGCTGTAGGCCGCTGCGGCACCCCAGACGGAGCGGCAATGCGTGTCTGCCCGCCGGCGCCTCCTTCCAGGCTGACCGCTGGGGCTCGAGTGACTCTAGGATGGTCCAGAAACTACTTTGAAAGACAGCGCTGTGTGCAGCGTGTGCCACGGCACAGTCTTCCCTTTGTCCGGTGTATGCGCTGCCGGCGGCATGCGCCGGACCGAGCTGCGTCCGCGGCGCAGCCAGAGCGCGTGTTTGCGGAGGTCTTCCGCGTACTGAAGCCAGGCGGCTGCTGCATCATGACCTTCAGCAACCGGCTGTACTATGAGAAGGTGCGCGTCGTTCCAGACCAGGCTCGATGCTCTCCTGGCCTGCACTATGAGAAGGTGCACGCCGCTCCCAATCAGGCTCGATGCTCTTCTGGCCTGCACTGTGAACAGGTGCTTGCTGCCGCTCCAGATCAGGCTCAATGCGCTCCTTGCCTGCTGCCTTGCGCTCGCTGCGGAGAGCTGGGCCTGCGGCATGATGCGGATGGCTGTCTGTGCAGGCGATCCAGGCCTGGCGGGACGGCTCCGGCTACAGCCGCGCGCAGCTGGTGAAGCAGTACTTCCTGTGCGTCGCGGGTGGGCGCCCTGCTTGGCGTTCTTTGAGATCTTGCTGCTTGCTTGACATGCTGACGGCACAGCTAGATGAGAAGCTGGTTACCAATGTTTTGAAGCCTGCTATCAGTTACTGGCCTGAATGACAAGGCGGTGTATGCTGCAGATGAGCATATTGTCAGCACGTGGTCTTGCTCGTTAGTGTCTAAGGCAAGCCTGTCATGCATTTGATGTGTGACAAGCAGTACTGGAATATCACATACCAAACAGGGGTAGTAAGTTGGAGGACACAACTCTCAGAACTCAGGAATAGCAAGGATAGCACCACGGGCTGCAACCAACAGCGTGCGGCGCGCGCAGGCTTTACGGAGCCGGAGGCGCTGACAGACGTGGACGTGTCGCCGCCGCCGCCTGGCGCGCTGGCCGCGCTGCTGAGCAGGGTGACCTCATTAATGCAACGCGCGTCCGGCGACCCATTCTATGCGGTCGTGTCGTATCGCAACTATCGCCGGTTGCCAGAGTGATACTGAAGCTCACAGCTCTGAGCTCTCAGACGTGCTTGCCAGCAGCGCATAGCGCTTTGTGTGCAAGTTGCCATGCGATGATGCATGCAGTGCATGTATTGCGCGTCCATGCGGACGCATGCTGAGCAGCGCGACTTTGCCGTCCAGTGTGGCCTCAGGGCAGTATGTGGCCGTTGAGCTCCATACAGAACAGCTCTAACACAATCCAGGAGTGCAGCTCTCCCTACTTTTCAGCCGCGTAGCGCATTGGCCATGCCTTGCAATTCCCATGGGACCAAGTTGTGAGCATGAGACCCTGGTTTCCCTTGCCGTTTCACCACTTACGCAACACACTTAGCTTGCGCTAGCTAAAGAACCACAACCATAGCACTTTAAATACTTTTCATACACACTATTCAACAGCTGAGAGGTTGTCCAGACGACGGCAACTTTTGAGAAAGACGGGAGAAGTGCTTGCATTCTGAAAACTGTCGCATCCGTTCACTTGCTAAGCTGCTGTTAGCAGGAAGTCTCACTCTCACGCCGCTTGCAGAGAGAGCACTTTTGCATCAACTTTCTGGACCGGCGGCCGCGGCATTGGGCGCCCCACGGGGGCTGCCTGTCGCATCGGCTTGCATGCCAGTGATAGCGGCCACCAGACTGTAGCCTGAACAAGGAGACAGCATGCGGATTGAAGAGGTTACGTCGACCACCAAGGCGCAACGCATCGCCACTCACACGCACATCAAGGGCCTGGGCCTGGCAGAGGATGGCACGGCGTTGCCCCTCGCAGCAGGTAAGAAAGGCTGCACGTGTGCAAAGGCTGTTCTGCGGCTGAGCTTGCACATGCATGCACATGTAACTCTTGGACTTCCATGCACTTGTCGTGAGCAGACGGCATGAGCGCGGTGGCTGCATTGCACCACACATTCAAGTGTTAGCGGTCGACAAGCTGCGCTGCTCAGCGCTGGACCAAGCGCATGCAGAAGCTTGGTCCGCTGAGACTACACCGTAGCACCACCACGCGACACTGTGCAGGCGCTGGGCAGCACGGAAGCCAGTGCAGCAAGCGCGTGCGCGCACGCGGCAGGCTTTGTGGGGCAGGAGCAGGCGCGGGAAGCGTGCGGGGTGGTCGTGGACATGATCAGGCAGAAGAAGATGGCGGGGCGGGCGCTGCTCATGACAGGTGCGGCGCTCTGCAGGGCCGCCTTTTGCAATCGAGGCTGGCCGGAAGAGTTGCCTTCCCTTGTAGGCACCTGGCACGCGGAGGCGCCGCTTGGTGTATCGGTGCCAGCCCGCTGACCGTCGCAGCCACGCTTTACGCACAGCGCGACGTCCCCCCGCTGAGGCACGCCGCACGGCGTGCCCAGCGCGGCTCTGCGCCGCTGTCGCCGCGCGTCCGCGCCCAGCGCCAGCGCGGCGCTGCCGGTGTCGGGCGGGGCGCCCGTACGGCCGGCAGGCGCGTGACGCGTGCTGGCAGACGTGAGACGCGCGGCCGCGCGCACGCAGGCGCGCCGGGCAGCGGGAAGACGGCGCTGGCGCTGGGCGTCGCGCAGGAGCTGGGCAGCAAGGTGCCCTTCTGCCCCATGGTCGGCTCGGAGGTGTACTCGTCCGAGGTGAAGAAGACGGCCGTGCTCATGGAGCACTTCCGGCGCGCGATCGGTGCGGCTGGTGCCCTAACCATAAATTCCTCTTCTTCCCCATGGTCATCTTGGAGGTGTACTCGTAAGAAGACGGCCGTGCTCATGAAGCCCTCCGGCGCGCCATCGGTGCGGTCGGTACCCTGACCCTACCCCGCCCGGCTCCAGCGCGCCTGCGCGCGCGCTGGCGGCGACGCGCGGCGCACGCGCGGGCGGTGCACTGCCGCTGGCCGTGCAGGTAGCATTACGGTGCAGGTGCTGTGCCAGACGATCGGCTGCTGTTGGTAGCCTGCCTCTGGAGGGGTTGCGCCGGTGACACCTCAGGCGCGGCTATGCGGGCCTGAAAGCGAGCGGCACGCGTCCTGGTATTGGTGCACGCTGGCATGCTTGGCACCTGCGGAGCAGACGAGCGCACTGGATCGAGCGCTCGGCGCGCGCGCCTGCCCTGACGCGCCGCCCGGCGCGCAGGGCTGCGCATCAAGGAGAACAAGGAGGTGTACGAGGGCGAGGTGATCGAGCTGACGCCGGAGGAGGCGGAGAGCCAGACCGGCGGCTACGGCAAGGTCATCGCCAGCGTCGTCATCGGCCTGAAGAGCGTCAAGGTGCGCGCGTGCCCCGCGCCCGAGCTCGACACGACTGCTAGTCGCGCCCCGACCTCGTTGTGCATGCATACGTGTCAAAGGAGACGAACATCATTGAGGCGTGCCCCTGCCGCCGCCGGCCCCGGCGAGCGAAGGCGCCGAGCGGGGCAGGTGGTCGGGCCCGGCGCCGCGTGCAGGGCACCAAGCACCTGAGCCCGGACCCCACAATGGCGAGCCAGGCGCTGAGCGGGGCGGGGGGCCGGGCCCGGCCGCCCGCGCAGGGCGCCAAGCACCTGAAGCTGGACCTCATGATGGCGAGCGGGGCGGGGGTCCGGATCTGAGTTGGGACCGGCGCCGCGCGCAGGGCACCAAGCACCTGAAGCTGGACCCCACGATCTATGACGCGCTGCAGAAGGAGCGCGCGGCGGTCGGCGACGTCATCTACATCGAGGCCAACAGCGGCGCGGTCCGGCGCGTGGGCCGCTGCGACGCGTACGCAACCGAGTTTGACCTGGAGGCCGAGGAGTATGTGCCGCTGCCCAAGGCGCGCGCGCTAGGTTTAGGGCTCCTCCTTCGCCCCGCGTTCCGTCGGCCGGTGCAGGCATCCGGCGTGCCGAGCGCTGCGGCGCGCGCGCGCGCGCTCGAAGCTCGATGTTGAGGCCAAGGAGGAAGCGCGCCTGCTGCAGGCAGCACTGCCTGATGAAAAGATGAGGTCATCTGTCCTGTATACACATGCGAATGCGCAGGGTACTGCCGCGTTGTCCAGGTGCAGGAAATGCATGCCATACCCTGCCTGCGGTGCGGGTGTGCTGTGAAGCACACAGCAGTGAGCCCCAGCTGGCGTGGCCGATGCTCCGGCCGAGAAGGAGCGGTGCTGCGCTGGCAGGGGCGCTGTGCGGGGCTCGAGCGCCGCCCGGTGAGGCAGCGCGCGCGGCGCGCGCGCAGGGCGACGTGCACAAGAAGAAGGAGGTGGTCCAGGACGTGACGCTGCACGACCTGGACGCCGCCAACGCCAAGCCGCAGGCGCGCCCGGCCGGCCCGACCCGCGGCGGCGCGCCGCCGCGGAGTGACTGGGGTGTGAGTGCGCGATGGGTGGCCGCGCTCGGCATGGTTCAGTAGGCTGGGGCCCTGAAAGAGACGCCGGCGCGCGCGCGCCAGCCGCGTGCGGCAGCCGCGCCGGCCCGCAGCAACTGAGTTCGGCGGCGGCGCGCGCGCGCGGCAGGGCGGGCAGGACGTGCTGTCAGTCATGGGCCAGCTGCTCATAGGGTTGCTGATACCCTGAGCCAGCGCGGCGGCGGCACGCGCGGCAGGGCGGGCAGGACGTGCTATCGGTCATGGGCCAGCTGCTCAAGCCAAAGAAGACAGAGATTACAGACAAGCTTCGGCAGGAGATCAACAAGGCGCGCGCGCCGCTGGCCCTGCGCTCGCGTGCCGCGCTCGGTATGGGGAATCATAACCATTGTAAGCAGCCGGCAGCGCTGACAGCCGTTGCTGCGGTGCTGCAGCTCTTCATGTGGGCGCTCTGTGAGGTGTGCAGGGACGGCACCGTGTCATGGTCATGTCGCAGCACTTGCAACGCATCGCGTGCCCGCTCCTCGTTCTTGCAAGACAAAGCTGACTGTGGGTCACAAGCGACCCAAATGAGGCCCGCGGGCAGACATGAGCTGTGGTGGCAGGGCTGTCACCTTTCTGGGAGCGCGCAGGTGGTAAATCGGTACATCGACCAAGGGACAGCAGAGCTTGTGCCAGGCGTGCTGTTCATTGACGAGGTGCGCGGCTCAGACAGGGGACTCTGCACACTGACGGACTATGACCTAGCTCCAAGTCGTCCGTAGGGTGTGATAGGGTGTGAGCCCAGAGAAACAGCATGCTGCTGTTTTCAAAGTGTGGTCTTTCTTCTGTAATGTGGTGTAAACGCATCGCGAGCTGGGGCGCAATGTGCCAGCCCATACGCCCAAGGCCGTTCGCCGGCCAGCGCAGGTGCACATGCTGGACATCGAGTGCTTCACGTTCCTGAACCGCGCGCTGGAGTCCAGTCTGGCGCCCATTGTCATCTTCGCGACCAACCGCGGTATCTGCCAGGTGCCCGCCCCGGCCCGCGCCCGCGCCCTCGTGCGCACCTGCCGCTCTCGCGCCTGCTGTCGGCAGGTGCCTGGCGCGCTCGGGCACTTCTGCGCATGCTGTAATGAGCAAAGTATGCTGCTCAAGCGCGTGCCTCAGCTCCAGGCCTAGCCACTGCTTGGGCCAATGGTAGACAATGTTGGCTTATTTTTCCGGAATAGTTTTTAGCTCTAGCATATGTCCAGCAGGACCAAGAGCAGGTCAAGGTCATGGGCGCGCGCGCGGCGCGCGCAGATACGCGGCACGGAGATGCGCTCGCCACACGGCGTGCCGGTGGACCTGCTGGACCGCCTGCTCATCATCCGCACGCTGCCCTACTCCCTGGAGGAGGCGGTGCAGATCCTGGCCATCCGCGCGCAGGCGCGCCCCGTCAGCACCCAAGCGTCTCGGGGTGGGTAGCTATACCCCTAGACTGAAGTTGAGGCTGCGGCGTGTGCGGCATTCAGGCCTGTGAGTCCGCTCTTTGCCATGCAGCTGCCGATCTTCTGAGGCCGGCAGGCACCCGATACGTTCGAGACGGGTGGGCAGGAGGCCTCGAGGGCTCCCTGACCGTGCACATGCTCTCTGCTCGCGTCGCCGCATGGCACGCCTGCGGGGCACATGGGGGCGGGGTGGTGCCGCGGCCCAGGTGGAGGGCATCCGCATGGAGGAGGCCGCGCTGGGCTAGGGTTAGGGTTAGGATAGCCTACCCTGGCCCGCCTGCGCCTGCGGGGCACATGGGGGGGTTGCTGCGCGCCAGGTGGAGGGCATCCGCATGGAGGAGGCCGCGCTGGGCTACCTGGGCGAGATCAGCCAGGCGGCCTCGCTGCGGCACGCGGTGCAGCTGCTCACGCCCGCGCACGTGCTGGCCAAGACCAACGGTGCGCGCATGCGCTGTGTGCAGTGCGAGGGGCGTCCCTGTACCACTCCTTACCTCACTCTTTACCAGGAACAAGCCAACCGGATGTTCTGAGCCATGGAACGCCGCAAAGTACCACATGCATGGGCATATTATCCATATGATGCCCGCTGTTGCCCAAGAGTTATCTGATGACAGACAGGAAAGATGGATCCAAGCATGCCTGGTCGCCAAGCCTGAAGGCAGCGCGGCTCCTCATCTGTGCTGTGTTGGCGAGCAGGCCGCGAGGAGGTGGCGCGCGGGGATGTGGAGGAGGTGCACGCGCTGTTCCGCGACGCCAAGTTCACGTCGCGGCTGCTCGCCGAGCAGGCGGACAAGTATGTGTCATGATGCGGCTGCCCTTGCGGGAGGCAGTCGCCAGCACTGCTGCAGATTGATGTTGCTGCGGGGGCAGTGAGTGGCGAGCAGCATGCGTCGGCCGGCGACCAGCGCGCATTTGCGCAAAGCTTTGGTGGTGAGAGGTGCGGTGCGCGGTTGTCAGCTGGCCAAGGCATGACACGTGGATAACCTGTCAGAGCTTGGAGGGCCGCGTGGCTCAGAAAAGTTGATCGTCGAATATGGTTTAGATTCCTGAACTGCCTGTTGAGCTATGTCAATGAACTTTGCAAACACTTGTGCTGTCCTACACTAGCCATGCAATTCCGCCAACACAGTAACAGACGTGGGAGTGCAATACTGGTGTGCTGCAAAGCGTCGGTGTGACACCTACAGATAGATGAGTAGATGATCTATTCCAATCTCTCTGCGCATGCGACACCAAGAGGGGCGCTGCTGTCGATGCGCATGCAGCTGCTGCACTGTCCAGCATAGCTGATAACACCATCAGTGGCATTACAGCAATGCAGCTGGCAACGCAGTGCCGCAAATCCAGCCGGACATCACAGCATCCTTCAGCACCCCCTTGACGCCCTATGACCTGCGACACAGCTAACTTTACAAAGAGCTGCTGATGATACACACAGCCTCGCCCGAGCTGGCTCACAGCTTGGGCTTGGGCGCCAGGCCCATGGCCCGCGACTTTGCCTCCACGCCCCGCGAGGCGCGCGAGACGGCGCCGCGCGGCACCGCGGGCGGCCGCCACAGCCATGCGGCGCCGTCCACCACCAGGGTGTCGCCTGTCCCGAGGGCGATGCTGGTGAGTGACGAGCAGGATGGCACCCGCCATAAGCACCTACTTTCAGCCCAATCCAAAGTGCACACTTGCACGCAGCCTATCAAGCTGAGTGCACGGTGACTCGCATGAATGCAACATGCTCTAGATCGTGCACGACCTCACGCCTGTGACTACCAGGCGCATTTGCTGCCACCATAAGACCAGTAGCGTATGCTGCTATGCTCACCGGTGTGGCATTTAGTGAATCCTTTTCACGTCAGAGCCCAGCCCTTGCAGCAAGGAGGCGCGGAAGCGCAGAAGTGCGCATGAGGCCAGGCCAGCCGGGGTGGCGGGTGGCGGACCGCTGATGAAGCGCGCGGCGGGCGACGCCAGGAACACGGCCGCGATGGCGATGTCCCACTTGGCGCCCACGTGGCCGACGGGGATGCAGGCGGCGACCGCGCGGTTGACCGCGTCCTCGCCGCCGTCCACGCCCGCCAGCTTCTGCAGGCCTGCGCGGCTCGCAGGCATGGCGCCTATCTTGGCTGCCCCTCCCCGCCCGCCCGCACCTGTAGCATGGCCGGCAAGGCAGGCCCAGCGCATGTGACGGGCTGTGAAGGACCCGTGCGTGGAGTGGCAGGGCTGGGGCGCAAGCAGTGCCTCTGACACATGCTGCATGCAAAAGATGCCTTCACGCTGCACATGGCGACCGTTTCCTGGGTCTGCTATAAGTTTTATGTGAGCACTGCAGCCCCATGGAAACCCAATTAAAGGGCCTTCAACGAGCCTGTGCATGGCCGGGCGGCCAAGCAGGAGGCACCAGCGGTGCCGCCGATCGGCCCGGGCGCGATGCCGTTGACGCGGACGCCAAACTCGCCCCACTCGACTGCCAGGCTGCGCGTGAGGCTGTCCACGGCGGCCTTGGCGGCCGATGCGTGCGCCTGGCGCGGACAGCAGCGGTGCTCAATGCCGGCCGCCAGGTCGCAAGCTTAAGCCCTCCAGAATGCCAGGCCTTACTTTGCCTGACCAGGCCCAGGCAACACCCGGGCACCTTTCAGCAGGTCCACAGCTCGGGCGCTGACACATCAGGTTGCAAGCCAGGGCAACAGGCACCCTGAGCAGGAGAACGCGAACGGAGGGCTGTCGCCAGATGCGAATTCCGCCGCAGCGCACAGTCTCGTTGATGCCATCATGAGGCATACGACGTTGCACTTGGCGCAGAGTGCTCGTGTGTTGCGCCAGGTTGTCACTATGTTGGAGCTTCAACAAGCTCCAAGTGGCTCTCGCTAACGCCCACGCTTGCGCCGACACACGTGCTGTACCACGCGGGGCGCCTTCCCTCGCGCCGCCTCCCTATTCGTCCTGCCAATGCGTCAACCGGGACACGCCGTAGCATCTTATAAAGTCACAGGCGCTGCTCGGTCGCCTACGGTCCGGAAGCCCTTGGGGCCTGCGCAGGACCCGCGCGCGCGCCTGCCACCAGGTCGCGCCGTAGTGCAGCGTGGCGCTGATGTTGATGACCGCGCCGCCGCCCGCCTTGCGCAGCTCCGGGAAGGCCGCGCGCGAGGCGGCGAACGTGCCGAGCGTGTCGATCTCCATCACGGTGCGGAAGCCGTTGGCGCTCAGCTCCTCCGCGGCCGCCTGGCCGCGCGGGGCGCGTCAGGAGAGGAGAAAGGCAAGGCTCGCCGGGAGAAGGGGCGGTTCGGCAGAACGCGCGCGGGGCCGCAGCGGCGGCCGCGCCAATCGGCTCCCCCTCGGCTGTCCGGTCAGTTAGCAGAGCAAGCTACGGGAACAGGTCTGCCAGGGTCAGGCTGTCAGGGTCAGCCGCGACCCGCACGCCGGCTGTGCTCAGTTGTCAGAGCCTGTGCTGGTGACGGGTGAAACACAGCTTGCCAGCAGTTATTCAAGATGAACGTGACAATCCAAGGTTGCTAAGGCGCACAGCCTGTGCTCGGGGACCAGCATGCATCTACTGTGCATCGGCTGCTCAGCAACATGCAGGGTGACCCTCTGCCACCCAACGCAATTCCAAAGCGGGTCGCTGAGCGTGCAGGCTGCTAACGAGATGCGGTGCATGTTCACGGAGCTGCGCCACAGCCACCCAGGCGCCTCCACGACGGCACAGCCAGCTGTGCCGCACCAGGAAGTTCCCGGCCGCGCAGTTGACCAGGATGTCGAGCCGCCCGAAGCGGCCCACCGCCTCGCGGACCCAGCGCTCGCAGTCGTCGGCCTTGCGCACGTCGCCCTGTGCGCGCGCCGCGCCGGCGGCCCGGAGCCTGAGTTGGTTGCGTGGTTACACCTGAACAGCACCGCCGAGACCCTGCGTGTCTGCTGCCGCTCTGTCCATACTGCCTAGCACGAACTGAGCGGGCCGCCGGCGTCAATAGGTGACAGTGACTGTGTCAGTGTGTTAACCTCAGGCAGGCGACAGCTGTGTAAACGTGGGCAGAAAGACCACAAGGCAGGTACAGTACAAACGCCAGTCCGCAGCCATGGGCAGCACCTGCACGCCCAGCGCGGCTATGCCCTCGCCCGCCAAGGCCGCGCACGAGTCGGTCAGCACCTGCTGGCGCCTCCCGGTGATGACCACCTTGGCGCCATGGAGGCCTGCGACATTCAGCAACACAGTGGTCTTCCTGTTTGACACCACCCGGGGACCTTTGGTGCTCGACGATCACGACCCTCTACAAGCTATAGTCCATGCACTCCACATGCACCAGACCAGGGCGCTCACCTAGCTGCCGGGTTATCTCGTAGCCAATGCCGCTGCCGCCGCCCGTGATCAAGGCAACCTGCACGCGCCGCTGCTGCTCAGTCTTGCTCGCCATGGGCGCTCCTGTCCTGGTGCGGTGTATTTGCACGAGAGTCACCTTGCCAGCGAGGACGTTGTCACGGAAGGGCGAGGGGCTGGGCGTTGGCGGGGCAGACATGTCAGCTACGACGGTGGCGGAGCTGCTTCCCTTCCCGAGCGGAGTGGATGCGTGCTGCGATGCAAACGCGCTGAAGAGCTTCACTCTCAGCTACACAGATCCATCAGCATCGAGCACGGAGAAATAATCAAGATGCTGCTCGATAAAGTTGTGACCAAGTTGTCTGTTGCCACCGACTGCATTGCTTCTGGGGGCACCCACGGCCGCTGAGGAACGCTACAATAACGTGGTCGAGGCTGCAGGCCATGACCTCCCATTCAAGCAACTTCGAACAGTACCATTGTGCATGAAAATAATATCATGCCTCCTTGTGCTGCCACTGGAGAGGAGGCAGGCAGGCAAATCAGAGGCTTCTTGAGCCAACCAAGGACAGGATTTGAGTGTGCGCATTACATGCGTATTGCAACCCCTGCACCCACAGACGCATGTAGCGACCACACTTACAACGTACTGTGTCAGCCATCATCACGTGTGAAGCATGGGCGCCCACGCTCGCTTACATGCAGCTCACAAAAAAATATGAGCCGCACTCGGTGAGACTCGAACTCACGCACCTTTCGGTACACACTAGCAGCGCTAGTTTAGCAGGCGTGCGCCTTAACCACTCGGCCACGAGTGCTCACTGACTCGGGTTGCGTTGCAGGCATATCTCGTCATGTATGTCCTGTCAAATCGATGCATGTATTACGTTGGCTGCCTCTGCAGTGTAGTGCGCGCGGATATGCACTGCAGGCCGAGAAGCAGTGCCTGGGCATGCCGCACCTGGCAGTGTGCGTGTTTGGCTGCCATGCATCTGACGCTGCTCCACTGCTTGGAAGAGCGTCAAGCGCAGTCCAGCCGTGCGCAAACCAGCCACTGTTGCTACTTGGACTGCAAGCAGAATCAGTGGTGGCTGGATTCACATGTCTGGACTGCGTTGATGCTCTTCTAAGCAGTGGAGCAGCGCCAGATGCATGGCAGCCAAACTGCCAGGCAGAGCCAACCCATCCATGGCTTGCATAACCCTGGCAAGTCAGATACGGCCTGTGCTTGCATGGCACATGACAGGCCCATGATAAAAAAGCACATGTGATTGTGGCTGGAGAGGAGCGACATCAAAGCCCTGCAGCTCCGCTTGAGCCTTGCATTGTGGCTCCATGTCGTGTTCCTCCAACACGAGGAGGCGGGTGTGTGCTCACTCGTGCTCCGAGCCGGATTCAATCGCTTCCAGAGCGCACACCGCAGTCCTTCTAATACTTGGTTGGACATCACCTAAGGCGTAAGAGCAGGACAAGATGGGCAGACTCGCAAACTCTCCCGCCGAGGCGCTGGTAGTCATGGGGCACTGGACCTGCATCGTTCGCGCTCTACCCGAACATGCTGGCAGGCAAAGAACAGCTCAGCACTTACTAGCTTTGCACGTACGCTCACAGTTGTCGTCCACGTCAGCTGCAAAACTCTCGCACCATGCGTCATCGTGGTTGCTTGTGCATGCCCGCAGCCAGGCGCTGTGCCCCGCTGGCAGCCACAACCCGGCGCAGCCCCGCTACCGCACTGCACACAAGCGTGCACGCATGCAGCCACTGCGCAGCACGCTGCCGGGCGCCGCGAAGCACCGGTGCCGCTTAATGCACGAGCGCGCCGCTGGGGTATAGGGTAGGGTTAGGCGCTTACTGCGTGGGATGACCGGCGCGTGTCAGACGGCGGCGGAAGCCATCGGGCGAGCTCGTGGCGCGCGACGCGGCGGGCTTGGACGGCGAGCGGGAGTTGCTGCCGGACTCGCTGCTGCTGCCGGAGTCGGTGCCGCTGCCAAAGTCGTCCGAGCGGTCGGAGCCGGACGCCGAAGACCGCGACGAGCCCGAAGACGACGAGGAGCCAAACGCGTCGTCGGGCGCCTGCAAGCGCCAGCGCGTCCGCACTGTGAGCCGCCAATAAGTGCTGACAGAGATTGCTCTGCGCTGCACCAGCGGCCAGGTGCATTGCACAACTTGCAGACTACGTGACGGTAGTGAAGCGGTTCCCTGAAGTGAGGTAAAGATCAGCCACCACTGCGTCTCTCAGAGCGCAACGCAACGTCTCTTGGGCTGCACAGGGCATCCACAATGTCATTGTGACCTCACAGTGCTTGTCACTATACACATCACTGCGCACTGTCTTCACTGCAAATTTATCCAGGCAAGCAGGCACGCACCATCCCTGCTCACACGTCGGCCACCGCCCCAGAGTCTGCGGCAGGGCACTTGCAAGGACACAAGCTCTGAGGTGGCGCATGCTCGGCGCGCAGCACCACGGGCGGGGACGCAGCGCGGCGCGCACCTCGGCAGCCTTCTCGCTCTCGCTGCGCTTCGCCCGGCTGCGCTCAACGACCCCCGCGACAGGGTGTGTCATATGAGGGTATGGGCAGGCTAGGCGCGCACCTGCGTGTCCTTCTTGGTCTCGCTGCTCTGCGGGCGCGCGCGCTCGACGACCCACGTAACGTTGACCAGGCACGTCGGGTTGGGCAGCTTCGGGTCGGGCTCGGCCTCGTCAGCCTTCGCGGGGTCGCGGTGCAGGTGGCCTGCAAACGCACTCGCGCGTTTGTTCGAGTGTGCATGAGCGAGTGTGGGGCACACTCAGGTTGAGCTCCACCGCGTGTGCTGCTCTGGATATGGCGCAGCAAGCCCGCGCATGCGCTCCAATGGACGCCGCTGACTGCTTCCGCTAGGATTCAAATGCATCTGCACCACGCCCGGTGCCCAGCTCCTTGCACGGTCGCCAGGTAGGGGGCGATGATACAGCCACCGCCTTGAGGCAGATGCTGCGGGTAAGCACACTTACATGGCGTGCCGCATGAGGCGTGCTGCACAGCACAACCATTCTGCCCCACCCGCAAATGGCAGGCTATAGGACACGGTGCCAATGGTACTTACGTAGCTAGGCAAAGACACCTGCTACCGGTGCGTTTAACGCCACTAAGGCGCGCTGCACGGCGCGGCAAGAGCGGCCCCGATAACATACGCGCACAACTTTAACAAAGGCGACAGTACTGCCCGTGCATACGTCCGTGGGCACGTCGTACGGACAGTGCTGCAAGAGTGACCCATCCACGACCGCGCGCACCTATGACGAAGGAGACGGAGCTGCCGGTGCGCGCGTCGCTGGGCACGGCGTAGCGCGCGAGCAGCTGCGCGCGCTTGGACCGCGTGGTGAAGCGGAAGCCGTCGTCGTCGGGGATGGCCGACTTCTTGGGCTGCGCGTGCGGGGAGCCGAGTCAGACCGGGCATCCAATGCTGTGCACAGCAGACCTAAAGCTGCCGCCTTCTTGGGCTGCGCACGCAGAGGCCTGAGCGAGACCGGGGCTGCGCTGCTGTTTCCAGAAAAGCTGCAGCAGTCACCTTTCCAGGGGCTGGCGCACGAAGCAGCAGGCCCGTGAAGCCTGGCAACAGCTCAGATAAGCGGAAGAGCACAGATGAGGCCCAAAAGTGAGCGATGCGTACAGGGCAGGATGCGTGCCACCCACGGGCAGGCTCATAAAACTGGAAACAGCTGATAATGCGCTTGCGGCGCGCTTCTCTCTTTCTTGCCTATCTTGCCTCTTTTCCCAAGGGGCGTATGCAGCAGCGCGTGGGCCGCGCACCGTGAGGTAGTTGGCCTCGTTCTTGACGTGCAGGGTGAGCTGCGACGTCTCGCCCTTTGTGACGCGGATGATCAGCGGCGAGTTGGCTGCGCGGCGGATGAGACACACTGTTTCAGGGGCCCGGTGCTGCAGCTGCATGGGGGCAATGCCTTGGCCAGGTCGCTACGCCTTTCTTTCCATGGCTATGGGCCCCTCACCACAAAGCTACTTTTTGTCAAGTAATTTTGTAAAAGAGAACCGCAGCAGAGCACACTGCAGGTCCGTTGATCCACTGCCACAAGTGCAAAGCTGGGCATCGTTGCCCTGACAGGCTGCGCTGCTGAGCGGGGGGCCGCACCCGTGTCGGTGCTGTCAGTGAAGTTGCTCAGCACGCAGTTCTGGGGGCACTTTTTCGCGTCAGAGTCGCTGTTCTTCACGGAGTATGGCACGCAGCCCGTGGGCAGCGCCACCTGCACACAGAGGCCCGGAAGCGTCAGGCCATGTCGGGCTGGACCGCATAGCACCAGCCAGTGGGCAGCACAACCTGCATGCAGAGGCCAGTGAGCGTCAGGCCGTTGCGACACCTGTCGGATTAAACGACATAACACAAGCCACAGCAAGACTCCCTCCGCTCCCTTCCTCATTCGCTCCAACGCTTGCAGGCCCTGGCAGTGGCTGGCTGTACTCCAGCAGTACTACAAGCTCGGGGGGAGGGCGCACGATGATGGAGGCGTTGGGGTACGACGCAGTGTTGGAGGGTGACAGCCTGACGGTGCTCAGGCTGCGCCCAGAGCGTGCACCTGCAGCCACACGCATCAACCTCGCAACAGCACCCAGCAACATGATACACGCACCAGCGCCTCATTGCTCACCACGCAATCGCCGCGGTGATGAATATCATTGGACAACAAACACCAGGCTGATATGTCAGAGCGCCAGCAGACCAGGAGTCAAACGCAAAGTCACGCAGTCGGGCAAGGAACGGAAAGAACGCTCACCATAAGGAAGGCTGTCTGCGGAAACTCCGCAGGCGCATGCCAGCAACGCCAGCAGCCACACTGCCTGCATTCTGCACAAACACATACAGCTTGTTAGGACAGGAATGCACGCACGGGGGCGACGTCCGGTTGCAGCTTCCTTCACGCATGGTATCATGGGGGTCCACTGCACCCACAAACCCACCACTGCACACTACCAATTAAGGCACCTCGTCCTGCAGCAGCAACACGTGAAGAGCTAGCAGCAATACTTGCCTGGCAGATGTGTAAAGGAGGTCAAGTCCTCTCAGAGTCAGCTGCCTCGGTGCGTGATCTATATCAAGACAATCACAGATCAGTGGGTTCTCACGTCTCCATTTAAAGTGTGCATAAGGCGACCATCAGTGTGCATCAGAGGCGCGTCGGCCCACCCAACCCTAAGAGCAACAGAGGGCTGACCCTTGCTTGCTCCTGGATGAGTTGCTGGAACTCGACGCCTCTGTTCAGCTGCACTCAGATGTGCAAGCTCTCACCAGCATTCTCACGAGAAAAGGGCTGCCTAGTGCGATGCATGACACAAGACTGACAACACCGATTTCCAGATACCGCTCCAGCTGGCACCTGCATTGCGCTTACAGCTTCTACTCGCATGCCAATTGCTGTATTTGTGATGTGGCCAGCATGCTGTGCATGCGACGCCCCAAACCTGGTTCAGCGGGCAGCAGCCACCCCACAATTTGCATCCGCTCGCACAGACAAGTTCGGAATGCTAGACGGCACCGGTGAACAAGGAAACCAGACGTCTGCTATGCTACCTCACCTCTCACCCCTAGCCAGAGTCCTCAATTGAGGCGTAGAAAAACCGGTTCCCAGCACCGCGCAAACAGATTCAAATACAGGTAAACGCGCACGGGGAGGGGGCGCGGGCCAGCACGGAGCGCCCCCGCATTGCAAATGCACACAAAAGCACCACCTCTACACAAGTCTGGTGGCGCAGCCGCCCTCTCCCGGGCACACAGCATGGGCAACACAAGCTCGGGGCTGCATGCAGCCTGTGCAGCTCATGAGCACGCTTAGGCCCAGACTCCCTAGCTCGCGGGCTTGCTGCGCCACATGTCCTGTGCAGAACCTGCCACGGGACAACCTAGCCCCACTCATTTGCTGGAGAGCACGCCAATTTTGGGCTAGAAACAATGGCCAACACGTGCTGACACTGCCAGCCAATGCCAGCACGCGCTGGCTGTAAGTGCAATATGTGCCAATACGTCGGGCGTCCGAGCTACCTGCCATGCCTGCAGCTAAGCGCCGCGCTGCCGAGGCCCTGCAGCCGGGCAGCTACAGATCTGCCGGCGCAGCAACGCTCATGTGCGCTTCCTGCGTTCAACCACCTATCGCAGGCGCCTGCGCTCGGCCCTGGCAGGGTACCACCAGCACAGCGCCGCACAGACGAGTCTCAAAGCGCCAGCTCCCAGAAGAAGGCGCAGAGGCTGTGCAAGCCCGGGCCAGTACAGCCCGGAACCCAGCGCGTGATCAAATAGGCTCCAAAGCCCGGCACCCACGCAGCAGTTAATCGCTGCCCGCCTACTGCAAGCAGTGCATGCGCCTCGGCGCGGCACAGGCACAATTGCGACGCGCGCTCACCTCGGCAACTCTGTTTTATCCACACATGCATCACAGCACCGCCCTGAGGGAAGCCTGACACCACAGCCATGAGCCATTGCTGGCAGCCCTGGGCGCATGCCCCGCCACGGGCACCACTGAGGCGCCTCACAAGCTCGAAGCGGCCATATATCCTAGCGCCCCGCCGCAGGGCCCCTGACAGGCGGCCCAGCGGCCGCAAACCCTTGCAAGGGTTCTACCGAGATGCCCGACGCAGCATAAAAGGCGCTGAAAGCCCTTCCAAACCCTGGAGCAGGCGCTGCACCCACACTGCCCACACCAGGAGGGTCAGCAGACAGGAGCTGCGCGGGGGCGCCCGCAGGGACTCCCGGAGCAGCGTAGGTTGTGAGGCCCCTGATGGAGCCCGGAGAGGGCGCGGCGCCCACGCCGGGCGGGTCGGCCGCAGCCGCCAGCCGCACGGCGGGCGCAGGGCCGCTCGCCGGGCTGCCAGGGAACCCCGACCCTGCTGACGGCACCGCAGCGGAGGGCGCAGCCGCGGGCGAGCTCGAGGTGGGCCCCGCCGCGGCCGGCCCGGCCGCGTCGGCGGCGAGCGGCGCGATTGCGGCCGCCGTCACCTGGGTATTGGCGCTGCCTGCTGGCGCGCACTCTGGGTACAGCTTGGGCGGCCTGCGCGCTGGCAGAAAGCGAGTCACGCAAATGGACACTCAGCTGGGTATTTAGCAATACGGCGCTGATTGCAGGCGGTCTCACCTGCCTGCGGACCAGGCAGGTCCCATGACGCCGCGGCTTCACAGCAGCTACACCTTGAGGAGGGCACAGCGCTCGTTGCAAGCACAACGCGCAAGACGGTGAGGCAGGCATACTACAGCCGGGCCCAACAAGCCACAGCCGCCTCTGCGTGCGCCACATGCCCCCACACAGTGATGCCGTCACAGCTTGCACCGGAGGCAGGTGCAGGGCGGCTGCGCTGCAGCATACAGAATGATGCAGTGACGCACGCGCGAAGGCGCGTGAGCTGCTCGTACGCGTATGCGATGCGGAACATGCGTGGTTCGTCAAAGGGGCGCGCCACAACCTGCGCGCGAGAGGAGCGGCGGGCTCGCGGTCAGCCCCCAGAGAGGCCGTGCAACCTGCTGAACGACACCTCTTCCTGCGCTCTGTAAACACGAGTGTATACATGGCGTGCATCCTCGCGCTCGCGGAGGAAGCCATGGACGTGTCAATTGGCGGCTGGTCATGGCGTGCCTGAGTGAAACTGTGATGAAAATTATATGTGTTTCGTGGCACAGCGAGCATGGCCAAGGAGGGTTGGCAAGCAGGGCCGCCATTGGCAGCAGAGTAGAGCAGACGAGCAGCAATGGGCTGAGCAGTGCTGCCCATGCGCCATGCGCTGCCGGCAGAACCAGGGGCCTCGCATGCGCGGCACATGCAGGTAGTCATGCTGCGAGCGCGCGCCTGCAGCGAGGTCGGCAGCGCCTGGTGGCTGGTGCTGTTGGTAAAGCCCATGGGCACCACGATCGCGGGCGCGCCCGTGGGCGGCGGGATCTGCGGCGAGTCGTTGCCTGCGCGGGCGCGGGTCGCTTCAGGCTGGTTATGCTCGTTAGAAGGCTTCACAGCCATGTGGCGCAGCTTCATGACATTACCTAGCCAGGTGATAATGAAAAGAGTGTGAAGAACAGGCAAGCTGTGCATGGCGAAAGCTGCCACAGTGGTGATCACATCTGCACTCGAGCAGGCTCTGCACCCCCAATCGAAGCTTATGCGCCACACCGGGTTTGGCAGAACCTGAACAAAGACAGTATGAGTTTACACGTAACAGGCTGCAGCGCAGTGCGCGCCGTCAGGGGACGAGTAGTCGCCGACCAGGCGCGCCACGTTGGCCCATGTGGGGTAGACCAGCACGTCCACGCCCGCCGCGTCCATCGACTCTATCAGCCTCTGCGCACAGAGAGTTGGCTGCATCAGCATGCGCATGTGTGAAAACAACTCATTTACAGGTCACAGGTCACAGCTGTGGGTCCTGCATTGTCGAAGTCATGGAGGAGGTCACAGGTTGTGAGATTTTGCCACCCATACACATCTAATCTGAACACTGCTGGCACACTCCTGCAGAACAGGGTATGGTTCTGGCACACGTGCGACCACCAGCTACGCACCTTTCGGAACTCCACACGGCACGGGTTCTGGTAGAACTCGGTGCAGCCGCACATGGCGCCCTGCCGGAGGAGGCTGCTGGTGTGCTTTGCATCACCACCGATCATGGGCTGTGCGCAAGCTCAGCGCAGCACAAAGCTTTGTCTTTAACTTGTGGGTATATGCACATATGAGATGCCTGCCAGCGTTTCCAGCTTTTCTCTAGGGACATTTCAAGAGCCCAGGAGCACGCGCGTACCCACAATTCTAACTGCCAACATGGTAAGCAAGGCGCCCCGCAACATGCGCTCATTGGTAGCAAGCACGCCACCACATTGCAATGCCTGCGCCCATGCACCACTCCCTGCGCCCAATGCGCGCGCGTGCTGATTGACGAATGACGTGGCGGGGCAGTGACACGCACGCCTGGCGCCCATGGCGCACCTCAGCACGTAGGTCGGCGGTGGGGTACTTGGCGGGCGGCTCAGTGACGGACATCCGGAGCGCGATGGACTCATTGATTGCCGGGTGGTACAGCCCGTCTGCCACGATGGCCTGCACACAGGCGCACGCTGTTGGGCAGCAGGCAACGCATGCAAGGGACCAATGCAAGGTGCAAGGGCTTGCTTATCTACCGCAGGTAGTAGCACCCCTCGGCATGAGCACACGCACAATGCATTGTCCTGAGCTGCTGCAGCGACCATGTTACAGCATGATGCAGTGGCACAAATGAAGGAAAACCCTCCTGCATGTGCTATGACATTGTACGTCTTGCTGCATCAGGCACACTCCTTGAATGTATTGACCGCGGGGGGTGCGCAGGGAAGCACACACGCACAAGGTGCCACGCCTGTGACATGAGCTGACCTGAACAGGCCTGCTACGGCAGCGCACGCACCTCGACAGTCTTGTACCGGCTGCCCGCGCGCGCCAGGTAGGCGTCGACATCGAAGCGGAAGTGCGCGACGCAGTTTAGGTCCTCCCACTTGCCCGCCAGCCCAAACCCTGTGTACCTGCGCCGCGCGCGCGTGCCGCGTCACGGACCTACGACGGGGCGCACCTGCAGGTGTGAGGTGGATCGGGGTTGCGATGGGGCATGAAGACAGAAACGCACGTGCCCACAAACAGCGACCACAGGCACGCTCTCTGGTGCAAGCTGCGTGTCGACACTGCGGCCGCCACCAGCGTCGAGGCGCGCACTTGTCCAGGCACGGGCACGGGCCAGCAGTAGTTGTGGCTGTAGCTGCGCACCAGGCATTGGTCTTGCCGTCCCAGTCGCGGTCGCCCAGGCTGTTGCCGCGGATGCGAAAGTCCTCGATGATGCGCGCGCCCGCGCCTGCCATTGCGTCCAGCGCCGCCTGGAACAGCCGCATGACCTCCGGGTCTGCGCTGCTGTTGTCGATCATCTGCCGCATGACGCCAATCCGCGCGCCCTGCGCGGCGGGGCCGCGCCTGTTATGGGCTGCGCTGCACACTGGGCAGCGCGCAGCTGGCAGCCGCATACAGTGTAGCGGGCATGGCCTGGCGCTTACGGACACGTGCAGGGATGACATTACGGTGCATCTGCTCGTGCTTTCCCTCATGGTCCATAGCCAGACAGAGTCGAGGGGTAGGGTAGGCCTGACGACTGATCCCTGACGTCAGACGCCAGGCTGCGGGTGCAAGACACGCAGAATGAGCAAGCACGCCCAGCATCGCTGTCTGCCTGGGTGCGCGCGGCCGCGCGTGCAGCACCTTGAGCCCGCTGGCGTCCAGGAACTGCGTGTAGTTGGCCGGCAGCGACGCGTTGAGCGCCAGGTGCGTGAGCGGGTCGCGCGCGTCGTAGCCGGCCAGCGCGCCGAACATGCGCGCCGCGTCCTCCACCGAGCGCGTGACCGGGCCCACCACGTCGCTCGTGTTGTCCAGCGGGATGATGCCCGTGCTGCGCGGTGCAGCCGCTCTTGCTATTTGCACTCTGTGCTCCAGTCACTGAAAGCCCGTCTCCTGCCACTGCTGTTCAGCGGGCTTGCGTCAATGCTGCTCACTGTGCAGTGCAACTTGAAGTAATTCTCCGCCACGTAAGCTGCGCGTACCGCTGAGCAGAGCTGCTGATGGCATGACTGGGCCGTCATATCGCTTGTGTCGTTTGGTGATGCCACGCCCAGTGAGACAGCTATGCCGCTGACCGCAAACCGTGTATCGCACGAGGTGCAGAGCAGAGACGGCCTGACAAGGTGGGCTGTGTACCAACGCAGAGAGAGGAGGAGGTGATTGCACTGCGGCACGGCCCTTGCACCTTCACATGCATCTCAGCACGGATATACAAGCTCACAGTATGCAAACAAGCACAGCTGCCTATCAGGGGGAGGCGCACCGGCTGGACAGGCCGAGCGATGGCCGGAAGCCCACCACGCCGCAGTGCGCGGCCGGCCCGCGTACAGAGTTCCCAGTGTCGGTACCGATGCCCACCATTCCAAAGTTTGCCGAGACGCCTGCATGGCGCACACCAAACAGCCTTCAGACTTGCACGGGTTGCTGACTCCGTCCTTCCCCGCCGCATATCTTGCCAGACGCACAGCCCGCTGTGCGGCACTGAGCATTGCTGCGCGGCCGAGCACAGTCATGCGTCCGGACACAGCTGGCACAGCGCAGCCGTGAAGAGACACGGGGTGCGCGCCGGCGGCCACGCCGCCGCTGGAGCCGGCGGGCACGCGGTCGGTGTCGTACGGGTTCCGCACGACGCCCGCGGCCGAGCTCACGCTGTATAGCGGCGACAGCGCCCACTCGCCCATGTTGGCCTTTGCCAGCACGATGCCGCCCGCCGCGCGCAGGCGCTCCACCTGCGCGCCGGGGCCCGTATGCTTCAGGGTCCCCACCCTACCCTAACCATATGCCCCTGGTGGCCTTGGCCAGCAAAATGCCGCCCGCCGCGCGCAGGCGTTCCACCTGCGCCGGGGCCCGCTCGCGCTTCAGGATATAACCCTACCAACCCTACCCAACCATATCAGCCACCGGTGCAGATGCACGCCCACCTTGAGCAGCCCCAAGTTCAGCCAAGGCCCTGTCCCCGCCCTTTCCTGGCGCACCATGCATGCACAGACGCACCCGCCAGCCGCCGCTGCCTGTATGCCTCAGCGCAAACAGGGCAGAGCGCGGGCAGAGCCGCGCGAGCAGGGCAATGCCGCCGGGTCGCACCGGCTGCGCATCGCGCTGCGGAAAGTTGTCCATGAGCGCGATGCTGCCGGCCGTGGCCACCATGCCCACGGTGTCAAAGTTGTCCTTCACGAGCACGGGCACGCAGAACAGCGGCGGCAGCGCCTGTCCCGAGCGGCGCGCCTGGCGCAGCAGGGCGCAACATCTCGAGTACAGCCTCACTCAGTCTGTAAGGAGCTGGCTTCTGCGAGGTGACCCATGCGGGCGTGATCGTGGCCCCTGACACGCAGATGGCTCTGTGTCTGTTCACCAGACAGTGCTCTGGCCTTCCCCTTCCACACAGCCCTGTGCTGGATGAGAGCTTGCACACTAGTGCAGACGGTGTGCAAGGCACCGCACAAAGGGCTCTCAATCAGCTCGGAAGGAAAGGGTCACGGAGCACGTGGCAGAGAGCGCGCACTACACCGCCGCCAAAGTGCAGGCTGCAGCTGAGGTTCAGGGCCCGCAGGGCGCGCCTGCAACAGCTCGGCGTCCTTCTGCGCCGCTGAGTCATTTGCGGTGGCGCTGACCTCCCGGATAGTGTTGAGCGCGGTCTGCTGGTCAAAGCTGTAGATGCGCTGCGCGGCGCAGGCGGCAGTTTGAGTCAGGGCCTAGGAGTGTGTCCATGCACCATACTGACAAGCGTTCTCATAGTGCCACACCAGACCACCGTCTTCACTCAGGACTACCCAAATCTCGGCACTGTGCAAACCGGGCTGGCTGCACGCATGAGCATAAATGACATAGCACAGGACGTGCGCTGAGGCGCGCCCATCTATGACATATACGCCAGAGCTGGCACTGCTGCTCAGCGGTCGGCATGCAGCCCTGCGAGACTCACTCGCAGGCTTAGGGTACCACCACGCTCAATGCAGGGGACAGATGCTCAGCCAAAACCTCCCACCACAGACGCGGGCTTGCCTGCATATACGCGAGCACGAGGTCTGAGCAGTTGAGCTTCCCGGCCAGCATGGCCTGCGCAGGGCGCCAGCTGCGCTTGGAAGCCTATCAGGTCACAAAATTGCAACCGATCCTCAACCTCTCACACATTCATGCTGCTGTGCATGCAAAAATGCAAAATTGATTGGGGCATGCTAGCTTTGGAACTGCAGCACCAGGCGCGGAGCACAGACGCGCGCTCTGCCCGCAGCTGTGCACTGATGACGGGCGCAGTGGACCACGCCGCAAGGCTTGCTTGGTGCAAGGACCACGTCACGGCCACACCGTGTGTATACACGTACACACTGAAGATAGTCTTGTACACCTAGCAAATGGAGTTACAACCACTCCTGGTTCCCCGCCATTACAATGGGGGCGCACCTGGTGCACGCCCGCGATGCTCGCCTCCACCACGGGCCACCGCGGCGCGCCGACCTGGCACATGCCGCGCACGCCGGCGACAGTGATGGCGCTGGTGGTGAAGTTGCTCGCCAGCGCGTGAGCGGCCGTCCCTGCACAGCGCGCCCCACCTCTCTGGCAAGCAGCGCAGAACATCCTCGACACCCGCTGCACACGTTTGCCGCTGCGCTGCCAGTGGTCCTCTTCAGAAAAGTGTGTGGGGCAGGCCAGACTGCACATCAGCCTCGCATGCAGCCCACAAGCACCTCATATGCCTGGTGCTCTCCGCAACAAGACTATGTCTTGGGTCGCCACCACACCAGGCAGTTCAGCACCCTTCCAATACATGCACTCGCAGGAGTGGCCGCACGGCAGCATGCCAAAAACGCACACGCACTTTGCCTCACTAATAGCTGTTACCAGCGAAGTGCAGAGCGCGAGGCCTGACCACCTGCCAAGCGCAGTGACAGCGAGGTGTGCACAAAGTGTGTTCATTAGCTTCTGAGGAGCTCCTTGAAAGCCTGTCTTTTGTTGTGCCACAGGAAGCTGTGAACACAGCTGATACCTTACTCCTCGTGCACAGCTGTGCACACTATGTGGCACGTGAATTGTCATTTGTCATAATAGCATCGCCGCAGCAGCCACACCCAGCCCACGGCTGCCTCACTGCGAGAGGGACTGACCTCCACCCCTCACCATGTTTCTGCATATCAAAAAGGTCGCAGCAACCTTGACACGCGCAAGGTCGGGCGGGTGCGCACCAGCGCATGCCAGCAGCGCCGCACATAGCCAAGCCCCCTGCCACGCTCTGAGCATGGCCACTCACGCACGCAGGCGCGAAGCTGCTCCAAGGTTGCATTCTGGTCTGGCCCCAGGCCAGCGGGTCCTCATTGGCTGACGAGCGCTGGCAGGCCTCTGACACAGCCGATCACCACATCTGCCCTTGCGCGCGGGACTTATGACGCAAGTTCTCCATCGTTGCTGAGACTGCTGTGTGCGCCTTTGCATTGGGCAACCCTAGGTAAGTAGAGCACCTGAGCACCATGCTGAGCTTGTGCACGACAGCATATCCATGCGCATATCTCATGGTGTCAATGCATGTTTGTATGCACAGGGGAGTGGCCGGCTGCTGCACCCGTGCCCGCGCACAGACCACCTACTTACGTCCGCGTGTTACACCATGTTCAGCACACTCCGCGGGTTTGCACTAGCATCAATATAGCATGAACAGTGGGCAATAGGGCAAAATCGTGACGCCGCGCTCAGAAGCAGCCCTTCAGGAAGCCAGGCGACGGCGAGGTCTTCCAGTGCGGCGGCGACGTCTTCTCCACAGACGGGTGCGCCTGTGCGGACGCGGCGCACAAATGATGACTACACACAGAACTCACCTAGACTAAGCGCGGATGCGGGCACAGCATACAGACCAAGGCTACACAGACCTCACCTTAACTAAGCACGGAGCATGCATTACCACTCTCCATGCATTTGTGACCGATGAAGTCCGGGTCCTTGACGAGCGCTTTCTGACAACCCGATTGACTTGTTCTGGACACCAGAGCCCAACAGAGAACCTTTGCAGCAGATAGCGCAGCACTGTCAGCACTTCTGGCTGGTAACACACAGCTGCACCAAGCCTGGGCTGCACCTTCATGGTCTCTGCGTAGCGCTTGATATTGGGCAGGCTGTCCAGCGTGGCCTCCAGGCGGATCAGCAGCAGCACATATGGCGCCAGCATCACGTCTGTGCCCGTGCGCAGCACTTTCATCTCACCATGCATGCATTGCACAGCACCTCATGCGCACGACTTTTCCCTGCAGCGGCGCCAGGAAACATATGGCTAGGCACGACTTTCTTATGATTCGAAACCAGTGCCCAGCACAACGGGCAGGATGCAGCATATGAGCGCACAGCAAGTGGCCAAAAGAACACCACATCGGCCCCAAGATACGCCAGCGACGAGTTCAACCTCACATGCATAGAAAGCATAGTAAGCACAAGGGGAGGCCTGAAACGCAGGTGCATGGTGGCACAGGCAGCAAAAGCTGTTGGAACAGCAAACTATGGCGCACCAGCCAGGGTGAACTCCTTGCCGGCTGCATATCCGTCTGACAGGTGCGCATCCCAGAGCAGGAGCTCCTCGTTCAATGCCGCGACCTAAGACCGCACAGTTTCAATGCGCTTGTATGAGCTTGTATGAATCTCAACTTTGTTTAATAAACACAGAAACACAAGATCCCATTGACATGCAGCAATCAAGAGAGATAGACAGTGATCCGTGGCACATCCAGTGTTAAAGTGCAAACTACAGCTGCTACGTACAGTCCAATTAAGCCAGGGAGGAGGGTGACATGTCAGATGCAGAGCCTGCAGGCCCCTAGGTTGGTCTCACCTTCTTCTCCCATGCCGCCTGGTCCTCCTCTGTCTTAACCTGCCCAAACATCTGCAGCGCACACATATCTTGTTGTCACTGCCAGTCCAAGCACCTCCTAGGCAGAGGCGTGCTCGAATGTATAGTGCACGCCCGGCAGCGCGAACAGCATGCAACAGTAAGCCACGCACTTGCGCATATAAACAATGGGTTATGTTACACGAACACCAGCAAGCCATCTGCGAAGGTGCACATAGCCTCCACACATGCAGCTGCACTCATCTCATTCTTTTGCAAGCACGCATACAGCACTGCCGAGAAGACAAAGCGCGCGACACGTACGCACGCATGCTCAAGCACGAGCTGTCAGGAAGGAGGGTGAGGACAGCAACCCAGCGTGTTGGTGCCGGCTCCACCCACCTTGGGGCGGAACACCTCGCTGATCTTGGCCGCGAGGACGTTCGACTCGTGAAAACGCTGCAGCGCCTGCGTGCCAGCAGCATGTCTCAGCATGGTGCGTAGAGCAGAGTGCGTGCACGCAAGCACGGAGTCTGCATGGGACAGACTCGCACGCAGGAGCAAAGTTCTTGACAACACGACTGCCTGGAAACGCAAGCGTCCAGGGGCGCGCGCACCAGGCCAAGCGCCTTGCGGTCCTTGGGCATGAGCGCTGGCTCCGGGTACACTGTGTCCAGATACTGCTACCCGCGTGCACAAACATCTGTGTCCTGCAGCCGCCGCAGGCAACGGCAACCAGTGCCAGCATGAAAACATACTGAAAAGAGCCTCAGAGTCGCCGAGCCTTGCACGAAGGTAAAGTGTTTGGAACACAAACTATCTGGCTGCAGTCTCCTTGTCAGGCCAACAGAGGCAACGGCCCGCAGCCCGCGCCTGCACAGCCGCGCCGGACTCGCACACCACCACACCGTTGTCGATCAGCGTGGGCACCTGTCCGCGAGGGTTGACAGCAAGGATGTCCATGCTCTTGTGCTCCTCTGCCGCGCACGACATTTATTACATGAGCGCCTTACATAAGTCATGCACAGGTGGAAAGTCGCCAGCAACACGACGCCCTCGCATAGCTTAACCTCACAGGCCTTACTCTTTGAGAAGTCACACTGCTTGGACGTGTACTGGAGGTCCTTCTCCGCGAGCGTGATCATCACGCGCCATGCGGGGGTGCTGCCGCTCCCCTGCAAAAGCATACATTCTTCATATAAACGTACGCAGGACGTTGCAGCTGCATACAACCATACTGTGACACTTTCAACGCAGTGCTATGCGCGTCCTGCTCACCCAGTAAAGTACCCGCTCCTCCGCCATGCCGCGAGCTATACACACGGGTCGAGTTGCCACAAAATGATACAAAGCGACACCTCCTCTGTTCGTTTGCTAAGTTGCACTGCCGGCAATGCTTTCAACTTCCGCTCGCTCTTGTAGTGCCTAATTAACTCCTAATAACCTAGTAGGTCCTCTCTACTGGCCACGGTGCAAGAGACTTAGAGCACCAACAGAAACCAATGCTTAGCCTCGCCACGGGTTCTTATCGGATAGGCTCGTTGCGTTCCACCGGCCAACACGCCGCAGGCCTGAGAGCACACGTGCCCGCTTTGCATCTTGATACTGCCGGCACGCACTCGCAAGCCTTTTGCCGGCAAAGAAAGCGCTGGCACTCTAGCGTGAGGGCGCTAACAACTAGACAGTGCGTGCCGCCAAGCCCGCACTGCCACCGCTGTGTCTCAGTATTTTTCATATATAAAGATTTGCATGCGCTGCCTTATTGCGGGCAAGCATGTTGACCAACGTTGTGTGCAGGCAAATGACGCTTGCAGAGGTGCCCGCTGCGGTGCTGCCTGGCACCCCGGCAACCTTTGCATTTCCGCCTGAGGAGCTCATCAGGAAGGCGCAGCAGCTGCACAAGGACGGCAGCGGCGTGCGGCAGCCGGAGCTTCTGGCAGATGACTTCCGCTTTGAGTTCCCCATCGTGAGCCTCAGCAAGAAGGTGCTTCGGGCCTCCACTGTCCCGCGCGCAGAGGTCGCCAAGGTCAAGCTCTGCTTATGAGCCTCTGTGAGCCTCCGCCTGTTGACGCTCCGCACAGCGTTGCTGTATCTGCTGAATACGAGCTTCACAGCACATACTGAAGAGTGTTTTTGCTGCCTCTGGCGGTATGGAGCGCTGGCAGGGAGTCCTGCGCGGGCTCAGGTTCTGCATGTCTCCTCCATGCGGCCTATATGAGCAGCATGCCATGCATCATGCAGGACTACATCAAGGCGGTCTCGTCCTTCAACCTCGACGCAGCCTTCCCCAACATGGACTCCCACGCCTATGACTTCCGCGTCGACAAGTACGAGCCGAACCGCGTGTGGTTCACCATCCGCAACACTGGCACCCACACCGGGCCGCTTCAGTTTCTGGGGCGCACCATACAGCCCACTGGCAAGGTGTGCAGCTGCTGGACATCACATGTGCCCTAGTTTTTTCATCAAACTGGGCGGCCAGCAAGTGTTGCTCTGGGTGCACCTAGCGCTTTACGCAGTATGATTGAGTGTTGTATACATGTCTGCTCCCGTGCAAGTAGCTGATCGGTATTTTTCCTGCTGTTGAAGGCACACTGGATGTGCAGGTGGTGTTGGGCGCTCCCGAGTGCCTCTCGTACACTTTCAGTGCAGACGGTAAGGTGACTTCGTTCACTGGTGCGCTCCTCCAGCCTGCAGATGTAAGCTACAAGGTGTTTTTGAATGCTTCCTCGGATCACATTGTAAGTGGAGGTCGACTCAGATCTGAAAGCGGACGTAGCTGATCGCTAGCTGATTGCTATCGTATCGCGTATGCGAAGATAAGCATGTTTCTGTCTCGGCACTCATGCAAGCCCATGGTTAAGCGTGTGTAACATCAGATGGAAGCGCGCAGGCGGGTACATCATGGACAGGAGGGTGGGCAACACGGAAAAGCTCGGCGCGCTGTTCGGCATCCTGGCGGCCATCGGCCACCCGCTGCCGACGCCCGGCACTCTCAAGTACGCGCTTGCACAGGCGGCGCAGAAGGTGTACGGCCTGGCCTCAGGTGCGCGTCTCCAAATATATTTGAGTGGTATGGGTATTTTGCTAGTGCCTAATGTAGATATTGCAAGCTTGAGTCCTTGTACAGCGCCTGTGCAAAGGTAAGCACTGCCTGTGAGAAACACAATTGCGCATGGTGTTGACCTGTGCATCTATGCAATCAACAAGCTGACACTGCATGCGTGCGTGCAGGTGCATGGCGCCTGGTCTTTGGCAAAGGGAAGGATGATTGAGGAAGGGCACTTTCTGATCTGCTGGTTGCTGTTCAGTCCTCATGCATGCATTTTAATTGCTGAACGGACCACTAATTATTTCGTAGGCTGCTGTGGTGAGCACATGCTATTGGCATTTGCTTGCTTACACTTGGGGCAATATCAGGGTGGATGCTGTTCTGGACAGACACAGTGCAATACAATGCACAATGTGTTGCACATCCACAAAATGCATTGAGCTGGCGGTGTGGCTGGAGCAGCATGTGTGGAAGGCACGCCAGTCAGTGCAGGGCTTTGACATATCCAATACCAACAGTGTACGGTGTGGTAGTGCAGCCAAGGCAGCCTTCACTCAGAGCCGGGACTGTGGTTTGGTGACCGATTCTTCCTTGTCCCTGTCAGGCAGACCCAGGGTCAGTGACCTGGGAAGCGCTGCCCAGGCTGCGGCGTCGCGCGCCGCATGCAGTGCCGCCGCCACGCGCGCCGCCACGCGGGCAGGGTCCTGCATCGGGCCCAGGTGCCCCAGGCCCTGGAACCTGCGCACAGCAGCGCGTTGCGTGGGCAGCCGTGAGCATGGCCGTGTACTGACAGTGACCCTACTGGCCCTGCCTTTCCTGTTGCTGGGCCATCATCGTGGAATGGCCTTTACGGTTTCGCAAGGCCAGCATCGCTGCAGGGTACGTGCTGAAGGAGGTGACCTCCTACACAGCATCACCCTCGACATGATGACCTCCACGCGCCTGCTTGAGCCTGAGAAGCCTCTTCTTCCCGCAGCAGGGGCGCAAACACGGGCGCAAACACGGCAGAAATGCGAGCCTGCTGGCAACCTTGCTGTGCCCATGTGGCCGCCGAGAAGAGGCGCTGCCCCTTCTACCCTGCCATTACACAGTTTCAGGCTCGGCGCACCGCTCAAAGCGTGCGCGCGGCAGTCGCTGCGCTATCAGCGGCGCGGCGCGCTCAAAGGCGCCATCCGCCCCAGTGCCGGCTGCGACCGTGATGGGGCACAGGACCCTGTGCTCCGGCAGCGCATCGGCGGCCACGCGCACGTTGCCGTACACGCGCGCTTCTGCCTCGGGCGAGCACGCCAGCTCGCAGCCGCCGTCTGGCGCACACAGGATTGATGGCTTGGATGAGTATCTGGACCAGTTTCTGATAGCAGGCACAGGATGCCCGCTTGGTGTGCACACACTGTGGCTCTTGACATTGCCGCAGCGTGCGCATGCTCGGTGTCTGCACACGCTATCCTTTCTTATTTCGAGAGCTTCCATAGTACACATTGTAATGCGTGTGGCACGGCTTAATCTCCCGCCCATAAGTACTTGGAACAAGAATCGGTACGTAACGCCCGTTCACCATGCAATATATGTCACATCAAAAAGCGTGCACTGAACTCTAGAAAACGCAGCACACTTGCCGCCAGGCTGTCACGGCCTGTCATTCTGCCTTGGTCTGTCAGCCTGCTGACCTTGCAAACCAACCCCCTTTTCACACACTGACAAAGGTTCCCCATGTATCACAAACGCGGGCGGACCTGGCGCATCGCGAAGGCCGTGGAAGACGTACGCGCGCAGTACGTCCGGCTGGAAGGACGAGAAAGGCGGCTTGCCGGCAAAGGACGCCAGCGCCGCCTCGCGCGAGGCGAACCGCCGCCGCCGCCGCAGCGCCAGCTGCTGCATGCGCCGCGAGTTGCCCCTGCGGCAGGGCAGGAACGTGGCACAGCTGGCGGAACGACCAGATCCGCTCTCCTCAAAAATATATGAATCTTAGTATCCAAGGCGGCCCCACATGCGGTTGCTGCATCCCGCTCCAGGCCACCTTGCTCCAGCATTGCAAAAGCACATCACATCCCAAAACAACCTCCTCTGGCACCGGCGCGCACCGGTCCCCGCCCTTTAGCAGGACGGGCTCGTACAGGTACATGGCCGCAAAGGTGCCCGGGCAGCGCGCCTCCGCGATGGCGACCGCCAGGCCCCCGCCCGAGTGCCCAAATGCCAGGCAGCCTGCATTGCCACAGCATGCGCTTTTGCTGCCAGGCAATGCCGGAGCATGCGTCGCCCATTTCTGCATGCACGGCAGAGCAGCAGTGGCCTGCGGCTCCGGCCCAGCCGTGCTCGCCGAGCACTGAGCTGCATGTGCGCCCTGAGCGGCTGGCAGCTGCTGCTCCTGCAGCCCCGCCCGGGACACGAGGGCCCGTCCTAGCGCATGTCAGCATGCACAATACGCATTGGCAAGCGGGGTGACTTTGAGTGTGTGTCTACCTCATACCCATCAAGCTTTTGCTCATGAAGGACAAACACTCAGAAGCGTGCCGCCTGGCTGTTGCAGTGCAGGCTGCAAAGAGCCCTTGGCTAAAAGCATTACTAGGTATGCGGGCTGCGCACCTCTCAGCTGCAGTGCGCTGACGACAGCAAGGCAGTCAGTTGCATGGTGCTCCAGCATGTTGCCGCGCGCGCTGCCCTCCGGCGAGGCGCCCTGACCCTGCAGGTCGACCAGCACGCAGCGGAAGCGGCCTGCGAGCTCGGCCGCCTGTCGCGGCAAGGTTGTGCTGCTTGGCGCCCCCGACGGGGAGCCTGCATCATGATGCAGGCCATGCATGACAGGAGCAGGCTAGGGCGCCTGACTGACCACAGGCTGTGTTTAGCTGGGGTCCCTTGGCAAGAGCCATATATCAGTTTGGTCAGGGCTTTGGCAGCAAAAGCAGTCGTTTACAATTTACAGCCGCTTGCAGAGTTGGCTCTGCTGGTTTTCTCAGCCATATAAACAGGCAGCACCACCTTTCTTATAGGCAATCCACGGAAACAGCTATAGCAGACTGAACTGTTGTTGCATATCAGTGGTACTGGCCACACTGCTGCGACCCTTTCACGTCTCGTTCGACTTTTCAGCATTGCAAAAAAAATTAGGAGCAGCTTGAGTCACTGACTCCCCTTGCCTGCACCTGGGCAAGCTCTGGTCGTTCACACACTAGTACTTGTGCATTCCTATACGGTGCAGAACGTGCAGTGCACCAGACTGCGATGCAAGAATATGTCCGCCCCAGCCCCCCTCGCTGCCCCGCTTTGTGCGCACCATGGGAGCGTAGCAGCGCCCATGGAAGCCATTGGCGGCCAGGAACAGCAGCGGCGGGCCTTCACCGCCGCAGTCGTTCACGCCAATCTGCACACCTGCAGTGCTGGGCACGCGCACATCCTCTGGCATGCTGATGGGGACCCACACGCAGGCGAGGCTCGTGCACCTGCCCTAGTGTTCTAGCCCAGTAGGAGACAGGGCCAGGGCTGGCGTCGATGCCTCTTCCGTAGACTTGGTGCCACTGAGTGGGCCCGCTGAGTCGGTGGGCAGAACCCCGCACCACAAGGTTAAAGCAGCTGCCAATTCAAACCATCACCACACAGTACATGAGGATCCTGCCATTCTCGGTGTGTGTAAGGGCTCCAAGTGCACAGGTTCTTAGGCTTGTGTTTGGTTCGTCTGGTAGGTACTTGTTGGTGTAGTATTTTTTGGTGCAGAAAGCACAATGTTCACAGTGGGCTTTCTCCTCTTCCCTGGCTTTGAGGTGCGCACGGACCGGTTAAACGTGCTGGTCAGCGCTTGGCTATGCCTTTGGCGTAGGCCAACCCACCCGCTAAATGACTCAGCGCGGCGTGCTCGCAACCATGCAGGTGCTGGACGTCTACGGGCCGCTGGAGATGTTTGCGTGCAAGCCGGCGCAGGCGCACTTTGATGTGGTCTTTGTGGCCGAGCGCGCCGGCGAAGTGGCGAGCGCACAGAAGGCGGTCACAGTGGCCGAGCATGACTTCGCCAGCTGCCCACCCCTAGACATCCTGCTGGTGCCAGGCAAGCACGAGCTATGTTGCATTGCCGTAACCCTGTTCACAATGTTTGCTAGTCCCGCTCGTCAGGCCGTCGGTGCCGGTTATGCCTTTCATCGCAAAAAGGTCTCCCCACACATGCGTGCCACACTGCTGCGCCTTGGAAAGCCATCAGCTCTGTTGCCTGTTGGCAATATTGCCGCGCATGTTTGAGCGTTGAGCTCTGGCATTATGTGCGGACGGTGGCTCCAGCCCCGTGCTCGCCTGGCACCGCAAGCAGCAAGAGCACACCAGGCTATGCGGTCTAGCCCCGCGCCGACAAGCAGGACGGCCACAGCCATAGCCCAGCCCTGCATGTGGCGCCCTGTGTGCCGCAGGCGGCACGGGCACGCGCGCCGAGATCAACAACGACGCGCCTGGGTGCGCGACGTGCCGGCCGCGCACAAGCTGAGCGTGTGCACCGGCGCCGCGCTGCTGGCGGTGGCGGGGCTGCTGCAGGGCCGCCGCGCGACCACCAACAAGCTGTCCTTCGACTGGGTCGTCTCCGCCGCGCGGGAGAAGGTGCGCGCGGTGCATGGTCCGGGTGGCCCAGCGCGGGCCCATGAGCTAGGCCTGGCGCGTCCGGTCGCGGCCAGGCACCTGCGCGCTCCCGCTCGTGCACTCTGTCGCGTGCATGCATTCTGTGGGTAGCTCACATGGCGCCTGCAGCCTCTTCGGCGCCGCAGTGGGCTTGCCGAAAGGCACACTGCCCGCCACTGCAAGCCCCGCAGTCGTAGTTGTAGCCCCACAGTCCTCGGGCAAGGTCCACAGTAGGAGCGTCCGTGCCGCCAGCCTCAGGGGTTTAAAGGTCCGGGTGCAGGCTGCGGCCGGCTCTGCAACGGAGCAGAAGCCCGAGATCCAGTGGGTGCGCCGCGCGCGCTGGATCAACTGCGGCGGCGGCGTGTGGACTGCAGCGGGCGTGTCGGCCGGTGCGTGCAGCCCATGGACAGCCCGTCCCTAGGCCCATTGTCCATGCATGATAAGCACAGGGTGCGTGTGCTCGAGTAACGGGCGCCCGACGTGCTGCAGCGGAGCAGGCGCTGTGTGAGCCGTTGAGCAGACAAGCCATGACCGTGCGTATCTGCACGCGACCAGTCAGACGTCGTCGGTCCTGTGAGCTGCAGCGGTATTGCAGGGGCCTGCCGGCCTGTTTGCTGGGCCTGCACGGCAGTGTGCTGCGCATGTCATTGCAGCGTGGGAGACGAGTCGCCAACCCCACTCGGGGAGGGCTTCTGCAGGAGCCAGCACACCCTGCGCAACACAGGCCTGCCGCTTGAGCGCAGGCATGGACATGGCGCTGGCGTTCACGGCGAGCCTACTGGGCCGGGAGGCCGCCGAGGGGATCGCACGCTTTGCCGAGTACAGCGGCAGCTGGGTCGACGGCGACGACGACCCGTGGGGCCGCTCGGCGGCATGAGTGCTGCTAACTTATTTTAAATTTCGTTGGGCCGGATGGCTCCTGCCAACGAGGTGCGGTAGAAAAAATATATACCCGTGACATGCATTTGCACACCGCTGGCGAATGATGGCCACAGCAGCTGTCAGGGAGCGCATCCTTGTAGCGTGCCACGGCTGGAGCGTGCGCGGCAGCCGTCGCTTGCCTGCGGGGCCATGCAGGAGACTCTGCAGGAGCACCAGGTGCACTGTTACAGTGTGCGGACTTTTTGAAGCGTCTTCTTCCAGTACTTAATCGAGATTCGATGCTACTTGCATTCGAGTCGCTGCACACCCATGCGGCATCAGAGACTGGGAAGCTCTGGCAGGTCGTGCTAAGCACGACGTGCTCGAACGAGCCATTTTCTGCTGGGCTTTGTCTGTATGTTCGCCTGTAGGGTCTTGGAGAGGCCAGGCCGAAGCTGACTGGTTGGCCTGCATGCTGTGTCCTTGGTGGGGTCGAGCTTGGTCCGGCGCAGCATGTGCGCTGCGCACTTTGCTCCTGCCTTCATGTTGCCTTCATGGAGGGCTGCTGTAACTATAACCCTAGGGTTCGCCCCTCCACGCGCGTGCCCAGCCTGTTCGCCAAGCTGTGTGCAAGCAGAGGCGAGTCGGGCACAGCCAGCTTCTGGCCAGCGTTCGTCGCTCAGGCTCTTCTGCGGAGGTGTAGGGACCCCGACATTACACCGACCCGCGCCCTTGGCGCTCGCGCCGAGCACAACAGGTGCGGGGATACCCCTTCCTGGCTCCGGCGGGATGTGGGCAGACAGCATCGTGGGACAGCACCCTTAACCAACACCCTTAACACAGCAAGGCGACTGGCAGTGAGCAGCCCTTGCCCTACTTGGCCGTTCCACCGACGTGCAGAAGGCCGAGCTTGGTTGGGCGCGGGAGGTCCTTGGCCACTTGGGGAGGCGGAGCGGTGGGCAGGACGGCCTGTTCCTGGCCGCTGGCAGGCGTATGATGTCTGCCTCAGCCGGGCACCTGTGCATTCAGAGACAAGTCTTCGTGCCGAGGCGGTGTCTGCGGGCTGGGGCGGTGATCCGATGTCACCCGGTGCTGGCATGGCATGGCGCAATGCCGGCGGGCCGCAGCGGGACGTCGAAACGGGCAGAGGGGAGCGAGCAGGCAGCCAGGAAGGGGGCTGCGCAGGCGAGCGGCGGCAGCACTGCGGCAGCACTGCTGCGCCCGCCGCCCGGTCCCAAAGCGCGGCGCAGCTCGCCCGGCACGTCGAGGGCGCCCGCGGCGCAGGCCGTGACCCATGGCCGAGCCGGATGACCTCGTGTCCGCGCCGCTGGGCACGGAGGAGCAGCGCGGCAAGGAGGTGTGGAACGGCACGGTCGCGCTCGCGGACGGCGCGCCGACCTGGACCGCGTCTGCGACCTGCTGGACCAGCGGCCTGATCGGCTGCGTCTGGGGCACCACCGGTGCGGCGCCGGCCGTGCCCTGCGCCGCGCGCGCCCCGCGGCGCACCCGCCGGCCGGCGAGCCGGCAGGCGGGCGCCGAGCGGGGGTGGGTGCAGCATGGGAGGCCTGCGCGGGGCGCTGGTGTAATGGCGCTAGTGCAAGGCGCGACACGGCGGGACGAGAGCTTTCGCAGTGTGCGCCAGCGGTGTGGGCGCAGGCGGAGGTGCAGGGCCGGCTGTTTGCATAAAGCAGGTCAGGGACCGCACAGGCTGGACGACGCTCCGGCCGTCCAGGGCAGGAGCCTGCTTACGCGCACAAAACGGTGACGAAATGGGGTGCCCTGCTGCCCTCGTCGGCCGCGCGCTTGCGCGCGCCCCTCGCCATGCGGCCGACTCCCCTTTGGCCTGGCCGGCACGCTGGAGCGGCCGCCCGCCGTGCCGCCCGAGCGGCTGCCTTTGCCGGCCAGGGCGCCCCATCCGGCGCTGCGCGCTGACCAACGGTTGGGCCGCCGCAGGCCTGGGCGAGGTGCTGCTACCGGGCGCGCTGGCGTGCGCGGACCGCGTCAACGTGTCCGCGGAGCAGTGGCACACGCTGCTGCGCCGGCGCTGGGACGGCCGCCTGCTGCTGCTGAAGCCGCGGCCGGCCGGCGAGGAGTACGCGCAGCCGCCCTTCGCCGAGCAGGCGACCTATGAGAGCTTCTTCCTAATTGGCCAGGCCTCTGCGAGGCGCGCGCCCGCCCCCGCAGCCGCGCGCCCCATGGCTGCCGCGCCTCGAGGCAGCAGCGATGCGGCCCTGCCTTGATCGGCTTGCGAGCACTCTGCCGCACGGCCTGCGCACCTGCTCCTTGGCGGCCACGCCTCCCGCCGCCGCGCCGCGACGCAGGGGCTGCCGTCGAGCCCCGGCGCTTGCGCGGCTCTGAGCGCCGAGCCGTGCTGCACCCGCCGGCGACAGCGGCCGCGGCACCATGCGAAAACGTGGGCATCTAGCGCCATGCGCTCTGCATAGGTTTAGGTTTCTATGTTGAGGTTTATGTGCGCGCGCGCGCTGCAGGGAGAACAACGAGGCGCTGGGCATGCAGGTGGTGGCCACCACGCCGGCCGGCCTGCCCATCCCCATGCAGCTGCTGATCGTGCCGGCCGAAGGCAACCTGCTGGCCGACCTGGCCTACCGCGAGCTGCCGCCGGTGCGCACCGCGGTAAACTTGCACCGGCTTGGCTACGCCGCCCCGGCGGCGCGGCCCAGGGCCGAGCGCGCGCCGCGCCAACCCGCGCGTGTTGCTGCGCGGGAGCGCGCCGTATATCTGCGTGTCTGTGGCGGGTCCGCGCGGGACTGGGCGCGCCTGCGCGGCGCGTTGTCTGGCCGGGTCGGAGCCGGCGGCCGGGCGCAGGCGGCGTGCGGAGCCGCGCGGCGTGACGTGCGGAGGCGCCGCGCGCAGGCCGTGCAGCATGAGTACGCGGTGGCCGCCTTCGGCATGCCCAAGGAGGCCGTGCCGCTGCTGCTGCTGGTCACCGCCAACATCCCCGACTCAGGGCCCAACCCCATGCTGCACCCCGCGCTCGCGCCCGGCGTCGCGCCGGGCGGCCCCGCGCGCCGCGGCCGCAAGCCCGGCGGCGGCGGCCGCGGGCCCGGCTCGCGCGGCGGCGGGCGCGGGCGCGGGCGCGGGCGCGCGGCCGCCGCGGCCGACGCGGCCGCGGCGGAGGCGGCCGGCGCGGCGCTGGAGGGCCACCACGCGGAGGGGCCGCTGCAGGCGGTCGGGCCGCCGCCTGAGGCGGACGGCCAGGGCGGCGCGCCAGGCGGCGAGTCTATTTTGGGCGAGGGCGCCGGCGCGGAGGCGGGCCGCGAGGCCGAAGCGGGGGGCGCCGCGGCGGGCGGCCCCATGGTCGCCGTGCCGCCGCCGGAGATGCCGGGCGCGGTGCTGCCGCACGCGGCGCTGGAGCTCGGCGGCGGCGGCGGCGGCGTGACGCTCGCGCAGCTGAGCCAGCTGCAGGCGCGCGCTCGCCGTGCTGCCCAAGCCATCTAGGGCTCCCCATGCGCACAAGCAAGGAAGAGCACGCGATCGCGTCCGGCCTGGGCGCGCCCGGGCTGCGCGTAGAGACGAGCGGCAGCGCGGGGAGGCTGCTGCTGCGGTTGCAGGGCCGGCTACGATGCCAGTGCGGGCGTGTTTGGCTGTTGTGAGGCGCTGGGTGGAGTGGATGAGGCTGTTGACTGTTTAGCATGTTCCCATCATGCCTGCACCTCTGGCTGTACCTGCCTGCCTGAAACCCTGCTAATGACCGCATCCGGTCGCGCAGGCGCAGCTGCAAAATCTGCCCCCAGGCGCTGCCGGCATACCGGGCGTCAGCTCGCACATGCTGCAGGCACGCCCCGCGCAGTGCTGCGTAGGGATGGACTCCCCGGGCAGCACAAGCGCCTGGCACAGCGGCTGAGCAGGGGGTGCCGGCCGGCCGTGGCGGCTCTGGTGCTCTGCAGCGCACCTGCTGAGGCAGAAGGAAGGCGCGTCGCGGCGCGGAGCTCTGCCGGGCGGCCGGGCAGCAGCGCGCGCGCGCGCTGGCAGCCGCTAGCGCACAGTAGACGAGACCGCCGGGCGCATGCACGGCGCAGCCGCGCAAGCAAGACCAGGGCGCCGCCACGCACGCAGGGCACAGCGTACGAGGCGGCAAAGCGCGCGCGCGCAGGTGGCCATCGCCAACCTGCCCGGGATGCCGGGCATGCAGCCGCAGCCGGTGCGGCCGGTGGCGCCGCGCGCGCGCCGGCCCAAGCGCGAGTACGAGCCCGCCGAGACCGAGGCAATCATCGAGGGCTGCCGCCGCTACGCGACCAGCACGCGCAAGTGGCACGACATCATGAAGGCGCGCCGGCGCCGCCGGCGGCCGCCTTGCTGCCACCCCGCCCCGGACTTCACCGTCACGCCCTGCCCTGTGTAGTGCCACGCGCCGTGCACGCCGCGCGGTGCAGCAGCTGCGTGCGCTCGGCCACGCCGGGCGCCGGGCGATGCACTGGGAGGGCGGCCGCGGGCCCTAACCCTATCCTGAGCGCCCAGGACGAGGAGCTGCGCGGGAAGCTGTCGCCGTGGCGCACCAACGTGGACCTCAAGGACCGCTGGCGCAGCCTGGTCAAGGCAGCACAGTCCGGCGACCCCAAGCGCGCCGGCGGCCACCTGACGCCCGAGCAGGCGCGCCCCTGCTGGCGCAGGGGGGCGGCGCGGCCCGCAGGCGCCCGCGCCGCGGAGTGGGCTGCCTGAGCTGGTGCCCACGCGGTGGCGTGTGCACGTCCGCGGCACGCGTGCTTCCAAGGTCCAGCCGGCGCCCGGCGGGGGGCCAGGTTAGGTTCACACCGCCGCTGAGGCGGCGGGGTCGCGCGCGCAGATCCAGCTGATCCTGACGCTGGCAGCGCCGGCGCCGTCGGCCGAGGGCGCGGCACAGCCGCCGATGGGCGTGCAGGAGATGCTGCAGCAGCACGGCGCCTACGCGGCCACGCTGCCGCCGGGCATGCAGCTGCCCATGGGCATGTACCCCATCCCGGGCCAGGCGCCGCAGACGCCCGGCATGCACGCGCTGGGCGGCCCGCCGCCCATGGAGGGCCACGCGTTGGGCACGCCCGGCATGGATGCGCAGCAGATGGGCGCGCCCGGCGTGGAGGCGCAGCAGATGGGCGCGCCCGGCATGGATGCGCAGCAGATGGGCGCGCCGCACATGCACGGGCACCCGGGCGATGTCCAGCCCGGCGAGGTCCATACGCAGGGGGACGTACAGGGAGATGTGGTGCCGCCACCTGAGCATGCGCCCGCCCTGGCGCAGACAGAGGCTGCCTGAGCGCGAAGGGCTGGGGGTAGAAGCCACCGCCTTTGCTTTTATGTCGAAGCACTCAGGGACCGTTGCAGCATTCTATGGTACAAAGGGGGCCTGTGGGGCTTAGAATCCCAGATAGGTTTGGCACATGAGGGGCGGCTTCCCAGGCCATGAGGTCCTGGATCCGTGTGTATGAACGCGCATCTGTATACATAGCCCACTCCACTGACATTCCACTCTCCCCTAAGCATCGCAGGCTGCGTTTGGCGCCTGCTCTGCTGCTCCAAAGTGAGCTAGGACTGCTGCAACAGCCAGCGTGTGCCTGGTCGTGTTGTGCTGCCGCGCGCTCGCTCGCAGCCGCCCTGAGTTAGGACTGCCTGCGACAGCCAGCGTGTGCCTGCTCGTGCTGTGCTGCCGCGCGCTCGCTCGCAGCCGACCCCAAGTGTGGACAACGCGGTTTGCATGCTCACTGGGCGCCTTGTCCGTCCGCGCACCAGCTCATCCAGCCATGTAGCACCTGTGCTTTTGCATGCCAGGGCATTGCGGTTTCCGCTGCCTGTTTGTTGCAAGCATGCTGGTTGACATATAGCATGCACCTGGTGGCCAAAGCCCCACACTCGACTGTGCGGGATTGCTTCTGAGCTGTAAGGGATGGTGCATTTTGCTGCAGATCAGACAGCAGTCGCTGGCGGGCGTGCAACAGAGCAGCAGAGCGAAGGCGGGCGTGTCACAATAACTAGGCCGCCATGCAACGGCCAATTCAGAGCGCAACCCAAAGCAAGCCCGCGGCCCCGGGATGCCCGTGCCAGTGCAGCTGGCAAAGAGTGCCGTGTTCCGCGCGCGCGCCAGTTCCCTCGTTCGGCGCCGCGCGCCCTGTCGGCTCCTGGTCACAGCCCGCCGGAGAGGCAGGACGCAGGGCCCCACCCTGCGCCCGCCGCTGGGGCTGTTCCTCGCCGGCAGCAGCGCATGGCCCTCTTTCTGTTCCACCCGTCTGGCCAGAGGGCACTCTTGCAATCGTCCCCACAACCGTTTCCCGCGTGCGGCAGCAGCGGAGCCCCGCTCTGCAGACGCTGCTTGCGCGGGGCTCCCGAGCCGGCAGACCGGACACCCCAAGACGTTCCACAGCATTGATCTGAAAGCTCATTGATGCGCCACAGACGCGCCCCGCCCCCGTGCCCAGGGCTGCGCCCGCATGCACGCATCGCACCAACACTGGGCGGACCTAAACTCACCCCCTTGCAAAGCACTTCCCCCACATGCGCAGCCACGGGCAGGGCCTGTCAGCAGGTGCGGCCAAGGCTGCCCTAGGCTGCTCTACCTGTCCAGGCGCATTTCGACATCTCCCAGGCCCGCCCGTGGGTGTGAGGCGGGCGCCGCTGCCGCCCCACTGATGCGCTTCGCGAGTTCCACAGACATCTATGCGCCCTGCATCCTGCGGTGCCGCCAGTTCAACCAGCCGGCCGGCAATGTGCTGCGGCTGGGCCGCGCCTGCAGCACAGCCCCCCCTAATGTGCCTCGGCAGCCAGCGGCCCCGCGTCTCTGGGCCCGTGAGCGATGTGGGGCGGGCCGGTGTGCGCGGCTAATGCACCGCGCGGCGCGCGCCCGCAGGGCGCTCGGCGTGCCACGGCCTGAGGCGCTGGGCCTCGGCTAAAAAACCCTACATCCCGCCTGCGGCGCGCTCACGCGGTCAGGTCGCCCAAGCCGGCCATGGGCTTCATGCTGAGCTCCAGCGCGCCGATGGTGCCGCCCGCCTCCACGCGCGAGCCCGGCAGAAGCGCCGCGCGCGTGCCGACCACCGCGTCGGGGCCCACCACGTACCGCTCCTGCGCACAGTGTGCGCTGCAGTCAGGTACGGCATCGCCGAGAGCGCAGGCGCAGTTTGGTTTGTGCCTCGGCAACAACGTCATGAGCAAGCCAATGACCGCATCCAAGCGACTGCATGCGGCTGCATGAGCCGCGGAACAGGTACTGCGGTCCGCGCCTGCTCCATCTCGAACTGGCCGGCACGGTACATGGCCACATGCGCAAAGCCGGTCGCGCCGCGGTCCACGATCGCGCCGCTCTGGAAGCTGGCCAGGTCGTAGTCCTGCGCATGCGCGCGCCGGGTGAGCAGCAACATTGCACAGCTCAGGTCGAGCGTCTACATCCCGGGCAGCAGCCTTGTGACTCAGCTTCATGCGACAGCTGCGCTGCTGAAGCAGAGGAAGCAAGCAGCAAGATTCCTGGCGCAGCATGGAGTCCGCCAATGGCACCCTGTCAACGTCCAGTGGAGTGCAGATGCCATGCAGGCCGCAGCCGGATGGGGAGGTGCCCCTGCAGCACACCGCAAGGGTGCCTAGCTGCGCATTGCGCATCCCTCGAAGCGCACGGCGCGGACCAAGCAAGCAGAAAACCCCCAAACATCCGGCCCAACCAGAACCCCAGCGCCGGCGCGCACCAGCAGGACCATAGAGTCGAGGAAGACGCCGCGCTCGACCTGCGCGCCGCACAGGCGCAGCATGGCGGCGTGCCAGAACGAGCCGCGCGCGACCTCCAGCAGCTGGCTCTGCGCGCTCGTCCACATGCTGGCGACGACCATGCAGCGGCCCTGCGCGCGCGCACACCAAGGGTCTCAGGCCCCAGCAGCCAGGCATGCGCCTTGTGCGCCTGGGCCATATGGATTGCATGCGCAGGTGTGGGCAGCAGGGTCGCAGCCGCTCTCCAAGGCTGGTGTCCGGCCATGCGTGCGGCAGCAGGTGCGCACGCAGCAGTTGCGCTCCCAGGGCAGGCGCGGCGTTCGCACGCAGAGCACAGCAGAGCTTCACCCTGCCAGCAAGGGCAACAGCAACGCCTGCGGCACATCAGCACGGGTGCGGGGCCGCGGCCGCGCGCCTGGAAGCTCCAGCTGTATTTCCTGTACTGCGCCTGCGTGCCGCGCCCGTAGAACGCCCACTTGGTGGCCACATGCATCAGCATCGTCACGGTGATCGCCGCGCCCAGCACCACCGGCATCAGCAGGATCGGCGCCACGTACGGCTGCGCGCCCGGCAGCCAAGCGGTTATAGCCTTCCGTACCCTACCCGCGCTTACTGACAGCGCGAATGTGGTTGCCTCCGCACAGCTACCGCTTACACTTCCACACATGCGTGCGCCGTCGGACATGCACCGCGGGGCGGCAGCACGCAGCGTCCGACGACGCAATGTGCCTGAATGAGGGCAGTGGCATGGGCCCAACAAAGTCTGGCACGGCGCGGGCGGGGCCGAGGGCCGCGCACCAGTGCCGCCAGCATCGCGACGCCGGCCAGCGCGGCCGCGTACACGCACGCCGCCTGCTCGCCCAGCGTCACGGCCGCCTGCAGGCCCGGCATCGCCCAGAACAGCGCATGCTGGAAGCCGCCCAGCGGCGTGATGACGTCGCCGGCATCGTGCCGCGACAGCGCAAACGCCGGCACGCCCATGTGCAGGCTGCTGGCCGTCAGCGCCTGCCCGGCGTCGGCCGCGGCCAGCGCGCCCAGCACGCCGCCCGCGCCCAGGCTGCTGCCCGGCATCATGGTGGCCTGCAGGCCCAGCATCGCCTGCACGCGCCCCCGCAGCAGACTCAGCAGGGCGCAGCTTGCATTCGACCCACAGGTCGTGACCAGGCGCGCGGGAGGCATGCTGCGCTGCGTCGCCGTCGCTCCGCCGTGCCGGTTGTTCATTTCAGTGCCCCTGCAGGGTGCCGGAGGCCAGCCGGTTTCAGCACAATGAGACCCGGATTCAGCACAATGAGACCCGGGAGCCCCAGAACAGGCGCCAGGGAGCCGCGCCTGCGCGCCCATCTCGATGCGGCCGACCACCACGGTCTCCGCGTCGAGCGCGTACGACGCGCACAGGTTGGCCGCGTCGCCCACGTGCGCGCCCTCGCCAATGTCCAGCATGTCGGGCACCAGCTGCAGGTTGGTCATGCGAATGGTTGCCCAGGCGCCCAGGCGCGCGCCGAGCGCGCGCAGGTACGCGCGCATCGCCCAGGTGCCCAGCAGCGGCCCGGCCGCGCGGCGCATCGCGCCCTCCAGCGCGCGCTGGCTCGCCCAGAAGCGCACGCCCAGCAGCGAGCGCCTCCTGCGGCACGGCGCCGGCGGGGTCAGGTCTGAGCCCTGGGTAATCAGGTCTGAGCCCAGCCAGCCGGGGGCAGGCGCGCCGAGCAGGGAGTGCGCCCTGCAGGCCGCCGAGCGCACGCCCTGCATCTAGCGCCGCCTCTCAGCAGGGCCCCAACGTGCCTCCAGGCCAGCAGAGCATCTGCAGCCTAACACTTTCCAAGGCCCCCCCTCTAAATCACATCTCCAGTGGGTTGGGCCGGCATAGGGACGTGAAGCAGAGGTGCGGCGCACTTATGTGCGCCGGCGGGCATGCGGCCGACCAGCGCCCACTTGAGCGCGACACTCGCGGCCAGCACGGCCATGCCGTACACCGCATAACCGGCCGCAAAGGCGACCAGCAGGCCGACCACGCCCGTGTGCGTCGCCGCGCGGAACAGGAACGCCTGCCCGTTGGCGTTGCCGCCCAGCAGGTGCTGCGAACCGCGCGCGCGGGGCGGGGTCAGGCGGCGGCGGGGAGCCTGGTGCATGCACGGGCGGCTGTCGGTGAATGCAGGCTTGACATGGGATGTAGTGGGAGGCCTGCTAGGCTGCCGCATGGTCAGGCGGCTTGCGCTGAGCACAGCTTGAATTAGCTTGTGCACATGGCCGGTGCAGCTAGGCTCAGACATCAGATTCCTTGTGGTGAGCGCTGCACACGCAGCCTCGGGCAGCGGGAGCGGCATGCGCACCGGCGCAATGATGGGCAGCACGGGGAAGAACACGGGCGACATGAGCATGACCAGCGCGGCCGCGACGTAGCCGCCGTCCTGGCCCACCAGGCCGCCCCAGATGCCCATGGCCTGTTCAGGCGCGCGGCAAGTCAGCCTTCGAGTGGCCACCTTGTGCCCGGCATGCACCCCATGTTAGGCTGAAGCACCATCACGGTGCGTGCGTATGATGTGGTGACTGGTAACACCATACATCGGGTGCATTTTGCCGCCAAAGGCGAGCACAGATCGCCAGCAATTTTGTGATAAAGCAGACATTGAGTGAGACTCTTACCCACACCCTGGCGCAGGGCATGGGAGAGCAAGGCGCGCCTGGACCAGCAGCGCAAAGACTGCATAGCCGCCGTACGCGCACAGCGCGCCGATGATGCCCAGGGCGTACAGGAACGCCAGCTGCGCCAGGCCGGCGCCCCACGCGCCCAGGCCCCAGCTCGCCACTTCCCTGTCGGTGGGCAGGACCCTAAAAAAAGAGGCCCGGGGGTCAAGCTCTGGCATCACCTGGTGCGCCCGCCGCCCTGCCCAGCCACCCAGCATGGGCTGCCATAGTGCAGCTCAAACACATTAGGGGCCTGGGACCTGATCGGGTGACAGGTGGTCTGCATGCCTGCGAAGCAGCGTCTGCTGGAGCGCAGGACAAGCACGCAGGCACAGTATGAAAGGCGGCGAGGCGGCGCCCGGGCGCACTTCTTCAGCGCGGCCGTGGCGTCCTCGCTGGGCGCGCGCCCGCGCCCGAACGCGCGCATGAACGCGAGCGGGTCCTTGCGCTCGCGCACGATGCTGCTCTTGGCCTTGCGCAGCGCGCCCAGCGCGGTCCCCGGCTCCAGGCTGGCGCCCGCCTGGACCACCGCGTAGGGCTCCACGCGCACGCGCCCCCCGATGAGCACCTGCGCAGGCCGGGTTCATTTTAGGGTTAGGTCATGTGGTGAGATCAAGCACCTGCATCACAGTGCACCCTTGAGGCTGCATGGTTGTACGAGTAGTATGCATGCATGTGATACAGAATGCCAGGCATACGCTCTCAAGCTGGGCGACAAAGCCAGGACGGAGTGTGTTGGCCTGCGCGCGCGCACTGCATACGCCATGGTTATGCGCCGGCACACGGGCTGCGGCTCGTGCTGCGCTGCGTCTGCAGGTCCGACCCAGATGGGCCGCTGCGCGCGCACCGCGCCAAAGTGCAGCATGCCGTCCTTGAAGTAGTGACCGGTGATGGTGGCGCCCTCGTTGATCACGGCCCCGTCGCCGATGATGACCAGGTCCAGGTCGCTCACGTCCAGCGAGTCGATGAACACGTTGGCGCCCACGCGCGCGCCCTGCGTGGTGTGCACGGTCAGCGCGCCGGCGCCCCCGTCTGCGGCACTGTTTGATGCCCATGCAGCTCCGGTAACTCCTGCAGACAATCAACCTCTTTTGCATACGTCCCAGTCCTGGGGTACCTGTCAATCCGTCCTCCTGCATGCAGGCAGCCGGTATCTGAGGCTGTGGCGCAGGGTCCGCAGGTTGTGCAGGGGCGCGGGCGGCCCCGGGACGCACCAGCATGCGGAACCACCAGACGAGCGCCGGCGTGCCGCGCAGCTGGTCGGCAAACAGCAGGTTCACGGTGCCCACCAGGCGCTGCACCAGCCACCAGCGCGCAAACTCGACGCTGAACAGCGGGATCGGCCGGTGCGCGCTCAGCGGCGGCTGTACCAGGCGCTTGGTCACGCCCGTGGCCAGCATCAGCAGCGCGCCGAACGCCAGCCACGCGACCGGGATGACCGGCAGCGCCGCCCACTGTCGCGCGCGCGCACAGAGGTGAGCCCTGGCCCACTATTGACACACAACACGGCACATGACATATGAATGCATGCGCACACATGGTATTCCAGCTCCCGTACAATGACTGTGCAAAGCACCATGAATGGCGACAGCAGCAGGGCCCAGATCTTGGGCAGCACAGGCCCTTCACGCGGCGGGGCGAGACGCGCGGGCGGGGGCGGGCGCGCACCATGCTGGTGCGCTGCGCGAGCAGCACGGTGAAGTGCGTGGGCGCGTACGCGCACAGGCAAAGCAGTGCCATGATGTACAGTACGCCCAGCAGCGTCGCGACCGCCCAGAATACGGCCGGCGCGAGCGGCTTGCGCGGGCCGGGCGCCGGTCGCACGTCCGGCACCGCGGCGCGCCCGCGCGCCTCTGCTGGTATGTCAATTACCGCATCATCTCTGCTGGCCTGCGCGCGCGCGCGAGGGCGGCCCGTCAGCCGTGCTGCCGCAATGGTGCAAGGCAGGACAGAAGCTCGCTCAGTGCAGCTCACCATGCCGACAGCGCCAGGGCGGGCTGCTACCCATGCATGCGATTGTGTGCCTGCAGTCATGGTGACAGGGCGCCACTTGCGCTCTGTGAAGCCAGGACAGGCCTGCACGGACACATAATTGCGGTGCACATGCACCTACCAGAGCGGCCCTGCCAGCGCACGCACCCCGAGCAGCGGCTCCTTCAACGCCTTGAGCGCTGCCGCCTTGCCGCCGCCGCCGCCGCCCATCGCCGCCGCCGCCGCGGCGCCCAAGCCGCCCGCGGCGGTCAGCGCTGTTACCCCGCCGCCGCCGCTGCCGCCGGCCTTTGCCGGGGCAGGCGCCGCGGCGG
>JAABUV010000681.1_pt1 | contig 51525 bp, 84 predicted proteins | sample 5559971 | NCBI WGS metagenome assembly JAABUV01 (sample SAMN10711881, study PRJNA513362) | rock metagenome | isolation source: Antarctica rocks | place: Antarctica: Victoria Land, Knobhead nord | collected 2015-12-19 | reverse complement strand
TGCCGAAAGTGCGCCGCGAGTAGGTTGGGCGTCACAACGCACGACACATGGGCGCATGCACGCTCCGGCCACAGCTGCTGCTGAGCGTCACAGGGTCTTTCTCCTAACAGGAAGCGGTGCAGGCGCAGGCTCAGGCTGCAGTACAGGAGCGGGCTGCGGTTGCGTTACCAAAAGTGTGCAGGAACACCACCCACGGCAGCGACAGCGTCCGGGAGTGCGGGGGCGTCGCGGCGCTGGTCCATCTGCTGGCGCCTGGCAGCTCTGCCGCTGTGCACGAGCAGGCCGCTGCGGCGCTGTCCAAGCTGTGCTGGGACGACTGGCAAAATCGGGTCAGCGTGCGGGAGTGCGGGGGCGTCGCGGCGCTGGTCGGGCTGCTGGCGCCCGGCATGACAGACGCCGTGCACCAGGAGGCCGCTGCGGCGCTGCGGAGCGTGTGTGGTAACCACACCCAGAGTTGCATAAGCGTGCGGGAGTGCGGGGGCGTCGTGGCGCTGGTGGGGCTGCTGGCGCCCGGCGGGACCGCTGCCGTGCACGAGCAGGCCGCAGCGGCGCTGCGGAGCCTGTGCTTTGATAAAACTCGATTCGGGACAGCGTGCGGGAGTGCGGGGGCGTGGCGGCGCTGGTCGGGCTGCTGCCGTCCGGTGGCTCTGCCGCTGTGCATGCTGCGGCGGTGCTGCGGAAACTGTGCGATAACGACATCCAGAATTGCGATAGCGTGCGGGAGTGCGGGGGCGTTGCGGCGCTGGTTGGGCTGCTGGCGCTCGACGGGACGGATGCCGTTCACAAGGAGGCCACTCGGGCGCTGTACAACCTGTGCGACAATACCGGTTGCCAGGACAGCGTGCGGGAGTGCGGGGGCATCGCAGCGCTGGTTGCGCTGCTGGCGCCCGGCGGCCCTGCCCGCACGCATAGGTGGGCTGCCGCGGTGCTTGCAGGTCTGTGCACCAACAATACCAGAAATCAGGACAGCGTCAGGGAGTGTGGCGGCGTGCCGGCGCTGGTCGGGCTGCTCGCGCCCGGCCGGATAAAGGCAGTGCGTGGGCGGGCTGCTGCGGAGCTGGCAGGTCTGTGTACAGACACTACTGTTAATCAGTACAGCGACAGGGAGTGCGGCGCTATGCAGGCGCTGGTGAGCCTGTGCACCAACAACACCCGGAACCAGGACAGCGTGCGGGAGTGCGGCGGCGTGCCGACGCTGGTCGCGCTGATGGCGCCTGCGCGCCCTGCTGATGTGCATACGCGGGCTGCCAACGCGCTCACGCTCATCGCCCGGGACAGCGCGCGCGGCCGGGAGGCGGTGAGGGCATGCGGGGGTGCTGCGGCCCTGGAGCGCGTGCTCGGGCGCGCCAGCTCGGCAGCGGCGCACGAGTGGGCGGCGGCCGCGCTGCGCCACCTGGGGCAGCCCGGAGGGCGCGACCTGGGGCGCTGGCTGCAGCAGGCGGTCGGCGCTCTGGGCCGGCCGGACTGAGGCGGACAGGCTCCAGTCGAACCAAGCGCTGTAGAAGCAGTGTAACAAGAGAGCGTGTTGCGTGCGCGGGTGTATGCGTGGGCGTGACCATGGCATTGCAAGCACCGCAAGCAGCACGTCAGCCGTACTTGGCTATGTGTGCTCCCAGACGTGCGCGGCGCTCCCTCAACACAATAGTGTGAGGAGCCCACAGCAACCTCTACTCCACTGTGTGCGGCCGGCGAGCGCGCCGCGCGGCGCGCAGGCGCCTGCGCTCCAGCACGAGCCGCTCCTCCGCTGAGTGCAGGCGCTCCGCCGCCCAGGCCGCCGTGTCGCTGCCGGGGCTGCTCGACGCGCCGTCGCCCGCTGGGCTGGTGCTGCCTGGCGAGCTGCCGGTGCTGCTTGTGCCCCGCCGGCGCTCCGGCGCCCCCGGCGGCGTGCCATGCGCTTGCGGGCCTGCCTCGGCGCCGTTCCGCATGGGGCCGGCCAGGGCAGCACCGGGGTCGCCGGGGCTGCCTGGCAGCGTGGCGGCGGGGCGCGGCGCGAGCAGGCGGCGTCGGCCGGCGCGGCGCGCCTGCGCGACAGCCGCCAGCAGCTCGGCCTCGCTCTGCACGCAGGCGGCGGCCGGCGGCGGCGCGCCGGCGGGCGCCGGCGCTGAGCCGACGTAGCCCAGCCACGGGTGCTGCAGCACCTCGGCGACCCTGCCGCCCGCATGCATGCGCAGGCGCTCCCGGGAGGTCGCTGTGCCATGCAGGCCGGGGCTGGCTCAGGGGCAAGGCTGGGCCGCGCAGGCTCAGGCATGACGAGGGTGGCGTTCGGCCGAGCCAGGGGTAGGGGCAAGCAGTACGCAAGGGACAGCTTGCGTCACGTGTGGAGCGGCAGCGTTTGCGCTGCCTTGTCCCTGTGTCATGCAATTGACACAGCGTGGCAGCAAGCAAGGTCGACATGCTCCAAAGGAGGTGAGCCGGCAGCGGACCTGAGGCGGCGCTGGGGCGTGGACACCAGCAGCCGCGACAGCAGGTCCCGGCTCTCGCCCGACAGGCCCAGCGCGGCCGGAACCTCATAGCGCGCGGCCGCGATGGCCGCCAGGTCGCGCCGCGTCAGCCCGCTGGCGCTCGCGAGGAACGGCAGCCGGCCCACTAGCATGTCTGCGCCTCGCCCGCCTCCCGATCAGCGCACGCCCTCATGGTCGGGTTTGCGCGGGCCGACCGGCACAGAATGCGCTCGCACACTCGGCGCATGGTTGCTGTGGGAGAGATGAGCTGGTGCTCTCCCGCGTATGAGCCGCACCCTCTTTTGCCTGCAGTGCATGCCACGCACATGCGGCTGCGAGACTCCGCCAGGCCTGACCGGTGATGCTGCACTTCTGGGCCGGTGTCCCTCAGTTGAGCCTCACCCTCTTTTGCCTGCACTGCATGACATGCACACGCGGCTGCGAGGCGCCGCCTAGCCCTGGCCGGCAGTGCTGCAGCGTCGGGCCGCGCACAGAAGAGGCAGATGCCCAGGCACCAGGCGTCGCAGGCGGCGCCGTCGTACTGCGGGTACCCGCCATAGCCGGACGCCAGCAGCTCCGGCGGCGTGTAGACGGCCGCGCTGGGCAGGCGCGTCTTTGGCATCGACTCCTCAATGGCGCTCTTGGACATGCCGAAGCCCGCAATCTTGAGGCACGGCGCATGTGCGCTGCGCGCGGGCAGTCACGCGTTGTCAGAGCGCCGGTCTGGCACAGCGATGTCCAGATCAGTGACAGAAGGTGTGAGCACTTGCAAGCGTGCTTTGTGGGCTCATGCGCTGCGGGAGCTGCGGGAGCTGCGGCCCACAGCAAGCCCAGCAAGCGCACGAGGCTTCTACGCAAGTACATATACAGCACAGGGAAGCGGGTACAGTGTGAACCGCACAGGGCAGGCGGTGCCGGGCCGCGCCTGCCGGTGAGCGCCAGCGTGTCCACGGACAGCGCGCGGTGCACGACGCCGCGGCTATGGCAGTGCGCCAGGCCGCCGACCAGCTGCCCGAACAGGCGGCGCGCCTGCGCCTCCTTTAGCGGCCCCGCCGCCTCGACCCAGTCCCCGAGCGTGCCGCCCGATGCGTGCTCGGTGACGACGACCAGGTGCGCGCCGTCGGCGGCGCCGGCGTGCTCCAAGCCGGCGGCGTCGGCCGCCATGTAGACCTCCCGGAAGCCCAGCACGTGCGGGTGCGCCAGGCGGCGGTGGTTGAGGATCTCGCGCTCGTCGCTGCGGCTCAGCGGCACGCCTGCGCGCACGCGCCGGGCCGCCGCCGCGTCAGTGATCCATCACCATGCCGAGGCTGGTGACAGCAGTCAGCCAGGGGCGCTGCACCCCAAGTTCAAATGCCCGAACGGAGTCGGGCTCGCCTTGGAGGAAATCGATCCAACGCGAGGCGACCAGCTCGCCGGTGCGCCGGTGCCGCAGCAACCGCGCGGCGCCGCAGCCGCAGCCGGCTGCCGGGCCCGGCAGCGCCGAGAGGTCGCCCACCACCTCGTACGCGTGCGGCCCGCTGCGCGGCGGCAGGACCGCCGCCGGCACCAGCTCGCGCACGCGCTCCGCCACGCCCTTGCCCCGGACGGTGCCGGCCGGCGCGGCGCCCACGCCGACCAGCGCGCGGCCGTCGCGCTTGGCCGCCGCCGGCTCGGCCGGCAGCGGCTCGTCGCTGACGCGCGACAGAGACAGGCAGCCGCCCATGGCTGCGGCGCTGTTCTGTGGCCGGTGCCGGGCACCGTTTACTGCCTGGCGAGTGCAGGTGCGGCCGCACGGGTGGAGGCCTTCAGGCCAGCTGGCGCGTCCTGCGTGGGCGCAAGGTGTCAGCGCGCCTCGAAAGCCGCGTGCTCAGGCGGCTGCTCACGCAAGGCAAGCTGAGTATGCGCAGGGAGCTACAGAGCAAGCAGTGTGCGGTCCTAGGTTGATGGAGGGCAGGTGCAAGGCATGCCACATTTTGCAGCACTTCACACTGCTTGTTCAAGTGCTTGCTGCTGTTAGATAGAGCGGTGGTTCTATTTCCACGTGCAATATTTACCTGCTTCCAATCACGCCTCCAAACTGTGCGCTAGTATGCGAGTTGCAAAGTGCTTGTCTGACACTTTGAGTACCTGCACAAGGTGGATTGTCTGGCCAACTCACGTACACACCAAATACTGATAGCTCCAGAAGCGCAAGAGGGGGAATGCAAGGCAAGCTTCAGCCGGGCAGCTGTGCGAAGCTTGAGCGGGCTGGGTTTGAACAGGTGTAACCCTCTCAGGGTAGCAAGTCTTGGCGGGAAGGGGATTTGCGCCCGGTGCTGATATACCAGCACCGTCACCTCTGCGTGCACACAGTTTTCTGACGGTGGAGCGCATTGACAGGTTACACTCCGTCTCTGTCCTTTCAAGCGCTTTCAAGCGCTAGTACCCAGCCTGCGTAGATACGCGTTTCAATGCTTGCAACATCACTTGCCCTTCTCAGTGACCCACAATACCTTAGTCGCCTTCTTGCGCTGTGTGCGCTGGCTGCTCTTGCCGCCTTTGCTCTCGCGCCGGTCGGCCGTCGCCAGCGCCTGCGACGTGTGCTTCACAGTCACAGCAGGCTCTTTGCTCAATTAAGTTGGTTGTTTTTCAACCATGCAAGCTCACCTTCTCGAGCGCCTGCGCTTTCCTCCGCTTCTGCTTGTGCGACAGCGCGCCGCGCTTGCCAGCCTTGCCATGCTTGCGCACACCCAGCGCGCCACTGCTCTGAGCGGGGCGCTTGCGGTCGTCCGCCGCCATGGGGCTCGCGGGCTCGTCTGCGGCGCTCGGCTTGGCCGCCGCCCTGCCGCTGCTGCCCGGCGCATCCACATCCATCTCTGCTTCTGCCTTGTTGCCTGCACGCACAAAAGCCGCTCGAAAGGTTTCAAATACACAGGAGTTAAAACAACAAGGCCAAGTAGAGGCGTCGCGCGCACGCTTCTTCCCCATGTGCAAATTGGTGTAACCAGACGCCGTGCGCGCTTGCAGTTTCAACTGCTATATGCCCGTGCTCTGTGCATACTAGGGACAAGCACAGGCTGTGTTGGGCACGCAGGGTCCCGTACCCTAGGTAGTACCCCTCAACGAGCTCACCTCGTTATGGACTGCAAAAGCGCGCACCCGCGCCGGAACAACCAGATTTCAGCACGATGGCTCGTTCTGCGCTGACCCTGGCGCTTCTGGCCTGCACCGCTGCCTTTGCGGGCGCTGAGAGCAATGCCGGGCGCACGGGGCCCTACGTCATATCCGTGGACAGTGCCACCAGCGCAGAGGACAAAGCGGCGTCCGTGGTGCGGCCTGGTGACCTGCCACCTTGGTTTGCAGCAGTACAGTGCGCTTCTGCCGCGCATGAGCAAGCATGAGCAAGCCCTGCCCTGTCTTGTTGGGCCCTGTCCTGTTGCCCTCCAGACTCAGGCGCTGGTGGCGGCGCGCAGGCGTACCCGCCGTTTCCTCACCTGCCGTTTGCAGGTACCTGGCCCGCCTCGTGTGGAGCTCTATCACGTGACTCATACGTAGCCGCGCCTGTGCTGCTGCGTCGCTGCGGTCCTGCCGAGCGGGCTGCAGCGAGCGTGCTCCTCAGGCCGTAGCTGTTGCCTATGGGATGGCTCAGCACTGAGACACGCCTGCGCGCGCTGGACAGGCTATGGCACCTGCGAGGAGCCGCAGCAGAACAGCGAGTTCACGACCGTGAGGTGTCTGGGGCCGGAGGAGCAGCTCGCGCCCGGCCAGGTGCGTGGCAGCGCCGGGCGAACCTGGCGTGCGCGCGCCGGTGTGCATACCCGAGGCGTCTATGCGTAGGCGTCACTGGTGCAGCCTGTAGGCCACTGCGGCAGGCCTGCGTGGTGTTTAAGGTCGCTGCCGGCACAGGCTGTCGCTCTGAGTGTGATGGCACTGAGGCAAGCGGCGGGTGCAGACTAAGAACGTGATGGCGCTGCTGGCGTCGCCGTACCCGCACAACGGCAGCGTGGTGGTCGTCAACCAGACCGCGCAGCTGATCAACGGCGCCGGGCAGCCCGTGCCCCTGTCGGAGGTGAGCAGTCTCCTTTGTTCTGCTGTTACTGCAACACCTGGAGCACAGACTGAGCAGAGAGTGAGGAGCACAGACAGAGCAGAGAGTGGGGGAATGCCCGTGTCTGCTGTTCTTGCGCTGCTGCGCGCGTTCTGCCGCTTTGCCCAGAGCCTGAGCGCGCGCGCCTCACCCAGGTGTACGTGCACCACTACGTCAGCTCGACCACGTTCCTGCTGGGCAGCGGCGCCGAGCTGCGCGGCCAGATGACGCGCGAGCCGCTGGCGTGGCCGCTCGCGCTGGTGGTGGACGGCAAGAGCCTGCTCAGCAGCAAGGCGCGGCTGACCAACATCCAGCTCATCAGCACGGCCGGCATCGCGCCGGCGGACCTCGCGCACTGCCTGGAATGTGCGCGCCTCCCTCAGCAGGTCGCGCTTTCTGAGCAAAGTAGAAATAGTGGGCGCACAGTGCTGGTCCTGCCTTCTACCCAGTAGGCAAACCAGTAGGCAGAGCAAGCAGAAAGTTTGCTCTGTTGCCAGTGCTGTTGCAAGCACTGTCGCTGGTTCCTCGCGATAGAGGTGCGGCTGCTACGCTGGAGGCTGAGCAGGCTGCTGGTGTGATGAGCGCCGCCTGCGCTCTCAGCATGCACTTGAGTCTGAGCGTGCGTTGCGCAGGTCCGTGCAAGGACATCCCTGACCGCGGCGGCTTCGCCTGCTGCCGCGACGAGAGCTGCCACACGCAGACGCCGGGCCCGCCGCGCACCTACCGCTTTGAGTACAATGTCACCTTCAGGCACGGGGCGGTGCCACTATCCTATGTGAGGCTGCTGGGCAGAACTCCGCACGGCTTGCAGGCCATTGCAGTCGTGCAACGGCCGGCACATGGTCGGCCTTGCATACTGTGCGCTCGTGCCTGTGGGCAGCTTCGGTGTGCTGTGCTCCTGCAGGTCTGTGCTACGTGGATGGTTGTGCTGATGGCAGCGCCGCGCTCTGCTGCAGGCCGCTGGGCGCGAGCGTGCATGAGGCGCGCCCCGTGGACTTTATTGGGTACGACGTGACGGGCGGTGAGATCGAGTACCAGATCCTGGAGCCCATGGGCGCCAACACCACTCACCTGAAGGCGTGCCGCCCGCCTCTTGCACGGACTGGCTGCCTGACAGGAGCTGTGGCGATGCGGGTGTGTTGGGGCAGGGTTTGGTTGAATAATTTGCTGACAGGTTTTGGGGGGTTGGGTATGCGTGACGCTTGCTGGTGTCAATTCAGAGTGGCATGTCAAGTGCACTGAGAAACCAACGCTGTCCCCCTGAAGTGCGGGTGGGAGCCGGTGCGCAGGGCCAGGGGTGTTGTGTGTAGCAGGTAGGCCGGTATGACTTCCTGCACTCACTGCTTCTGTGCTGCGGTGGGGCCAGGCATACGAGACGGAGGTCGACGCGGGCTGCCCGCAGTTGCAGGACTTTGAGATTGTGCGCTGCTCCGGGCACCAGCACATCGGCGCGCGCTGCATCACGATGTACAATGCCGAGACAGATGAGCGCATCTGCCAGTCGTGCCCCGTGATCGGCACAGAGGAGGGTGCGCACAGCTCCTCTCGCGACGTCTGCAACCCGCGGCCCCTTGCAACCTGCGGCCTCCTCACAGTTGCGTGGATTTGACAAGCTCAGTATGTGACTGGGAGGAGGTTTACACCTCAGATCGTCTGTGCAGTTTGCATAGTTTCTGGGGTGTGTGCTGGCCTGCGCAGTGCATACGCATGTCATGGGTCCGCCTCGGAGCACGTGCTCACGTCCTGCCCGGCCCGGCCCGCAGGTGAGCCCGGCAACGAGGCCGGGTACGTGGTCAAGATGACCGACGACACGCTGGAGAAGCCTTACAAAATCGCGCCTGGCACGCGCGTGCGCGTAGAGAGCGCCTATGACGGCAACACCCGGCGCCTGGGTGCGCGGCCGCGCCGCTGCCTCGCGCGTGTGCCGCTGAGCGCCTGGGCACTGCTCGAGCTGGTGAGGGCACTGGATGTTCGCAGTGAGTGTGGCTGCTAACAAGCACACGCCCCAAATCGGGCGGGATTGGGGGGCTTATGAGTTCCGGGGCCGCCATTACTGTTGCATGTACCACAGGCTTTGCCAAAGAATGTAATGCTGCGCGCAGGCGTCATGGGCCTCATGAGCACCTGGGTGGCCGGCCTCGGCACGCCCTGCCACCGCCAGTTCGGCTACGCCATGGCCGCCAACGCGCTGGCCAACTTCGACGCGTCGCAGCTGCATGCGGGGCCGTTCGGCGCGCCCCGGCCGCATGCGCTGCGACGCGCTGTGTTTTGAGCGCCTGTGCGCATGTGCCTTCCAGCCCGCGCGTCTTGGGCGAAGAGGAGTGGTGTCTCTCCGCAAGCGCGCTTGTCCTGGGCAAGGAGGTGTGGTAGGTCATGAGGTATGCAGGCAAGAGGTGTCCACCTCTCCTCTCCCACTCGTTTTGAGCTTTGGTAGAGCTCGCAGAGGCGTGCTAGGAGATCTCTGCCATTCTCTGCTGTTTGCCTTCCTCAACGGTATGCTGAGAGGTGCTGTATGCTGTGCGTGCAGTGCTGGAGGCTACCATTTGAGAGTGGGCGCTTCGCATATGGCATGCGCCTGTGCTGTGCAAAGCGCAAAGCATGGGCGCATGCATCGCAGTGGCGCATGTACCGTGGTGGCGCTGCTGCATGGCGGCACGCATTGAGGCTGCTTGGTTGTGCCGGGTCCTATGGTGGCCGGCAGGAAAATGAGGGTGCGTGCCACCTTTATCAGTTAACAGTGTATTGGTTAGCCACAGGCGCCATTATTGCTGTGTTGGTCGCCTCTGTGTTTGTGTACCAATTTTCCTGCAGGCTTGCTGTATAGCGCGGGTTGTTGCACGGCTGCGGTAACATGGCAAGAGCGTGCCTGCCTTGTCGATTCGCCGTGCCCACATGTAGATAGGTGCTGGTTGTTTCTGGTGTAATGTCACAATGCAGAACGTGAAGCGAAGGCTACCATATGCTGGTCACCATACATGGCGATATATGGAAATTGGACTATTACTGGTAAATAAACCGCCTGGGCCTAGCAATGGGCCACGATGCCATCAGCCTTGCAGAGGGTTGACGATGTCTGCTCTTTGGAAAGCAGTCTCTGGTACGTTGCGCCTCAGAACGTCTCGTACTTGAATCGGCAAGATGGTTGCCATGCGGTGTTGCGCCTGCCTGCTCGTTCTGGCCTTTGCGTGCAGCACGCTTGCGGCCCCGGTGTCGCACGGCGCTGCGCAGCAGCGCATCGATGCAACGCTGCAGAAGCCCAAGGTGCGACATATGCTGTGTGTATGTGGGATTGCTGCCTGAATGGTGCGGAGGCGGTCACGCTCTGGTGTCCCTTGTATGCGCCGCGGCTGACTGCCATGCTGTGCTGGGCCAGTTCGACCCGACCAAGCGGCACCTGCCTTTCATGGGCGAGGGAAGCTGCGACGCGCCGGTGGAGCTGGAGAACGGGTACATCTCTGTGCACTGCCTGGGGCCGAAGCAGACGTTGGCGCCGGGCGAGGTGCGTTGCAGCGCTGTTGTTGGTGTCTGTGCCGCAGGGCGTGCGAGGCTGTGGACGTTGCAGCCACCTCAAGCATGTGACTGCACTGCTTGGCTCCTGCTTTGCTCCTGCACATACAGCATTCGATATCCGGCGTGTCACAAACGCCTATGTGCCCTGTCCAGTCACCAAGGCCGGGCTGTTCTGCTTGGTGGAATGTTGATGTTCGCCTTCTGTGCAGCAGCAGCCACTGTCTTGGCCCTAAGTACTCCAGAGCGGCGCCGCAGGTCACGGACGCCATGCTCCTGCTCGACTCGCCCTACCCCGCCACCGGGTCTGTCGTGGTGGTGAACCAGACGTCGCAGCTCGTGGACGCCACGCTGCGCCCCGTGCCGCTGAGCGAGGTCTACGGTGCGCCCTTGGCAACTTGTTGTCTTAAGTTTGGCATGAGGAGCAGTGTTGCCTGGGACGTGAGTGGAGGTGCATCAGCTTCATAATATGACAAGCTGCTGCCTGAGAGGTTGTTGATTTACCCTGATCGTCCATTGCCTTGCATTAATTCGTACTTATGAGCTTGAGCGATGCTGCCAAGCTAGAGGGCAAAGTGTTAGGGTTGGGAGGATCCTAACAGTGGATGCATGCGACCGCGCGCAGTGCACCACTGGGGCAGCTCCGGCAAGTTCGTGCAGGGCTCTGGCGCGGAGCTGCGCGGCGCGCGTGACCGCGCACCGGTGCGCATAGGGATCACGGCTTCTGTGTGGGCAGTTGATAATAAGAATGTGTAAAAATTGTGAGAGGAGAGGTTGTGGCTTGGGCTTAAAATTTGTGGCACGTAAGGGTCCATGTCGTTTGCACAAGCTCCTGCGTGCCTGCAGGTCGGGTAGAGATTGTGCTCAGCGTGTGGCTCCTCGCTGCGCCGGCGCACACGCACACGTGGCCAGCGGTTTGCGCTGAGCGCACGCCCCGCACGCGCAGCTCAAGTGGCCGCTTGCGATGGTGGTGGAGGGCGAGAGCGTGGCCGACAAGCGGATGCGCATGGCCAACATTGAGCTGATTAACACCATTGGCGTGACAAAGGCGAACCTGACTGCCTGCTTGGAGTGCCACTGCCCTGGTGAGTCACGCTCCCGCAGCATTGCTGCTTACGTATGAGCAGGCGGATAGGCTGGCGCTAGACACTGGTGATAAGTTTGCGGCATGCAGAACTGCCTTGCCGGAGAGCCTGCAAGCTCATTGGCCCACTAGTTGGGGCTAGGGTCTCTTTGGTGTGCAGGGGTGATGCTGACCTGATGAGAGTATCTTACAAGACAGGTGGTTGTGTCACAAGCGGCAGGCATGGCAGGGTTAGGTGCGAGCTGACGCTGTGTGCTGTCGTGCAGGCGACGCCAACCGCGGCAGCTTCCTGTGCTGCTCGCCGCGCACGTGCCCGACCGACGCGCCGCCGGTCAGCGTCGACTACTTCATCGAGTACAACGTCACGTACCGGTGAGTCCCTGGGCAGGGCACGGCTGGCGGATGCATTCGTGCGCGGGGCTTGCTTGTGAGAAAGGGTGCTTGGCATGGGTCGTGTGCATGTGAGCCGGTCGTGTTGCAAATGTGTTGCTGCCACCAAGGTAATGTAATGAAAGCGCATGTGCGTAGGGTTCTGATACAGTATAGAGTCGAGGGTGTCCTGACAGTGACAGTGCCTGATCACCACATGAGCAGCGTGGGGGCCTTGTTGAAGGCTCAGCGCTGCTGCGATGAGGGCTGTGCCTGGTAGTACGTAACAAGCGCGAATCGCAGACGCGATGCACCGGCCTCACTGTAGACATAGTAAGGCCTTGCTCAATTGGCAGGGTGCTGGGCGCGGAGGACGCAGACATCAAGCCGGTCGACTTCTTCCTGTTCGATGTCACGGGCGGCGTGTTTGAGTACCAGATCACCGAGGCGCTGGGCCCCAACACCACGCACAGCAAGGTGTGCGGCATTGCAGTGACAATGGGAGAAGGTCTTTATAGATAACTGCGGTTGTGTTGTGTGGTGCGAGTGGACGGCATTTATATCTGTAGTCTGTGTGGAATATCTGCACAGCGTCTAAAGGTGTGAAGCTGGCTACCGCGGTTTGTGTCTTCTGAGTTACGTCGCACTGGGGCTGCCCAGGTGTACATTGATTTTTTTTTGCCTGCACTAGTTGTGCAATCTTCACCCCAACTGTATATGTCAGTCTCACTATGCAAGTGTTTTGGCGCGCAGGTGGTGCGCGAGACGATCGACGGCGGCTGCCCGCAGAAGGAGGAGTTCGAGATTGTGCGCTGCACCGGGTGCGTATCCTCTCCTGCCTTCCCTGACTTGCTGGGGCGCGACAACACATGTTCGCGGTGCGGCCGGGGCACGCACGTAGTCAGGGTGAAGTGTTGAACAGGAGGCCTGTACTGGCGTCGCTGGCAAGAGCGGAGCGAGCGAGAGCATGGGCCACGTCGATCTTAACGTACGGCAAAGCCTGCGACATAGGATGCGCCTCGTTGCGCAGGTCACGACAGGCGCTGGGGGTCGAGGGTCTGCTGATGTCCTGCGTGGCTCGCGCGCAGGCACCAGCACGTCGGCAGCAAGTGCATCTCGCTGTACAATGACCAGACCGGCGAGCGCATCTGCCGTAGCTGCCCGGTGTACGGCACGGTTAAGGGTGCGCGCTGCGCTTCAGTGGCAGGCAACCCCAGCTGCCTGTGGGGTGTATGCGTGCGCGTGTGTGCAGTGCCTGCGGTGTCCTGCTGTTCGGTCATGCTTGCCAGCGCTGCCGATCTTGCATGGTAGCCCGCCGCGCTCGTAGCAGGCCTGTTGTGCCAGCATCTGCCATGCATTCAATGACGTCGTCGATGTTGCCTGTGACCGCGCGCTGCTGAGGGCCGCTCATTGCCGCTGCGCGGCGAGCACCAGTGTCACACACTGCTGTGCACCATGTGTTTCTCACGCTGCCTGGAGCCGCGTCCACCGCTTGCATGGTGCTCATAAAGTCTCGGCCCTGGCGCAGGCGAGCCCGGCAACGAGGACGGCTACGTCGTCAAGATGGCCGACGACGACCTGGCCATGCCCTACAAGATCGCGCCGGGCACGCCCGTGCGCATCGAGAGCCTGTACGAGGGCGACAACCGCCTGCTGGGCGCCATGGGCCTGATGATCATCACCGTGGCCGACACGACGCCCTGCCCGCGCAGCGGCCCGTACGGCGTGCACGGCTTCCCGGGCTACCGCCACAGCGCTGTGGACGGTGCGCAACTGTTGTGCTGTCCGCTGTTGCCCCTGTGGCTTTGCTGCACTGGGTCCGGGCTCAGGCACTGAAGATGCATCACCATGATGGACATGTGTCATGCTGCAGGGGGAGGATTACACAATGAGAGCTTTGTGTCTGTGGGTTTTGTGCTGGTTCAAAGGTGCTCGTGCAAAGATGTTGGGCGTGTATGGATGGTGGTTGCGCAGGCCTCGTGTACTAGATCTGGCGATAGAGGTCGTCTACTGCATCGATGACCAGGTTTGAGTGGCCAGTGGGGCCAGCCGTTGGGACCATGGGCGTTGGTCGGGAAACGCAGGCTGTGCTGTGGCGGGCGAAGCCTGTCATTCAGGCGGGGCCTGTTGCGCCTGACGGGGTACCCGTATCAAGCTGGAGGGTGGCGGTAGTGTAGCTGCAAGCAAGAGCGTGTCAGGCATGTGTGCTGCATGCATGGGCAAGGGTAGGTTGGCTGGGAGGCGATTGCTTGCAGGCTGAAGTGCTGGCCTCTCTCTTATTTCTTGCAGCAATTTGCTCTCTGCTTCACGTGTACGTGTAGAGCGGTGTGAAGATGGTGACTCAGTGGCTTGTAAGACCGGTGCTGCTCTTGGCTGCCTGTGCATTGGGTTCCGCTCTTCCACCTGTACAGCCTGGCTGTGACTGCACTGCTCCTGCGCTTTGCAAAGCAGATGCACAAGCGCCTCGCAAAGAGGTGTGGGCATAATCTGGCACCTGAGAGCAAAGCAGTCAGCACACTGCGGCAGTGCCAAGGATATGCGCTCTCCAAAGTGGGTGATACGAAGCAATGCGCAGGTGTTTGGCTTCTCGGTGCGCAAGTCGCCCTTGATGTACAGGCAGTGGGACTGGGACCAGCTGACGACAGTGGCATGGAACACCGACCCGGAGCTCATCTGCTTGGCCCACCAGCGCGGTGCCAAGGTCGTGGTCAGCGCTGAGCTGCCGGCCAACAGGACGCTATTGGAGAGCGCGTCGTACCGAGCCGAGTGGGTGTGTATGTATGGAGGCCTGAGTGCTCATTGTGCGCTAAAAAGTATGGAATGTTTGTTGTGTAAGTCAGACCATGGACACACTGCGTGTGGTGTCGGTTGACTCGTAGGTACAGGCGCGGCTGGATGAGGCCGGAACACACCACACGGACGGCGTGAACTTCGACCTGGAGGACCCCGCTGCCCCGGGCTCCCCGCTGGCGCGTGCGTACACGGCCTTGGTGGCGGAGACGGCCGCCGCCTTTAGGCAGCGCTTTGCAGCTGCGCAGGTGCGTGACTGCTCAAGCGCATGGCCCCGCATGGAGACTGGCGTCTCCCACCATGTGGCAATTGACATTGGTCTGGAACAGACCCCTTTGATTGACATTACAGAGCGCCTGACCTACGCCCCGCATGGGGCTCACGCAGATATCAGTGGACGTCGCATGGAGCCCGTTTGGCGTGGACGGGCGCAACTATGACGCGCTGGGCCTTGCCGCAGCTGCCGACGTGCTCTTCGTTATGGCATATGACATGCAGTCCCAGGTGGGCGACTCTCCCCGTGTCGGTCTGCGCACACCACCCGCCTTGCAAGCACATGCAGCCCTCCATGCACCAACATAGAGCTGGGGCCTGAACCCGACGTCGAGCGGGAGTCAGTGATGATGCAGTATGTCATGATGAGGAGGGTTTGGATGTGCTGCATCATCTCGGATGACATGCACGCTGCCGTGAGGCAGCAGGCCGCAGCGTGCGCCGCCATGCCACGAATGGTGCAGGCACGGGGCGCGCAGATCTGGGGCCGCTGCGTGGCAAGCGCCAACAGCCCGCTGGCGCTGGCGCGGCGCGGCGTGCAGCAGTACCTGGACCTGGGCGTGCCGGCCGGCAAGCTCGTGCTCGGCCTGCCCTGGTGCGCCCGCCGCAGCGCACGCTCGCCCGAGCCCCGATTGAGAGCCCGACACGTGCTTCTGCGCCCGCATTGGCAGCTCCCGAGCTGCATGAGCTGCCAGAGCGCGGTTCGCGTCCTTCAGGCAGTGCTCTGGCGTGCTGCAACATTGCCACGCATGACTGCAACACCGCAGGCCGTTTGATGAGGCGCTGGCTTGCCGGCGTGGGCACGACGGCATGAGCCTCAGCACGCCTGCCTCGGCACACACGGACGCACACCAGCGCAGACATATGGCGGGCGCGCCGAGCCGCCGCGCCGCGCGTGCGCGCAGGTACGGCTATGCGTATCCGTGCCAGGCGGCGGGCGGCGGGCTGGCCGAGCCGTCGGTGTGCGCGCTCAACCCGACTGACTTCCGCGGCGCGCCGTGCTCGGACGCGGCGGGCGCGCAGAAGGAGTACTCGGAGCTCATGCGCTGTGCGCGCCCGCTGGGTTAGGTCAGGGCCCTGCCGCTTCCAAAGCGCGCCCTGCGGGACTGCACTCAGGCCGGCGCGTCTGGTGGGCTGGGTGTCGCACCAACGCCAGCACGCTCCGGGGAATTAGCTGCAGCTCCAGCGGGAGCAGGAGGACGCCCGGTCCCTGCACCATTGACAGGTTTATGAGGAGCAAAGGCCCATGCCATTCACAGTGTGCTGCCTTGCTCACGACCATTGAGTGTATAGCCGCTCGGCTGGGGTGGCGCCGCGCCCGTCTAGGCGACGTTGTTGTTGGCAGAGGCATGGCGTCGACATGCGGAGGCCGCACATTCCGCAGGGCTGGCATCCAACAGGACGGGCGGGGCGCTGTGGGACGATGTGCAGGCCTCCCCATACTTCAACTACGAGGACGAGCATGGCGCGCGCTTCCAGGTTTGGCCCCTGCCGCCATGCTGCGCAAGCCAACCTGATCTCTGACTGGCATGCGCAACTGCACCCCCTCGCGTGGGACTCGACAAAGCTGAGCAAAGGCATGCATGACTGCCAGGCAGCAGGGGCACCGCACCTGCAGTGCCAGAGTCGCAGCTGTGCACTGTGTCAGTGGGGAAGGGCAAGCGTTGCGGCGCCCGGGCTGTGGCAGGTCTGGTACGACAACCCGCGCAGCCTGGCGGCTAAGTACCGCCTGGCGGCTGAGCTGGGGCTCCGCGGCGTGGGCGTCTGGAACCTCGACCTGCTGGACTACGCCGACGCGGCGGGTTCGGCCGCCCAGCAGCAGACGCGCGATATGTGGGCCGCGCTGCGCGCCTTCACGGCGCCCGGCGCCGCGGCCGCGCCGCACCCTGCGGCCATCGCCCTGCCATGACGCCGGGCGAGGGGGGGGCTCGCTGGCGAAGGCGTGGGCATCCTGCGCCTGCGGCCAGTCTGATGCCGCGACCGAGGCTCCACCCGCGTGAGCTGCGGGCGGCGCTGCGCGCGTCCGTGGCGTCTGGGCGCCCCGCATGACTGGCCCGGGAAGGTGCGCCCTCAGCAGAGTGCAGAGTCTCGCTGTGGTGGTCCTGCCGGGCTGCCCAGGAGCGCTGTGACTGGCCTTGGTGCTGCTGCGCAGGTCTAGGACCTGCTCTGCCAGCGTGTGCCGAGGAGGCCCCCACGCGTCCGGATGCCAGGCCGGCGGCACACCATGAGGCTGCGGCGGCGGGCGCTCGCCGTCTTCGTAGCTAGCTGCGGCTGACCTGCGGTCCATGCATGTGACCGGATGTGACCGCAGGCAGTTGCAGCCACTCTGAGCATGCGTGCAAGCCTTCAGGCAAGAGCCCTGTCAATGTGCTCAGAACGTGGTCAACACTCAGCTTTGAGCGAATCATGCTGTCTCTAGAAACAGCAGCAGGGCGGGCGCAGCTCCCTACTGCTTTCCAGGCGCCTGATGCAGGACACCAGCACAGCCAGTGAAGACAAACACACTGGTCGGAAGGCCAACGCCACATGCACACTGAACACAACCACCTGCTAGCCCACTCGCCACTGTGCAGACGCACACAGCGCGTGTGCAGAGGCAGGCGACGCCCGCCGCTGCCTCCGCAACCCTGGCGCCTGCCTGCCGCGTCGCGCGCCGCGCGCGCGCGCAAGCCCGCCAGAACAGGCTCCTCAATCCCCCACGCCTGCCAGATCAGGCTTGGCAGGCAGGCTCACTTGCCCTCGCCGCCCTCGTCGTCCTCCTCCTCCTCGGCCAAGATGCGCTCCGGCTGCGTTTGCGCGTACGCCCTGGTGAACTTTTCGAACTGGTCGCCCTCCTTGCCAGCGTGCCGCAGGATGGACGCGCGGATGTCCTCGTCCTCCGGCTTGCGCAGCATGCCCTGCATGCCGCGCCGCCAGCTGCTCAGCACAGCTAGTTCGTTCCTTGATTGTGCGCATCCACTACAAGCCAGACAGGCCTCAGACGTGTATGGGCGCAGCTCTGTCACCCCAGCCCGACAGCTCCCCATGAGAAGTTGCATGGGCGCAATCACCGGTGCGCACCCGATGCCTGCGGTGAGTCTGCTGCGCGCAACAAAAGGGGCAATGGCCTGAGGCCCACACGAGCGGCTCTGGTGCCCGCCGGCAGCAGCATGCTCCCGGCAGGGTGGCGCAGGACGCGGGCGTATCTAACAAGTATAGCCAGCCACTAGCTCCGCCTCAGCCTCTGGTATATCAGATGGTGCCCTATTACTTTCAGGTGATCGCGCGCCTGGTTCTTGAGCACGTACTGCGTGAGCAGCGTGCCGCCGGTCGCGCCGATCTGGCCGCCGGTGCCGGGCTTGAGCGGCGCGGCGCCGCCGCGGTCGGGCATCTGGCTCTTGACCGGGTCGGCGCGCTCCTTCTCGCGCTTGCGCTTGCCGCCGGGGCGCGGCTCGCGGAAGAGCGGCAGCGCGTGCGGCGTGTGGATGACCAGCGGCGCCTGCGCCCCAGTCAGACACACCGGATGGAGCTGGTTTCTGCGGCGCATGCGGGCCGCCGAGACTGGCTGCGAGGCATGTCGCTGCATGCGTGTGTGGCCGCGCGTGCGCCTGTGGTGCAGCCTCAGCGCGGCCACACAGCGGGAGCGCTCAGCTGTGTGACGGCCTGCTGCCCCTCTGCATGTCGCATTGGCCTGTGCAGGGGGGCCCTGCGAAGCACTCTGTGCACACCAAACAGCAGCGCCGCGCAGCGCCGTGCAGCGCCGTGCCACGGCGTGACTGGCGCCCATCGAGCGCGCCTGGAAGTCGAAGGGGTCCTTGGCGCGCAGCTTGCGCCCGGCGCACAGCAGCACGCCGCGCTCGCTGAAGGTGGGGCTGTACAGCGCGCGCACGCAGCCGCTGGCCTTGTCGCCTGCGCGCGCGCGCGGCGTGTTTGCGGGTGCGCCTTGCATGCCCACATGCGCACAGGGGCGCGCCGGTTGCGCGCTGGCCTTATCAATCCCAGACATAACAGGTCGAACACCGCATGGCTGGCCTACACGACGCGCTCAGCTGCCTGTCTTACTGTGGACAAGGCCTCTCCACAGCGCCCATCTTCCACGCCGCTAGCTCTCGCGCACGTCTGGCGCTGGCAGTAACCTACGGCGAGACGGGGCGCGCGCGCACCCACGCCGACAAAGATCTGGTTGAGCCGCTCGTGCCAGTTGAGCGCGACGGCGCTGCCGGGCACGGCCACGCGCCGCACGAGCGCGTGCGTCTTCGCGTCGAAGAAGACGAGCGCGCCGCCGCGGCCGCCGCGGTCCGCGCTCGTGCCGGTCAGGACCAGGCGCTCGTCCGGGCTGAACACGGCCTGCGCGCGCGGCCGGCTCTGCTGCAGGGGGCGCCGTGTGCTGCACGCATCATTGGGTGGCGTTGGTTGCGGCTCTGTTGTCAGCTTGGCCGCCGGCCCATGCTGCTCGGCCGCTGCCAGCAGGGCAGAAAGTGCTTGAAAGGGCCAGGGATGCCTGGCGCGCCGTCCAGAACCTTAGAGTGCGGCTTTGCACCATATGACTGCAGCATCCTTGTGAATACGCGCCTCTAAGAGTACGCGCAACCTTGTGCCTTGCCTTGCGCCATTGGCGAGTGCTTGAGCCAGCAGGCATTTGTCGGAGCAGACGAGGGCCGAGGGCTGGTAATGCAACTGATGTAGCTGCATGCGTGGGGGACGCGGCGCGTCCGCACCTTGGTGGACTCGAACGATGCAGGCAGCCCCTCCCAGACATGCAGCGGCGCCTTGAGCTTGCGCGTGTCCCACACCTGCGCAGCCGTGGCCGTTGCGCTCAGGCACAACTATGCATGTCAGGAAACTTGACTTGGCAGGAACACGTGCGGGTGAGACGTCACGCACTCTGCTCTGCGAATCAGCGGCCCCATACGCTCAGCGGCTGGGCATTTCCTACCGACTGCAGATGCTGCGGGCATCACGCAGGCCGGCACCAGCGGAAACAGCGCCGCCCCTCCGCAGCGGCCACGCAGCACCTCGCATTGCAGCGCAGCGCGCATCGCGGCGCGGCCGCACAGGCACGCACGCAATGCGCAGTGTCGCGCGCGCGCCGCAGCCGCACCTTGAGCGTCTCGTCCTCGCAGCGCGACAGCAGCGTGAAGCCGCCGCGCGAGAAGGTCAGGCAGGTGACGGCGCTGCCGCGCGCGTGCGCGCCCTTGGCCAGCTGCGCGCGGCCGGCGCTCACATCAGCGCCTCGCGTTCAGGTACGAGGGTCGATGGCAGCAGCAGGGGCACCGCCCGGCTCCCACGAGCAGGCTGCGGCTGCGGCCGCGCTGAGCGGTCCGGGCAGGGTGTGCAGACACGGCCCAGCACGGCGGCGTCCAATCACAACTTACGCATGCTCATTGGCTTGTCGGGGACGGAAGGTCAAAACAGTGACAACACACCACCGGCTTTTGGGCGCCGGTGAGTCGCACATGAGGGTCCCCCATTCAGGGCCTTCACTCACACAAGCCGCTGGCTTTGGTGGGCCGGAGCAGAGAGCGACGGGGGCGCGCCCGGCCGCCGCCGGACACATACTTCCAGTTCTGCTGCACCACCATCTGCGCCTTGGGCGGCAGCACCTGCCCGATCGCCGCCGACGAGCCAAACTTGCCTGCGCGCGGCGCCGCCAAAAGGTGTGGCGCACCGCCTGCGGCTGGAAATATCATACCATGCAGCAGACCCCCAATCACACGAGGCAGGGCGAGGTGCCCATTGACATGCGCTTCAGCATGTGCTGTCTGCCAGCCTTAAGGTAACAATGCTGACGGCACGCCTTGCGCCGGGTCCAGCGCCCTGCGGCCAGTGCTATGACTCTGCATGCCATGCAAAAGCAGGCAGGGAAGGCGCCTTGCCGGGCCACATCACCGAAAAAAAAAAAATGGCTGTTTGTCGAGAGGCCAGTGCTGGCACTGACAAGCCATGCCCGCCAAACAGGTAGAGCAAGGCTCCACGCACCTTTGACGTCCCACAGCTGCAGCACGCCGCTGGACAGGCCGGCGGCGAGCAGCGCGCCGTCGTCGCCGTACGCGCACGCGGTCACCGCCACGCGGCCCGGCCGGTCCACCGTCGGCTTGACCACGGTGCGCTGCGTGGCGGTCTCGGTGTCCCAGATGCGCAGCGTGCCGTCCTCGGCCGCCGTCACCGCCGTGTGCCTGCGTGCGGACAGGCGCAGCCAAGCGGGTGAGGGCGGTTTGGGCTCTACTGGGCCCATGCGCCTGGCTCCTCGAGGTCCCCACAGAGTCTGGGCACCATTGGCACCATGACTGCCTCGCCCTGAAGTCACTCATTGCCGCCACATGGTCTTGTGTGGCCGTGAAACATGCACAGCAGGAGCTCGCAGACTCCCCCGTCAGGCATGCCCCTGCTTTCGCGAGGACTGGCTTGTCACCTTGGCCCCCGGTCCTCTGCTGCACGTCTTACCTATTATGCACGCACGACTTCCCTCAGCACGGTCAAAGACCATGAGCACCCAGCGAATCCGCAAACAGCCGGGCCACAAGAGCGCACACGACGGACCACCTGCTGTCCAGCCCAAAGGGTGCCCGACAGTTGCGGCTCACGACACCCGCGTATGGAGCATCGCCCGCTGCGCAACTTAAGAAGGACGCAGCGTCGCCAGCCCGCCGCGCCAGCGGCCGCACCGGTCAGTGGGGTGCCAGTGGCCGGACGTGCAGGGCGACTGGTGGCCCTTGGTGTTCTTGGTGTCGCGGATGTAGGGGTCGCCCAGCACGCTCTCGGCGCGCTCGACGCCGTCGCGGTCGTACACCTTGATCTTGGCGGCGCCCGTGACGCACAGGAACGCGTCGCCTGCGCAGGCAGCCGGCGCGAGTGGGCGCGGCTCGAGTGCGTACGGGCGCGCTGGACATGGCGGTCACGTCTTTCAGTTGTTAGACGACAGGAGCCTGGCGAGGATCGTCAGCACGGCCCAAGCTCCCTCCCGGCTCAGCTCTGCCTCCCTGAACGGCCGGAGGCTCCACAGCCACAGGGCTGAGACCAGGGGGCACACGCTGCCGGGGAATGGGCCCGCGCGCCCGCCGCGCACGCGCCGAAGAGGCTGATAGACAGCGCGTGCACCGGGTAGCCCTCGGAGGGCGTCGGCTGATGGAACCGTGCATGGTTTTGGCCAGGTCGGGCTTGGGTTACATGCGCGGGCTTCACCCGAGGGGCTGAAGGACAGCGCGTGCACCGGGTGGCCCTCGTTCGGCACCAGCTGCCGGAACGCGCGCAGGTCGGCCTTCATGCCGTTGAAGTCGAAGATGCGCGCGCCGTAGTCGCGGCTGCCGGCCACCACACGCGCGCCCGCGCGGTCCACGTCCAGCGCCGCCACGACCTTGCCCTGCGCTGCGGCCGGCGCGGCGGTGCGCTCCTCAGCGCGCCCTGTATCTCTAATGCTATCTGCTGAACGACTTGAAGCGTCTGCACAGGGAGAAGCAGCAGATTTCTCATAAGCGCCTCTCGACCTGGAACGACATGTGGACACTACTTGCGTTCGCAGGCCTCTCAGAAGCGCCTCTCGGCCTGGAACGACATGTATACACTGCTTGTGTTCAGCTCCGTGAGAACAGAGTTTCTTTGCCGCTGAGCAGGTAATGCCTGTGCCGCCAAGCGAGTGGCAAAAGCAACCGCACTCACATGACCGCACCTTCGAAGGCGACCTCGTGCGTGACGGGCAGCCGCCAGGGGTCCACCTCCTCATCCTCCTCGCCCAGCCCCGCCCCAAACCCTTCTTCCTCCGGCGGCGGCAGCGGCCCCACCAGCGCGCCAGCGCCCTCCTCCCCGTCCTCTCCGTCCGCCGCCGATGCCAGCGCAGGGAGCGCGCCGGCCCGCGCCGCGCCCAGGTCATCACGCCCTGCGCTGGCTGCGCCGCTGGCCCCGGCTCCGCCCGCCACAGGCCGCGCCAGGAAGCCGGACGCGGCGTCAGGCGCGCCGTCCTGCGGCGGTGCGGCGGCGGCGCCCCGTGCGGCGGCGGCGTGGATATGGTCCAGGCGCACGAGGTCGGGCTCCTGAGGGCCTGCGGGGGTGCGCGGCAGGCGTCAGGGCGCCCATCGGTCGAGCAGCAGGAGCGTAAGCAACCTCGAGGGTCAGCCCGCGGAGCTGCGGGGGCTGGTGCCCACTGGCGCTTCGCACCAAAGGACATGGGGAACTCTGCCCGCATGGCGTCCTGCTCCTCGAAGCCAGCGCCCTCCTCCACCACAGGCGCGTCCTCATCGTCACCATCCTCTTCCCTGTCCGCGGCTGCAGGCGCCGCGCCGTTGCTACCCCGCAACCGCCTGCCGCGCCACAGCGTATGTGAGCTTGTGTGCAGCCGCAAAGTTGTGCGCTTGCCGTTAGCAGCGCCAGAGGTCTTGGCACAAGGTCGAAGCAGAGGAACGGGCACGCACGCTGCGGCGGGCTCACTCTCAAACAGGCTGTCCTCCCGCCCGGCCTGCGCCCGCTGCCGCTCGCGCAGCGAGGTCTGCACCGCGCACCATATTTCAACAACACGACCAGGTTGCTTGCTGAAGAAAAATAGCTGTGCATCAATTTGACAAAGACTTGTGCACCGCCTGCACTCACCAGCGTGAGGCCGGCGCTGCCAAGCCGCGCGGCACGCTGCGCCCGCAGCTCCGCCAGCTCGTCATCGCTGTCACTCATAGCAGCAGCGGGTGTTGCTTCTCCTCCGTCACATGCCCCCGTGCGGCGCGCCGCGAGCTGGCACGCTGCAAGGCAGGTATAGTGCTGATAGCCGCCTGCACAACAGCTTGACTTCCTATTACAGCGGGCTGCTTGCAGAATGGAGTGCGTAGCGATGCAGGTTCCCCTCTCACAAAGTGTCTCACTCGTTGACACGAGTTTCTTTCAGACTCTCTCTTTCCTAGGCTTGAAGAAAGCTGCGCTTGCTGCACCGGAGTAGAAGGCAGCAACACGGTCCACCCGAGAGCTACCCGGGTCCCCTCTCACTTCCTATGCGCTTACCAGACTGTGGAAAACATCAGCACTGCTGACACAAGCAACGGTGTATCACCGCAAGTGTTGATTGTGCTGTGGAAAGTGGACACTTCGCAGTGTTTGCAATCAGCACGTGCATGTGCAGAAGACAGTTGAACGCAGCGCCGCACTGAACCTGCCCCACGTTTATGTCTTGGGCGAGCTAGATGACAGAGGTGGTCTTGCATGTGTACGACATCACCCGGAATACAGACAAGAGCAGCGCATCCGCAGCGCTCACCAACATCAACAGCGCAGGACGCTGGTTGGCGCTCGGCGGTGTCTACCACGGCGGCATCCAGGTCCCCGGCCTGGCTTTCTCGCTGCTCAGCAGTGCTCAACCGCACAGCAGAAGCGCAATGCAGTGTGGTTGGGGCCCAGGTGTATGGCGTGGAGTGGTCTTACGGTTACATGGAGACTCCTGGCACTGGCGTCTACTCCTGCACGCCGAAACAGAACCCAATGTGCGTGGGGACTGCTGCTCGCGCGTTCTCGAGCGTGGCTCTCGATCCGCCCCAGCGGTACGCTCATGCCGCGACGGCAAGTCTGCAGGTACACCTTCAGGGAGAGCGTCTCGCTTGGCAAAACGCGGCTCAGCCCCTCTGAGGTGCGCAACTTCGCCCGGGGCAGGTAGCTGGGACGACCTGCCTGGCACGGCGCCCAACGCTCTGGCCTGCCGCGCGCAGGTGAAGCTGCTCATACGGCGGCTCCAGGTAGGTTACGCCCCCAGGAGTCCTTGCTGCGCTGCGCTCCCAGGCGCTTCCTGCAGCTCTGCGTGCCTCGCAGAGCGAGTGGCCCGGGAATCGCTACACGCTTTTAAAGAGAAATTGCAATCACTTTGTGGAGGCGCTGGCTGGCGAGCTGGGCGTGGAGGTCCCGGGTGTGCCACACGCGCCTTCTCGCAGCTGTGTTACCGCGCGTTGTGCACCGCTGCCACAAGGCACAAGGTCACAACAGCGGTATACTGCTGCGCAGGGTGGCTGAACCGGCTGGCAGCGGGCGCCGACGCACTGAACACCCTGAGCATCCATGCCATGGACAACGTGCGGTCATGCCTTCACCCCGCCTGCTGTCTGCGGAGCATTCGGAGCAGGTGCCTGTCAAGCCTGTGGCACGAGTGTGGCCCGGTCACTGAGCTGCACCGCACCGCAGGCGCGCTGGCTCAGCACAGGCCTGTCCTCGCTGTGGGGCGAGCAGCGGCCGCACGCGCCGGGCGCCGGCGCTGGGGCGGCAGCCGGAAGCGCACCGCGGGGAGGCACCGTGCCTCGGGCTGCCCCTGGCGAGCAACGCATGTAGGCACATGTACTCTTATTATGACGTGTGGGGACTGGGCATGTCTTGCACCTACCAGAGGAGCATGCAGGCATGCGAAGAAAGCTGATGCGCGCTGGGTGCTCGGCCGCATGCTGGACTGCATGAGCATGAGCAAGTGCTGCATCGAGGTCCGTGACATGGCCAAGGGTGGCCATCGGAGCAACACTAGCAGGTCTGTACCACATGCAACTCATGGCTGGCACGTGCTGTGGCGCAAGAGTATGCATGTATTCCTCTTTATCAACGCGGAACTGTTTGCTATGGTGCTTCTGAAATGTAACTATAGTTATACTGTTGACAACACTATAGCAGCGGGTTATGACATGGACGTCAGCTTTGCCTCATAGCAAGGCAAGCTGACGTGCTGTAAACTCCCTGTGTAGCACAGCTTTACAACCAGGGACCCACTTAACTCACGAGGGCTCTGTACTCAACTCAAGCACTTGCAAATGTCCAGCGTATTCATGCTCTCATCGCTCTGTTGCAGGCATGTGTATTGTTCAGCTCATGGCAATGGATGGCATGCTTTCTACCAGTCATATCTGCTATCATGTCAGCGCATCAACACAGATACACGTCTGCCTGCGCATTTGGTGGTGAGCAGAAAGGTGATGGCAGTTGGCTAAAACATGCATTAACTTCAGCATCTGGTCTGAGCTCTCTGTTGCAGCTGCCAGCGCTGGCTGTCACAGCTGTCTGCAGAGGCGGCCGCAGCTCTCTGTTGCAGCTGCCAGCGCTGGCTTGCACAGAGGCGGCCTGCGCTCACAGTGCTCTGCCGCCGCCGGTTCGCAGGGGCTGCCAGCAAGCCTGCTGCACGCCGGCCGTCGCGCTCGCCTGCCAGGGCGGACTTATAGCGCTCTAGCGGCACGGGTGATGGCCCTGGCATACCCATGCTCTGGGTCGGACATGGACATGCACCATGCCTTGCACGCGGCCCCCTCTGGAGTCCGCATGCCTGCTGACATGCTCTGGTCTGGACATGCGGCCCCAGCTCGCTGCTGCGGCTGGAAGCACCAGTTTCAGCATCTGGTAGTTCTACCTCTTGCAACTGTGAGCATGAGTTTCAGCATATGATTGAGCTTCCTCTTGCAGCTGCGAGCTCCGGCTGCCTGTGTGAAAGCCAGCGCTCGCAGCTGCTAGATGTAGCTCAACCAGATGCTGAAACTAACACTCACAGCTGCAACAGAGAGCTCAGACCAGATGCTGAAGTTGGTCCTCACAGCCGCAGCAGCGAGCTGGGGCCGCATGTTTAGACCAGAGCATGTCAGCAGGCATGCCGACTCTAGAGCTGGCCGCGTGCAGGGCTTGGTGCATGCCGGCGTGCAGCGGGCTTGCTGGCAGCCCGTCCGAGCCGGCGGCGGCAGAGCACTCTGAGCGCAGGCCGCCTCTGTGCAAGCCAGCTGCAACAGTAACAGCATAGTCAATCCTTCAAGGCTTGGATCCAATCCGAAGTCACTGCATTGTCTGTTCCAAGGAATGTGCCTGCTTGACAATTTGCCTCCTTGCAATAATAACTGCCAGCGTAGCCCATTCATCATACTAATCTTTGTCTCTGAATAAGTTTTCTGCATGGCGGCTGAGCAGGATGCGCAGCCGGCCTACTTTGCAGGCACACCAGCACAGTTCCAGGCGGACGCAGACGTGGTGCTGCAGCTGCGCAGCGGGGAGCACCTGCCCGCACACAGCCAGCTGTTGGCGAGCACCTCGCCTGTCCTGTGCGACATGCTGAAGGTAGCTGCCAGCCAGGTGCCCGCGGGTGGCGAGATTGTGCTCCAGCTTCTTGGCTGGGATTCCTCCACGGAGGCTGTCGACGTACTCAAGGCGCGTGTTCAACAACAAGCAGTACGCATGATGTGTCAGAGTTGCGGTGCACGCTGTGCAAAATGCTACCCCAGCAGGAAGGTTGAGTGTCTATGAACGCATACGCAGCACTATTGAGAGATATTTTTAAGATATGTATTTGACATACAGACAGCACGGTGACTCACGCATGGCAAACTGCAGGTCATCGATCCTTCGACGAGCCGCAAGGAGCTGTCATTCAAGGCCTCCCGATGTGAGAGGGAGGCCTATGATGCGGGCATGCGCCAAGCCATGTCGCTTGCACGGTGGGCTCACATGTTTGATGCAGCGGAGCACATGCGGCGCGCTGAGATTTTCCTTGGCACGCGCATGCGGCTCATGGTCATCGTGCGGCCCCGCGTGCTCATTGCCTGTACACGCACTGACATGCTCGTGCTGAATGGCAACACACTGTTCTGGCTCGCTGCAGGAGGACCTCAAGTACCACCAGAGTACAGGCTATGACATCCTCTTTGAGTGCTGGGCGGTTGCCGACAAGCTGAGCCTGCAAGCGGTTGCAGCAGACTGCGAGTGGGCTCTGGCACGGCTGTGGAATTCAGAGCTTGTCAACACGCGCGCCGCGCTGGACTTGAGCCCGGGCGCACCATCGCATCGCGCGCAGCCTGAGCGTCGGTACAGAATCCGCACGCGTAGTGCTCGACAGAGCGATGGCGAATGCAAGACAGGGATATAATGCGAACATCCTTGATCTGGACAAGGCCAGCAAGTGCCTCGATGACATTGCATCTGCCCAGACCATGATGGAGTGGCGCACGAGCGTGGAGGGGTAGGCAGAAGCGCATGGCGGCAGGATCAAGGGACTGGAGTTGATGTAGTACGTTTCCTCGTAACAGCGTAGGGTTGTGCTGCCATACATGGTTAGATTGTGTTGCTATTACATGTGCTGCCATACATGGTCATCTGCCATGTATACCTCATGTTTTCGCACGACATTGTACTGGCCGTGTTTCAATGCATATGCAACACCTTGTCAATATCTTCTGAACAAGGCCCAAGGGAGCGCATGTGCTAATGACAGCAAATTGCGCCCTACATAGGCAACTTGTGAAAGGTGGATGCATGACGTGCCGTAGTCCATGGTAGCTGCATCCAAGGTAGCTACGGATGTATGTGCATATTATTTGCAAGCTATGAGGTCGAGAAGTTGATATACTTCACTTCCACCTTATACTTCCTTCTACCTTCACATTGCATATCATCAATGTCCTCTGGGCGAACATTGCTTCGCAGCACAAGCTACTTCACAAACTGTCGCCTCTTCTTTTTCCTGCCCAGCTTGGGCTCTGGCTGCACAGCGCGCTCCGCCAGACGAGGAGTGGCCAGCATGGCCACTGCAGCGCGCTCGCTGAGAGTGGCCTGCATACCACCCTATGCTTGTCACAGGCACAGAGGGTGCACACTGCTCCATGCTGCATGTTCTCGGATGCGGACACGGCGGGCCTTGCATGCGCTGACTGCACTGCCTTGCTTGAACCCTGTGGGTGTCACGCAGTGAAGTGTGAGATGGTCACAGACTGGTCTTGCCTGACGTCCGTCAACGACAAGCACGCTGAGTGCCTCCTGGATGATGAGGGGTGACCGGGGTGAGCGTCTGGCGCGCCTTGCGCATGGCCTGGTGTTGCAGCCGCCGCCGCCGCCGTCGCCGCGCCTGCAGGGGCCCCACCAGGCCAGGACATCCGCAAGTCTCTGCCTGCAGCGGCGCCCTCCTGCAGCAGCGCCTCCCGCCAGGCTCGGGCGCCGACTGCGGCTGCCTGCGATCTGCTGGCGGCGAGGCTGCCGGGCTTGTCACAGGCTGTCGCCGTCGGGACGTTGGCCCGGTGAGCGTCAGACGATTGTGGTGTATGTTGGAGGGCGCCGGAGCGCAAGGGCTCCACCTTGCTCTTTCGCCAGCCTGCACACGTTGCGGACACAACGCCAGCGGCGTGGATCGATTCAGAAGGCGTGTAGCTGCTGAGCTGCTGTCACAGCAGCAGCTTCACACGCCCCACGGGGAAGTGATGTGGTGGCGTTCAAGGACTTATTTACTTCATTGTTCTTGTGTCAGGCTTGGTCGCCTTGCAAAACCATACAGGGCCGCTTCAAGCGTACCGGGGAAGGGGCGCAGTTGTTGGTGCACAGCGGCTGTTGAATATGCGCGCCGCAGGGGCACAGAGTGTTGCTGAGTTGCGCATCCGCACTCGCCTGGCCATGCTTGGCACAGCACGGGGCGCCGCAGACCGACGTGCTGCTTGCCCACTGGTGCGCACTGCAGCAGCCTCTGTGAGCTATGTGGCCACAAAGCGCACGTGCAGCTTTCCAGGGTGACACACAGCACGAGTAGTGGTCTACTTGAAGTCACTAACCAGTGGTATGTCACAACAATCTGCCAACGTACAGTTGTGCAGCACAGCCTGATAGTGCCTTGGGGCGGGAACACGCACCGCATGCTCTGGACCGCACTGGTGTAGGAAGAGCGATTTGGTATGACTACATGTCACATATAAGAAGCCAACAGACGCAGAGAGGTCCCTGGGAATTGTCGATCGCACAAAAGTTATTTTCAAGTTTGTAATTGATCTTGATTAGGGTTGCTAACTCGGATCGAGCCTTTCTTTCTTAGGAGCTTTATCAGTCCTGCTCATACCTGTGGAGTCTGAATATGTTTGAGATCATGCACGCATTGCTGGGCACCAGCGCACCGCGGCCTTGTGCAGCGTGCTGTGCCCAGCGCTTGCAGCAGCGGCGGCGCCAGCAGCCCCCTTTCACTCAAGCTGGCCAGGCTCTGCAACACTGGGCCTGGAAAGGGAAGCGGCAACGCCAGCTGCACACCACGCTGGTGGTAAGGGCTCTCGACGCTCACCAGCAGCAGGTGTGCATGCGCTTGTACGGGACGTGGAACGTTGCATTCCTTTTAGATACAAGTCCTGACGTTTGCAGCGCCAGCAGGACTTGGTCCGGCAGGCTCGCAACACGCAGGTGTGAGCTGCCTCCCTATGAAGCGCGCGCTTCAGTCAGGAAGGTGTTGTGATACGCTGCTTGCTGAGAGCGCTTGCTTGTTGAGAGGCCCCGCTGACCGCTGTGCGCTCTGCTTTGGCACGGTGCGTTCTGTAGTTGCCTTGCGGCGCTGCACTCCGTCCTCCACATGGACAGTGGAGCACAGCAGACCATGGCTGTGCCTTGCATTGCTGAGTAGTGCTTATGGCACTCAGATGGACGCGACCAAACTGCTTGCGCTCCTGCTCGAGGCCCCTGACGCGCGGCGCGCGGCGGAGGCCCAAGTGAACAGCCTGACAGAGGAGTTCTTCCACATAGCCAGCACCTACCTCACCATGGTGCGGCCAACCGCAGGAACACGGCGCACCGAGCGCCTGAGCTGCAGCGCCTGCAGCAGCGCTTGCAGAGCGGCCGTCCCCAAGCTTGCAAGCGGGGCGCCGAGTTTGTCAAACAGACGGCCCCCTGGCAGGAACAGTGCGACGACTGCGTACCCGCTTGCAGCCAAGCAAGGCCCGGGTGGTTACCGTGCCCGTGACCCCGAGACCTTAACCTCAACCCTGCGCAGGCAAAGAAGGAGGGCGACGCCGAGGTCGTGCGGCGGCTGGAGGAGGTGCTGAAGGTGGCGATGGCGGAGAAGCAGAAAACGCTGCGGCCGGAGATCCAGCTCCTGAACCGCCTGCTCGCGGCGGAGGGCAGCACGGAGCGGAGGCAGGTGCGGGTACACTACACGGGGTGCTAATGTGGGCTCAGGCGAGCAGTTACAGAGCAAGTGCATGCATCTGGGTTTGATTCAGCCCTTCACATGAGCTCTGGCATGCACCAAAAGCCTGGGGTGCCACATGCACTCTTTCGGGGACCGACATCAGCATCGTCGTGCCTGCTTTCCAGCACGCAAGGTTGGCGCCTGCCATGACCCGTGCGCCTCCCTCCAGCCCCCCCCCGCGGCTGTACGGTGGGTGTACGCCGAGCAACAGCGCGACCAGCCAAGCACCGGCGACGAGCGTGCTACCGAGACACTGCATCCGCCCGGCAGGTGCTGAACACGGCGGCCGCCGGCCGGACGCTGCAGCTGAATGACGGCTACTTCTTTGGGCTGCTGGAGCGGATGACGAAGGGTGCGGGGACATTTTCCCCGCCCGCAAACGTTCCCCAAATAATACATGAGCTGATGTGATCATGCAGCAGTGTCCTGATGCTGGGCGCTGAGCGCCACACGGTGAGCTGCTGTCCTGCCTGGCATCATGCCGGGTTCCTATGCGGCGCGCAGCCCCAGCACAGATGGGCGAGCCTTGGGGCGGCGCGCGCGCAGACGTGCAGGGCCAGCCGAACAACCCGGGAAAAGCGCCGCTGCTGGAGCGGCTGCAGGGCTGCAGAGCGGAGGCGCTGGAGCGCTTGCCGCCCGCGCAGCGGCCCGCCCGGTGACGCGCGGACCGGTGCATGCACCCGGCACCGGCCAGAGGCCTGCGAGGCGCTCCAGGTCAGGCAGCGGCCTGCCCGGTGACGCGCGGCTCGGTGCGTGTATTAGACATCGACCAGAGGGCTTGCAAGGCAGGCGCGCTTGCGGCGCACGCAGCACGGGCGCACTCTGTCGCATGAGGCACGCTTCAGAGCTCGTTCTAGCGCTGGGCCTGCCTCGGGGCTGCCACGCGGGTCATGGCGAGGGCGGGTGCGTCTTCGGCTGGCGCTCAGGCAGCAGGCTGGTGGCGCTGCAAGCTGGCTGTTGCATTTCAGGTGTGCGCCGGCGTGCAGCCCCAGCAGGGGCACTGACGGTTTGTATCGCCTGCCGCCGTCCATGTGTGGCTGTTTATTGCTTGAGAGAAGCTTGGTCCGTCAGCCTGTGCAGTGAAGTAACCCTTGCGGCGGCAGTTTCTTTATGCTCCGGCTTTCAGTTGTAAGATGCATGTCGCACCGTCAGCGGCTTGGTAAAGGCGACGCCGCGTCGTGTATCAAGGAGGATTGGCACACTGAAAGCATGGTGAGTAAGTGGCAAAGTAGTGTGTTTGCAGTAGTGTGTTTGCAATAGTGTGTTTGCAATATGATCACGGAGTGTGAAATTCTCCAGCTCAAGAGGGTCTGTAGAACCTGAACAGAAGAAGAAGGCCTCGCCCAGAGCCGCCAGGCCCCCTGTTCCCTGTGTTGTGCAGAAGCCGACTGCCGGGCGGCCACCAGCCAGGATGGCGCCCAAGAAAGCCGCAAAGGCGGAGGAGAACGTATCACTGGGCCCCGCCACGCGCGAGGGCGAGGTGGTGTTTGGCGTCGCGCACATCTTCGCGTCCTTCAACGACACGTTCGTGCACGTGACGGACCTGTCGGGCAAGGAGACGCTGGTGCGCGTGACGGGCGGGATGAAGGTGAAGGCGGATCGCGACGAGTCGTCGCCGTACGCGGCGATGCTCGCCGCGCAGGACGTCGCGCAGCGCTGCAAGGTGAGCGAACTGCGGGCATGGGATGCGAGCGGCGGCGGCTGTGCGTTGGCAGCGAGGTGGCCGTTCTTTTGCGCGGAGCAACGGGCGCTGTTCGCACTGCATAGCTACTTGTTGGTGTTCATCAGCATACCAGCCAGAAGCGAACGTGTTCCTGCGCCAGTGCGTGTCCGGGCACCTGCAAGCAGACTGGATTGTGAAACTTGGTCTGCTGCAGGAGCTGGGCATCGGCGCGGTGCACATCAAGCTGCGCGCGACCGGCGGCAACAAGACAAAGACGCCCGGGCCGGGCGCCCAGTCTGCGCTGCGCGCTATCGCTCGCGCGGGCATTAAGATTGGCCGCATTGGTGCGCCGGCCGCTGTCACCGCACACCACTCCGTCGTTGCCTGCCACTTGGTGGACGTCTGTCGTGCTTTAGGGAGCGTGGGTTGTCCTGCGGCCTGACGTGATTTGCCCTTCGGCTTTACGTTGGTTAAACGCCTGTGCGCCGCGCGCAGAGGACGTCACGCCCATCCCCACAGACTCCACCCGCCGCAAGGGCGGGCGACGCGGTCGCCGGCTGTAGGCGCCTTGCGGCGCAGCCGAGCGCATGGGGGCCGCGCGCGCTCGTCCTTCCGCGCAGTCGCCGTGCCCTGCCGGGCGGGCTGTGTGGCTGCTGGCTGCAGGCGTGGAGGGCATGCTGCTTGCTGCGTGCAGCCTCCTTCTGCAGCAGCGGCGGGCGGCGCGGCTGACCGTCTAGTGAGATATCTGGTGTGGTGTCTCTGCCTGCTTGCTGCCGCGCGATGAGAGCATGGTGCTCCAAGTCCTGGCCTCGCGTGCTGGCTGGCGGGCAGCAGGCGGCGCGCTAGCGGTGCTATGTCGCGGCGTGGTTGTCGCTGCGCAAGCCTGCACAGGATCCTGGAGCTGCACCACAGCATGCCGGCGTCAAGCGGGGCATGCTCTGCTGAGCAGACAGGGGTGTAGAAGACAGGGAGGTGCATGTCTAATGCAGGGGCTGTGTGGGTCCTCATTGCTGGTAGTCAATGTGCTGTAATGTGAGGTCATGGGGTGGGCAGGCAAGGCTGGCAGGCCCGCCTGTGACAAAAGTGCCAAGCAGCGCTCAGTGGCAGTGCAAGCAGCTCAGGTTGTCGGAGCATCCTGCAGCACACACGGCAGTGAACAGTCTCACAGACACCCAGCGCACGCGTCACAGTCTCACAGATATCCAGTGTCATACAGAACACAGCCAGGCTACCAAACCAGCCTCTGCACCGCCAGGACCCGTTGTGCGGCGCGCGCGCCTGAGCCAAGGTGGAGCGCGCCACGCTGCGCGCCTGCGCGCGAGAGCCGGCCAGCGATGGGCCTGCTCACCATCATAAAGAAAGTGAAGCAGAAGGAGAAGGAGATGCGGTTCCTGATGGTGTACGCGCCCCGCTCGTGTGTGCATCTTAGTATGTGCTTTGGTCAGAGGCGCTTCTTTGCGCACGCTGTCCTTCCGGTCGCTGCCAAAGGCGCTGCGCCCGCAGGGGCCTGGACAACGCTGGCAAGACCACCGTCGTGAAGCGCATCAACGGCGAGGACACCACCACCATCAGCCCCACGCTCGGCTTCAACATCAAGACCATGCAGTTCAAGAGGCGCGCGCCGGCCCGCAGAGCTCCTGCCCTGGCGCCCTTGAGCGCGCGCTCGCCCGACGGCCGGCTGAGCGGCGGGTGCGGCCGAGCGCGCCCAGCGTCAGCTGGCAGAGGACACACCAGCATGCACTTCCCGCGCGCGCAGCTTCCGGCTGAACATCTGGGACGTGGGCGGCCAGAAGACGCTGCGGACGTACTGGCGCAACTACTTTGAGCAGACCGACGCGCTGCTGTGGGTCGTGGACAGCGCGGACGCCGCGCGCTTGCAGGTGCGGGGCCCCCGCACGGGGGCGCGCGCCGCCGGGCCGCCGGCGCCGCGCTGGGCGCCTCGCCGGGCTGCCCGAGCGTTCTGTGCACGTTGGCGGGCCCCGGACAGGCAGAGAGTCACGAGTGTCGTCTGGGGTGTTGGCGGCGCCGCGTCAAGCAGTGCCGCGGCACTAACAAGCGCGGCCTCCCGCGGCGCAACGCGTGAGCCCGGGCGGGCGCGGGGCCCTGAACTCGCACGGCGCCGTCCCCGCGTCCTGCGCGCTGGCAGGCGCCCCGGGCGCACAGCACAGCGCGGCCCCCACTCGCAAGGAAAGAAGTTCATCCGAGGAACGCCCTTTGACGCGGCGCCGCGGCAGGACTGCCGCGCGGAGCTGCATGGGCTGCTGCGGGAGGAGAAGCTGGCGGGCGCCTCGCTGCTCATCCTGGCCAACAAGCAGGACCTGCCGGGCGCGCTGACGGGCGCGCAGATCGAGCAGGCGCGCGCCCGCGCGCGCCCCCCGCGTCGGGCGCCGCCCGCTCGGCAAGTGCTGGGGTGACAGGCGTGAGCTGGGAGTCACGCGCTGCCGCTTGCATGTTTTCGGCCCAGTGCTTGTCAATCAGTGCTTGTTGGCGCTCGGTGTGAGCGCTGCGCCTGTGACTGCGCAGTGTAAACGCGGCCTAGAGCGCTCGCATGTCTCGCGCGTCTCGCAAGGTGCCACAATCGGCATACGCGTTCCAGCATGAGGAGCGCCTGCGCTCACACGCGGCCGTGAAGCCGCCTGCATGTCCTGCATTGTGGTTGCACCGCTCGCCCGCCGGGGGCGCCCGCTGCAGCACCCTGCGGGGCGTCGCTCCAAACCCTTGCGCCTGCCGGGGTGCAGGCGCTGGACCTGGCGGCGATGTAAATCCTGCAGGGCCTCGCTCCAAACCCTTGCACCTGCCGGGGTGCAGGCGCTGGACCTGGCGGCGATGGGCGCGCGGCACTGGCGCGTCGCGGGCTGCAGCGCGGTGACGGGCGAGGGCCTGCTGGGCGCATTCGAGTGGGTGGTCGGCGACGTGCAGTCGCGCATTTACCTCCTCGACTGAGCGCCGGCGGCCCGCCGGGCGGCGCCAGGGAGCGCGCGTCGGCGACGACGTGCAGCGCAAAGCACACGTTGCCGCCTGCAATCAGGAGTTTTGAGTGCAGCTGCAGCTGGGCTGCAGCCCGCTGCTGTGCGTGACGCATAACGTGTGAAGTGACGGGAATGCGCCAAGGGGTGGCACTTGAGTCTGTACTTGTTACAGGAGACACAGCCACAAGGCTGCAGATGCATGGATGAGTGGGCTCTGGTCTGTACGCCGCATATGCGCACGACCGCGCCTGTCCTGATCGGCAGCAAAGAGGTGCTGTTGCGTGTGCGTGTCATTATCTGGATGTGTGAAGAACTGCTGCAGGCGTTTCAGGCATTACTGACAAGTTTGCAACGTCCGGCCACCCGGCATGCAGGGAGCCCACCAAGCACCAACACGCTCACGCTCCCCGCACATCTGACAGGCGGTGGCCGCGCACAGGCGGGCGAGGAAGAGCTGCGGGCCAGGAAAGTGAGTGGGTCAGGACACCACTCTGCGCGCACGGACGCTACAGCAGGAGCGTGCGCTGAGACATCCAGCATAACTCACCAGCAGAGCACACAGGGCACCACGCAAAGCCACCACAAAAGGTCCAGGCACAACGCGGCCCCGCCGCGCGGGAGCGCGCGCGGCAGCCGCGCGCGCGCCGCGCCCCGCAGCCGCTCACTGCTTGGCGTAGGAGATGCGCATGGCCTTGGTGGGCGTGATCTGGAACAGCTGCAGCCCGGACATGGCCACCGCCGCCTGCGCCTCGTTCTCAAACTCCACAAACGCGATGCCTGGCCGCGCCTCCACCATGCGCACCTGCGCGCCGCGCCCGGCGTCGGGGCCGCTGGCCGACGCGCCGCTCCTTGCGCGGGGTCCATGGCATGCATGGCTGGGAGGCCCAGGGACATGAGGCGTCAGGCGGCTGCGCTCGCCGTGACGGCAGCTGAAGCGCAGGGGTGCATGCTCGCAGCCGGCCCAGGGAAGGGAGGGACGCGTGGGCGCGGCGGGGCGCGCGCGCCTCCTTGTACCCCGGGTACTGGTTGAACAGCAGCGACAGCATGTTGCTCGTGGTCGCCTCGGGCAGGTTCTCCACGAACAAGATGTTGTGCGGCGGCGCCTCGCCGCTCGCGCTCGCGCCGGCCTGCGCCGGCCGGCTGCCGGTCTGCAAGCCGCCCGAGCTCCGGGCGCCGGCAGGCCTCCCCGCCTGCTAAGAGGCTGGGGCGGCACATGGAACGACGAGAAAGAAAGCCATGGGGCAGTCGAGCACAAGGGCGTCCAGCAGGGCCGCATTGGGTGCTCGCCCCCGTTCTGCCACCGTGCGCGGCTCCTTTCGCCATTTGCGTTGCTGCATTCGGCACCCGGCAGGTCCGGTCCCAGGCTGCCACCAGCGCTGTCTCAGGTGCCACGACGGCGCGCTCCGACGCTGGCTGGGGATGCTCACCTGCGGAGCCGCGCCCGGCGCTGGAGCCGCCCCCTTGGTCTTGCTCCGGTTCATCAGCTTCTCTGCGCGCGCGCCGGCGCACCGCTCAAGCTCAGCCGCAGCTGAGCCAGTCACAGGGACGCGTGTGGCTGTCTTTACGAAGAGTGCAAAGAAAGGTGAGTCCGTTGAAAGCTCTAGGCGCGCGCGTGCTGGCCTGCTGGGAGTGCCACGACAGCGGCCAGGAGGAGCAGGAGCGCCGCCAACAGCGCACCGCGTTCCAGCGTGTTCTTCTTCTGGCGCTCCTTGGCGTTGCGCTCTACAAACGAGCCGTCGGCCTTTGCCACCGCGTCGGACTTTGTCTTTGCGAACATCAGCCGCTGCGAGGCGCACGCCGGCGCTTAAAGGAGGCCGCTGGCAGGATGCAGTGCTCACGCCGCCAGGGCAGCGGAGAGCAGACGCGGCGCTGACGCCGGCCCGCACCATTGGCTTGTCAAAGAAGGGGAAGCCCTGCATGGAGCGCAGCGCGGTGGTGGATGCGGCGACGTCCGCAAACACAATCCAGGCCTGGCCGCGCAGCCGGTACGTCTTCATCGCCACAATGTCCATGATCTTCCCAAACTGGGAGAAGATGGCGTACAGGCATTTCTTCAGCTCTGCGCGGCGCCGCACGCTTCTGTCAGCCCCTTTGAATGCATGCGCAGCAAGAGTGCCCACGCGCGCCGCGCAGCCGCACCCTCTTTCTTTATTTTGTCGGGCAGGTTGTTCACATATATGGTCTGGTTCGGCGGGACGTCCGCCATCTGAGCCCGTCCCCTGGCGGCCGCCTGCGGACCTGCTCGACCCCGGTCCCGGCGCCGGCCGCCACCTCACAGCAAAGCAGCTAACTGGAACACGCAGGCGCTCGGTCTCGGCCTCCTCCCTGGCCCTTACAGCGGCCAAGTCGCTTGGAGTTCCAGCCTCCTCTGGTGCGCACTGCGCAGCGCAGGCACTGCCCCTGTTCCCTAACAGGTCTTGACCGGCAATTTGCATGGCGATCGGACAGCTGCCAAAGTGCCCGCCACGCCGGCGATCTCACGCTGACCCATCCCTTCCCGGACGTAGAGCGACTGCAGAGCACGGCATGGAGTGCGCAGGCCTGGGTCAGGCACAGCACTTGATCGCAGCGCTGAAGGCACTGCGGCAGGGACGCGGCGAGCCCGGCAGCTGCGCCTGGGAGCGCGAGCTGGACGGCGAGCTGCAGGCAGGAGCTTGGCTTGTGCTTCACCTATGCGTGCATATCCACAGAGCCTGCTCAGCAGGGAAGCTGCACGCGCTGCAGGATGTGCTGCAGCGCGCGGATGCAGCAGCGTGTACGACAGAGGACAAGCTAGCGCACAGGTAACAGGCCGACCCGGTGACCACCGCAGCACCCAGGCCTCTTCGTTGTGCCTGCCTCGTCCTGTTGCTGGGCTGCGCTGCCAAGCGAGTGTGTAACGTGACAGCGTCGTAGTGCCAGCTGCAGCATCTGTAACCAAGAGGTTCTAGACTACAGTTCAACACTCAAGGTCATGCAGCGTTGCGGGGCAGTGCGGTGCGGCTGCTTGCCAAGCGTGACCTGCTGGACATGTGCATGGAGGGCACCGCCGCGCACCTGGCGAGCCGCGGCCAGGTTCCAGAGGCGCGCCTGCTCCAGGCGCGCTGTGAAGCCTCAACAGCGTCCCTTGCTTGTGCTCAGCAACGCGCTCAAAGCGTGCGACCTGCCTGCAGCGTCGCTTGAGTCGCCTCTGCAGCCTTGTCAGCAGACCGCAGCCCTGCCACGCAAGGGCGCGCTGCCGCCCAGCTGCACAGTGCGCCCCTAACGGGGCAGCAGGCGCGCAGGACCTGCGCTGCTTCGCTGCGCAGCTGTTTGAGGACTGGCGTGTGCTGCTCGAGGGCCAGGAGGCCAGCGCAGGCGCCGCGCTCGCGACCCGTCAGGTGCATGCAGACAGCAGGGCCCCAAGCTGGGCATGCACGCAGTTCACGTCTTCATTGGTTACGCTGAAAAAGATGACACTGTTGGTCACCAAAAGAAAAAGTTGCTTTGCTGCCACGCACCAAACAAATGATCAAGCCCTTTGCCCAGAAAGGCATGCGCGATTGCCTTTTCCGCAGCGTACACAAGGACATCTGGTGTGCACTAACAGGTTGCAGAGGTGTTTGATAAGCGTGCCGGCACAGTCAAGCATTTCGAGAGTGCCTGACCTGACTGCCACGAAGAGGTCGCGCGCTTGCAGGGCGTGGTGGTGAACCTGCGGGCCGCGGGGCAGGATGTGGAGGATGCCCGCGCACGCTTGGCTGCCGCCAAGCAGGCATGCTCTACTACATATCCAGGTTGTTGCTGCGGGGCTGCGCATGGACGAGGCTGTATGGCTGCTACATTAATAATAAATTGCGCATTAAATGCCTTCTATGCAGCCGAGCTGGCAGTGCAGGCACTTGTGTGAGACCAGCCAAGCCATCGGTCTGACCCAGGCACGCCCTTGCGTGCATCTGCGTGCACCATGCCTTCCTGCATGCCGTCCTGCAGCGGAGCTGCTAAATCCTCCGCAGCACGCCGTTCTTGCCCTTTGCAACAGAGGGAGCCTTGGAGGCACCGCAGGCACCTTTTCTGGGAAAGCAGACCCATGCAGGTACCCATGCAGGAACGCTCCCGATGCATCAGGTGCTGGAGGGGGATGTGGCGCGCCTGCGCCGCGCGAACGCGTCGCTGTCGGAGGACCTGCAGCGTGCGCACCGGCGCGCCGATCGCCTCGCGCGGCGCGCGGCGGCCGGCGCCTGCACGTATGCGGCCGGCACGCTGCCCTGGCGCTCGGAGGGGCGGCGGCAGGCCGGGTGCACCCAGGCATGCTCGGGGCCGGGAAGAACTGGCTGTGGGGTCCGGGATGGCGTGTTGCTCGAACAGCTAGCGGCAGCAGAGGCGCCGGCTGGGGCGGTCCGGGTCCTCAGGAATAGCGGGAGGGCATGCTGGGCAAGGGGCGGCAGCAATGTCGGTGAAGGGGGGCTGCAATGACCCCGACAGGGCGGCAGGCGCCACAACAGCGAGGCTGCCCAGGAGCCTGAAAAGGCAAGGGCGGAATCAGCAAACAGACAACCCGGAGGAACCGAGATGCGAGGGCCCGACAGCTTCAAGGCACCCATTGATGGGCCCCACAGCCGTCAAGCCGCAGTGCTTGGCGAGATTACAGCAGACCGGCGGCGAGGGCCTTGGGCTGGCGGAGGCACAAGACAGGGGGCCAAGGCGCGGGCAATGACGCTTGGGCATCTTCATGAGCTCATTGGGGACGTCTTTTCGTCCAAGGCTCAAGCCGACCAGCGGTGCGGAGGGCTGCTCGACACCCTGCTACATACGCAGCACCAAAGGATGGATGCGTGATGATTGATCAGCTGCTACCATGCACCCGACAGAGCAAGGGTGCTGGTCCACCGTTTGCGCTGTTGACGGCGCGCGGCACGAAGGCCCCATGCCTCAACTGTAATAACCAGCTTGCCTCACGCTCCGACGCAACCCGTTGTTGCATGCAGGCTGGCCGCCGCTGGCCAAGCGCGGGAGACGCTGGAGGCGCACCTGTACGCGTTCCTGACGCAGCGCTTCGGCCTGCGCCCGCTGATTCGAGGCGCGCTGGCGGGCCTGCTGGCGGCGCTGGGCCGCCACGCGGCCGCCGACGCTGAGGCGGACCTGTTTGGGCGGGTGCTCAGGTGCGGCATCTGGTGTGCTTCATCCGCTGCAGGAGGTCCTGCTGCAAAGAGACATTGCGCACCGCACCAGGGTAGGGTAACCCCCTTACCAAACCTACCCTATACCTGCGCAGGAACGAGGTAGACGAGGAGTTCCGCGCGGAGCAGGCGGCCGCCGCGTGCTGCGCCGCCGCCGCTGCCGCGGCGCACGCGCCCGGCGCGCGCGGCGGGGGCGCCCCTGCAGATGCCGACGGCGCTGCCACGACCGTGCAGAGCCTCGGGTCCGCGCCGTTGCCGCCCGCGGCGGTCGCAGATGTGCTGCGCGCACTGGTCGCCCCCAGGGTGCGCGCGCCATAGCATGCACGCAAGGCGCCGGCGCATCCCTTGGGCAGCGGCGCTTCCAGCAAACGTATTCTTTGGGTGCAAAACACATACCTAAACCTGTAAACACTTGCAAAAGAAGTTGCAGTTGTGCTTGATACATGCTCGACGCCGTGAGTGCACTCGAGCAAGGGGAGCAAGCATGCCGCATGCGCTACAACTCCTTGCGTGAGCTGCACATGAAGTCACATGCAATGCAGGAGGAGGCAGCTGTTCTAGAAGCAGCGAGGGGCGGCATGGCGGCCGGCAGAGCGGCGCCGGCGCCTGCCGTGGTGCCCCCTTGCGCTGCGGCCGCGGCCGCCGGCGTGTCGTTCCCCATCCTCTTGCAGGCATGGCGCTTCGTGTCATCACTGTTACCACGGCCATCAATAGTACTCTGAGTCAATGTTGAGAATTGCCCCAGCACTGTGCAGCTGGGGTGTGGCTGTTGTGGGCTGCTGGACTCCCGCACCTAGCCCTATGTAGGTCAATGGGCTGTGCGGCAGCGTGTTTTGAACGAGCATGCGGCTACGCATGCGCCCCCTTGCAACCCCATGCTGTTCGCATGTTGACGCAATCAGAAGACGCTGCACGGCGCGCAGGCTGCGCTGCGGCACAGGCTGGACCAGCGCGAGGCCGCGCTGGCGCCCGTGCGCGCGGCGTTCCGGCTGGCGGGCGGTGCCGCGGCCGGCGCGCGCGGCACGCTGGACGAGCCACAGTTTGCCGCCTTCTGCCGGCTGGTCAACCCGGCGGTGACGCGCGGCGAGGTGGCCGCGCTGCTGGCGGCCATGGCGCCCGGCGGCGCGCGGCAGGTGCGCGCGACCGCGCGCCAAAGCGCATGCAATGAAGAGAGCTGCAAAGGTGGCTGCGCGGCTGGGCAGCGTTTGCGCCCGCCTGTGCGGGACAGGTGTGAGCAGTGTCGCGCTTGATAGGGCAGATGTGGGTTGCTTTGTGTACCCTGCGCCATCATGCGCTCTGCTTCATCAGTCGGCTGCTCCACATCATCAACCTGCCGCAGGGCATGCCACAGTAGCGAGCACAGCACAAGCAAGGTTGAAAGGATGTATAGGCCCAGCGCATTGCTGAGAGCTGCCAGTATACAGATATAAGGGTGATGGCGGAGTGGTGGGGCTCGGGCTGCAGGTCACCTTCAGCAGCTGCGCGCACATGCTGGGAGCTTCACGCATGGCGCAGCACCCGCCCGCGCAGGCCGCCAACGGTGACGAACCGAGGCAGTGACTCAGTCTTTGTAGTTGCATCTTAGATGCAAGCAAGTGGTGACAGTGTTGGCCTTGTTTTGCACTGCACACGTTGCAAGGCATGAGCACTTGTGTGAGATGCAGCTACGCTTCATAGCCTGCTGCCTGCCTGCATGATTCATCACTTCTTACAATAGCACTGCCAAGAGCACAGGTTCCCACAGGCTTTGGGCTGGACCACCGCAGCGGCCTGCCGCTATGATGTATACTTCCAACTGATAGGACTACCCTACCCTGACTAGGGCAGGCCCAGGCCGAGTCTCCCGATCCCAGGTTGCAGCTTCAAAAAGAAGGTGCAAGAAGGTCTCTGTCCTTCGCCAGCATCGTCCCTTTTACAGCTGACTTGCGTCTGTGCAGCACGTGCAGAGTTTTGTCTACAAAGCTCGCAACAGCCAATATGTTATCCGTCGTGGCAGCATCTCTGAAGGAACAAGGCACGCTGCAGATACAGCGCGACCATGAAGACCACTGGTATGCAGGGCTGGTATCCATGGGCAGGATGTCTGACAAAATCTTGAAGTTCTGCGCCCCGCTCAGCGTGCTGGCGCTGGCATGCCGTGCGATAGATATGACCAGCCGCAGTTGCTGTCTGAGGGCAGAAAGCACATGAAGAATGCGATGCAGATCATCATGTCTGCCAGGCTGTTGAGTTTGTGACAGCAAACAGGTATACATATTGCTTAAACGAGCAGTCTGCCTGCACCACTCTCGAAGCACTTGGCGCCGCTCATATGAGGGCATAGTGGCTCGAGTAGCCACTTATATGTACCCGTTTGCTGTCTTGGAGTACAAACACGACAGCGTGGCAGACATGGTGATCTGCATGGCAGTTGCCGGCTTTGTGCACTGACGCACTGTGAACTCACCGCACCAACTCAAGAGCTGGCTGCTCATGTATATGCGCAGATGCATCAGCCTAGCTGGGCCTGCCAACTGCATCAACCTGCCTCATCAAGTCAGGACTAGCAGCACGGGCGTTTACAAAGTGCCTTAAACGCTTTTCCAGGCGGTCTGCTGTTCCTGTGAAAGCATGCAGCGCGGACTCTAGTAGCAATGATCGTCCCCTTTTGGATCAGCCTCCTGCGTGCACAGCAGGAGCATATGCTATGCAACCTATTGAGCACAGGTTGCCAACAGCGCATGCGCTTGTTAAGTACCAAAATTGACCAGTGCTGGCGCTACACAGCCGGCGGCGGGCTGAGGCCTGGACCACCCAGGCCGCCGCCGCTGCCAGGCAAAAACTGGTTCTCCAGATTGTCCAGGTCAACCTGCGCATGCATCGGCGAGAGCCTCAGCTCACGTGGACGGCCAAAAGTGACCATGCATGAGGTCTCGCATGCATGCGCCTGTGTACCTCCGCATGCAGGCTCTGCATGAAAGCCCTTGCATGCAAGTCAGGCTTGGTGTGTGCACAGCACGTCAGAGAGCCTCGCGGGTGCAATGCAAGGCAGCTGGTGTTGGCAACAGTGCTGCACGTCGTCCTTGAGGCGGCAGAACGCGAGGCAACCCCCTATCTTTGCGCAGTTTCCCCAAGTATTTAACTGATGTTGTGACACTGACGGTGTGGCATGGCGCGCACGCGCCTCATACAGGCTGACTATCCGTAGCTCGTTCGCGTCATCCACCGTGGCGCCAAACACCTCGGGGATGTTTAGGCTGCGCCCGGCCTCGCCCTCTTGCGGCAGCAAGCGCTCATTCTCTGCGCAGGCATGGCGAGCACATTTCGGGGATACAGCAGACATAGCACAGCGCACAGGAGGTGCAGCGTGCCGCACGTGCACAGTCGCTCTTCTGCTCAGCTTGCAAGGGTGCGACATGCATGCCTCACATAAGAAGGTACGTGGACTCCATAGAGCGCTCTGGGCAGCTGCTGCAGGCCTGCGCATCTCGATGCATTGGCTGTGCCTGTCGGAAGTTCCCATCAATAGGCAGGGGATCAAGGTCAGGCGCGCCAGCCAGGTAGAGGATCTTGGAGAAGAGCGCGCGGCAGGTGGCCTTGCGCTCGATGCCCGCCTTGGTCATGCCCGCCACGTCCAGCATGACGTTGCCATACTTTTCGTAGATGCGCTGCGCGCGGTCCTTCAACGCCGTGGCCACCTGTCGGGCCCGGCAGCACCTTGCGTTTGCAGTGGACTGGCATTCAAGCCGCAACTGAACACGTCCGAGATCATGCCATGCCAACACATCTCATAGCACCTAGTGTAGCGGCTGAGGTCGAGAAATCGTGCACCAGCGTAAGTGGAGGTCACTGTCAATCAGAGTCAGAGATATGGCTCTGCTTGTAACTATTGACACAGTCACTCGAACATGGCACGGCTGACATATCACTGCGCACCTCGCCATCAGACATGCCCAGGCCGGCCTTGAGCGCAACCAGGTCCTGGACAGCGTCATCGTCAAACTTGCGCTCGCGCAGCAGGTACCACTGCCGCGCGGCAGAGCGCACATCAACAAAGCAGGCCTGCGCAACGGGCTGCCAGGGGAGGCAGGCGATGCAGGGGTTGCGACCTGTGTGGCGAGGCGCGCGGGGTGACTGCAAGCATGCCGGTGGCGCGAAGCGTTGCCTTGAAACGGAGGCTGGCATGCATTGAGCCACACACTTGGCAGCGGTATGTGTGGGAGGCAGCAGGCAGTGTGGCAAGCTGACAGCAGGCCGCACCAGGTACTTGCGGAAGACCTCGACGTTGCTGAACCCGCTGCGCGCGCGCAGCGCGCGCAGTACCCCTGCATGGCGCGCTACCTTGCTTGACACTGCTATTATAGAGGCACAGGGCAATGCGAGCACAGCCTGCTGTGAGGCATCTAACATCATACAGATTGACATAGCACTTCCGCACCGATTCTGAGGATGCACACAAATCAACCATGCTACTATGCAGCACTGAGCAGGTATGCCCAATGCGCGAGGGCGAGAAACATCAATGCAAATAGAGAAGCGGCCGGGGCCGCACCTGACGTGAGCTCGCTCCTGCGTGCGGGCAGGTACTCGTCCAGCTCCTCCACCACCGCCTGGACGCGCACCCACATCCCAAGTGCCTGAAGCCTTGCACGGGCAGCTTGACACTCGCTGCTTTTCACCATCAGTTTTGCAGCCGCATGACCCGTGCAGGGCGCGCAGAGGGGCGGGGTGCAGGCGACACAACATCCAACATGCTTGATGGTGTTGCGGATCCACGCTGCCGTGAAACTACAGGACAGCAGCATTTGCAGCGGCGGCGAGCAGGAGCCCTGCCTTGTTCATGTCGACGGTGCGCCGCCGCTTGGACGTCGGCGAGTTGTAGCGCTTCGCGACGCGCGCGAGCGTGACCGCGAGCGTGATGGCAAAGAAGGCGCCTGCGCCGACCGCCGCGTTGCGCGCCCAGCGATTCTCCGCAAAGTAGCGCTGCGGGTTGAAGCCGCTCGGCTCCACTCCCTGCACCCACACAGCCGACATGCTCAGGGGGCTCTTTCTAGGAGACATGTTGCCCGGTTGACTGTGCCGCTTGATGGGTTGCCCAAGGCCATGTTGCATGGGCGAGGAGCCATCGCTACCCACCTACCAGCCCCCATGCGCGCATGGCTGTTGCACACCTCGCTGTGTTTGGCCATGTCAGGGAATCAGCATGCTGGCTCTGCTCAGCGCGCAAGTCGACCATGCCTTGCACAGGCGGCACAGGGAAATAAGCCAGCTTTGCGCTTGAGACAGGTTGTGCCCCGTGAGACTGCAAGTCTGCTGGTTCTGCATGTGATACCTGCTGACTGATACAGGACAAAGCGCTCATGAGGTTGGGCCAAAGACCAAGACGTTTGGCTGCACACTGAGCACTCAGCCCAACGGGCAGCGCCGCACGCTTGATTATCATTAGATAGTACAAAGCAGGTGAGCCCGCACCTGGTACGTGTCCGCGAAGACGTCGGACTCCTGCCTCGCGCCCGCCTCCAGCTCCTCTCGGTCAGCAGCCCTGGCGCTGGCCGCGCCTGCGCTGCCGGTGAGGCCGCCGACCGGGTCCGCATAGCTGCGGCCTCCGTACACGTCTGGGTACCGCACGGGGCCACCCGTATCAGACCCGTCTCCGCTGTCGCTCGCGGCCATAGGCCGCACCAGCCCGCCTGCAGCCGCCCGCGGGCGCGCCAAGCGCCGCAGTGCTCCTGCCAGCGCACACGCCGAGTGCTCAGGGTATGCAAGCAGAGCTTGCGGCCTCTGTGCTGCAGGAAACGTACACACCTGTCCGGCAATGCACCTAGACGGGTCACTGTGGGTGCTGGACACAGAGTGGCAGGCACGCCAACAGACTGTTGCGCAGGGCTGGCGAGTTTGAGCAACACAGCAGCACAAGCAGCACATCGAGCGCTTTGCACAAGGGAGTAATGCGGCACGCTTTCAGGCTGCACACCTAGGCGGGGCCCGGCGGCGAGCGTTGAGTGTCGCAGCAGCACGCGGCTGTGTTGCATTGGCCTGCTGCAGCCCTGCATTGCTGTCCTCCCCGGCCCCGCTGCAATTGGCTGAATGCAAATGCAGCTGGGCGCACAGCGCGGCTAAGGACACGTGCCAGACGCCTGCATACGTGTGCAGGTATACCTCCTGATTGTGCAATATGTGGGATGTCTTGGTGTCTTCGCCCCCGCAGATCGTACCTGGCAGAGCGCAAGCAAGATGCCAACCCTTGGCAGGGCGGCAGGAGTGCTCCCGCTCGCTGACCTCACCGGACTGGCCATATCTCGAACAAGAGGCGAGAAAGCAAGCATTGGGCTGGAGGAGTGCAGTGCGGTGCCAGTGCAGCAAGTGGCTCGGACCGCCTCTGGCCACTGGGCCTTGCTGAACGCAAGCTACTCGCAGGTCAACAGGTGAGCCCGCTCTCTCGGCCAACGCGTGTGTATCCAAGACTGCACGTCAACGCTGCGTGGGTTTGCGTGCGTGCTCGTGCATTGCAACTTGCAGTAGCAGCCAAAGTTTGCGGCTAGTAAACATAGCCAGAATATTCAGATCTAGCTACAGCAGGCATTCTGAGAGGCACAGCCGCGCGGCAAGCCCTGTTGCATAGCTGGTCATATGCCTTATATCCCCGGTCATGGCAGGGGGCGCACGGTGTCGGCACTGGCAGCGGACGGGAGCAGTGGCTGCAGAGCACCGCGCGGCCGCTCCTACGGTCACCGTCGTGGGGCGCCGGCTGCGTGCGTCGCACCCAGCAGCCTGTCGTCCAGCCGTGACGCCGCGTGCGCTGGATGCGCGACCCGGATGAGGAGCAGGCCTGGACCGGGCCGCGGTCCGCGGGGAAGGCCGGGACCAGCACCAAGAGCCCGGGGATGGCGGCGCGGCCTTGGAGCGGCTCTCCGCAAGGCGGGGAGAGCGCACGGGAGCAGCGGCGCCGCCTACGACGCAGGCGCAGCGGCGAAGCGGCCTACCTGTCACAGGTGTGGGGCAGCCAGTCACTGGGCGTGGGAAACGTGGGGCACAGAGGTGTCAGAGGAGACGAGGGTAGGGGAGAGGAGGAGAGCTCAGCTCTGCGCGCAGCTCCCTGCCTCTTTGCGCTTTCCGGCGCACTTGGGGCGAAGGACAGCTGGCAGCGCCGCACCGAGCACCACGCGAGCTGCGCTGCTTGGCGTGCTGCACACCGCCCGCCCGCTCTGCTCCACCAGCGGCAAGCTCACAGCCGCCGGCTCGCTGGCGGGGCTGGCCGCGACTTAGGCGCAGCGCGCTCGGGGCCCTGCCCGCAGGCGCCCTCGCCCGTTCTCCTGGCCGTATCAGGGCTGGTTGCACGGCTCGCCTGAGATGCGTACGGTGCCTGCATGTGGGTGGCCGCAGAGCCGGCCGCGGCCTGGGAGCGGACGGGCGACCGGCGCCTGACGCCCCGCCCTCAGCTCGCACCTGGTGCAAGCGACGGCGGACCGTCGAGGCTGGGGCTGCCTCGCTGCTGCAACCGGACAGCGCTTGAGCGGCAGCGGCGCCGGCGCAGGTGCTGGCGCTGGCGCGGCTGCGCAGACAGCGCAGCGGACGCGCGCCTATGCAGGCGCGGCGGGGCGGTTAGGGTTAGGGTTGACTTGCGTGGCGCCGGCGCAGGTGCTGGCGCTGGCGCGGCAGGCGGCGGCCTGGGCGCGTCGGCACAGCTGGGGCCTGCTGCTGCTCGCCGCGCTGCTGGTGAGCGGCGGCATGTACGCCGGCGGCGTCGCGCTGCTGCGCCGGCGCGCCGGCGGCGAGGCCGGCCGCGCGGCGCACGCCGCCATCGCGCGGTCCTCGCTGCCCGCCGCTGCGCCCGGCAGCGTGCAGGCGCGCCGCAGCACGGCTCCAGCAGAGCTTGGGCCTGCCGTTTCGCGCCAGCCGGCTCCGCCGTCGCGTTCTGCCTACCTACGGCTCCGCCCACCTGCCGTGCAGGGGCGTGTGCGCAGGGGCGTGCACGCAGGGCGCTGCAGCGCTGCAGCTTGTGGCCAGCTCCCTGCACATTATTGCAGCGCATCAGGTCTATTGTGGGCGTGTGCTGGGACCGTTGACATCTGTCAGATCGATAGGCTGTGTCTGCCTCCTGTTTTGCCGGGTGGGCTGCCGGCGCTCGCTTGTCAAGCACCGCGCTCGCTGCCGCTGGCGGGCGGGGCCCAGCGCGACCAGGGAGAGTGCATCCGGCGGCGGCGCCCGGCATGCGGGAGCACAGCGGTAACGCTCGCCCCCGCCGCGCCGCAGGCGCGCTGCGCGGCGGCCACGGGCGTGCCCAAGGTCGCGCTGCTGCTGCTGACGCGCGGCTCGATGCCGCACGAGGCCGCGTGGGCGCTGTGGTTTGAGGCGGCGGGCGGGGAGGTGCCCCTGAGCGCGCTGCGCGCGGGCGGCTGCTCCGCGCGCGCGTATGCGGACGTTGCATCGGCCTGCCGCGCGGACCCCGCGGCGCCCAGCGCGATCGGCAACCAGCACATGTTCTCCATTTACGTGCACACGCCGCCAGACTTTGCAGGCACGGCCGGGCTCCCTGGATGCTGGGGGCATGCGCATCTACAGTGTCAGAGCTGCAGTGTGCCTGCCCGTGCAGCCCTGCCTCAACACTGCGGCCAAGCGGACACCCAGGCTGCTGCCGAACATGCTGCAGGGAGGGCTGTATTCGCCGTGGCATCCGCCGGGCGACCTGATCGCTCGCTGTCATGGGCGCGAGTCGGCGCCAGCATACACCGACATGACCGGGGGGCCCTGCACTGGCAGGCACCGCGGGCACAGCGCTGCCTGAGGCTGCGCGTGCGCGGCCGGAACACGCGAGGGCAGGCAGTGGCTGAAGAGCGGCGCCCTCGCTGGCCGCGCCGGCCCGCGCCGCCCGAGGCTTCGCGCCGCGTGCGCGCAGGCTTCCCGCGCGGCTCGCTTTTCCACGGGCGCGAGGTGCCCGCGCACCTGAACGCGACCTGGGGCGGCCACGCGCTGGTGGACGCGTCCAAGGCGCTGCTGCGCGCCGCGCTGGGCGACCCGGCCAACGCGAAGCTGGCGCTGCTGAGCGAGGCCGACATCCCGCTCTACCCGCCCGCGCTCGTGTACCAGCAGCTCATCTCGGAGCCGCGCTCGCGCGTGGACGCGTGCCTGCACACGGTGCGCCCCGGCGCGGGCGCGGCGCCTGGCGCCCCGGCTGCCCCGCGGGCTGCAGCGTGTCGCTTGTCGGTGTTGTGGCGGGAGGAGGCCCGGCTCTAAGCGAGAGCGGCACTGCGCTTCACCTGCGACGCCGGGCGCGCCAGCTGCTCGGCCGCCGATCCGCGCCAGACGCATGCATGCGCTCTTTGTTGAGTCGGGCGCAGTGCATTTTGCAGGGCTGCCCACATAGCTTGTGCTGCTTTCTCTCAGGGACATGCGTTGTTTCAGAGGTCACACGAGCTGGTCGGGCCCGCCCGCCCAGACAGCTCTGCGCGTCCCTCGACGTGCTTGCTGGGTAACTGCATCGAGGCCAGCAGGCGGCGCCTGCTTTGGCTCAAGTACGCACAATGATGTCCTGCAGCACCCGTGCATGACGACGCGCGCCGCGCATGCAGCCGAAGCGGGACATGAGCGAATGGCGGCGGCACCCGGCCATGGCGCGCGGCTGGCCTAGCTTCTCGCCGCGCGCATGGCGCAAGTCCAGCCAGTGGTTTGCGGTCACGCGCCAGCACGCGCGCCTGTTCTTAGAGGACACGGTCGTTGATGCGGTGTTCCGCCGCGTCTGCTACGACCGCGGCTGGGACGACGAGCTGAAGGGGTGCGGCGCGGCGCCGGCCCCGCCATGCATCGCTGGGTACTGGCACAGAGCGCGGTCTTCGCTGGCGGGGCCTGCGTAAGGGAGCCGCTCTGCTGCCTGCGCGGGTGAAGCTTGTCGTCACTGTGGTGCCTCTGCTCCAGCGCTTGCTTCGCACCCATCCTGTGCTAAGCTGTGCTCTCATGGGCTGATGTGCACTTGGGTAGGTCACAGAAACATGTACAGGCGGGCAGTGCCCTGCTTCATACAGCGACTGCGCCAGCCAGCCAGCGTGCTCGCGTTGGCGGTGCGCCACTTGAGGCACGACCGCGCCGCACGCGAGCCGCCCGGCCCTCTTGAGGCTGGCCTGCTGTGGCCAGTGCTGGCACCGCTGGCCTGCGTGCCGCCGGAAAGCACGGAGCTGGCGCGCGCGCGCAGGCCGTGCAGCTGCGCTCCTCGATGAGACTAGCTGGCAATCACACTGGGGCTGGCTGGGGCTGGCTTATCTTTGCACACTGGTCTGTGCGCGCCGCCGAGGCGCGCGGCACTGGCGCGCGCGCGCAGGCCGTACAGCTGCTACTCCGACGAGCACCAGCTGGCGATCGTGCTGGCGCTGGCGGGGCGGGCGGCGGAGACCGACTGCGCCGGGCGCCTGTGTCACGTGGAGTTCCCGCCCAAGGGCGGCCCGCACCCGCGCGAGTTCCTGCCGCACGAGGTCACGCCCGCGCGCCTGCGCGCGCTGCGCCGGCCGCGCCAGTGCGACGCGGCGGCCGCCATCATGTGCGCTGCGCCATGCCCCGTAATTGCGTGATCTCGGAAGCTGGGGCGGCAGCGTGTCAGAGTGGGATGTAGCGCGGGGTGTTTTCCCTTGCTGACCGTCAGAAGTGGCGCGTGATCGCATGCCCCACCTGGCAACCTGCAGCACAGCACATGTTTGGGGTACCCCTGCGCGTGCCGCGCCGGCGCCGCCACCGCGATGCGGGCCGCTGCTGTCACGGGTGTACGTTGCCTGGCGGGTATCTGGTTACCAGCCTGTACGCCGCACGTGTGCTAGTGGCGCCCACGCGACTATCACAGGCGCTTACAGCTGCGTCATGCTGCTGCACGTTGTGTGTCACACGTAGTGCACACAAAGTCGTCACAGCCTCGACTCCGCTAAAGGCACAGCCTGCACGGTGTGGGTCTCTACTGATTGGCAGCCGCTGGCACAGGCTGGCGGAGCGGCTGTTTGTGCGCGCGGGCGCGCCGGCGGACCGGCGGCCGTGCGACGCGGAGATGGCGTGGTCGCTGCGCCTGCTGCCGCCCGAGTGCCCGCTCTTCGCGCGCAAGTTCCCGGCGAACACAAGCGAGCGGGCGCGTGGCACCTTGTTGCGATGCGTTGGCATGTCCGGGGGGCCACCGGGACATGCGTGCGGTGCTGCGCACCGCACGGTTTGTGTGCTGCTGGTCTCTGCGCCGCTTGTGACAGGTCAGCCTGAGCAGCCTGAGCCTGCGCTTGTGACAGGTCAGCCTGCGCAGCGGCAGTGGCCCCTCACGCTGTTGCTATACGCACCTGTAAAGCAGGCACGCCTGCTACCACCTTGGCCACAGCAGCAGAGCCGCCAGACACAGGTAGCCAGACCAGCTTCACGCATGT
>JAABUV010000680.1_pt1 | contig 51654 bp, 45 predicted proteins | sample 5559971 | NCBI WGS metagenome assembly JAABUV01 (sample SAMN10711881, study PRJNA513362) | rock metagenome | isolation source: Antarctica rocks | place: Antarctica: Victoria Land, Knobhead nord | collected 2015-12-19 | reverse complement strand
GTCGCATCCTGGGGCTGGATTAGGTCCCAAGGGTTGGGCTGTTCGCCCATTAAAGCGGTACGCGAGCTGGGTTCAGAACGTCGTGAGACAGTTCGGTCTCTATCCGTTGCGGGCGCAGGAAATTTGAGGGGAGCTGTCCCTAGTACGAGAGGACCGGGATGGACAGACCTCTGGTGTACCAGTTGTTCCGCCAGGAGCATACGCTGGGTAGCTACGTCTGGTTCTGATAAGTGCTGAAAGCATCTAAGTACGAAGCAGACCTCAAGATAAGATTTCCCACAGCAGAAGCTGGTAAGACCCCCGGAAGACTACCGGGTTGATAGGCTGCGGATGTAAGCACGGCAACGTGTTCAGTCGAGCAGTACTAATCGGTCGAGGGCTTGATTACTCCTCAGCAATCATTGCTGAATGCGCGTTGCTTTTCAATATGCAGTTGTCCAAGGACAGTGCCCTTTTCCTTCCGGGGATCAGGGCAGTCCGACCGAATTCTGGTGGTTATCGCGGAGGGGTCCACCCGTTCCCATTCCGAACACGGAAGTTAAGCTCTCCAGCGCCGAAGATACTTGACGAGCAATTGTCCGGGAAAATAGGTCACCGCCAGATGATTGTGAAGCCGCTATGCTCAACCGAGCATAGCGGCTTCTTCTGGTTTATGGCACGTTTGTGGTACGCTAAACCTCAGCCTTATTCTCTGCTACTCCCGAAAGAAGAACCCATGCCACGTACAGCCGTCGTTGCCGAGCGGATGACCGACGCCACGACCGCCGACGCCCTCCGGGAGCACCGCGAAGGCCGGGCCGCGCTGCTGGCTTCTTTGACCGCCTCCCTACAGACTGATCCGCGCATTTCAGCCGTCTGGTTCCACGGCTCTTTCGGGCGGGGTGAAGCCGATGACCTGAGCGACCTGGACCTCTGGGTGGCTGTCTCAGGCCCGTCCGCCGCAGAGGCCGATGCCATGCTTTGTGGACACGCGGCGCTTGCCGGCAACTTGATCGGCGCGAAGCTGTCCCCTAACATCGCCCCGCCGGGGGGTGGCTTCCTCGCTTCCCGGCATGAAGGGAGCTGCGGCTACCTGGGGATAGACTGGTCCTGGCAGCCGCAGTCGGCGCTCACACTCCCGGCTGAGGTCACGGTCTTGCTTGAGCGGGACGGGCAGGATGTTCCGATGGCCGTTCCCCCTTTGCCTGAAGTGGGGCTGGACAGGGACATCGCCGAATCCCCGGTTGAGGGCGGCCTCTGGTTCGCCTGGCTGATGATCGGCGTCGCCGCGAAGCATCTTGCGCGCGATCCGCAGTCCGACATGGCGCTGATGCTCTATCCGCGTCCTGCGCTCGAAGACGTAGTGGCGCTGTTGGGTCAGCAGGATGCCATCCTGCCGATAGACTGGTCTGTCCCAGAAAAGCCGCTGGACAAGCTGGAGCGTCTGCGGAGCCTAGCCTTCATCGTGGGACGGGCGGCTGACGCCGCGCGGGCACAAGGGCGTTCGTTCTCTCCGCGATATCTCCCCTGTCTGTTCCGCTATTTGGACATGGTGGAAGGCATCCTCAAGGACGCCGTTTCCGCCCGTTGATTCTCCGCCGCCCTTTTGCCCTGTCGTTGTGGTATAAAACAGCCAACAATAAAGCGTTCACCCTTCACGTTTGAGAGGACACGGCTTCTTATGGACATCGAAGAACTGCTCCGCCAGACTGTCGCCGGCAAGGCCTCCGACCTGCACCTGACCGTGGGGGCACCGCCGACGATCCGCCTGCACGGCGAGATGCAGCGGCTCCCCTACCCCGAGCTGACGCGGGACGCGCTCAAAATGACGCTGCTGGGGATGCTGACCGGCGAGCAGCAGAACCGCTTCGAGGCGGCACGCGATCTGGACTTCAGCATCGAGATCCCGGACCTGGCCCGGTTCCGCTGCAACTTCTTCGTGGGGCGTCGGGGCGAGGGGGCCGTTTTCCGCGTCATCCCGACCGAGATCAAGTCGTTCGCCGAACTGGGCCTGCCGCCGGTGCTGGCCGAGATGGCGCGCGAGGAGCGGGGCCTGGTGCTGGTGACGGGTCCGACCGGATCGGGCAAGTCCACGACGCTGGCGGCGATGGTCGATTTAATCAACACGGAGCGGTGCGCCCATATTTTGACGGTGGAAGACCCCATCGAGTTCGTCCACCCGCACAAGAAGTGCCTGGTCAACCAGCGCGAGGTCAAGGTCCACACCGAATCGTTCGCGTCCGCCCTGCGGGCGGCGCTGCGCGAGGACCCGGACGTGATTCTGGTGGGGGAGATGCGGGATCTGGAGACAATCTCGCTGGCGGTCTCGGCGGCGGAAACGGGGCACTTGGTGTTCGGGACGCTGCACACGTCCAGCGCCTCCCAGACGGTGGACCGGATCATCGACGTCTTCCCGCCGCACCAGCAGTCGCAGATTCGGACGCAGCTCTCGGAGTCCCTTCAAGGGGTGATCGCGCAGACCCTGGTCCCCAAGATCGGCGGGGGGCGCGTGGCGGCCCTGGAGATCATGACCACGACCGCAGCGGTCAAGAACCTGATCCGCGAGGGCAAGACGTTCCAGCTCCCGTCCATCATCGAGACCGGCTCCAACCTCGGGATGCAGACACTGGGCCAGGCCTTGCAGGAGCTGATCGTCAAGGGCAAAATCACCCCCGAAAGCGCGGTGGCGAAGGGGCTGGACCCCGGCCTGCTGAACTCGCTCCGACTGGGCACGCCGACCCTGATGCCGGAGGCACCGGGTCAACCTGCGGCTTCCCCGCCGCCCACCTTTGCGACCGCGCCGGTCCGCGACGAGGAGGACGACCTGAGCGACCTGAAGCCGCTCTCGACGCCGTTCTCGTTCCGCCGCTGACGGCCCGTATCCGCCTGTATTCTGCTACTTCCGCTATTCTGCTACTTCCGCCGCTGCCAGTGCCGCCGCGCGATGACCTCTTCGGTCGCGCGGCGGGCGATCTGGGTCGCGCGCAATCCATCCCAGCCCGTCGGCAGATCGCCCACGTCACCGGTTTCGAGGGCGTGTGCGAAGGCCGCATACATCCCCTCGAAGTTCTTCTCGCTCGCGCCGGCCAGCCGGTGCGTCCCCTTCCGCGTCCGCACCTCGAAAAGCCAGCCGTCGCGGTCGTAGCGGATCAGCCCCTCCGTCCCGATCAGGTGGTAGGAGAAGTGCGCCCGCGGGTCCAGCGCGGTGTGGCCGTAGGAGAAGCTCATCTCCGCGGTCGTGTGCGCGCCGTCCGCGTGGTCCAGGTGCAGCCACATATGGTCGGGGGCCTCGTTGTCCTCGACCCACGCCCCCGCCGCCTGGTGCGCTACGACTTCCGACCCGAGCCACCAGCGCGCCAGATCGATCTGGTGGACGCCGCAGTCCACCATCGGCCCGCCCTCGTCCATGCGCCCCTGCCAGTAGGGGTTGGAGACAAGGCCGCCCTCAGGCGTCACCCGGTCGCGCCCGTGCAGGTTCCAGATGTAGACCAGCCGCAGGGACCGGACCTCGCCGATGGCCCCATCCTGGACCAGGCGCTTGATGTTCTGCGCGACGGGGCTGTACCGATAGCAGAAGCCGCTCGCCAGCGTCTTGCCCGCCGCGTCCATCGCCCCGATCATCGCCTCGGCATCGGCGTCGTTCATCGCCAGCGGCTTCTCGCAGAGCACGGGCAGGCCGTGCCGGGCGGCGTCCTCGACGTTCTGCCGGTGCGCGGGGGCGGCGGAGGCCACGACGACGGCCTCGATGCCCGACTCGAAAAACATCTCGCTGACCGCGTAGCCGTGCGGGATGCCGTACTTGTGCTGCAAGCCGTAGGCGCGGGCGGGGTCCGGGTCGTAGACGGCCCAGGCTTCCAGCCCCTGGGTGGCGAGGATGGCGGGCAGGTGCCCGTACTCGGCGATCATGCCGCACCCCATTATTCCGATTTTAATTGCCATGTTCTTTGTTGCCGCTTTTTCTTTGTCGCCGCTTTCAATCGCCCTCTCGGAAGAGGTCGCCTCTGACTAACAGCCCCGCGCCCGCGAACGGTTCCCGGTCTGCTTGCTGTTGTGGCCCTGTTCCTGTATAATAGGCGAAACGCCCGCCGCTCTTCAGCCATGCCCTCCAGGAGAACCGACCCATGCCCCGCCTGACATCCTCCATCCCGGCAGCCGCCCTCGGTTTATCGCTCCTCGCCTCGCCGCTCGCCCGCGCCCAGACGCTGCCCGCTGCCTCCTCGGCCCCGGTCGTACCCAGTGACCCGCAGGCCGTAGCGCTGATGACGCGGATGTTCGAGGCCTACCAGGGGTTGAAGTCGTACTCGGCGACGGAGACGGCAGAGGGGCCGGCGAACATGGGTCTGCCCTACACGCTGGCCCTGACCTACGCCCGGCCCGGCCACGTAAACTTGACGGTAACGCACGGCTTCGGGGGCAAGCCGATAACGATTCACATCGTCTCCGACGGCACCCATTATTTTGCCGCCAACAGCCGGTATCCCCAGCGGTACTTGAAAACAACGCCGCCGGCCAAGACAAGCGCGCTGGAAGAGGCGATGCTGCGCTCCGACATCAAGTTCCCGATGCAGGCCATCCTGCTGGAACACGGGGCGGACTGGCTCAAAGGGATGACAGACCCTAAAAGCGGCGTCCGATTCAGTCTCGGCAAGCCGGACACGGCGGACGGCGTGGCCGTTGACACCGTCCTGGAAGAGGCAACAAACCCGGATGACCGAGGGAGGATCGTGTTCGAGATCGGACAGGCCGACCATCTGCTCCGGCGCACCGATGACACCGAAAGCCACGGGGGCCAGCCGGAGACGACCACGACCGTGACGTTCACCCATGTCCGCGTGAACCCCATCCTGACAGCCTCGGACTTTGCCTTCACCCCGCCCCCCGGCGCGGTCGCCGCCGCCCCGGCCTCCGACACGAAGGCCGACCCCAAGGCCGTGGCGCTGATGGCGCGGATGTACGCCGCTTATAAAGCCCTGCACTCGTTCTCCTGCGCCGCCAAGGTCGACGCCTCGCTCCCCGCGCGCGACAGCCACGGCAGTCCGATGACGATACGCGAGAATTCGTCGGCCACCTACGCCGTGCGGAAGCCTAACCTGATTGCCTTCACCCGGTCGAGCCAGATGGGGACGGCCTCGGCCTTCTGCGACGGCAAGTTCTTGTACGCGCAGACGACCGAGGACAAGGGCGGGACCGAGGAATGGCGCGCGCACCCGCACTACCTCAAGAAGCCGGCCCCGACCGGGGCGGGCTGGAACGACACGCTGGACCTGGCGCGGTTCGGCGGCCTGCCCCTTTACGGCATTTCGGACACGCGGGACTGGGTGCCCGAAGTCGTCTTTGGCGCGGACTTCATGCCCGCCGACGGCCCCTACGGCTGGCAGGTGGGGGCACCGGGGACGCTGAACGGGGACCCGATGGACATCGTGACGTTCACCCAGGGGTCGAGCTATCTGGGCGGCATCCCCGACGACAGCCGGGGGACGCTGACTCTGTGGATCAGCCCCCAGGACCACCTGCTGCGGCAGGTGCGGCAGGAATGGGTACGCCCGGACGGCACGGCGACCACGACCGAGACCTACACCAGCGTCCAGGCCGACCCCGCCCTGCCCGCGTCGGCGTTCGCGTGGACGCCGCCCGCGAACGGCCTGGCCGTGGACACGCCCGACGCCCTGATCCCGCCCCGTCCCGTCGTCGGCCCGACCCTGCGCGCCGGAGACGCCCCGCCCTCTTTCGCGTTCGGCATGACGGACACGGGCGGCAAGCCTGTCACGCTGGCCGCCTACACGGGCAAAGTCCTGGTGCTGGACTTCTGGGCGACCTGGTGCGGCCCGTGCCGCCGCCAGATGCCCGCCCTGGTTGCGGCCTATAAGACGGGCCATGCGCGCGGCCTGGAGGTCATCGGCTATGCCCTGGAACAGTCCAAGGACAAAGCCAAGCTGCCCGCATACACCCAGGCGCACGGCATGGCCTGGCGGCAGGTGTGGGACCAGGACGGCGTCGTCGCCAACGCCGCCGCCGCGCGCGGCATCCCCTTCGCCGTCGTCATCGGGCGCGACGGCAAAGTCGCCGCAGTCGGCAACCCCGGCGAAGACATGGACCTGCCCGCCGCCGTCAGCGCCGCCCTGGCGAAGCCATAAGTGTTCCCCGCCAGGGCATGACACCATTTCTAAGCCGTCCCGTATCACCCTTTTTTTGCCAACCTCTTCTCGCCAACTCCCGTAGGTATAATCCCCGAAACTGGGGAAAGGAAACAAACCGATATGGCGACGGAAACACTGGAAGAGCGCATGACAACGCTGGAGAACGAAATCACGCGGATTAAGCGCCAGGAAGCTGCCGAGAACTCGCAAACGATTCCAGCCGATTGGGAAAAGATATTCGGCAGCTTCGCGGGCAGTGAGGGGTTTGACGTGGCGGTGCGGCTCGGGCGAGAGTACCGCGAAGCGCAAAGGGCGGGAGACGGCGCAGAAACCAAATCATGGTTGTTCTAGATCTGGCTGCGCCTCCGCGCTGTTCCGCCAGAGGACGTCGCAACCACTGTCGTCAGTTATGAGGAACAGACGCGCGGCTGGTTCGCCCGCCTCGCGCGGGCGACCACGCCGGGGCGGCAGGTTGCCGACTATGGCGAGGTCAAAGATCTGCTCCGAAACTATTGCAACATCGCCGTTCTGGATTTTGACTCAGGTGCCGCCACCGAGTTACAGCGGCTCCTTGCCGTGAAAACTCGCGTCGGGACAATGGCTTTGAAGATCGCCGCTATCGTCCTCGTCAACGACGCCACCCTCCTTACGCGCAACAGCAGCGACTTCGCCAAAATGCCTGGCCTCCGTGTCGAAGACTGGTCCGTCTGAGCTGCCTGCTCTGCTCACCCCTTCTTGCCAACCCCCCGCCCCGACAGGTATACTCTCCTCAGAACCGCTGACACGGACGGAGAGCTTCCCCATGACCTATGACCCCAAGGCGCGCAGCCGCGTCATCACCGAAGGCGAACAGCGGCCGGGAGATGAGAGCCATTTCTGATGAGAGCGGCAGCAGAATACGGGAGGAATTGGAACAGATACGCCGGCTTCTGGTGAAGATGCTCGGCAGGCCGTCGCGCTGGAGCGGGGCGGTTGGGATGACCGATGATCCGCACATTCGAGGGGCCAAACCGTTCCGCTGTGACATCATGATTAACGCCGGGCTGGCAGCGTAGCCCGTGCGCTGGCGGACGCTGATTCACGAAATGCTGCACACTTTTTCAGAAGGCTATCATCCGCTGGACTACATGGCCTTCCGTGGCTGGGAAGAAGGGACGATAGAACAGTTGCAGCGTATCTTGCGCCCCGTCCTATTGGTGAAACTGGGCATCAAGGTAGACGAAGCAGTGTTCACGGCCGTGGAAACCGGGCATGAATACGTGGAGTACGTTCAGGCTTTGGAAGGGATGCGTGAGGCATTGGGCGAGGAGCCGACGGGGTTCTATTCACGCCTCTTGGCTGTGCCGATCCGGGACAGACGGCGATCGGTGTTCGAGCAGGGGATGGCCTTGGCGGCAGCCGAGCGGTCAGCATTTTTGAGAGCCTATTCCAGTGGGGATGCTCTCTTAAAGACGGGAATAAGACGTTGAAAGCAACAAAAACGGTCCAGTTAAGCAAGCAGGAAATTCGCACCATCGGTCTCGCCGCAACGACGCTGGCCGAGATTGAGCAGGCACGGCAGATGCTCCAGGAATGGCAACGGGCGCACCCGGAGGAGCCGCAGCCCTCTGATGTATTCGAGCAGCTTTATATGCTGGAAGACGCTTGGCGTATCCTCGTCGCAGAACCCGCCGCTCTCGCCGCCTGAGACGCTCCCTTTTCTTGCCAACCCCGCATCCACGCAGGTATAATCTCCGAAACCGCACGGTATCGGAGATTTCCCCATGACCTATGACCCCAAGGCGCGCAGCCGCGTCATCACCGAGGGGCGCGACCGCGCCGCGGCGCGCTCCTACCTCAAGGCCACCGGGCTGAGTGACGACGACATCAAGAAGCCGATCATCGGCGTGGCTTCGACCTGGATCGGGACCATGCCGTGCAACCTCAACCTGCGCGCCCTGGCCCAGAAGGTCATGCAGGGCGTCCGCGAGGCCGGCGCGACGCCGCAGGAGTTCAACACCATCGCCATCAGCGACGGCATCACGATGGGGACGGAGGGCATGAAGACGTCGCTGATCTCGCGCGAGGTCATCGCCGACTCCATCGAGCTGGTCACGCGCGGGCATATGTTCGATGCGGTAATCTGCCTGGTCGGCTGCGACAAGACCGCGCCGGGCGCTGCCATGGCGCTGGCCCGGCTGGACATCCCCGGCATGCTTCTCTACGGCGGCTCCATCGCGCCGGGCCGCTACCGTGGCCGCGACATCACCATCCAGGACGTGTTCGAGGGCGTGGGCGCGGCCCACGCGGGCAAGATCACCGACGACGACCTGCGCGAATTGGAAGACGCCGCCTGCCCCGGTGCCGGCTCGTGCGGCGGCCAGTTCACGGCCAACACGATGGCGATTGTCATGGAGTTCTTGGGCCTGGCCGCATTAGGCTCGGCGGGCGTCCCCGCCGCCGACCCCCGCAAGGACGACGTGGGCGTCGAGGCGGGCCGCATGGTGGTTGACTTGCTGCGCCGGGGCGTTCGGCCCAGCGACATCTTGACCAAAGAGGCCTTCGAGAACGCCATCGCGGGCGCGGCGGCGACGGGCGGGTCCACGAATTCGGTCCTGCACCTGCTCGCGCTGGCCCGCGAGGCCGGCGTCTCGCTCTCCATAGACGACTTCAACCGCGTCTCGGCCCGGACGCCCGTGGTGGCGGACCTGACGCCGGGCGGGCACTACGTCGCCACCGACATGCACCGCGCGGGCGGGACGCGGCTCGTCGCCAAGAACCTGATCGCGGCGGGGCTGCTGCACGGCGACCGCCCCACCCCATCCGGCCGCACGCTGGCCGAGGAGGGCGCACTGGCCGAGGAGGGCGAAGGCCAGAAGGTCATCTCCACGGTCCCCCACGCCTTCAAGCCGCGCGGCGGCATCGTCATCCTCAAGGGCAACCTGGCCCCCGAGGGCGCGGTCATCAAGCTGGCGGGCACCGAGAAGACACAGTTCAGCGGCCCGGCCCGCATCTTCGACCGCGAGGAGGACGCCATGGAGGCCGTCAAGGCCCAGCGGATACAGCCGGGCGACGTCGTGGTCATCCGCTACGAAGGCCCCAAGGGCGGGCCGGGGATGCGCGAGATGCTGGGCGTGACGGCGGCCCTGGTCGGGCAGGGTCTGGGCGGCGAGGTGGCCCTGCTCACCGACGGGCGCTTTTCGGGCGCGACGCGCGGCCTGATGGTCGGCCACGTCGCCCCCGAGGCGTTCGTCGGCGGCCCCATCGCCCAACTGCGCGAGGGGGACACGGTCACTCTAGACGTCGAGGCCGGCAGCATTCAGGCTGACATCCCGGACGAGGAGATGGCCCGGCGGCGCGGCGAATGGTCTGCCCCCGCCCCGCGCTACACGGTGGGCGTGATGGCGAAGTACGCCGCCTCGGTCACGTCTGCCTCGGAAGGCGCGGTCACGGTGGCGAAGTTCTAGGTGGGCAAAAGTCTACGGACAGTCTGGATGGGGGGCAGAGCATGGCAGACAAAAAGATCGCGCTGATCACGGGCGCGAACAAGGGAATCGGCAAGGAGATCGCGCGGCAGCTCGGCAAGCAGGGCATGACGGTGCTTCTGGGGGCGCGTGACACGGGGCGGGGCGCGGAGGCGGCGGCGGAGTTGGGGAAGGAGGGCATCAACGCCCGCGCCGTCCAACTCGACGTCACCGACGAGGCCGGCCTCGCCGCGGCCGCAGTTAAGATCGAGGGCGACTACGGCAGGCTGGACGTGCTGGTCAACAACGCCGGCATCGCCCTGGACGGCGGGCCGGCCAGCGGCCTCGACTTGGACACCCTGCGCCGCACCTACGACACCAACGTCTTCGGCGTCTTCGGCGTCACCCAGACGATGCTGCCGCTGCTGAAAAAGTCAGAGGCCGGCCGTATCGTCAACATGTCCAGCGGCCTCGGCTCACTGGCCCAGAACAGCGACCCGGCCTGGATGTTCGCGGGCGTCAAGCCGCTGGCCTACAACTCGTCCAAGGCCGCGCTGAACATGATCACGGTCATCTTCGCCGCCGAGCTGAAAGACGCGGGGATCAAAGTGAACGCCGCCGACCCCGGCTTCACCGCCACCGACCTCAACCAGCACCGGGGCACTCGCACCGTGGAGCAGGGCGCGACAGTGGCCGTGCGCCTCGCCACCCTGCCCGCCGACGGGCCGACGGGCGGCTACTTCGACGAGGACGGCGTCGTGCCCTGGTAGGAGCCACGCCCCCGCCCGTCTACATGCTCACCTTGTCCAGTGAGTTGATCATCTGGATGCCATGGACCAGGGCCGACCCGCCCCGGACGCCCGCCGCGACGTGGACGGCCTTGGTCATCTGTCCGGCGTTCGCGCCCGACTCCAGGCACTGCTGCGTGAACGAGTCTATGCAGTAGGCGCACTGGAGGGCGTGGGAGACGGCCAGCCCGATCAGCGCCTTCTCGCGCCGCGTCAGCTCCCCGTCGGCCAGCGTCGCCCCGTACCACTCCATGAACTTCGCGTACAGGTCGGGCCGCTCCCTGCCCACCTCGCCGAAGCGGTCCAGATCGTCCTCTCCGTAGTAATGCGCCATCGGTGTTTGCCTCTTTTTCCGCGTCGATGGCCCATTGTACCACCGGCTTGACAAGGGCAAAGCGCGCCGCCCATACTGTTCCCGGAGGGTGCCATGACAGTCATCGCGCAGGCGGGGTTGAGCTACGACGAGTTCCTGGAGCAGTGCGACGGTCAGCATGTGGAGTGGGTGAACAGGGAGGTAGTTCCGATGAGTCCGGTCTCAAATCTTCACCAAAAGCTGGGTGTACATCTGCTCTCGCTGCTTCAGTTCTACGCGACCGAGCGCAAGCTCGGCGAAGTGCGCTATGAGCCGTTCCAGATGAAGACCGGCCCGCACCTGCCGGGCCGCTCCCCAGACATCTTCTTTGTCGCAAATGCCAACCTGGGCCGGCTGAAGAAGACCTTCTTGGACGGCCCGGCGGACCTGGTGGTGGAGATCATCAGCCCTGAGAGTCGGGCGCGGGACCGGGGCGACAAGTTCTACGAGTACGAGCAGGGAGGCGTCCCCGAATACTGGCTCCTGGACCCGGTGCGCGAGCAGGCCGAGTTCTACCAACTGGGCGCGGACGGCATCTATCGCCCTGTCGCACTGGATGCCCAGGGCCGTTACCACAGCGCCGCCCTGCCCGGCCTGTGGCTGCAAGCCGACTGGCTCTGGGAAACGCCCCTGCCGCCCCTGATGACCATCCTCAAGGCGTGGGGCTTGGTCTAGCCGCAACTTTCCCCGAAGCGGCGTGTCTGATTATTCATGTCCACGCAGACCCAAATCGCCCCGACGAGCGCAGTCCGCTGCCGCCCTCCCCGTATCTACTGGATGCTGTTGATCTTCCCCGGCTTTTGTGGGAGCATAGCGGCTCTTGCCTCCCAGACACCGGCCAAACCCGGCCCGCCCTCGCCCACGGAAACGGCTGTCTGGGAGGCGATGGCTGCCGTTTGCCTGCTTGTCGCCCTGGGCATATCGCTCTGGATGGTGCGAGCCTGCGTCGTCGCGGACGCGAGCGGGCTGCGCTGGCGCGGGGTGGGGCCATGGAAGGCGGCGCGCTGGGAAGACGTCCGCGACTTTTACGAGAGGGTCCCTACGATACTACAAGCCAGCTCCAGCACCGCTGCGCGTCCGACAGCAGTTTCCGTAGTCAAGACTGCATTAGGGGAAGTCGGCGTCACCAGCTTCTGGTCCGGGGCGGACGCTCTGAGGGAGCAGGTAGAGCTGCGGGCCGTTCACAGCCTCGCGCACCTATGGGAAGTTTTGGGCACGCGCGCCGTGGATCCCTGGCCGCGCGTCTTCGACTATGACACTCTGGAAAATCGCTGGGCACCGCGCCTCTGGCTCAAGCTCTTTTTGGTATACGCGGTCTACATGCTGGTCAAGCCCGCCATGCAGCTCCCCGCGATGGCGGGGCTGGTGGGCTGGGCCACGACACTGATGACGGGCCTTTATCCTCTTTTTGTCGGGGCACTCGGCCTGATCTTTCTGATCCCGCTCGCCCAGTACCGGGCGGCGGGGCGGCGGAAGGCGGAGCGCATCACGGTCAGCCTGGGAGGGATCAAATTCGAGGACGGCGCGCGGCGCGTGGAAGCGGTTTGGGCAGACGTGACGGGCTATGGGATGGCCTATGACGAAGGCGCTGCGGTCCGGTATACCGTGGAGACGCGACAGGGGGCGTTCGATTTCCTCGCAAACATCCGGCAGACGGTGGTCTTGCGGGCGGTCATCCAGCGTTATGCCGTAGCGTCTGCCGACAAAGAATGGTGCCTCCGTGAGGACCGGGAGGTGCTCGGCGGCGAGGCGGCGCGCTGGAGCGGCGGGGTGGCCGGTGTGGGGGCGCGGGTGTTTCACTACCGAACGCGCCTCCACCGGGCGACTCTTTGGCTGCCGCTGGCGCTGTGCCTGGTCATAGGCCTGCTGGCGGTGCTCGCCGGGCTGGGCTTGCTTCCGGGCGCGTCGGCGGCAGGGATGGCCTGGGGGGCGGCTGTCTGCGCCGCGCTGTACTTCGGCGGCTGGCATGCCTATCGTACTTGCAGCATCCAGACGGACGAGGAAAGGCTGACACAGGTGACGCCGCTTGGCCGACAACGGCTGCGCTGGGATCAGGTGGACGATTACTGGCTGACCGCCGGGGGCGTCGGCGTCGTGCAGGGGCGCGGCATGAGCCTGCGCTTTGGGTCGGGGATCGTCGGCTTTGAGGAGCTAAAAGCTGAAATCGCGCGCCACGCCCCCGGATGCGGCGGCAAGCCGTGGGCGCAAAAGGCTGTCGCGGGCGGGCCTACCACGCGCGGGCGAGGTGGGCCGAGACGCGGAAGGCGAGGGCGAGGATCGTCAGCGACGGGTTGAAGCCGCCGTTGGTGACGTGCAGCGAGCCGTCGCAGACGTACAAATTGTCGTGGCCGTGGACGCGGCCCCACTCGTCGCAGACCGACGTGCGCGGGTCCAGCCCCATGCGGCAGGTCCCGGCCTGGTGCTGGCCGCCGCTGAGGCAGAGGCTGGCCGGCCCGCTCCTGACGCCCTCGGCCCCGCTCGCGCGCAGCCATTCGCGCGCCCGCGCGCTCAGGAAGTCGTAGGAGCGCAGCGTCTCAGCGTGGGTGGTGCCGGACAGGCGGGCGACGGGGATGCCGCGCCGGTCTTTGACGCCGGGATCGACCGAGACGCGCGCGTCGGGGCTGGGCGTTTCCTGGATCGGCCCGGTCACCATCATCAGGTGCGTGTAGTGGTCGCGCATCCAGTGCTTGTGGGCCAGGCCCCACCGCGGGGTTTCCGGCCCGCTGCGCCACTTCTGGAAGATGACCGGCAGGGAGATGAAGTCGTCGGCCAGCAGGCCGCCGCCGATGACCCGCTCGCCCCGCTCGTCAACGTTGCCGTGGTTGAACTTGATCGTCGCGGTGGTCGGGCCGGGGCCGACGCCGTCCCAGATCGGCTCGGGCGACCAGCCGACGGCCCCCGCATAATAGTGCCCCTGGAGGCTGCGGCCGACCTGGTCGTGGCCGTTGCCCAGGCCGTGCGGGTGGGCGTTCGAGCGGGAGTTCAGCAGCAGGCGGGCGGTTTCGACCGCGCCGCCGGAGACGACCACGGCCTCGCTGCGCGCCGTGACGCGCTCCCCGCTGTCGTCCCAATAAGTGACGCCCACGGCCCGGCCTGACGGATCGGTGTCGATGCGCTCGGCCATCGCGCCGGTTTCGAGCGTGCACCGCCCCGTCGCTAGGGCGCGGGGGATCAGCGTGTTCTGGGTGCCGTTCTTGGCGTCGGTGGGGCAGCCGAAGCCGACGCACTGCTGGCAGTGGACGCAGGCCGCGCGGCCGTCGCGCGGGACGCTGTTGATCAGCAGCGGGACGGGCTGCGTGTGCCAGCCCAGCGCCCCCGCCCCTTGCCGCAGCGCGTGCCCCAATCGGGTCAGCGGCAGGGGCGGCAGGGGGAAGGGCCGGTGGCGGGGGCGCAGCGGCCCCGCCGCCGCCTCGTCGCCGGCCACGCCCACTTCCCACTCGGCGCGCTCGTAGTCCGGGGCCAGGTCCTCGTAGGAGATCGGCCAGTCCGCCAGGCTGCTGCCCGGCGGGACGCCGTACTCGGCCGCCATGCGGAAGTCCGTGGACAGGAAGCGCCAGGCCATGCCGCCGTAGACGCGCGTCCCGCTGCCGACGCAGGCGGCGTTGTTGGAGTAGCCGTCCCCGAGCGGCCCGATCGTGCGGACTTCGCCCTCGGGGGTGACGAAGACGCGCGGTTCGCCCTCAAGGTTCGGCCCGACGTTCACCCCGTACTGCGACAGGCGCTGGTTGCGGAGGTGGTCGCGCCCGATCTCGGCGAAAGACAGGTGCCGCCCGCGCTCCAGCAGGAGGACGCGCTTACCGGCCTCGGCCAGCACGCCCGCGGCCACGCCGCCCCCCGCGCCGGCCCCGATGATGATCACGTCATATCGATTCGTAGTTGCCATAGCTGAGGCGCTCATGCCGTCACCTCGAAGCCGATCATGCGCCACGAGACGCCGCCTGTGTTGCCGCCGTTGCCTGGGTCGGCATAGAAGCCTTCCATGCACTGCCGGATCAACCGGGCGAAGAACGCGGCGGAGTCGACCGGCCAGTCCGCCCCCGCCTCACCCGCCTCGACGCGCCGCAGCAGGGCGTCCTGCGCGGCGGGGGGCAGATCCGCGAAGGCGATCCCCGCTGCCGAGTGCGCCTCGCGGTCCAGCGCGTCCAGCCCCTGCAACGCCCCGGTCAGGAAGCGCGGCTCGCGGGTCCAGAGGGCTTGCAGGAAGTCGCCGACGCCGGCTTCCCAGCCGCCGGGGAAGTCATCCGGGGGGATGATCCGGTCGACGGCGGCGTGCAGGACTCGGGTTTGGTCGGGGGTGAGCATGGGCATCTTTGTCCCTTGTTCGAGGGGTGTGCGCGGGAATCCTGCCGGCAGCGCGCGGGGCGACGTTTTTTCGCGACGGCGGGGCGGAAAGCAAACGCGCGCAATTCGACGAAAAATGCAGTATACTGGATTTCAGCGCTCCGCAGTGCCCGCCGCCCAGCGGCACCGGCCCGGATTTCCGCCCAATCCCAACCATCCCCTGACGCACCGCTCTTTAGATGCCTTGGGGATCGAGACGAGGAAGTCCCGAATCGCCTCGCCCTTTTTGGAACAGCCTTGGAGTAATTTGCCTCATGCCGCCTCAAGAACTACGGCTGCCAGCAATTCCGCCAACCCTCCCGCCGGCAATCCCGCCGACCGACCATCTGGCGAGGCGTTCGCTCGACACGGGAATCGCCCTGCTGATCCTGATCGTCCTGAGCGGGCTGCTGCTGCTGGTCGCGGTCCTCGTCTCTTGCACCTCGCACGGGCCGCTGTTCTACAAGCAGAAGCGTGTCGGGCGCGGCGGCAAGCTGTTCGAGATCTGGAAGTTCCGCACGATGCGCCCCGGCTCGGACCGGAGCGGCCCCTCGGTCACGTCCGCCGATGACGACCGCATCACGCCCGTCGGGCGCTTCCTGCGCAACTGGAAGCTCGACGAGCTGCCGCAGCTCTGGAACGTGGTCCGGGGCGACATGGGCCTGGTCGGGCCGCGCCCGCAGGTGCCGCGCTTCGTGGACTGCTTTGACCCTTCCCTGCGCTCCATCGTCCTCCACGTCCGCCCCGGCATTACCGGGCCGACCGCCCTGCATTTCCGCCACGAGGAGTCACTCCTGGCCAACAAAGACGACCGCGAGGGCTTCTACATCGAGCAGATTCTGCCGGTCAAGCTGGAGATGGATGTCGAGTACGTCCAGAACCGGACCCTGCGCTCCGACCTCCGCATCCTGACTCAGACCGCCTGGATGTTCTCAGTGGCTCCCGTCAAGCGCGTCCTCCAGGCGAAAGGCCGGCGCAGGCACCACGCGCCGTCGCACGGCAAGCCCGCCGCCGAGTCCGCGCCGGAGGCCGCCGAGCGGTCGCCGGAGGATGCGCTGGGCACGGCGCACTAGCCTCACGCCCGCTTTTCGGGCGGCCCCGCCCGCGCGCCGCCCTCTGCTCTCCGAACAATTCACACCCACCAGGACAGAACATGCATCAGCCCCGCCCCTTCAACGCCCACCCGTTTCGGAAACGCTCCGTCAAAGCCTGTCTGCTGGCTTCCGCCGCCTCCCTGCTGGCGGCGGGCGGAGCCGCCCTCTGGCTCGCCCCGCGCGGACTGGCGCAGGACGCGGGGATGACGACGCCCAGCCGGCAGGGCGATGCGCCCGCCGACGCGGGCACGCCCACGGGCCGCGACGGCGGCTACTACGAGCAGGGGGCGGACGGCGGCAGCGCCATCAGCCCCGGCGGCGGGGCCGCCTTCGACCCGTCCGTCGGCGTGGACCCGGCCGGGCGTGGCGACGCCACGGCGACCCGCAACGGGCGCACCACCCGCCGCCGGACCCCGAACCCCGTCAACCCGCTGGTCATTCTAGACCCCACCCGCCCGTCCGACCCACTGCGCCCGTCCGACCCCGGCTACCCGGACCGATCCGACCCCGCTTACCCTGGCTATTCGGATCGATCCATCCCCGCCGACGCAAGGCGCGGGCGCGGCCAGGGCGCCCCCCCCCCCTATGGCGCTGACAATTACGGCGCTGACAACCGTTTGGCCCCGCCGGTCGCGCCGCGCAGGCCGGGCGATTACACGCTCCAGACGGACCCGTTCACGCCCACCCGCCGTACGCTGAGGCCGCTCCCCCTGTTCGGCTACGACTTCTTTCAGCCCGCCCGCCAGATCATCATCACCCGCCGCCTGTCCCTGCTGCCCCCGCCCCGCCCCGCCCCGCGTCGCACGAATCTGTCGGGTCGCGGCGGCACGACTGTCACCCGCGATCAGGGCGCAGCCAACGGCTTCAACGGCTCGGACAACACCGGCGTGAACGGCGGGTTCGACGGCATCGGGGCAGTGGGGGCTGGCCAGGGGCGCACTCCTTCCAGTGCCTACGAAGCCGGGGCCTATGCGGCTTCCGGCAACGGCCAATACGACGCCAATCAATCCGACAACGGTCAGGGTAACAGCAGCCAGTACGGCGACGGCGGCAGCCAGTACGGCGGTAGCCAGCCCGACAGCGGCCAGGGCGGCAACGGCCAAAGTCGGAACAGCCAGGGCGGCGACACGCAGTACGGCGGCGATCAGCCCGGCGATGTCCAGAGCGGCGGCCCGGCAAGGCAGTCGTCCGACAGCACCAACGGCAGCGGTGGCTACGATAACGGCGGTTACGATAACGGCGGGTACGGCAGCGGCCCGGCCCTGCGCCGACGCCCCGCCCGGAACGCGGGCAACTCGCTGGGCAACGGAGCCTACGGCGGCGACAACTTCTCGGGGGACGGCTTCGGAGGCGATGCGGGGCAGAACGCGGGCGGGCAGTTCCCCGGCGGCGACGCCTCGGCCCAGGGCGGCCCGTACAGCGTCAACGCCGTCACCGGGCAGATTGCCGACCCGCTTTCGAGCTTGAACACGAACGTGCTGGCCTCGCTGCCTCCGAACTATCAGCTCCAGCCGGGCGACTCGCTGACGATCCGCTACAGCGCCCTGACGCTGGCCCCGCGCGAGGTCACGGCCAACGTGGACACGCAGGGCGGCGTCTCCGTGCCCGGCGTCGGCCGCATCAGCGTCGCGGGCCGCACCTCAGACCAGGCCGAGGCCGTTTTGCGCGCGCAGCTCGCGCGGCTCTACCGGAACGTGGACGTCTCGATCAGCCTGCGCCAGCTCCGCACCATCCAGGTCACGGTCAGCGGGGCCGCCTTCGCGCCCGGCACCTACACCGTGCCGGCCACGGCGACCGCCTTCAACGTGCTGAACGCCGCAGGCGGCCCCCAGCCGAACGGCTCGCTGCGCGACATCCGCGTTTTGCGGAGCGGCCGCCCCGCCGGAGTCCTGGACATCTACCCGCTGATCGGGGCGACGAGCGGCAGCCCACGCGCCCAGGGCGGTGACATCGTCCTGCGGGCGGGCGACAACATCTACGTCCCCGCCGTGCTGTCCCGCGTCTCGGTCCGGGGTGAGGTGCGCCAGCCCGCCGTCTATGAGCTGGCGCGCGGCGAGACGCTGCGCGACCTGCTGGCCTACGCGGGCGGGGTCAAGGCGTCCGGCGTGGACCAGAACGTCCACATCGACACGGTCAGCCAGACCAGCCGCGTCATCAAGGACGTCAACCTGCGCGACAAGCCGCAGGTCGCCCGGACGGCGCTGTTCGACGGCGACTCGGTCGAGATCGCCTCGGTCCGCGCCCTCCTGACCAACCGCATCACCGTGGCGGGGGCCGTAGACCAGCCGGGCGACTACGCCCTGACGCCGGGCATGCGCGTCGCCGACCTGCTGGCGCGTGCGCGTGGGCCTCTGCTCAACGCCTACCTGGGCCGGGCCGAGCTGACGCGGGAGAACCCGGACCTGACCACGTCGGTCGTCCCCGTGAACATCGCCGCCGCCTCGGGCGGCGACCCGCTGAACAACATCACCCTGCGTCCTTTCGACACGCTGCGCCTGTTCTCGCGCTCCGACGTCTCGTACCTCGGGCGCCGGACCGTGACCGTGCGCGGGGCCGTGCAGCGGCCCGGCCTGTACACGCAGTCGGACAACATGCGCGTCTCGGACCTGCTGCTCGACACGGGCGGGCCGCTGCCCGACGCCTACCTGAACCGGGCCATCCTCCTGCACCAGCGCGGCGACGGCACCTACGCCTACGAGGACGTCAACCTGCGCGGCATCCTGAGCGGGGAGGCGGACGAGGACAAGGCCGTCCGCGACAACGACGTCCTGGCCGTGTACCGCATCGGCGAGGCGCACTTCACGCCGGACCACACGGTCAAGATCTTGGGGGACGTGGTCGCGCCGGGCCTGTACGCGCGCGGCGACGGCATGAAGCTCTCGGACCTGCTGAAGCTCGCCGGCGCGTTCAAGCCCGGCGGCGGGACGCGCGTGACCGTCGCGCACGCCCGGCGGCCTGCGACCGACCAGCCCACGCAGGTCGCCCCGGTCGTCGTTGCCTTCGACGGGCAGGGCGGCAGCCCGCTGGGCACCGACGCCGCCCTCCAGGACGGCGACGTCGTGGCCGTGCAGGGCAACGGCAACATCAAGGACCACCCCGCGGTCGTGACCGTGACCGGGGCGGTCAACCGGCCCGGCCCGTTCTTCGTCACCAGCAGCATGCGCCTCTCGGACGCCGTGAAGCTGGCGGGTGGGCTGCGGCCCGAGGCGTTCCCCCAGGGGGCCGAGTTCACGCGGACGGCGGACTCACTGGCGACGGCGGGGCAGACGAACCTGGCCGAAGTGATCAGCCAGATGAGCGACATGCTGAACCTGACGCAGTACGAGCGCGAGCGGGCCAAGGCCAGCCTCGCCCTGATCGAGGCCGCCGGGGCGGCGGCCTCGGGCGGTGGCGGGTCGTCGGGGATCGCCCTGCCGGGCCTGTCGCCGGGCGCGAGCGCCGCCCCCAACACCAACGTCGCGCCGCTGATCGCGCCTCTGACGCAGATCAACCCGGTTTCGCGGGGCCGCGTCCTGACCACCAGCCAGCTCCAGCCCAACGGCAGCGTCGCCGTGCGCCTGGCCGAGGCCATCCGGCGTCCCGGCGGGATGGACGACACCCTGCTCAAGGACGGCGACACCATCGTCGTCCCCGAGACGCCCACCACGGTGCAGGTGGTCGGGGCGGTCGTCTACGGGCGCGGAGTCGTGTACCGCCCCGGCAAGGACATCGGCTACTACGTCGACCAGGCCGGCGACTACACCCCGGACGCCGCCAAGGACCGCATCGAGGTCATCCACGCTGGCGGCGGCCTGATCCCCGCGGGCAAGGCGGGCGCGATCCAGCCGGGCGACCTGATCCTGGTGCCCACCAAGGTCCTGGCCGAGAAGGTCGGGCGCAGCGGCGGCTTCAGCAGCTTCTTCCAGGGCCTGCTCGGCTCGGCCATCACCTTGAAGGTGTTGAGCAGCGTGTTCGGCCTGTAACAGCCGGGGCGGAGAGGGCATGGGCCGGGGCCTTCCCCGGCCTTCAATTGACAAAGCAAAGCCGATTGGGCTATACTCTGCGGTTATAACCCTCTGCTTCTACCGGCCCACCCGCGCCGGGCGCGGGTGGTCCCTTTCCAGACTCGGGCCTCGACTTCCCGTGGCCGACGCTCCGACAATGTCCAAGTTTCAACACCGTGCAACAAGATGAACTCATCGTAGACGGGCCGCTGCTGTCGCGCGTCTTCCGCCGGCAGCTCAAGCTCTGGCTCCTCCTCGGCCCCCTGCTCTTCGGGCTGCTGCTCATTCTGGCGCTGCTTCTGATCCCCCGGACCTACACCGCCACCGCCTCCGCCGCCATCCAGCAGTCGAGCGGGGGCGGGGGTGCCCTCGCCCTGCTGGGGGCCAGTACCGGGATGAGCAAGCGTTACCTGGGCGTGCTGAAGAGCCGCTCCCTGGCCGCGTCGGTCGAGCGCCACGTCCAGATCAGCCGGCTCTACCCCGGCCGGTTCCGCACCGAGGACGACGCCGTCACGTTTCTGAGCAAGAGCATCAAGCCCGACGACAACGCCGACGGCCTGCTCTACATCGCCGTCACCCTGCCCGGCCCGCCCAAGTTCAGCCTGAGCAAAGCCGGCCCCCGCCCTGCCCAGATCGAGGCCGCCTCCGCCCAGGCCGCTGACGACTACGCGCTGGCCCTGAAGCAATACTACGCGGCCAGCGATACGGACCAGGGCGCGGCCCTGCTGCGCGGCGCGGACCGGCAAGAGCGCCAGTCCCGCGCCGACTATGAGGCCGCCCTGAACCGCGTCCTGAACTTCAGCCGCGGCCTGCGCGACGTGGACCCGCGTTCCGCGCCCGCCTCGCCCGCCGACTCGCCCGGCTCCGCAGTGGCGACATCGGGGCTGGCCGCTTTGTACACGGCCCTGAGCCAGGTCCAGGTGGATCTGAAGGCGCAGCAGACGGCCCGGCAGACGCGCGAGACCGGCGTCGCCCAGCAGCTCAACGACCTGTCCGACGTCCCCACCGACGACCCGCTCTTGGCGGACGCCCGTCAGCGGTACACGCAGGCGCAGGCCGACTACACGGCGGCCAGCCGTCTGTACGGGCCGGAGAACCCGAACGTCGTCCGGGCGCAGACCGCCCTGGGCACGGCCCAGGCCCAGCTCCAGAAGCAGGTGCAGGGCGTCGACCTGCGCCTGACGACCCCGAACGTCCTCAGCGACACGCAGATCCAGGCGCTGTACAGCCGGCAAGCCGTCCTGCTGCGCCAGATCGGGGCGGCCCAGCGGCGGCTGGGCACGACGCGGCAGCTCTCGGGCGAGTACGGGCGGCTGGAGGCTGAGGTGCAGCTCCGGCTCGAAGTGCTGCGGACGACCCTCGCGGAGGGTGCCAGGGTCCGCCTGGACAATGCCTCTGCCCTGAGCCGCATGACCATCCTCGACCCCGCCTTCCCGCCCCAGGGCGGCGAGCCGGGCGTCGCCAAGCTGGGTGCCGGCTGCCTGCTCCTGGTCGTCCTGGCGTTCCTGGCGGCCGTAGCGGGTGGCTACCTGCGGACGGCAGGCGCGGGCCGGGACGCCCCCGGAGCGGGGCCGGTCGCTAACGGGACCGGCTCGCATCCGGCCACAGGGGCGTCGGAGGCGGCGAGAAGCGCCGAGCTGAAGGAGAAGCGATGAACGTCGTCGTTCTGGCGGGGGGGCTGGGGACGCGCCTGGCCGAGGAAACCGAGATCAAGCCGAAGCCCATGGTGGAGGTGGGGGAACACCCCATCGTCTGGCACATCATGCGCTCCTACGCCCATTACGGCTTCAAGGACTTTTTTCTCGCCTTGGGCTACAAGGGCGAGGTGGTCAAGCGGTTCTTCCTGGACCATTACAGCCTGGGCGGCAGCTTGCGCGTGGACCTCAAAAGCGGCAGCGTCGAAGACCTGGAGAAGGACACCGAGGACTGGACGGTCCACCTGATGGACACGGGCCAGAAGACGCAGACCGGCGGGCGCATCAAGCGCCTGGAGCCGTGGCTCAAGGGCGGCACGTTCCTGGCGACCTACGGCGACGGCGTGTGCGACGTGGACATCCGGCGCGTCTTGGAGTTTCATCGGTCGCACGGGAAACTGGCGACCGTGACGGCCGTCCGCCCCCCCTCACGGTTCGGCGGTTTGATTTTCGAGGGCGACCTGGTGCGCGAGTTCAGCGAAAAGCCGCAGATCGGCGAGGGCTGGATCAACGGCGGCTTTTTCGTCTTCGAGCCGCAGATATTCGACTATTTGGAGGGCGACGCGAGCATCCTGGAGGTCGACGCCCTGGAGAAGATCGCCTCGGAGGGCCAGCTCGCCGCGTTCAAGCACGAGGGCTTCTGGCAGTGCATGGACACGCTCCGCGAGAAGAAAATATTGGAGACCCTCTGGCAGTCGGGCAAGGCTCCTTGGAAGGTTTAATGAGACAGACAGACAGCGCTTTTTGGCGGGACCGTCCTACGCTCGTGACCGGCGCGACCGGCCTGGTGGGCGGCTGGCTGGTCAAGTCCCTGGTGGCGGCGGGGGCGGACGTGGTCTGCCTCATCCGGGACTGGGTGCCCGACTGCGAGCTGGTCCGCTCGGGGCATCTGGACCGCGTCAAGGTCGTCCGGGGCGACGTCACCGACCAGGCGATGCTGGAGCGCGCCCTGGGCGAATACGAGGTGGATACCGTGATCCACCTCGCCGCCCAGACCATCGTCGGCATCGCCAACCGTAACCCGGTCTCGACGTTCGAGGCTAACATCGCCGGGACGTGGTGCCTCCTGGAGGCCTGTCGCCGGTCGCCCCGCGTCAAGCAGGTCGTGATCGCCTCGTCCGACAAGGCCTACGGCGATCAGGACGTGCTGCCCTATGACGAGTCGACGCCGCTCCAGGGGACGCACCCCTACGACGTCTCCAAGAGCTGCGCCGATCTGATCTCTTACACCTACGCCGAGTCTTACGACCTGCCCGTCACGATCACCCGCTGCGGCAACTTCTACGGCGGCGGCGACCTGAACTGGAACCGCATCGTGCCGGGCACGGTCCGCTCGATCCTGCGCGGCCAGGCCCCGGTCATCCGCTCCGACGGCTCGTTCGTGCGCGACTACTTCTACGTCGAGGACGGCGCGGCGGCCTACATGCTGCTGGCCGAGGCGATGGCACAGAACCCGGCCCTGCGCGGCGAGGCCTTCAACTTCTCGAACGAGATCCAGGTGACGGTGTTGGAGCTGACGCAGCGGATTCTCAGCGTGATGGGGTCTGACCTCAAGCCCGACGTCCGCAACGAGGCCAGCAACGAGATCAAGCACCAGTACCTGAGCGCCGCCAAGGCCCGGCGCATGCTCGACTGGGAGCCGCTGTTCACGCTCGACGGGGCGCTGGAGAAGACCATCGCCTGGTATACTGAGTTTCTGACCAAGGCCTAAAAATTTGGAGCCTCACCCGGTTCGCAGGCCCGCCACCCTCTTCTTGCTGAAAGAGAAAGGCCGGGATGAGGCTCCTGTGCTTCAGAAAGACCCACATGACCGAGAAAGCAGACGCCCTGCGGGCGCAGATTTCGGGACTCGTCGCCGAGTACCACGCCGAGGCATTCCCCGCCCAGGCCTTCGTGCCCGGCGTGTCCCCCGTCCCCGTCTCGGGCCGCGTCTTCGACGCCGCCGACGTGCAGAGCCTGATGGACTCTACCCTGGACTTCTGGCTGACTACCGGCCGGTTCGCCACCCAGTTCGAGCGTGAGTTCGCCCGCTTCTGCGGCGTCCGCAAGGCCCTGCTGGTCAACTCGGGGTCGTCCGCGGACCTCGTCGCCCTGACCACGCTGACCTCGCCGACGCTGGGGGAGCGGCGCTTGATGCCCGGCGACGAGGTCATCACGGTCGCCGCGGGCTTTCCGACCACGGTGAACCCGATCATCCAGAACGGCCTTGTCCCCGTGTTCCTGGACGTGGGCATCCCTGATTACAACCTCAAGATCGAGCAGCTCGAAGAGGCCCTGTCGCCCCGAACGCGCGCCCTGATGTTCGCGCACACGCTGGGCAACCCCGGCGACATGGCGGCCATCAGCGCCTTCGTCAAGAAGCACGACCTGTGGCTGGTCGAGGACTGCTGTGACGCCATCGGCGGCACGTTCGGCGGCCAGAAGGTCGGCACGTTCGGCGACATCGCCACGGCCTCCTTCTACCCCGCCCACCATATCACGATGGGCGAGGGCGGGGCCGTCTTTATGAACAACGTCAAGCTGAAAGTCATCGCCGAGTCGTACCGCGACTGGGGGCGGGCGTGCTGGTGCGAGCCGGGCAAGGACAACACCTGCGGCAAGCGGTTCGAGTGGCAGCTCGGCGACCTGCCCTGCGGCTACGACCACAAGTACACCTACTCGCACATCGGCTACAACCTCAAGGCCACAGACATGCAGGCCGCCGTCGGCGTCTCGCAGCTCAAAAAGCTGCCCGAGTTCATCGCCGCCCGGCGGCGCAACTTCCAATATTTGCACGACGGGCTTCAGGACTTGCAGGAGCACTTCATCCTGCCCCAGGCCACGCCGAACTCCGAGCCGTCCTGGTTCGGCTTCCCCATCGCCGTCCGCGAAAACGCCCCGTTCACGCGCGACGCGCTGGTGCGGCATCTGGAATCCAAGAAGATCGGAACGCGGCTGCTGTTTGCGGGTAACCTGCTCAAGCAGCCCGCGTACGCCAACATTCAGCACCGGAAGATCGGCGACCTGAAGAACACCGACTTCGTGATGAACCAGGTGTTCTGGGTCGGCGTCTATCCTGGGCTGACGGACGCGCACAAAGATTACGTGATCTCTATTTTGCGCGACTTCGCCCAGACGCCCCGGCCATGACCGCCAACCCGCTGGCCGAAGACCTGGATCACGTCCTGACGCATACGGCCGGTCTGTGGGAGGGTGTGCGCGGGCGGCGGCTGTTCCTGACGGGCGGGACGGGCTTCTTCGGCTGCTGGCTGCTGGAATCCTTCGCTTGGGCCAACGACCGTATGGGCCTGGGGGCGGAAGTTTTGGTGCTGACGCGCGACCCGGCGGCCTTCGCGGCGAAGAACGCGCGTCTGGCGGCGCACCCGGCGATCCGCTTCCACCAGGGCGATATCCGCTCGTTCGGCTTCCCGGAGGGGGAGTTCTCACACGTCATCCACGGGGCGACCGAGGCCAGCGCCGCCCTGAACCTTGAGAACCCGCTGGGCATGATTGACACGATCACGGAAGGGACGCGGCGGACGCTGGAGTTCGCCCGGCGGTGCGGTGCGGTCCGGTTCCTGCTGACGAGTTCCGGGGCCGTCTACGGGGCGCAGCCGCCGGACCTGGCCCTTGTCCCGGAGGACTATTTGGGGGCACCGGACTGCGCCCAGGCCGGCTCCGCGTACGGCGAAGGCAAACGGCTGGCGGAACTCTTCTGCGCCACGTATGGCGCGCAGTACGGCCTGGAAGTGACGATTGCGCGCGGCTTCGCGTTCGTCGGCCCGTACCTGCCGCTGGACTCGCACTTCGCGGTCGGCAACTTCCTGCGGGACGCGCTGGCGGGCGGGGAGATCCGAATCGGCGGGGACGGGACGCCGTACCGGTCTTATCTCTACGCGGCGGATCTGGCGATCTGGCTGTGGACGATCCTGCTGCGGGGGCGGCCGGGGCGGGTCTACAACGTCGGGTCGGAGGAGGCGCAGTCCATCGCTGGAGTCGCCCGAGCCGTCGCGGGGCAGTTCACGCCCGGCCCGCCGGTGCGGATCGCCCACCCCGCCACGCCTGGACGGCCCGCGCCGCGCTACGTGCCTTCGACGGCACGCGCCCGGACGGAGCTAGGGCTGGAGGCGTGGATCGGCTTAGATGAGGCGCTACGGCGCACCGTGTCCAGCTTCGAGAAGCCGTGACCGAGATGAAACCATGAAAGTCAGCCAATGAAAGTCAGTGACTACATCGCGGATTTCCTCGCCGAGAAGGGCATCCGGCACGTCTTCGGCATCGTCGGGGCGGGCAACGCGCACCTTTTCGACTCGATCACGCGCAAGGGCTATACGCAGATCGTCTGCGTCCACCACGAGCAGGCCGCATGCATGGCGATGCAGACCTATTACCGCACGTCGGGCGTCATCACGGCGGCCATCCTGACGACGGGCGGCGGCTCGACCAACGCCACCACGGGCGTTGTCGGGGCGTGGGCCGACTCGATTCCCGGTTTGGTGATCTCCGGCAACGAGAACTCGCGGTTCACCTCCCCGGAGAACCCCTTGCGGATGTGGGGCGTCCAGGGCTACGACAGTTCGGACATGATGCACAAGGTTACCAAATACGCGCGGCGCGTCCTGGACCCCGAGTGTGTCGCCTATGAGCTGGAAAAGGCGTACCACGTCAGCGGCGCGGGCAGGCCCGGCCCCTGCTGGCTGGACATCCCGATGAACGTCCAGGCTGCTCAGATCGCGCCGGAATCACTGGTCGCCTATCGCCCCGAGGATGAAGCGCCCGCCGCGTCCGGGGCGTTTTCGGATGCGGACATGGGCCGCGCCGCCGACCGGGTGCTGGACTTGCTCCGCGCGGCGGAGCGCCCCCTGCTCTGGCTGGGCCACGGCATACGCCTGGCCGGGGCCGTGAGCCTGATCGGGCCGCTGCTGAAAAAGACGGGCGCTCCCGCTTTGGTGTCCTGGGCCGGGATCGACATGGTGGACTCGGACCACCCCCAGGTCTTCGGGCGGGCGGGGACTTACGGCCAGCGCGCGGCGAACTTCGTGCTCCAGAACTGTGACGCCTTGGTGTGTATCGGTACCCGGCTCGCCATCCCTCAGGTCGGCTATGACCTGTCGGAGTTCGCCCGCGCCGCCACCGTCGCCGTCGTGGACGTCGATCCCGCCGAGGCCGCCAAGCACGGCGGGCGCGTTTCGCTCCCGATTGTCGCCGACGCGAAGGCGTTCCTCTCCACCCTCCTGGCGAAGCTGGACGCGCCGCTGGAGAAAAAGCAGCCCTGGCTGGACCGGTGCGGCGAGTACCGCCGCTTGTACCCCTGGGTCGGCCCGGAACACGCCGACCCCGAAGGCTTCATCAACTCGTACCCGTTCATGGAGAGGCTCCACAGCCACCTCAAGGAAGACCAAATCGTCGTCACCGACATGGGCACGGCCCTGTTGAGCGGCCACCAGGCTTTGCGGCTGAAGTCGGGGCAGCGGCTGATGACCTCGACCGGGCTGGGCGAGATGGGCTTCGGTTTGCCCGCCGCCGTCGGGGCATCCTTCGCGCGGGGCAAAGGGGAAGTCCTCTGCCTGAACTGTGACGGCGGCATGATGATGAATCTCCAAGAGCTTCAGACGATCTCCCATCACGGACTGCCCATCAAGATTTTCGTTTTCAACAACGATGGGTACCTTATGATCAAGCACACCCAAAAGGCTCTGTTCAAAGGACATTACTCGGGGACGGACGCCACGTCGGGCGTCTCCTGCCCGGACTTCGGTGCGGTCGCCTCCGCGTTCGGAATGCCCGCGTTCCATATCCGTACCTGGGCCGACTTCGACCGCATCCTCCCCCAAGTCCAGGCGCACGACGGGCCGGTGATCTGCGAGGTCTTCATGGACCCGGAGCAGCTCTTCGTACCCAAGCTGTCTTTGGCGATCCAGGAAGACGGTACGCTCGTGTCCCCGCCTCTGGAGGACCTCTCGCCGCTGCTGCCCCGCGAGGAACTGGCGCGGGCCATGCTGGTAGGCGTCCACGAGAAATCCAAAAACCTGAACGTGTCCGAAGCGCCCGTCGAGGACCGCGCCCCGGTATAAGCCCCGGTATAACCCGAAGGGGCGGGAAGGAAACATGATGAAATCCAGTCAGAACGGCAACAGGCGCGCGGGAGCGCCGGACGGCGGGGCGGCGGACGGCGGGGCGGCGAAGCTGCGGGTCGCCATCTTGGGCAGTGGCAACATCGGCACGGACCTGCTGATCAAGGCGCTGCGCTCCCCATACCTGGAGGCGACCCTGTTCATCGGGCGCAACCTATCCTCGCCGGGCATGGTCAAGGCGCATAGCCTGGGTGTGCCGATCTCGGACCGGAGCATCGACGCCATCGTGGACGACCCGAACTGCTGCGACCTGGTCTTCGACGCGACTTCGGCGGCGGACGCCCGGCGGCACTGGGGGATTTTGGAGAAGCTGGGCAAGGTCGTCATCGACATGACGCCGGCCAAGGTCGGTGAGATGTGTGTGCCCGCCGTCAACCTGTCCTCGGCCCTGGAGCACCCGAACCTGAACATGGTCACGTGCGGCGGGCAAGCGTCCATCCCGCTGGCCTATCTGATCGGACAGACGCAGACCGACGTGGAGTACGTGGAGACCGTCTCCAGTATCGCCAGCCGCAGCGCCGGTCCTGCCACGCGGCTCAACATCGACGAGTACGTGGAGACGACCGAGAACGCCATCCAGGCGTTCTCCGGCGCGAAGAGCGCCAAGGCCATCCTGATTCTGAACCCCGCCCAGCCCTGCATCGACATGCAGACGACCGTCTTCGCTAAGGTCGCCAACCCCGACATCGAGCGCCTGCGGGCCGCCGTGGACGGCATGCTTCGGAACATCCAGGAGTACGTCCCCGGATACCAGATGGTCGTCGAGCCGACCGTCGAGGGCGGGCGCATCATCATCACCGTCAAGGTGCAGGGTCTGGGCGACTACCTGCCCAAGTACGCCGGGAACCTGGACATTATCAACTGCGCCGCCATTGCCGCCGCTGAGGAGTACGCCCGCGAGCGCCGGCGCACCGGCCCGGCGGCCTCGCCCCAGGAAGAAGCCCGGCAGGGGCTTTCCCGCTAGACGCCCCAAGCGTAGATGCCCCAAACGATGCCCCAAGTCTTGATCAGCGACCCCACCCTGCGCGACGGCAACCACGCGGTCAGCCACGGGATCACGGCGGACCAGATTGCCGCCTATGCGATGGCCGCCGATGCTGCGGGCGTTCCGGTCGTCGAGGTCGGGCACGGCAACGGCCTGGGGGCGTCCTCGCTCCAGGTGGGCCTGGCGGCGGTGGGCGACGCCGAGATGCTGCGGGTCGCCAAGGAGCACCTGCTCCATGCGAAGCTCGCCGTCCACGTCATCCCCGGCTTCGCGACCGTCAAGCGGGACGTCGCGCGGGCCATCGACCTGGGCGTGGACGTCCTGCGAATCGCCTCGCACTGCACCGAGGCCGACACGACTCAGCAGCACATCAGCTACGTCCGTAACACGGGCCGTGAGGTCTATGGCGTCCTGATGATGAGTCACATGGCGACCAAAGAGGTGTTGCGCGACGAGGCCCTGAAGATGGAGTCTTACGGAGCCGAGGGCGTCATCATCATGGACTCGTCGGGCCATTTCCTGCCCGCAGACGTCACCGAGCGGATCGGGGAGCTGGCGGGGCGGCTGACGATCCCGGTGGGCTTCCACGCGCATAACAATCTGGGCATGGCGGTTGCGAACTCCGTCGCCGCCCTCCAGTCGGGTGCGACCATCCTCGATGGCACGGCGCGCGGCTTCGGCGCGGGCGCGGGCAACGCGCAGCTCGAAGTGCTCGTCGCCGTACTGGAGCGGCTGGGCTACGACACGGGGATCGACCTCTACAAGATGCTGGATGCCGCCGAGCTGGCCGAGCGCGAGCTGATGAAGTCCGTGCCGAGCATCACTTCGGTGGGCATCGTCAGCGGCCTGGCGGGCGTCTTTTCCGGCTTCGCCAAGCACGTCGAGCGTGTCGCCCCTGAGTACGGGGTGGACCCGCGCGACGTCTTCTTCGAGCTGGGCCGCCGCGGGGTCGTGGCCGGGCAGGAGGACGTGATCATCGCGGTCGCGATGGAGCTGCGCGAGCGGAAGCGGGAGGGGACATGCGCGGCGACTCGCTAGAACTGATCCGCGCGGATCTCGCTCAGGCGACCGGGGGGGGCCTGGAGCGGCTTCAGCCGCTGCGTGGGGGCCGCCTGCTGGTCACGGGTGGGACCGGCTTTGTCGGGGCCTGGCTCGCCGAAGCGGTCGCCTGGCTCAACGACGCCCATGGCTTCGGCCTGCGCGCCCTGCTGATGGCCCGTGACACGGACGCCTTCGCCCTCTCCGCCCCGCACCTGGCGGGCCGCCCCGAGTTGTCCCTGGTCCGTGGCGACGTGCGCGACGTGCGCGACCTGCCCCCGGACATCACATGGATCGTCCACGCCGGGGCGACGCCTGACAACCGCGTCCACAACACGGACCCGCTGCGCGCCTCGGAAACCATCGTCGGCGGGACCCGCGCGCTGCTGGCCGCCGCCGCCCGGCAGCCCACGCTGGACGGGTTCCTGAACGTCAGCTCCGGCCTGGTCTACGGCCCTCAGCCTCTCGACCTCGACCGGGTACCCGAGGATGTCTTTCACGGGTCTGACCCGAGCGCATTCGGCGCGGTCTACACGGAATCCAAGCGCATGGCGGAGACGCTTTGCACCGCCTATGCCAATCAGCACCGCATCCGGGTCGTCAACGCCCGCCCGTTCGCCTTCATCGGGCCGTACCAGCACCTGGACCGGCCCTGGGCGATCAACAGCTTCCTGCGCGACGGGATGCACGGCGGCCCGATCCGAATACTGGGCGACGGCGAGACCGTCCGCAGCTATATGTATGCGGCCGACATGGCGGCCTGGATGCTGACCATCCTCGCCGCAGGCCAGTCCGGCGAGAGCTACAACGTCGGCAGCCCGGAGGGGATAACGCTGAGGGCGGCAGCCGAGCTTGTCGCCGACCAGTCCCGCCCCCGCCCCCGCATCGCCACGTCGCTGTCGTCGGCCAGGCAGCCGGGGCGGACGCGCTTCGTGCCGGACACCTCTCGCGCCGGCGGCCTGGGGCTGGAACTGCGCTTTGACCTGACGGCGGCGATCCGGCGGACGGTGCAGTGGAACGCGCCGTAAGCTGGACGCGCCCGGCGCTCCGGTCCGCAACGGGTACGTCCTCCCCTATAGGCAAAGACAGAGGCGCAGAAGACAGAGGCGCAGAAGACAGAGGCGCAGAAGAAAGAAGCGGACGGAAGCCCCGGACACGCGGAAGGACATTGATGGCTTCCTTGAAGTTCGTATCGCCTCAGAGCGTGCTGCGAGCGGTCGGCGTGGACCGCGCGGTCAGCCGCACCCTCCTGTCGCGGGGATGGATTGTCCTCTCGGGGGTGGTCTCCTTTCTTCTCATAACGCGGCTGTTGACCCCGCTCCAGCAAGGCTTCTACTCCACCTTCGTCAGCATCCTCGCCTTGCAGGCCTTTTTCGAGCTGGGCCTTGCGACCGTGGTGATGCAATTCGCCAGTCACGAGCGCGCAGAGCTGGAGTGGACGCCTCAGGGGACCCTGGAAGGAGACCCCAGGGCAAAAGCGCGCCTGGCCTCGCTGCTACGCTTCAGTCTGATCTGGTACGGGGTTGTTGCGGCACTGGTCATACTCTTCCTGCTCCCTGCGGGTTATTTTTTCTTTCTCCGCCATCAACCGCAGGGGGCGGCGGTCGCCTGGCAGTGGCCGTGGCTGTGGATCGTCCTGGTGACGGCAGGTTCACTCGCGATCAGCCCGCTGCTGTCACTGCTGGAAGGGTGCGGGCTGGTTGCGGAGATCGCCGGCGTTCAGCTTGTTCAGAACCTCATCGGCGGCGTGCTGTTCTGGCTGACTCTCCTGCTGCACTGGGGCCTGTATACGGCCCCCGTCACCAACACCGTCGTTTTGGTCTGGAGCGCCCTCTGGATTTGGCGCAGCAAACGGCGTGTCGTTCAGGATCTACTGGCCGTGCCCTCTGCCGGGGATGGCTTCCGGTGGAAACAAGACATCTGGCCTTTACAGTGGAAGATCGGTTTGAGCTGGCTGGCGGGGTACTTCATCTTCCAACTGTTCGTCCCGAGCCTCTTCGCGATGCACCGCCCCGTGTCGGCGGGCCAGATGGGCCTGAGCGGCAACGTCTCGGGTGCCGTCGGCGGGTTGGCACTGGCGTGGATGACGACCAAGTCCGTCCCGTTCGGCATGCTGATCGCCAAACGACAGTTCAGCCAACTGGACCGCCTGTTTTTCCCTTGCCTCTGGCAGTCGCTGACGATCTCGGCGGTGGGCGGCATGTCACTTTTCCTGGCGGTGATCTTTATCAACCATATCCATCACCCCCTCGCTCACCGGGTGCTTCAGCCTCGCCCCTTCGCGTTTCTGGTTGCCGCCGGCCTCGCCAACCACGTCGTCGCGTGTGAGGCCATCTACTTGCGCGCCCACAAACAGGAGCCGTTCCTCTGGCTCTCGGTCATCGCGGGGGCATTGGTCGTCGCCGTGGTCTATTTCCTGGGGAGGCCCTACGCGGAGCTTGGCATGATGTTCGGCTACTTCATGGTCTCACTGATCGTGGGCCTCGGCGGGGGGACTTGGATTTTCGTGCAGAAGCGTCGGCAGTGGCATGACACGCCCTCCCCGTCGTGACCGAGACAACCATGAGAAACAACGACCAAGACATGAACCCTGAGACGCCCCTGCTTTCCCTCTGCGTCCCGACTTATAACCGTGCCGCCCTGCTCACCCAGTCGCTCGATGCCATACTATCCCAGATCGGGCCGGAAGAAACCCGGCAGATCGAAGTGTTGATCCTGGACAACGCCTCCCCCGACGGTACGCCGGATGTGATCGAGAAGGCCGGGCGGCGGTCGCCTCACGCCCCGCTGCGATACATTCGGAACGCGGAGAACATCGGGGCCGACGCCAATTTTTTGAAAGCGATCTCCCTGGCGCGTGGGACGTTCGTGTATCTCCTCTCCGATGACGACATCCTGTTGCCCGGCGGCGTCAGGAAATTGCTGGAGATGATCCACCAGCATCCCGACTTAGACGCCTTCTCCTTGAACTGCCGGTCGTTCCACATCAGCCCGGAGGAGCACACGGAGAACTGGCTGGCGCTCCCCGAAGACGCGGTCATCCGGGATAAGGATGAGGTGCTGCGGCTGGTGCGGACCTCTATCGGATACATGTCCATCATGGCCTTCAGAAGAGGCCGGGTCGCGGACGGCCTCGCCGCCGGGATGTACGCGGACAAGGTCGGCACCTACTTCCTGCAAGCTTATATCTTTCTGGATGTCCTTTCGGGCGGTAACGGCGTCGCCGTGCTGGCGACGCCGATGCTCGCACAGCGCGCGGAGAACTGCACGAGCATCAGCTACTTCCGCGTCTTCGTCACGGAGATGAACGCCCTGATGGCCTATGCGGTGCGGGTGGGATTCTCGCGCCGGGTGGTCCGCGCCATCATGCAGGGGAACCTGATCGACGTCCGCCATTATGTCAGCAGCGTTAATATCTACGGGTGTGCGCTGGAAACCTGGTCGTCGCGCCGCGACGGCATCAGCCGCCTGTTCCGGGTCTATGGCCTCCGCCCTTACCTCTGGCTCGTGGTCGTCCCTTTGATGTTCTTCCCGCGCCCGCTGCGCCCCCTGGTTCGCCCGCTGCGCCGCCTGCTCGGGCGCCCGGAAGCCGCCTCAGACAAGGCAGTGCGGGGGAGATGATCGGCGGGCGCAGCAAGGCCTTAAGTGAGGGTAAACATATGGACTCGCCGCTGCCCGTCATGCGGGGGAAGTACTGCCGCCGCCACCGCCTGGTCAACTCCGCCATGCGGTGCGTCGACGCGCTCCTGGCGGCCTGCCTGCCGCCGCGCGGGCGGGGCGGGGAAATCGCCGCCCCGCGCCGCCTGCTGATCTCGAACGTCGCGCACCTGGGGGACCTGGTGGTGGCGACCTCAATCCTGCCCGTGCTGAAGAGCGCGTTCCCCCAGTGCCGCATCGGGTTCCTGATAGGGAGTTGGGGGCGGCCGGCGCTGCAAGGCCATCCCCTCGTGGACGACATCCACATCCTGGACCACTGGGCCTCGAATCGCGCCCCGATGACGCGGGGACAAAAGTGGCGGCGCTACTGGAGCACCCGCCGGCGGGCCTTACGGGAGGTCAGGGCGGCCCGCTACAACGCGGCTCTGGATCTGGGCTGGTCTTTCCCGAACACCCTGCCGTTCCTGTGGCAGGCGCGCATCCCGGCGCGCATCGGATACGGCAGCGGGGCGGGCGGACCGCTTGCGACGCACTGCCTGGATTTCGACGAGCGCCCCCTGCACACAAAGGAGCGTCACCTGGCGCTGGTGCGGGCGCTCCCCGTGCAGGAAGCCGACCTGGCCCTTGCCGAACCGACGCTGCCGCCGGTGGGCGCGGCGGACGCGGCGGCGGCGCGTCAGGAACTGCGGGCAGCCGGCATCGCCGGGGATGACTTTATCGTCTTCCATGTCGGGTCCGGCGGCAGCCTGAAAGTATGGCCCCCGCCCAAATGGCGCTCACTGGCGGAGCGATGGATCAAAGACGGACGGCGTCTGGTGTTTACGGGGCATGGGGGCAAAGACGCGGCCCTGATCGCGGAGATCACGGCGGGCCTGGGCGGGTGCGTGAACCTGTGCGACCGCCTCTCTTGGGGCGGTTTCGTGGCGGTCATCTCCCAGGCGCGTCTGCTGGTGTGCGTGGACACGGTGGCCGGGCACATCGCGGGCGCAGTCGGAACGCCGTGCGCCGTCATCATGACGGGCCAGAACCCTTACCTGTGGCACCCGTTGGGGCACGGGCATCGGGTGTTGTCCCACGCGGTCCCCTGCGCGCCGTGCCACCGCGGCCTGGGGTGCGCCGGCATGGAGTGCATCCGCGACCTGGAAGTCGAGCAGGTCTATCGGGCGGGCCATGATCTGCTGGGCGGGGGCCGGCATAACCACGCGCGCCCCAGTCAAGCCCTGCTCCCCCCGCGGGGCGCGGCCAGTCCGGGGTCAGGAAGAGCAGAATGACCTTCCCCGTTGCAGCCGAGGGGGCCGACGCCGCCGAGTCCGCCCGTCCGCGTCTTCGGCTTGAATTCCTCGACGGCCTGCGGGGCCTGGCGGCGCTCTACGTCGTCTTGTTCCACGGCTCCCAGGGGGCCGTGCTGGACGACGTCCATGTCGACGGCGATCTGCTCTCCCGCCTCGGCCACCCCGCCGTGTCCGTGTTCATCGTCCTTTCGGGCTTCTGCCTGATGCTGCCGGTCATCCGGTCGGGCGACGGCCGGCTGCGGGGGGGGGTGTCGGAGTATTTCAAGCGGCGGGCGCGGCGCATACTGCCCCCGTATTATGCGGCCTTGGGGCTGGGCGTCCTGGTCTTGGTCGCGGGACACCTCGCCCGGTTCCGGTCCGCTTCGGCGCTGCACGACAAGGTAATGGCGGCGCAGCTTTCAGCCGGCAGCCTCGTTTCGCACCTGTTCCTGGTCCACAACTTCAACCAGCGCTGGGTGGAGACCATCGACGTCCCCCTGTGGAGCGTCGCCACGGAGTGGCAGATCTACTTCCTGTTTCCCTTCGTGCTGCTGCCGCTATGGCGGCGCTTCGGCGGGCCGGCCGCGCTCACGTCGGGGTTCGTCGTGGGCCTGCTGCCCCACTACCTGCTCGCGCCCGGCCATAACTTCGACTGGGCCTGTCCCTGGTACGCCGGCCTCTTCGCGGGGGGCATGGTCGGGGCGGCGGCGGCGTTCTCGTCGCAGCCGGCGGCGGTCGTCCGGCGGGAACGGCTCCCGTGGGCCTCGGTTGCCGCGCTTCTTTTTTCTTTCTGGGTTCTGTTGAACGTGCTGGTGCCGGACGTCTGGATCGCCCCCTATGTCTGGGAGACGGATGCTCTGATGGGGGCGGCGACGCTCTGTTTGATTCTCTGCGGCACGGTCCATGCGACGAAGCCCCCGTCAGAGCCTCGCCCCTGGGCTATCCGGGCGCTGGAGACGCGGCCGGCACTGCTGCTGGGGGCGTTCTCCTACAGTCTTTATCTCGTTCACTACCCGGTCCTGAACAAGATCGCCTTGCTGCTCTCGGCCAGGCACCTGCCCCTGGCCGAAAGATTGGTGGGCATCTACGCGGTCGGTGTGCCGCTCGCGGTCGGGCTGTCTTATTTGTTCTTTTTGGCGTTCGAGAAGCCGTTCGTGATGCGGCGCGCGTCCGCCCGGCCCGCCGAGATCGTTTTAAGGTGAACGGAATGGATACGCCACTCCCCGCCATGCGCGGGCATTACAGCATCAGAAACCCGGCCGCGAACGCGCTGCTCCGCGCCCTGGACGCGACCCTGCGCCTGCTCGTCCGCGCGCGCCCGGTGTCGGGGCCGGTGGTCGCCCCCCGGCGCATCCTGATCTCCAACATCGCGCACCTGGGGGACGTCATCGTGGCGACTTCGGTGCTGCCGGCGCTTCACGCGGCGTACCCGCAGGCCGAGTTCGGCTTCCTGATCGGGAGCTGGTCCCTGCCGGTGCTGGAAGGCCACCCGCTGGTGACGCGCCGCCACGTCTTCGATCACTGGATGCAGAGCCGGGCGTCGGCCCCGCGCCGGGAGAAGTGGCGCGTCCACCGGCGGACGCGGGCGCAGGCCCTGCGCGAGATCCGGGCCGTCGGCTACGACCTCGCCATCGATTTGTACTGGAACATGCCGAACACCCTGCCGCTCTTGTGGCAGGCGCGCATCCCCGTGCGGGTAGGCTACGGCAGCGCCGGGTTCGGACCGCTCGCGACTCACTGCCTGGAGCTTTCAGAGTCGCGCGATCATGTCTTGGAACGGCATCGGGTGCTGCTCGGCCTGCTCTTGGTGGATGCACATTGCCTTTCCCTGATGAGGCCCACGCTTCCTCCGGCCTCTTCGCAGACACTGGCGGACGTCACGGCTAGGCTGCGGGAAGTGGGGGTGAGCCAAGAGAACTATGTCGTCTTCCATCCCGGAGCCAGCGCCCGCTTCAAGGAGTGGCCGGAACAGAAATGGAGGGCGCTGGCGTTGGGCCTGACAGGGGCGGGTTGCAACATTGTCTTCACCGGCTATGGGGCTTCGGAAGAGGCAATGATCCAGCGGATCATCAGGGGCGTACCGGGATGCGCCAGCCTCTGCGGGCGCATATCCTGGCAGGGCGTCGTGGGTGTCATCCAGCAGGCACGCCTATTGGCCTGCGTGGACACCGTGGCAGGGCATATCGCCGGTGCGGTCGGGACACCCAGCGCGGTCCTCACGGCAGGCCCCAGCCCGTACCTCTGGAAGCCGACGGGCGCACCGTCGCGGGTCCTCATGACACCCGTCCCCTGCGCGCCCTGCCACCGCAACTATGGCTGTACGGGGATGGAGTGCCTGCGGGACCTGGACGTGGAACAGGCGCTTGATGCCTGCTCCCGGCTCATCCGGCCCCCGAGCGCCGCCGGCGAGGCCGCGCGATGACCGTCCTCCTGTTCGCCCTGCTCGCGTCCAACATCCTGGTGCCCCTGGCGTTCGTCCGCCGCCGCTGCCTTACGCCGGAGGGCATTGAGGTCAACCATGTGCTGCTGTTCAGCCTCGGATTTTTTATCTACTGGGTGCTGCCTATCATGCTCGGGCTGTTGCGCCTGTTTCAGGATGCGCCGGCGATGGCCCTCTGGTATCAGATATTCGATGCCATCCCTGAGACAGTCCTGGCGGTCTATCTTCTTGTTTGCCTGCTTTGTTATTTCTGCTTCGGCGCGGGGTCCCTGGCCTGTGGGGCGCTGTTTGTGAACCGCGCCGTGGAGTACCGGGAGATCGTGTTCGACCGGCAGTTGCTGAACATCCCGCTGGTGGCCGGCGTGATCATCGCGTGCATTTATGCCTTTGTGCTCCGCGACCAACTGTTTAAGGGGTACACGACTGACAGCATCTACTTGGACACCGAGACGCGCGGCGCGTTCACCGCTTCCAGCACCTTCCTCTTGTCGGTGGCGATGACGTACACGGTCAAATGGGAGGAGACCATCCGTGCGAGGCTTCCTTTTTTTCGGATAATCCTCAACCGCTTCTTCGTTGCCTATTTCGTCGTCGCTCTGCTGGTCCTCTCCCTGGGAGGTCGCCTGTATCTGTTGTCCGCGGTGCTGATGCTGCTGGTGTACCGGACCGTTTATTTCCGGCGCTTCCGGCTGCAGGCCGCGCTCGGGCTGGCGGCACTCGTGATCGGGCTGATCGGATTGGCCGGGCTGGGGCGGCAGGGAATCAACGTCAGCCTCGGCGACCTGGTACTGAACCTGTTCGTCGAGCCGCTGTTCAACAGTTTCTCCCTGATCCACTTCCTCGCCTACGGCTCACTGGAGCTGCTGAAGTTCCCCATTTTTCTGCTCAGCAGCCTGGTCAACCTGGTGCCGACCGCGCTGTTCCCCGGAAAGCTGGGCTTCATCGCGAACCCCGAGGATTACGGGTATGTGGCCTTCTCCCCTATCGGGGCGCTCAATTCGTTCTTCTCTTTCATGATCAACTTCGGGGTCATCGGAACGATGCTGGCGTTCTTTTTCTTCTCTTTGTGGCTGCAACGCCTCAAAACGCAGCGTCAGACGGTGTTGTCCAAGACGGTTTACGTGATGGTCTGCGGCTGGCTGGCGACCAGCTTTTTCCGAGACAACTTTTCCATCTCACTGGTTAAAGTGATCCTGCAATTCTCCATCCTCGTGCCGGTGTCCCTGGTGGTGGGCGCGAACCTGGTTGCTCAATCTCTACGCGGGCGGGAAGTCGCGTCTGATCCCGCCGCGCCTGGGGATTCCGCAGGGTGACCGGTTCTTCTAACCCTGATTTTTCTAACCCTGATCTCACGCCTCGGTCCTGCAATGTTTCACTCGATGTTTTACTGAATTGGATAGAAGTATCGGATAGAAGTATCGGATGAACCCCGAAAGACCTTCCCACAAAACCTCGCTTGCTTGGAAACTGGTCTCAGGGGCTGTCTGGGTGCAGGCCGTTGTGACGTCTAGCCTCGGTCCTTACCGAGCCTGGCATTTCGCGGCCCGCGAGCTGCGCCCGCGGCGCTTCGACCTGGCGATCCTGCCGCGCTGGGACGCCGGCTATTACTACGGCGCGTTCGTCGCCTTTTGGAGCGGCGCGCGGTGCCGGGCGGGCTACTCGGAGCGGGTGACGCCGTACAAGGCTGTCGTCAACCGCGGCTTTGACCGACTGTTGACGGACGTGCTGGATGACCCATCGGTGCGGCATGACATCGAGCATAACTTGGAATCGCTGCGGTTCCTGGGCATCGAGCCTGCCGGCGACGGCCAGGAAGTGTGGGCCGATGATGAGGACAGGGCGTTCGCGGACGAGACATTGCGCGCGGCGGGGGCCGGGCCGGAGGAGGCCGTGATCGGGATCGGGCCGTCCGGCGGCCATTCCGTCCTGAAGCAGTGGCCCGTGGATCGTTTCCCCCAGGCAGGCGGGCAGCTTCAGGAAACGCACCGGGCGCGAATCCTAGTCTTTGGCGGTCCGGGCGAGGAGGCCCTGGGCGACGCCCCGGCCGGCGCGCTGGGGCCGACCGCGCTGCTCCTGGCGCTGCACCGTTACGACGCGGCACTCAGCCGGCAGAAGGCCGTCCGGGCGTTTGGCTGGGTGGGCCTGTTTTCCTACAGCCTTTATCTCATCCACGTGCTGGTGATCGGTATCGTGAATCAGATCGTGCGTGAGGTAAAATCGCCGGAGCGCCTGCATTTATTCTGGTTCAGTGCCACCGTTTTTCTCGCCGTCGCCGCCGGGCGGGTTTTTCATCAGTTTTGTGAACGCTCTTTTGTGAAACCTGTCGCTCCGGCACCCCCCCCGGCGGGGGGAGCCGGGGATCGTCGTCGCCCACATGGCGGAGTGACCGGCGCAGGGATTCCCCTTTTTCTTAAACCGCCAGGGAGGGATTTGTTTGCGTATTGCCTTCGACGCCACGGCCATCCCGGCTAACCGGGCCGGGGCGGGCGTTTATATCTTTTCGCTGGTGAAGGCGCTGTCCCAGGTGGACGCGGACAACGAGTACCGCGTCTTTGCTAAGGCGGAGCACGCCGAGGAGTTCGGCCCGCTCGGTCCGAACTTCCGGCTGGTGCGGGTGCCGCCGCTTTCGACGCCGCAGCGTCTGGTCTGGGAGCAGACGGTCCTGCCGCGCGCCCTGAAGACTCTGGGCGCGGACGTGCTGCATTCGCCGCACTACACGATGCCGCTCCTCGCGCCCTGCCCGGTCGTGGTGACGTTCCACGACATGACCTACCTGCTGATGCCCGAGCTGCACGCGCGCTTCCACCGGCGCTTCTTCCCGCCGATGATGCGCGCGTCGGCCCGGCAGGCCGCCCGGCTCCTGGCCGTCTCGGAGAGTACGCGCCGGGACATGCTGCGCCTGCTGCCCGCGTCGGCGGGCAAGACGGTGACGACTCTGGAGGCCGCCGGGCCGGTCTTCCGGGTCGCGCCCGCGCCCTCAGTGGCCGACGCCTGTGCGCGCTTCGGCCTGACGCGGGGCCGGTTCCTGCTGTACGTCGGTGTCCTGGAGCCGCGCAAGAACGTGCCGCTGCTGCTTCAGGCGTATGCCCGGATCGCGGGGCGCTTCCCCGGTGTGCCCCTGGTCATCGCGGGCAAGAAGGGCTGGATGTATGACGCCATCTTTGCCCAGGTCTCGGCACTGGGACTGGCGGATCGTGTCGTCTTCACGGGCTACGTGGCCGAGGAAGACCTGCCCCGCTTGTACGGCGGGGCCAGGGCGTTCGTCTACCCCTCGCGCTATGAGGGCTTTGGCCTGCCGGTCTTAGAAGCGATGCAGTGCGGTGCCGCGGTTATCACGTCGGACGTGTCGTCCATGCCCGAGGTGGCTGGAGGCGCGGCCCTGCTGATCGACCCGGACGACGTGGGCGGCCTGGCGGACGCGTTGGCCCGCGTCCTCTCCAACGACGCGCTGGCCGCAGACCTGTCCCGGCGCGGGATCGCCCGCGCTGCGAGCTTTAGTTGGGAGCGGTGCGCCCGCGAGACGCGGGCGGTCTACGAGTCTCTGGGCGGCGCTTAGGTATAATGTCGGTTTGCGGGCCGCGCCGTCGCGGCCACGGAATGGAGAAACTATGCCGGCTGTGCCCGAACCTGGACCCGATCTTGCGCCCGACGTGTCCATCGCGATGGTGTCGCTGAACTGCTGGAATGTCCTCAAAGATTGCCTGGACTCGCTGCGCGCGAGCGATCCGTCCGTCACGCACGAGCTGTTTTTGGTGGACAACGGCTCGACCGACGGGACACGCGAAAACGTCCGGGCGCAGTACCCCGAAGTCACGCTGATCGAGAACTCCGAAAACGCGGGGTTTCTGAAGGGCACGAACCAGGGCATTCGCTTGAGCACGGGGAAGTACGTCCTCTGGCTGAACCCGGACACGATCCTGCGCCCCGACTCGCTGCGGCAGATGGTGGGCTTTTTAGAGGCGCACCCGAAGGCGGGCATCGTCGGGCCGCGCGTGCTCAACGCCGATGGGTCGTTCCAGCCCCAGTGCAAGCGCGGGATGCCGACGCCCGCCGCCTCGCTGGCCTACTACGCCAAGCTGGACCGCCTGTTCCCACGCAACCACACCCTGGGCCAGTACCTGCTGCGCCATCTGCCCGAAGACGAGGCCAACCAGGTAGACGCGGTCTCGGGCTGCTGCCTGATGGCGCGGCGCGAGGTCGTGGACGACATCGGCCTGCTGGACGAGGACCTGAAGCAGTGGGGCGAGGACATCGAGTGGTGCGTCCGGGCCAAGAAGGCGGGCTGGGAGGTCTGGTACAACCCCGAGAGCGTGATCACGCACCTCAAAGGCAAAGGCGGGCGTCACGCGGTCCCTTACCACGTCACCAAGAACATGCACTACGCGATGTGGGTGTTCTACCGCAAATACTTCCAGGCCGAGTCGTCGCCGCTGACGTCGGCGGCGGTCTGGGTCGGCATCCAGGGCAGCCTCGCCGGGTCGCTCGTCCGCATCTGGACCGCGCGCAACGTGCTCAGTCGCCCCCCCGCCGTCCGCTACGGCCTGTTGGCCGGGGCGGTCCTGCTCGGCTTCGGGGTGAGGCAGTTTACAAAAAAGGACGGATCGAACCATGGCGAATGAGAAACCGACGCGGGTTTTAGTCACGGGCGCGGCGGGCTTCATCGGCTCGCACGTCGCCGACCACTGCCTTGCCCTGGGCATGGACGTGGTGGCGACCGATGACCTGTCGGGCGGCTACCGGGAGAACGTGCCCGCGGGCTGCCGGTGGGTGCAGGGCGATCTGAAAGACCCGGATTTCGTCGCCTCGCTGTGGGACGGCGGCCCGTTCGAGTACGTCTACCACCTGGGGGCCTACGCCGCCGAGGGCTTGTCGCACTTCATCCGGCGCTTCAACTACCAGACCAACCTGGTCGCGTCCATGAACCTGATCAACGAGGCCATCAAGAACGACGTCCGGTGCTTCGTGTTCGCCTCGTCCATCGCCGTCTACGGCAAGAACCAGTTGCCGATGACCGAGGCGCTGACCCCGCTGCCCGAGGACCCCTACGGCGTCTCCAAGTATGCCGTGGAGCTTGACCTCAAAGCCGCGCACGAGATGTTCGGGCTGAACTCGATCATCTTCCGCCCGCACAACGTCTACGGCGAGCGCCAGAACATCGCCGACAAGTACCGCAACGTCATCGGCATCTTCATGAACCAGCTTCTGTCGGGCCAGCCGATGAGCGTGTTCGGCGACGGCTCGCAGACGCGGGCGTTCTCCTACATCGACGACGTGGCCCCGCTGATCGCGCGCAGCCCCCTAGTGCCCGCCGCGCAGGGGCAGACATTCAACGTCGGCGCGGACACCCCGTATACGATTCTGGAGCTTGCCACCGAGATCGCGGACGCCCTGGGCAGGCCGCGCCTCTTGCGGCACCTGGATGCCCGCAACGAGGTCGTCCATGCGTTCTCGGATCATGCCAAGATCAACACGGCGTTCGCGCCGCCGCCGCCGACCGACCTGAAGACGGGCATCGGGCGCATGGCGGCCTGGGTGCTCTCGCACGGCCCGGCCCAGCCGGTGGTCTTTGAGAACATCGAGATCACCCGCAACCTGCCGCCGAGCTGGAAGCCGTAGGCGCGGTGTGGGAAAGGCGTTTGTGCAGGAGCGAGGCCGGAAAGACCCGGCACGGGGCCGGAAAGACCCGGCACGAGAAAGACCCGGCACGAGAAAGACCCGGCACGAGAAAGACCCGGCACGAGAAAGACCCGGCACGAGAAAGACCCGGCACTGGAAGTGCCGGTCTACTCGGTGAAAGTCCCTCCGGGACTGAGGAGCAGCCATCGCAGGCCGGTCTTCAGCCCCGGAGGGGCTTTTCTTGTATGTGAGTAGCCCGGCACTTCCAGTGCCGGGGCACTTGGTCGCGTGCCGGGCGTCCGCCCCCGCGACTGACTATCCCACAAGCTAGCCCACAAGCATCCCGTCCGCTGCCCCCTGCTGCTGGCCGACCATGCGGGCGTAGCGGCCCCCCAGCCGCATCAGCGCCTGGTGATCACCCTGCTCGATCAGCCGGCCCCGCTCCAGGACGAAAATCACGTCGGCATTCCGCACCGTGGACAGGCGGTGGGCGGCGATGATCGTGGTGCGGCCCCGCATCAGGCGCTCGATGGCTTCCTGTATGACCCGCTCGGATTCGGGTTCGACTGAACTGGTCGCCTCGTCCAACAGCAGAATGCGCGGGTCGGCCAGGAACGCGCGGGCGACGGACAGCCGCTGGCGCTGGCCGCCCGAGAGCTTGACGCCGCGCTCGCCCACCAGAGTCGCATAGCCCTGGGGCAGCTCGACGATGAAGCCGTGGGCGTTGGCGGCGCGGGCGGCGTCCTCGACTTCTCCGTCACTCGCAGTTGGCCGGGCGTAGCGGATGTTGTCCGAGACCGAGGCGGCGAACAGGAACGTCTCCTGCTGGACCGCGCCGACCTGGCTTCGGAGCGAGACCTGGGTCACATCGCGCAGGTCGTGGCCGTCCAGCAGGACGCGGCCCGCGTCGGGGTCCCAGAAGCGCGACAGCAGGGCGAAGACGGTGCTCTTGCCCGCGCCGGACTCGCCGACCAGGGCGGCGGTCTGGCCGGGCGCGATGTGCAGGGTCAGCGCGTCCAGCGTCGGCGGCGTATCGGGGCGGTAGCGGAACGAGACGCGCTCGAAGTCCACCGCACCTTGGAGCGGCGGCAGGGCGGGGGCACCGGCAATGTCCACGACCGAGACCGGCGCGTCGAGGACCTGGAAGAGCCGGTTGCCGGCGGCGACGCCGCGCTGCACCGTGTCGTTGATCTGGGTCAGGTCGTCGATGGGGCCGAAGAAGTAGCGCCCGTAGCCCCGGTAGGCGATCAGGCCGCCCAGGGTGAACTGCCCGTGCAGGATCAGCCACGCGCCGTAGCCGATGGTGACGGTGTTGCCGAAGCTGGCGATCCAGCGCACGAACGGGAAGAACGTCGCCCGGACTCGGATGGCCTCCAGGTTGTCATCGAGGTAGCGGCGGTTCACGCCGTCGAAGCCCCGCGCCTCGGCGTCCTCGCGGGCGAAGGCCTTGATGACCCGGATGCCCGAAAGATTATCTTGCAGCCGGGCGTTGACCAGGCCCAGCTTCTCGCGGGCGGCCTTGTAGACGCCCTTGACGCGCTTGTTGAACAGCTTCAGGAAGACGCCGACGACCAAGATCGGCAGCAGCGTCGCCAGTCCGAGCTTGAGGTTGAGGGCGCAGAAGATGACCGAGACGCCCGCCAGACGCAGGAAGTTCGCGATCACCGAGTCGGTGCCCCGGATGACCACCTCCTGCACCGCGTCCACGTCCGACGACGCCCGGCTCATCAGGTCCCCGGTCCGTGCCTCGTTGAAGTAGGCCAAAGACTGGTGCGAGAGCTTCCGGTACAGCGTGTTCCGCAGGTCATACACGAATCGCTGGCCGACCGACTCCAGCAGCCGCGTCCTGACGGCAGAAAGCAGCGCCCCGCCGCCCTGCATCAGCGTCAGGGCCAGGACGGCGGGCCAGAGCTTCGCGACCTGCCGGCGGAAGATGACGTCGTCCACGACGACTTTCCAGACCAGCGGCGGGGCCAGCTCCAGCACGACCGACCCGAGCAGGCAGACGAAGCCCAGGGCGAGGGTGAGCTTGTAAGGGCGGAGGAAGGATAGGATGCGGAGAAACGTAGACACGTGGCAGAAGTATACCCGCCCCTACCCCAGCGCCACGTACCGCTCGATCTCGGCCCGGCTCACCTTGCCCTCGCGCAGCAGCCGGGCCGGCGTGGTCGTCAGGTCCAGGACGCTGCTGGGCGTCCTGTCCAGGGTCGGGCCGCCGTCCAGCACCAGGTCGATCACGCCATCCAGGTCTTCCAGCACATCGGCGATGGACATGGGGGCGCGGCGGCCGGTGGTGTTGGCCGAGGGGCAGACGAGCGGCCCGCCGAAGGCCCGCAGGACGCCCAGGGCAACGGCGTGATCGGGCATCCGCAGGCCCACAGTGTCGGTGCCGCCTGTGACCGTCAGCGAAACGGACGGCTGCCGCCACAGCACCAGGGTCAGCGGGCCGGGGAAGAAGTCGGCGACAAGCCGGCGTGCCCCGTCGGGGATGTCTCGGGCGAGTGCGTCCAGGGCACCCACATCGGCGATCTGCACGGGCAGGGGCTGGCCCGTGGGCCGGCCCTTGGCGGCGAAGACGCGCAGGACGGCGTCAGGCAGGAACGCGCCGCCCGCCAGGCCGTAGACGGTCTCGGTCGGGTAGGCCACCAGGCCGCCCGCGCGGAGGACGGCCCCCGCCCGTTCCAAAGCAGCGGGATCGGGCGCACGGGGATTAACGGTGATGATCTCGGTCATGGGAGGAGCTGGTCGAGCGTCGGGGCCGGGTGCCTACCCCGGCGGGATGACGAATATCTGGCTGTCCAGATGCTTGACGCCCGGCGTCCGGCGCGCGACCTGCTCCGCCCGGAGCTTCAGGGCTTGGTTGGGGACGCTTCCGATCAAGATCACCGTGCCGGCGCGGGCGCGGGCGGAGAGGTAGGCCGTCGGCACCTGGCCGTCCGCGCGCAGGGCGGCCAGGACGTCCCGCGCGGCGGGGTCGTCCGGCTCCCACCCGCGCTGTGAGGCGACCGGTGCGAGCGGGACCGGCTTGCCCCCGGCCCGGCCCGGCTGCGTGTTGGCCGGCTCGGCGTTCAGCTCCCACGAGTTGACGGACGAGCGGTTGGTGGGCGTCCCGGCGTGGTAGTCCGGCGTCTGCGTGACCGGGTCTCTGGCCGAGCAGCCCGTGAGAAGGGCCGTGAGGGGAAGGATCAGGGCCGTCAGCATCAGCCGCGCGCGTTTGTCCATCGTGCCGATACCACCCTGCCGATCCCGGCCATGTCTTCCGTGACGGTGACCTCGCCGTAGCCCGCCTCCTGTGCCGCCTGCGCGACGGTCGCGGCCTGTCCCTGCCCTACTTCCAGCAGCAGCCAGCCGCCAGGCCGGAGAAAGGCCGGAGCTTCGGCCAGCAGGCGGTGGTGCAGGGCCGTTCCGTCCGCCCCGGTCGCTTCGCCCGCGCCGGACAAAGCAAGAACCGGCTCGTAGTCGCGCACCTCGGGCTGCAACCCCTCCCTTTCCGCCTCGGTGATGTAGGGCGGGTTGCTGACGACGACGTCAAAGGCGATGTCCGACGGCAGCGGACCGAGTAGGTCGCCGGGCAAAAGCACAACGCGGTCCAAGACGCCGTGCCGGACGACGTTCTTGCGGGCGAGTTTCAGGGCATCGGGGGATAAATCCGTGGCCCAGACGCGCGCATCCGAACGCTCACAGGCCAGCGTCACGGCCAGGCAGCCGCTCCCCGTCCCGATGTCGGCCAGCAGCGGCGCGGCCAGGCCGTGACACTTTTCCAGGGCCAAAGCGATTAATCCTTCGGTCTCGGGGCGCGGGATCAGGACGGCCCGGTTGATCTTGAACGGCCTCCCGTAGAACCAGGCTTCGCCCGTGATGTACGGCAGCGGGCGGCGCAGGGCGCGCAGCGAGACGGCCTTGGCGAAGATGACCTGTTCACGCGCGTCTAACAGACGCTCCGGGTCGCGCGCCAGGTCTTCACGGCGGACTTTGAGCGTCCAAGCCAGCAGCAGTTGGGCGTCCAGCCGGGGCGTGTCCACCCCTGCCGCCGTCAAGCGCGACAGCGCATCGGCAAGGGCAGTGACGACGGTCATAGTCCACCGCGCCCGGATGCTGGGGCCGTCACGATCCGACCTCGTGCTTGAGCTTCTCGGCCTGGTCGGCGCTGACCAGGGCGTCGATGATGTTTTGTATCTCGCCGCTTAGGATAATGGGCAGGTTGTGGACGGTCAGGCCGATGCGGTGGTCGGTCAGGCGGTCCTGGGGGAAGTTGTAGGTGCGTATCTTCTCCTCGCGGCCCCCCGACCCGATCAGGCTCTTGCGGGTGCCGCCGATGGCGTCGTTCTGCTTCTGCATCTCGATGTCGTACAGGCGCGACTTGAGCACCCGGATGGCCTTCTCGTAGTTCTGCAACTGGGAGCGCTGGTCCTGGCAGGTGACCACCATGCCGGTCGGCAGGTGCGTCAGGCGTACCGCCGTCTCGTTCTTCTGGACGTTCTGGCCGCCCGCGCCCTGCGACAGCGTGTGCTCGCGCTTGATGTCTTTGTCGGGGACATCGATCTCGACGTCCTCGGCCTCGGGCATCGCCAGAACCGTGGCCGTGCTGGTCTGCAAGCGCCCGCTGGACTCGGTGACGGGGACGCGCTGGACGCGGTGGACGCCGGACTCGAACTTCAGGGCCGAGTACGCGCCCTGGCCCTGGACCTCGATCACGGCCTCTTTGTAGCCGCCGATGCCGGTCTCGTTGGAGGTGACCAGCTCGAATCGCCAGCCGCGCTTCTCGGCGTAGCGCATGTACATCCGCAATAGTTCGCCCGCGAACAGGGCCGCCTCCTCGCCGCCCGCCGCCGCGCGGACTTCGAGGATGACGTTCTTGTCGTCGTTGGGGTCTTTGGGCAGCAGCATGACCTTGAGCGACTGCTCCAATTCCGCGCGCCGCTCGCGCAGGTCGTCGAACTCGGCCTGGGCCATCTCGCGCATCTCGTCGTCGAGTGACCCGCGCAGCATCTCCTCGGTCTCCTCGCGCTGCCGCTCGGTCTCGCGGTAGAGTCGGAACAGGGCGACGATCTCGGTCAAGTCGCTGTACTGCTTGTGGACGCGCCGGTACTCGTCCATATCCCCGACCAGGTCCGGGTCGGACATGCGCCGCTCCAGCTCCTGATACAATTCTTCGACCTCGGCCAATTTCTCGAACATCGGTAAAACCTCAAAAAGCCTTGCTCTGGAATGATCAGCGTCAGGCAATGATCTACATGGGCACGGCTTGTCTCACCCGTTCATCCGCTCGTTGATCTGCCGCAAAAGAGCGTTCGCCTCCCGCTGCAAAGCGAGCGCCTCTTCTGCCATCTGGATGCTCTTTTCTTGCATCTCCGCCGATCTGTTGACCTGCTCGATTGCCGCCTGCTGACGCACCGCTGCTTCCTGCTGACGGTCCATCGCGGTCGCCTGGTTGCCGACGGCTTTCTTCTGCATCGCCAGTGACGCGAACATGATCGGCGCAGATACCGCAAGTAGAATGACGCCGACAATAACAGCGACAACACCAAGGTCCATGGGTCGGTCTTTCTGCCCCCGCCGACGCCTATGCGCTCGCCGGGAGCCTTTCCATGTGCTAATACATCCGGTCCTCGTGATACATACGCAGGTATATGGCTTCTCTGATAGCGAGGATAGCACAAAAAATCAATGCCCCTACGATGGGCCAGAGCCGCCCGTTGCGCGGAGGAAGCCTTTTGGCGTAGAGGCCAGCCGCTAACAGAATGCCCATTGCCGAAGAGCGTATCCCTAAAGTAATGATGAGCGGGTTTATAACACTCTGCTCCTCCGCTGACCATGAGCACCGGCCTAGCGCATTGTCGGGGTGATCGACCACTAAGCCTGCCGTATCAGCGCATCGTATGTAGCATGAGGGCCGATCCAAAACCACAGCAGACCTTCCGCCCGTTCTTTTGCCAGCACCCGATAATGCAGCCCCGCCCGCGCCGACCAGTACCGCCCCACCTTTTTGAACCGCAACGAGGGATGGTCCGGCTCGGACTTGAGCAGGGCGAAGTTCTTGTCCGCAAGCACTCGCACTTCCAGCGGCAGGACGTTGTAGAGCTGCCAGAACTGAGGGGTTGTGAAGTGCGTCACAGGGGCTGGCACCGGCCCGCCTCGAACTCCCGGTCAGCTTGTGCGCCCAACGTATCCAGCCGCCCGGCGAGGGCGTCGGCCTCAACTTTTTGGTCCCATAGGTCGGCTTGATACTCCTCGAACCAGGCCGCGAGCCGGCTCAGTTCGGGGGTGGGGAGCTGAGTGATTGCTGTTTCGATTTCTTGGACGCTCATAGGGTATTGTACCTGAGAGGGGGCGGGCTGACGCCTAGCGGCCCCGCGTGTCCCCTACGCCACTGCCGCCGCCGGCTCGGCTTCGGGGCTGTCGGGGGCAAGGCCGACGCCGCGGTGTTCCTCGGCCCACACGGCGTCGAGGGCGGCGAGGGCGACGGCGATCTGCGAGTCGTCGGGGACGCGCGTGGTCAGGTACTGCGTCCGCAGGCCCGGCGCGATCAAGGCCTGCGCCCAGGCCTTGTCGCGGTTCGCGCCGGCCCACTTCAGAATCTCGTAGGCGATCCCGGCCACGACGGGCAGCAGCAGAAGCCGCAGGCCGACGGTCTCCAAGACGGGCAGGATGCCCTCGTGGAACGAGTGGCGCGGGACGACCGAAAAGACGACCACGGACGTCAGCAGCACGATGAAGATGAAGTTCGTGCCACAGCGCGGGTGGATGCGGCTGGCCGCGCGGGCGTTCTCCAGCGTGACGGGCAGGCCGGATTCCAAGGTGTTGATGGCCTTGTGCTCGGCCCCGTGGTACTGGAAGACGCGCTGGATGTGCGCCATGCGGGAGATCAGGCCGATGTACAGAAAGAAGATGGCGAGCCGAATCGCGCCCTCGGCAAGATTGGAGACGAGCCGCCCGTGGGCGACCCCGTGGGCGGGCAGGAGGCGGTCAGCCAGCAGGGCCGGGAAGGTCCAAAACAGGCCGAAGCCCACGACGAGCGACAGCACAGTGGTCAGCCCGATGGCGATGCCGTTGATGGTGCCGTCGGGGGACTTGGTCTTCTCGGTCGTCTTCTCCGCGACGCCCTCGCCCAGCGCGAGGTTCAGGGAAGACGCCCCGCCCGCCTCGCCCGACGCCCCCGGCGCGTCGCCGGCCTGGACGTTGGCGGCGTAGGTCAGGGCCTTGATGCCCAGCGCCATGGCATCGACGAGGGCCAGCGAGCCGCGCAGGAAGGGGCGGTTGAGCCACTGGAAGCCGCGCAGGTGCTTCTCGACCGGCTCCAGGCGCACGACGATCTCGCCGTTGGAGAGCTTGCGGCAGGCGACGGCGAAGAAGCGCGGGCTTCGCATCATGACGCCCTCGACCACCGCCTGACCGCCGTACTGGGTGCGCTCGTCTGCCGTAGACCGTGCCATCGACTGTCCTCTGCCTCCCTTTGTGCTTCTCTTTATGTTTCTCTTGAGACGCAAAAAGGGGGCGGGGCAGCCTCTGCCCCGCCCCCTCGGTGTTGCTATTTCTTGAGGCCGTACTTGGACAGGAACTTGTCCACGCGGCCCGCGCTGTCGAGCAGCTTCTGCTTGCCGGTGAAAAACGGGTGGCACTGGGCGCAGATCTCGGTGTGCAGGTTCTCCGACGTCGAGCGGGTCTGGTAGGTATGGCCGCAGGCGCAGCTGATGGTCGTGTCCTGGTAGGTGGGGTGAATGCCGGGCTTCATCGTTCGTGTTTCCTCTCGTGCCGTTGGAACACCAATCGGCGGGCCTTGAAGCGGCCAACTCGGTATTATACACCAAGAACACGCCCGATGGCAAGCGGGTTCCGCGCAGGGGAGGCCGACAGCCGAACCCCCTCCGGGGCTACAGGCCGATTGCGGGTATACCCGTGTCTATGAGCACCCTTCCAACCCCCCCCAGCCTCGCCCAAAAAGTCCGGCAGACCAACGACCGGGCCAACCGGACGCAGCCCGCCTCCGGCGTCGTGCTGCGCTACGTCGTGCTGGGCATCCTCGCCAGCATCGCCTTCACCGTCATTTTCGGGCGCATCTTCGATTTCGTCAAGGACGCCGGGAGGGACGTGACGCCCTTCGACCGGTTCTTCCTGTTCTGGATGTATCACCACCGGGCGCACTGGCTGACGGTGGGGGCGACGTTCCTGGCGCACATGGGGTCGCCGCCGGTCATCGTTGGGCTGGCCGCCGTGGCCGTCGTGGTCGGCCTGGCCTGGCGCAGGGTGCGCGGGGCGGCCTGGACCTTGCCGATCGCGGTCGTCGGCTCGGGCGTGATCATCCAGGGCGTCAAGCTGCTGATGCACCGGCAGCGCCCGGCCTTCTTCACGCCGCTGCTGCACGAGGCCGGGTACTCGTTCCCCTCGGGCCACTCGCTGATCGCGATGGTCGTCTACGGCCTGCTGGGCTACTTCGCGCTGCACCTGTTCAAGAACCCGGCCGCGCGCCTGGCCGTGCGGGTCGTCACCGTGGCCGTGGTCTTCCTGATCGGCGTTTCGCGCGTCTACGTCGGCGTCCACTTCCCCACGGACGTGCTGGCGGGCTGGACGGCGGGCGTTCCGTGGCTGATCACCTGCCTGGCTCTGCACGAGGTGCTGGCCCGGCGCTGGCCCTCGGCGGGCGAACCCGTGCTGACGCCGCAGGCGGGCAAGGGGGGTGACCCGCACTCCGCCGGGTCGGACGCCAAGACGCTGCTCCGGGGGTGACGCTGGGGGGGGAACAGCAG
>JAABUV010000679.1_pt1 | contig 51674 bp, 51 predicted proteins | sample 5559971 | NCBI WGS metagenome assembly JAABUV01 (sample SAMN10711881, study PRJNA513362) | rock metagenome | isolation source: Antarctica rocks | place: Antarctica: Victoria Land, Knobhead nord | collected 2015-12-19 | reverse complement strand
CGCCGACACGCGGGCCGCGCTGTCGTCCGCCGACATGATCTCGCGCTCCTACCGTGCGCCGGGCGCGGGGGGCACCGACGCTCTGAACTTCGTCCTCATCGGGGGGACCGACCGCAGCGCGCTGCACGACCCGCGCTCCTGCCTGATCGGGTCCGGGATGCAGCTCGGGGCCGACCACTCCGAGGACATCCCCGGCACCGGCACCGAGGCCCGTTCGTGTCACGCGCTGGGCGGCGGAACCGGGGGCTACGACATCCTCTATTTTTACGTCGTCAACGGCCGGGTCATCAACCAGGTGACGCAGATCCGGTCGGCCATGCTCTGGAGCGCGCTGCTGGGACGTCGCGGGACGCCCGTTTATTTCCTGCGCTTTACACGCCCCCTGGACCCAGACCCGCAGGCCGACGCTGCGGGCCACGCCCGCCTGACCGCGTTCGCCGCCCGGATGTGGGCGCGCCTGCGCCCCTGGCTGCTGACCCCGGCGGCCTGATTGCAGAGCCCGAAGAAAGCATGGATGTTTTGAGCAAAGTATATGTCGCCGGTGTGGCGTTTCATAACGTGACGATGGAAGAGGCGGTCGCACACATCGTGCAGATGGCCCAGAAGACCGAGAAGCCGCGCTACGTCTGTACCGGCAATCTGGACCACCTGGTCACGCTGGCGCAGGACGCCGATTTCCGCCGCATCTACCGCGAGGCGGACCTGACGCTGGCCGACGGCAAGCCGGTCGTCTGGCTGTCCCATCTCGCCTCGGGTCCGGGCCGGCCCCCCCTGAAGGCGCGCGTGACCGGCAGTGACCTGTTCTGGGAGCTGGCGCGCGCCTCGGAGGCGACGGGCCTGCGCCTGTTCTTCTTGGGCGGGGCACCCTGCGCCGCCGACCAGGCCCGCGAGTCGATCCTCGCCCGCTACCCCGGTGCCCAGATCTGCGGGACGTACTGCCCGCCGTTCGAGACGTTCAACACGGACGCGGAGCAGCGGTCCATCCGCGAGGCGGTCCGCGCGGCCCAGCCGGATATTCTGCTGGTCGGCTTCGGCGCACCCAAGCAGGAGAAATGGATCGCCGCGAATAAAGACCTTTTAAGCGTCCCCGTGTCGGTCGGCGTCGGCGGGTCGTTCGAGATGGCCGGCGGAGTCGTGAGCCGCGCGCCGCTGTGGATGCAGGAGACGGGCCTGGAGTGGGCGTATCGGTTCCTCCAGGAGCCGACCCGCCTGTTCCACCGCTACTTCGTGCGCGACCTGCCGTACCTGAGCCGGCTGATCCTGTGCGCCCTGGTCGAGAGGAGCCGGCGCCCCTCTACGGTGGGCGCGTCGGTGGCCGATTCGGCCTCCCCGTGACGCCGCCTGCTGTGCCCGTGTTTGTGAAAGAAGATCGCTCATCCGAAAGAATAGTGCCCGAAAAAAGCCCGCGCCGCGGCCCCCGACGGGGGCCGCGCCCGGTGTCCCCGACCGGCACCCGGTCGGGGATGCCGCGCCGCCCGCCGCTGCGTCCGCCCCGAACCCCGGCGGCCCTGCCCCTCCCGCTGCCGCCCCGCCCAACCTGCCCGACATCGCGCTGTCGCCCACGCCTCTGAGCAGCGGCCCTTACGCCACCGTCTACCGGGGCTGGGACCGTGCCCACCGCTGCGACGTCGTGGTCAAAGTCCAGCGCGCGGGCGGTGACCCGGTCGCGCTGGAGCGATTCCGCCGCGAGGGGGCCGTCATGGCCCGCCTCCGCCACCCCCACATCGTCGCCCTGTACCACTTCTATGAGGGCGACCCCGCCGCCGCCGTCCTGGAGTACGTGCCGGGCCGGACATTAGCTGAAACCATTGCCGCGGACGGGTGGATGCCCCCCGAGCGGGCGGCGCGCATGGTCGAGGACGTGGCCGCCGCGCTGGACGCCGCCCACGCCCAGGGCATCGTCCACCGCGACGTCAAGCCCGAAAACATCCTGCTTCCCAAGCGCGGCCCGGCCCGCCTGACCGATTTCGGCGTGGCCCACATCGACGACGAGGCCCCGCTGACGGTGATGGGCGATGTCCTGGGTACTGTTGAGTACGCCAGCCCCGAGCAGGTCCACGGCAACGAGACGCCCGACGCCCGGAGCGACGTCTATTCGCTGGCCGCCGTCGCCTACTTCGCGCTGACGGGTACGCCCCCCTTCCGGGCCGCCGACGCCAGCACCCAGGCCCAGCTCTCGGTCATGCACCGGCAGGTCTTCGCCGACCCGCCGCCGCTGCGCTTCCACCGCGAGGACCTCCCGCCCGCCGTCGAGCGGGTCGTGCTGCGCGGGCTTGCCAAAGCGCCCCCTGCCCGCTACCCGTCGGCGGGCCAGTTCGCCGCCTCGCTGCGGCTGGCCGCCGAGGCCGCCTCGGGTACGGCGGAGCACAAGGCGCTGGTCGCCTCCTCGCGTCGCACGGGCGCACTGGCCGGGGCGCTGGCGGGCGCAACCCTGCTCCTCCTCGGGGCCGCCGCCGTGTGGAAGACGGGCCGCGCCGCGCACACCGGTGCCCCCGCGCCCCGCCTTGTGGGCCGGCTGCCCGGCTCTGCACTGGGGCACGGCCCGCGCCCGCCGCGCACGGGGCAGCGGGTGGCCCAGGCCTTGCCGCCCCGGCCTCTCTTGACAGCTCCCGTGTCTGTACCCCATGCCGTCGCCCCCGTGCCGCCCCCGCGCCCTGCTCTGCCCCCTGTGGCCGTGCCTCCTCATAAAACCGCTGCGCCGCCCGCGCCGCACCCCGTTCGGCCCACGCACATCGCGGCGACTCATGCCCGCCCCGCCTCGACCGCTCACGCGCTGCGGACGCCCCGCAAGGCCGTCACCGTTCACCGACTGAAGCCGCACGGGCCGGCGAAGCCCGCGCCGCGCCTTCTCGTCGCCGCCGCCCCGACGCCCGCCGCACCCAAGCAGGGCTGGCTGTACGTGTACGCCAGCCGGGACATCGTGCGACCGGGGCAGCCTGGGCGGGCCATGCCCGTTCGCCCGCAGGCCGTCTACGTGGACGGCCACCCCGTTCCCGCCCTGGTCGCCGGCCGCTGGACCACCCTGACGCCGGGCCGCCACGTCGTCTCGTTCTTCCCCGACGTCCGCAGCGGGTTCGGCCCCCGCACCAACGTCGCCGTGCTGCTGACTCCGGGTACCCACCTGAGCCAGCGAATCCTGCTCCCTCCCCTGGCCAATGTCGCCGCACGCCCGCTGCCGCCCGCCGTAAGCGTTCCCGCCGGCACGGGGTGGCTCTCGGTCTACGGCGTCCGCCCCGCCGGGGCGGGCTGGGAGGGCATTGCCGCGCAGACCGTCACGGTGGACGGGCACCCGATCCCCGCGCTGGCCTCGGGCAAGTGGGCCAAGCTGCCGGCGGGCCGCCACCTCGTGACCTTTTACCCTCAGCCCGGCCTGGAAGCCGGCCCGGCCTGGCAGTCCATCACCCTGGCCCCGCGCGCCTACTGGGTGCAGAAGATGCCCCTCCCCGCCGCCCCGCCCCCGCACCTGCGAAGCCCCTACCTGCAAAGCCCCTAGCGCGACCTTTCCGCCGCCGAGCGCGTATAATAGCAGCAGGTTCCTCTCAAATCTTTTGTTCGTATCGCAGTTACGGGTGTATTGTCCGTGCTCATCGGACTCCGGCCCATCAATCTTATTCGCTGTTGCAGGAGAAAGCGCCGCATGAAAAACACCCGCCGTCCGCTGTGGCGTGACCTCTGCTGGGGTGTCGCAGCAAGCGTCACCAGCGCGCTGCTTTTCGCCCTCGACTCCGGCTCCTTCCGAACCATACGGCACGACTTTTTGTTGTCACTCAGCATTGAAGCGCCGATGGCAGTTATGGCTAATTTGTTAGGCTGGACGCGGCACATAGGCCGGCCAAAGAAAGTGGATGCGGGAGCATCTTAACCCGCCGCCCCTGATGCTCGCCCGGTCTCTGCACAGCACACCGCGAGGGGATAAATCCCTCTCCCTGGATAAATCGTCCTGCGGACGAGCTGGACAGTCCCCGCCGCCCCTCTTTCGTCCAAAGGACAGCCCTATCAAGCGAGAGGGATTTATCCCCTCGCCTGCTCAGAAAGCACAGCTCTCATGGCGACCACACTCGAAACTCCCCCGGCTGGCCCCGCCCCACTGCCGCCGCCCAATGCGGACACGATCACGCGCGTGCTGGCCCAGGTGATCGCCCGCCTGCGCCTGGTCCGCTGGGTGCGCCACGCCGCGCGGGGGGCGCTGGCCGGGACCGGCTTGGCACTGGCCGCCGTCGTGCTGGCCCACTTCTACGTGCTGCCCGACTGGCTGCCGCTCGAAGTCGTTTTGCCTGCGGCTATTCTCCTGGGCGTCGGGGTCGGCACCGTGACCGCGTTCCTGCGCCCCATCGCGCCGATGGAGGCCGCGCGTCTGGCCGAGGCGCGGCTGGGATTAAAAGAACGGCTGTCGTCGGCCCTGGAGTTCGAGCGTACCGACCCGAAGTCCCGTGCGGGGGGAGGGGACCCCGAGGCCGTGCTGCTGCGGCGTTTGCAGTGGCAGGACGCGGCCGCCCACGCCCAGACGCTCAAACCCGCCCAGGCCGTCCCGCTGCGCTGGCCCTGGGAGGCCAAGGCATTGGGGGGGGCGCTGGTCGTGCTCGCCCTGGCTCTGGTTCTGCCCAGCCTGCCCGCGTTCGTCCCCGCCGATGTCCAGCTCCAGCGGCAGATCGTCCACAAGACCGGCGACAAGCTGCAAAAGACCGCCCGCCTGATCCAGAAGCAGGCCACCCAGCAGAACCTGGAAGGCACCCGGCGGATGGCGCAGGCCATGCAGCGGCTGGCGAAGCGGCTGTCGTCGGGCAAGCTGGACAAGAAGCAGGCGATGGTCCAGATCAACAAGCTCACCCAGCAGATGAAGACCCAGATGCAGAAGATGGCCCAGTCCAATGCCGGGCAGGGCGCGGGGGCGAAGAGCATGGCCCAGGCGGGCCAGCAGATGATGCAGGCGATGCAGGGGGGCCAGGGCGCGCAGTCGGGCGGCCAGAAGGCAGCGGGCGCGGGCCAGAAGGCCGGCGGCAAGGGCGCGCAGAAGGCCGGCCAGAACGGCAATCAAGGCGGCAAGCCGAACCCCAATGACCCGTTCCACGGCTTCAGTGTGCCGGGCGCGGGCAAGAACAGCGCGGGCCACCCCAGCGCCCGGTCGTCGAACACGCCCGCCTCGCCCGAGATGCAGAAGGCCGCCCAGGCGATGCAGCGCAACGACGCCGCGGGCCTGAGCGAGCAGCTCCGCCAGATGGCGAGCAAGGCCGAGTCGGGCAAGCTCTCACCCGCCGACGCCCAGCGGGCCGCCCAGGACCTCCAGAAGCTGGCCGACGCCCTCCAGAACACGCCCATGCCCGAGACGCAGAAGCACGCCCAGGCCGCCGCCGATGCCATGAAGCGCGGCGACAAGGCCGGGGCGGCGTCCGAGATGCGGAAGGCCGCCGACGCCGCCGAGCGCGAGGCCCACGACCAGGCCGACCAGCAGGCGATGCAGGACGCCCAGGACGCCACCGAGGGGGCCGAGAGCGAGATGGCCGGGGCGGGCAGCGCGGGCGACATCCAGGATGATTCGGGCCGCCCCGGTCAGGGCAAGGGGCACGGGAAAGGCAGCGGCCAGGGCGATGGTGAGGGCGAAGGAGACGGCGAGGGCCAGGGACTCGCCGGTTCCGGCGGCAAGCACGGCAGCGGCAAGGGCAACGGCGGCAGCGGCGGCGGGGGCATGAGCGGCGGCAAGCCCGGCGGCACCGCCGAGGGCAGCAGCCCGATCAAGCACCTGGGCAAAGATGACCCCAGCCAGCGCGGCGGCAAGAACCGCCTGTACTTCGGCAAGCCCGAGAACGCCGGCCCGAGCAAGACCGGCCCGACGCGCAAGGTCACGTCGAACCCCAGCGTCCAGCCCGGCCAGACGACCAGCCGCGTCCCGTACTACGACTACGTCGCCCCCGCCCAGAAGAGCGCCGAGTCGGTGATGGACAAAGAGGACATCCCGCCCGCCTACCGCAGCGAGGTCCGCAAATACTACACCAGCCTCCAGCCCCCCGCCGGGGGTGGGGGACACTAGGCGAAACGCAGCGTCTACTTTGAACGAGTGGGCGAACCTTGTGTTCGCCCTTCAGATCTTCATCTGGTAGAGGACGACATGCTCTCGAAACGGATAGAGATGCAGCCAGGGAACTCGCCACAAAAGAAAGTGCTGAGTGCGCGGACACTGCCGGACATTTATGAGGCCCAGCAAATGCTGCGTGACTGGATCAAGGCACACCCGGAAGGCGAAGGGATGTGCGACGGCTTTGAGCAGCTTTCTCTTATGCAGGACATGGCGGAAGAGGAACAAGCCAACCTGGTGAACAGCCGCAGGCAACCCGCCGCGAGTTTGACGGCTCCGATGTGCTCCTGGGTCTGCCTGGAGCGGAGGCGCTTTCGTATTTCGTCCGCACCTACCACGTTTACCCTCTCGTTGGTCTGAGTGTGTCTTTACACTTGAAGCACGTAGGATAACCGATAGCATGGTAGTGTTGCCCGCAAACGTCGCACAGCTTTCGGCGTTCGGTATCACATTGAGAACAACAACGAGCGATCATAGGATGATAATTCTCGCTGCATTTGACACACAATTTCATGCCTTTTACGTCCCATAGAAATGCACACTTTTTGCAAAAGGTGACGACGTCAGTCATACTCATGTATCGCGCGTGTTCTGCCATTGACAATAGCACGGCTTCTGTGCCTATCTCATCATCGTATTTCGCTTTGAAGTCAGCATAGTAGGCTTCACGTCTCTCCTGCCAATCCCTTGACATTGCCTTCTTCTGTTCTGGGCTGAGAGCCATAACCGTAGAAGGCGTTAAGAATTCGTGTCCGCACTCTCGCCCATTTTTTTGCCATGACACTTCCACTTCTGATCGCCAGTCTTCATGTGGTAGATTGCGGTTGAAGAGCAACGGGGGCAGGCATCACGTTTAACCGGAGGCGGCTCTGCCGCATGAATGGGATGTTCTTCCTTGTATTCTTCAAGAAAATGATTGTGGACGATGCGACGAAGGGAGGCAAACGAAATAGGCTGCTTCAAGTGTTGCAGGGTCAAGTCCTTCTCAGAATTGCACTGCTCACAGTACTGCTTGATGTGCCTGCTTCTAAGTTCAGCCCACTCTTTTGTTTCCCAAGGTTTGACTAAACTCTTGGTGATGCCATCCAGTGCTTGTCGCCAGGTAATTTCTCCTCGGAGCAATGCTTTCTTGACTTCTTCTTGTTCTGCAAGCGTCATAGCCTGAACCTCATGAGGCGGTCAACCCTCGCTGACAGTAATCATCAGCCCTTCTCACTCCGCCTGCCGGGGCAGTTCGCCCGTCTTCGCGCGCCAGGCGGCGATCAGGCGGTCCTCGTAGTCGTCGGCGTCGCTGTCTTTGAGCCTGCCGTTGGCTTCCAGCCAGGCCAGGGTGCGGCGGGTGCCCTCTTTGAAGTTGATCGTCTGGCCGGCGTAGTCCGTGTCGCGCTTGAGCTTCGAGTTGTCGAAGACCGAGGGCCACTGGAGGATGTCGTAGGTGCTGCCGGTCAGGCCGGGCGCGAGCCGGCGCAGCGTGTCGGTGGGGATGTGGACGGGTGAGAAGGTGCCGCCGCAGACCTCGGCGACTTGATCATGGTACTGGTTCCAGGTGAACCATTCGTCGCCGGCGATGTTGTAGGCCTCGCCCAGGCACCGCCCATTGCCCATCGTCGCGATGAACCCGCGCGCGACGTCGTCCACGTGGCAGGCGGCCCACAGGCTGTTGCCGTTGCCCTGGACGAGCAGCGGCTTGGCTTTCCGCAGGCGGTCGATGAAGGTGTTGCCAGGCCCGACCGAGCGGATGATGTCGCCGCCCTCGCCGTAGGAGTGCGAGGGGCGCATGATGGTCACGGGGAATCGTTGATCCTCGAAGGCCTGGAGCAGCAGCAGCTCGCAGACGATCTTGTCCTTGCCGTAGCTGCCCAGCGAGTGGTACGGCTCGGTCTCGGCCGTCGGAATCTGCGCCACTGGCCCCGAGTAGACGCAGACGGTGGAGCAGTGGATGAACTGCCCGCAACGCCCCGCAAAGGCGCGGATGGCCGAGGCCGAGTCGTCGGGGTGGAAGGCGACCATGTCCACGACGACGTCATAACTCTTGTCTGCGAAGGTCTGCTCGAAGGCGGCGTAGTCCTTGCGGTCGCCGTGAATCTCTTCCGCGCCTTCGGGCAGGCGGCTCTCGGACTGGCCGCGGTTGAACAGCGTGACTTTGTGGCCTGCCTCCAGAAGCTGCCGGGCGATGGCGGTTGAGATCAGCCCGGTCCCGCCGATAAACAAAACGTGCATGAGAGCAATCCTCCGGGATAATTATACCCCCTTTCCTGTCGGCGTCGCGGCAGCAAGCGGCCCCGGCGGGCGCAAGCCCCAGGCGCGGCGGCGGATCACGGCGGTAGCGCGACACTCTTGCGCGGCCGGCCGGGGCCCCCGGCATTGCCACCGTGCCGCCGATCCTCGGCGCTTAGATGTCGGCGATGAGATCGAAGTATTCCTCGTCCTCCTTGGTGCCCCCGTAGCCTGCGCCGACTTCCTTCTCACTGGCGACGAACTCGATAGCTTTGATCCACTTGACCATCTTATAGCCAAGCTGATTTTCCACCCGAAGCCGCAGCGGTGCGCCGTACACGGTTCCCAGTGTCTCGTAATTCATCTCGTAGGCAAGGAGGCTTTGCGGATGCCGCAGGTTTTCTAGGGTGTGCGTGTCGTAATACTGGCTGCCGGAGTGACTTTCGCCGAACGAATAAAACACGACGACCTTCGCATCAGGCTGAACCCGGACAAACTCCATCAGGGCCGTCATGGGTAGACCCCCCCACTCGGCGATCCCCGACCAGCCCTGGATGCAGTGGTGCATTGTGGTCTGTTCCTGCTTGTTCATTCCCCTGATGTCTTCCAGAGACAGGTTAACCGGATTGTCTACCAGCCCGGACACGCGCAGCCGGTAGTCCTTGAAAGCGCCGGCGGCCAAACCTTTCCACTCTTCCGACATCGGTAGCGGGCCATTGGGCCAGAAGCGTGGGGAGAGGTCTTTCCGACTATACTCCGCCCTCGGCTCCAGCGGGTTCAGACCCCGCACCAGCAGCGCGCCGACCGTCCGCTTCGCCGCCTGCTGCACAACCCGCGGGCGGTTCCAGGAGAGCCAGTGCGCGGCGGCGCAGGCGGCGATGACGGCGGCGATTCCGATCAGCCCGAGGATCAAGCCCCTCGGGCTGGTGTCGTCCGTCCCCCGAACGATGTGGTTCATGTTGCGGAGGTTGCCGGTAGCAAAGACCAGCGACACGTGGATGGCGATGAAGGCGACATAGCCAGCCAGCAACAGGAAGTGCAGCGAGCGGGCACCCTGCCGCCCGCCGAACAGCTTGGGATACCACTGGAATCGGTTGTCAAAGGCGGGTGACATGGCAATGCCGGTCAGCAACGACAGCGGGGCCAAGACGAACGGGACGGCGAAGTAGGCGATCTGCTGCAAGGCGTTGTAGCGGTAGAAGCCGTCCGGCTCTGGCGGCAGGTGGAACGTGGCGTAGTAGACGAACGTGGCCCAGGCTTCAGGAAATACGTGCCAAGACGAGGGGACGACCCGCGCCCAGTGGCCGGAGACGAACAGCATGACGACGTAGACCAGCCCGGCGACGACCCAGAGGAGATCGGAAAGGAAGTGCCAGTGCCGGGCCATGCCTATGGTGTGGCGGAAGCCGGGCAGGCCGAGCCAGGGCGAAAGATACCGCTGGTCGTCGTTGGCGGTGTAGAGCCGGTCCGTGGGGACCTTTGCCGGCGTGAAGCGTATCCATTCGGTTCCGGGAGTGCAGTGGGCGTTAGCGTAGAGCCTGGGGTGATCCCACAGGATGGACAGCCCGCTGCGGATAATCAGCATCATCAGCAGGAAGTTGGCGTAGTGGGCGAGACGCAGCCAGGCCGGGAAGCCGGGCTTGACCGCTGAATTGTGCAGTTCGGCCAGCGTGAAGACGTGAACGTAGGGCAGGCCGAACCGCAGATATTGGACCCAGGCGAGGGCGAGAGGGATTAGAGCCAAGAGAACGAGCAGGGCCAGCAGGGGAGGGCGGAGCCAGATCGCCTGGCGGCGGTCTTGCGGATAGCGGGCGGCATCTCCCCTCGGTCCCTTGTTCTTTGGACTAGCGCCTGCGGTCGTCGCGGGAGGTGTTGCAGGCGTCGGTGCTGCTTCGGAGGCCATGACAAGCCCCCTTTCTGGTCTAGGACGCATCTGTCCGGTTTTTCACCGCTACCATCCGTACCCGCGTTCACGGGCAATCAAACGGGAACTGGAAATGGCCGCCGTGCCGTGGGGCGCGGCGGCCTCATGTTTTGGGTAAGTCCGTCAGGAAGACGGCTCTTCCTCCCACTGCGCCTCGGCCTCGGCTTTGGTGACGTTCAGCATCACGAACTCGCCGACCGAGGCGACGGTCGAGAGCGGCAGGAAGTGGTGCTTGCCGCCCGCCTGCGAGTCGTGGTGGGTCAGTTTGAGCCGGTCGCCGTCCAGGTGGTCCACGATGCCGACGTGCTGGCTGTCGGAGCCGACCACTTCCATGTGCTCTTTGATGTCGAAGGGGTTCATCGGGCCTTCTCATTTCTAATCGAGTTTGTATTGGGTAGGTGGCGCATCCGCCTCCCCGACTATACCCGCCGACAGGCCGGGCAAACCCGCCCCCGCTTTGCCCGGAAAAGAATCTAGGGCTATTTCTCCTGAGTCTCTTGACAGCCTACATTTAGTGTGTTATACTGAGAATACACACTAAATATAGGAAACCGTGTGGGCGACGACTCTGAAAAGTCCATTTAATGAAGTGCCCGTACTGCGGCCAAGACAATGACGCCGTTCTCGACTCGCGGCCCCTGCGCGACGGCGAAGCCATCAAGCGGCGCCGCGAGTGCAAGCACTGCGAGCGGCGCTTCACCACGTTCGAGACCATCGAGGAGATGCAGCTCACGGTCGTCAAGAAGCCCGACCGCGACGGCCACCAGCGGCGCGAGCCGTTCGACCGGGGCAAGCTGCTCCGGTCGCTGCGCGTCGCCTGCCAGAAGCGGCCCATCTCCGAAGAGACTTTGCAGACGGTCGCCGACGACATCGAGCGGACGCTGACCAACCGCTTGGACAAAGAAGTCGCCTCGGCCGACATCGGCGAGATGGTCATGGATCATTTGCGCCGCCTGGACCACGTGGCTTATGTCCGCTTCGCGTCCGTGTACCGCCAGTTCGAGGACGCCACCCAGTTCCGCGACATCGTCAACCTGCTGAAAAAGCAGGGGGGCAGATTAAGAAAAGAATAGCCGCGAAGAGCAGCCGCAGAGAGCGACCCGAGGGAGAAACAATGGCAGAGCGAAGCAATGGAAAGAAAGCCGCGTCCGGCACGACGCTGGACCTGATGGGCGATGAAGAGACGCCCAGGCCCCGTGCCGCCCGCAAGGCCGCCGCGCCGGCCCCCGCCCCCGACAGCGGCGGCGCGCTGTTCGGCGGCGACGAAGTGGACCTGGACGCGCGCCACCCCGCCGATGTCCCCGTCGGCGACTTCCCCGCCCCGTCCCAGATCGCCCAGACCCCCGTGGCCCATGAGCCGGATGCCTCCGACCCCTTCGGCGAGGACGACCCCTTCGAGGACACGGTCATGGCCCGGATGCTGGCCGATGAGCCGGCCCCGCTGGCAAGCCCGCTCCGGGCCGCGCGCGAAGAGATGCAGCCCGTCGCCCAGGCGCAGCCGGACGAAGAGCCGCAGACTGCCGATCTTGCCGCGACGGACCTGGACATGCCCGCAGCGTCCGCGCCTACTGAAGACGTGCCCGTGGAAGCCATGGAAGCCGAGACAGTCCCGCCCGCGTTCACCGGCGAGGCGGTCACGGAAGAGATAGCCGAAGAAGACACCCAGATTAACGCCGCCGCGCCGCCGCCCGCGCCGGACGTTCTTTCCCCGCCCGAAGCCGACTTAGAAATGGAAACGCCCGTGCCCGCCGAGAAGACCGCCCCCGGCATCCAAGTGCCGCGCCGCTACACCAAGCCCGGCGCGGACGTCTGGGCCACCACCGAGTGGGAGCTTCGCAGCGCCAGCATCGTCGGCAGCGACGGCACCGTCGTGTTCGAGCAGAACGGCGTCGAGATACCTAAAGCCTGGTCCCAGCTCGCCACCAACGTCGTCGTGTCCAAATATTTCCGGGGCCAGGTCGGGACGCTGGAGCGCGAATATAGCGTCAAGCAGCTCATCGGCCGCGTCGCCGACCGCATCCTGGAATGGGGCAAACGGGGCGGCTATTTCGCCACCGATGAGGACGCCGAGGCCTTCCATGACGAGCTGCGGTATATATTGCTGCACCAGTACGCCGCGTTCAACAGCCCCGTCTGGTTCAACCTGGGCTGGCCGGGCCGCCGCCAGGCGGTCAGCGCGTGCTACATCACCGAAGTGGACGACTCGATGGAGTCCATTCTCGATCTGTACAAGACCGAGGGGATGCTGTTCAAGGACGGCTCCGGCTCGGGGCACAACCTGTCCCCCCTGCGCTCCTCCAAGGAGCCGCTGTCGGCGGGCGGCAAGTCCAGCGGGCCGATCGCGTTTATGAAAGGCCTGGACGCTTCGGCGGGCAGCATCAAGAGCGGCGGCAGCACGCGCCGGGCGGCCAAGATGGTCATCCTGAACGTCGACCACCCGGACATCCAGGAGTTCATCGACTGCAAGAAGGACGCCGAGCTGAAGGCCCACGCGCTGATCGACGCCGGCTACTCGGGCGCGTTCAACGTCGCAAACGGCGCGTATGACACGGTCCCGTTCCAGAACGCCAACCACAGCGTCCGCGTCACCGACGACTTCATGCGGGCCGTGGAAGCCGACGGCCCGTGGGAGACCAAGTTCCGCACCGACGGCAAGACCGCCGAGACGTTGCGGGCGCGCGACCTGCTGCGGTCCATCGCCGAGAGCACCTGGGTCTGCGGCGACCCCGGCATGCAGTACGACACGACGGCGAACGACTGGCACACCTGCGCCAACACCGACCGCATCCACGCCTCGAATCCGTGTTCAGAATTTTTCTTCCTCAACTCGACTGCGTGCAACCTGTCGTCGCTGAACCTGATGAAGTTCCGGGATGCGGGGAGCGGGGCGTTCGATACGGAGTCGTTTGAACACGCCGTCCGCATCATGATCACGGCCCAGGAGATCGTCGTCGGCTTCGCGCACTACCCGACCGAGAGGATCGAGCAGCGCTCCCATGCGTTCCGGCCCCTCGGCCTGGGCTACGCGAACCTTGGCGCGCTGCTGATGGCGGCGGGCCTGCCGTATGACAGCGACGCGGGCCGGGCCTACGCCGGGGCCGTGACCGCCCTGATGACGGGGCGGGCGTACCACCAGTCCGCGACGGTCGCCCGCGACTGCGGCGGGCCGTTCGCGGGCTTCGCCGAGAACCGCGCGCCGATGCTGCGGGTCCTGGGCAAGCACCGCGCCGCCGTGGACGAGATCGACGGCGGCTTGATCCCGGCGACGCTGCTGGACGCCGCCCGCACCGCCTGGGATGAGACGCTGGAACTCGGCGAAAAGCACGGCTACCGCAACGCCCAGGCCACGGTCCTCGCGCCGACCGGCTGCCTCGTGGCCGGGTCGCTGGTCATCACGGACCGGGGCGTCGTCCGCCTGAGCCGGCTGGGCGATGTCAACGGCGCACAGTGGCAGGACGTCGGCTTTGGTGTCCTGACCGACGAGGGGCGGCAGCAGGCGACCAAGTTCTACGTCAACGGCCTGGACCAAACCCGGCGCATCGAAACGCACTGCGGCTACGCCATTCAGGGAACGCCTAAGCACCGCGTCAAAGTCGTCAACGCCGCGACCGGGCGGTGGGACTGGAAGCGGTTCGGGGACATCGCGCCGGGCGACATCGTCCCGCTCTCGCTGGGGCAGATGCTCGGCGAGGCGCAGTCCATCGCTTTGCCTCCGCTGGGCGAAGAATACTGGACCGGCGACTACACGACCCGCGTCCCGCAGACAATGACACCCGATCTTGCCGAGCTGATCGGCTACTTCATGGGCGACGGCTCGATGCACTCCAAAGGCCCGCGCTTCTGCATCGCCAACACGGACCTCGATGTCGGCGAGCGGGTCCGCGAGCTTGCAAAGTCGCTGTTCAACCTGGAAGCGTGCGTGACTCCTCAGCAGGGGTACTGCGAAGTGGCGCTTCATTCCGTGCCGCTTGCGCTCTGGTGGGACGCCTGCGGGTTCAGCAAATTATCGCCCGGCCCGGACCATTCCGGCAAGGGCTACCTGCCGCGCATCCCCGATGCCGTCCTGTCGTCCAACGACCCTGCCGTGTACGGCGCGTTCCTGCGCGGCCTCTATGAAGCGGACGGCACGGTGACCGGCGGCATCCCCTGCTGGTCTACGGTCCATCGCCCGTTCTCGGAGGAAGTCAAGACCTTGCTGCTCGCCCTGGGCCTCCCGACCTCAACCAGGCAGGATACGACCGGGTGGGGCAACTCGGCGCTGCATGTCCTGCGCCTCCGCAACACGTCCTATGCGTCCCGGTTTCAGCAGGCTGTGGGGTTCATGGGCACCCGCAAGGCCGCCGCGGTGAGCCAGAGCGACGGAGCGCAGACCGCCCGGCACGATTATGTGTATCTGGCACCGGGAGTTATCGCCGAGCTGGTGCCGTCCGACAGCCCTCTCCGCAATGCCATTGCGCTGTCCATGAAACGGCACAGCGGCGCGATTACCCGCCGTGCTGCCGAGTCTCTGTACGCGGCAACCGGCGACGAGCGTGTCGGCCAGGCGCTACGCTTCTTCTACGATGCTGTGACGGCAAACGAAGACGGCGGCGAGCAGCTTACCTACGACCTGTCTGTCCCGACGAATGTGACTTATATCGCCCAGGGCTTTGTCTCGCACAACACCATCGGGTTCTTGATGGACTGCGATACGACCGGCATCGAGCCGGACATCGCCATCGTCAAGTACAAGTCGCTGGTCGGCGGCGGCATGATGAAGATCGTCAACCAGACCGTCCCCGAGGCGCTGGCGCGGCTGGGCTACACGGAGGCGCAGGCGGCGGGCGTCATCGGCTTCATCGACGAGCACGACACCATCGAAGGGGCACCTGACCTCAAGCCCGAGCACCTGGCGATCTTCGACTGCGCGTTCCGCGCGATGAACGGCACCCGCTCCATCCACTACCGGGGCCACCTCAAGATGATGGCGGCGGCCCAGCCGTTCATCTCGGGCGCGATCTCGAAGACCGTCAACGTCCCCACCGACGCCTCCCCGGAGGACATCGCCGGGACGTATTTGGAGGCCTGGCAGCTCGGCATCAAAGCCGTCGCCGTCTACCGCGACGGCTCCAAGCGCACCCAGCCGCTGAACACGCACAGCGAGAAGGCCGCCCAAGCGGGTAAGGCCGCCGCCGCCGAGGCCGTCGCGCCGGACGCCCTGGCCCCGCCCAAGGCCGTCCGTCGCCGCCTGCCCGATGAGCGAGCGGGCGTGACCCACAAGTTCAGCATCGGCGGCCACGAGGGGTATCTGACCGTGGGCCTGTACCCGGACACGCACCAGCCCGGCGAGATCTTCATCCGCATGTCCAAAGAAGGCTCGTCCATCTCGGGCCTGATGGACTCGTTCGCCACGGCCATCTCGCTGGCCTTGCAGTACGGCGTCCCGCTCTCGACCCTGGTGGATAAGTTCATCCACTCGCGCTTCGAGCCGTCGGGCTTCACCGGCAACAAAGAGATTCCGATGGCGAAGTCGGTGATGGACTACATCTTCCGCTACCTCGCCCTGCGGTTCTTGCAGAAAGAGGACCGCCACAACGTCGGCCTGCTGGCCGACCAGGACGAGGCCTACGCCCCCGCCCCGGCCCACGACGTCAAGAACGGCACCCTGAGCGGCGGCAAGAGCGGGAATGGCAACGGAATCAGCAATGGGAGGGGCCACAAGAGCGACCTGTCCCACCTGGCCGAGACCAGCACCGCGTCCGTGACCGACCACGAGCGCGAGATCTACCGGATGCAGTCCGACGCCCCCCCCTGCCCCGAGTGCGGCGCGATCACCATCCGCAGTGGCGCGTGCTATAAATGCATAAGCTGCGGAACCAGCCTGGGCTGCTCGTAGTATAGAGCCAGAAAGGGCGCAGGCTGTCAAGCCTGCGCCTTTCTCGGTGTAGTCCTGCGTGTAGTCCTGCGTGTAGTCCTGCGTGTAGTCCTGCGTGTAGTCCTGCGGGATGCGCTCCCATAACAGGCGGCAGGTCGTTTCGCTCCTGTCGCCGACGGCACCTTCCAGGTCTGCCAGTGCAGTAGGCAACGATCCGGCGTGTGCGCCTGCACAGAGCCGGCCACACCCAGCGCTTGTTCTTGCGGAACTTGACGAAGGACCACATCTCGTATGCGCGGGAGCGAGTGTCTGGCTCAGGGGCGGCAACCGGGTCGCTTTTTTTGAGCCACTTCGTCACCGTGCTGCGGCTGACGCCGAAGGTATGGGCCAGGCCCCGCATGGACATACGCTCGTGGTGTAGGCCGCCAGGATCATGGCCTTGCGTTGCGGGTCGGTCTCGCAGCTCACAGGATTGTCACGCCAAGTCTTGTGACAGTCACGGCAGCGGTAGCGCTGTTTGCCGCTTTGGTGACCGAAGAGGCGTGTGCTGTGACTTGCACAGGCCGGGCATGGGGGTGACATCGCTTCCACGCCCGTCAGTATACCGCAACTATCTAAAGGCCACTCCCGAGGATTGTATCCGCCCCCGCCGAAGCCACCCCCGCCATAACAATCTATTTGGGGGATTGCAAATTGGGGGATTGCAAAAGGCGGGAGTGCCTGAGAGGTTCCGCTGTCGGCGGCTTGGCGGGGACGAGGTGACGGCACCCCACGTCGGTTCGCCTTGCGCTGCGTTCGGGCCGCTCTCCCATGCCTTCCAAGCGCTCATTTGCATTCCACCCGGCCCAGCGCATCGAGCGCCTTCAGGGCGGCACACGCCTGGGGCCAGGCGGGGTCTTCGGGGTAGAGCGCGGTGCGGAGGTAGGCCCAGGTCAGCCGCTGAACCGCAGCCACCCGTTCGGGACTCTCGTCCGTCGTCTCCGCCGCATCGTATCCAGAGACTCCGCCCAGCCCATGTCCCGCGCCAAACAGCGTCAGCAGGCACTTGGGGCCGGTGCTCAGCCAGTAAGGATCGGCGTGCCAGTCCGCCCCCCGAACCGTCAGATGGGGGGAGATGTCATCATCGCCCACGACCACGAGGGCCGGCGTCGTCATCTCGGCAAAGCTGGGGTGCCGGAAGAATGAAAGGTGTTCCATCGCATACGCGCTCAGATCAGCGCCGCCGTTGCCGGGCGGGGTCAGCAGTACACCCGCTTTGATCCGGGCTTCGGCCATATCCACTTTCGTTCCGTCCTCATCCGTCAACCGTGCGCCCAGAAGCATCCCTGCCGTGTGGCCGCCCATGGAATGCCCGACGACGGCGATCCGGCTTCGGTCCAAGCGCCCCGTGATCTCAGGAACGGAAGCCTCGATGACGTCAAGCCCGTCGAGGATGCGCGTCATGTCCTCAGCGCGGGACCGCCAGAAAAGGGCGCTCCGGGGGTTTTTGGATCAAGGCTGAGAGTCCTTGAACTCAGATGAGTGGGCTGGATGACGACGAAGCCGTGAGCCGCCCAGAAATCGGCGAGCGGGCCGTAGCCGTTCAGCGAGGAGAGATGGTTCGACCTCCCCTGGCCGTGCGAGAGGAGTATGATGGGCAGGTCGTGTCCGGCCACGGGCGCGGAAACTCGCACCTGTAAATCTACGGCGCGTTCGGGAGATGACAGCACCACCGGACTGACAGAGACGACAGGGGTAGGCGCGCTGACGGGTATGTTTCCGGCTTTACCAATCGCCGCGTGGTCTTGAAGACCGACTTCTCTGTTGGCCCCTGTGACCGGGGCGTCGGGTTTATTCTGCATCGTAATCTCCTTATTTCGGCTCGCCCTGCGCGGCGTTGGAGACAGTCTCCCACGCTTCCCAGGTGGCGAGGCGATCCGCGTAGGCGGCACGCACCTGGGGTAAGTTTTGGTTGCCGAGGAAGAAGCGCAGCGGTGGCTTCTCCGCGTCCACGATCTGGAGCACGGCGTCTGCCGTCGCGTGCGGATCGCCGCGTTCTATGTTCATCAAATTTGCCATGACTTGCTTGCGAAGGTCTGCGTAGGCTTCCATGCCCTCAGTCCTCTTTGCCGACTTCCCGAACTCCGTGGCATACGCGCCGGGTTCAATCAGCGTCACCTTGATGCCGAACGGTTTGACTTCTTGCGCCAGGCTCTCGTGGAGCGCTTCGAAGGCCCACTTGGAAGCGCAGTAGTGGCCGATCAGTGGGAACGCCACATGGCCGAGGGTGCTCGAGACGCCGAGGAGGTGTCCGCTGCCCTGCTGCCGCAGCAAAGGCAGGGCGGCTTGGATGACCCGAAGTGTGCCGAAGTAGTTCGTATCAAACTCAGCGCGGACGTCGGCCTCGCTCGCTTCCTCGACCGTGCCGACCAGAGAGTAGCCGGCGTTGTTCACGACAACGTCCAGCCGACCGAAGTGCGCGTGGGCCTGCGGAACGGCCTGCCGTACCTGCTCGGCATCGGTCACGTCGAGCGCCAGGAGGAGCACGGCGTCGCCGAAGCGTTCCGCGAGGTCAGCGATGTCGGCGAGCCCGCGGGCGGTCGCGGCGACCCTGTCGCCGCGCTGGAGCGCGGCTTCGGCCCAGATGCGGCCAAACCCGCGGGAAGCGCCGGTGATAAACCAGACTTTGCTTTTCATGTCATTCTCCTTTTGATTTTCGTGCGTGATTACCACGGGATCGGGCCGTTCGGCCCAGAAAATGTGCCTGTCGGATCGTCCGCGCCGAGAGCGACGCGCACGGGATTACGGGAACCCTGTTCGATAGTCTCGGTGCCTGCATAGTTGTTAAGGGCCGTCGCCGTGAAGCCCGGACTCGCGACGTTGACCTTAATGTTTGTCGCCTCGAGTTCAATGGCGAAGGAAAGCGTGATCGCGTTGAGGGCAGTCTTCGAGGCGGCGTAGACGACGCCGTACCCTGCGCGATACGGAAAGGTCGGGTCCGCGTTCAGCGTCAGCGAGCCGACGCCGCTCCCTACGTTAACGATGCGTCCCGCCGGAGCTTCGCGAAGGAGCGGCAGCATCGCCTGCGTGACGGCAATGACGCCGAACACGTTCGTCTCGAACACCGCGCGCACCTCATCGAGGGATGCGACGCTGGCGCGGCTCGACTTCAGTACCTCCTCAAGCGGTGTGCCGGGTTTCCCCGTATGGCCGATTGCCGCGTTGTTGACCAACACATCGAGCCGGCCCATCTCGCGTTGGATGCGCTCTGCCGCGGCGGCGATGGAGTTCGTATCTGTGACGTCGAGCTGGATAGCGTGTGCGTCCGGCCCAACCTCCCTGGCCGCCGCCTCGCCGCGCTCGAAGTTGCGCGATCCGACCAGCACGGTAAAGCCGTGCGCCGCGAGGTCCTTCGCGATCTGAAGGCCGATGCCTTGATTAGCCCCGGTGACCAGGGCGACGTGTTTGTCCTGCATAATACTCTCCTTTTCTGTCGGTACATGGCTCGGTCAGGCGGCGGCTCGCTCGGCGGCGGGGCGGCGTAAACTTGTTTGTGTCATCGCCGGCGGGTTGTAGGCCGCGCCCCCAAGAGGAGCGATATCATCCCCTGGTGGGACGATCTTGTCAATTTGATCCAGGACCGCGTCCTCAAGAATGACCGCGGCACCTGTGAGCAGATCATCGAGGTGCGGCATCGTGCGCGGGCCGATAATCGCCGATGTCACATTGGGGCGGGCCGTGACGAAAGCCATCGCCAGGTGCGTCAGCGGCAAGCCCGCGCTCTGCACGAGCGGAATAAGCTGCTCGACTCTGTCCAGACTGCCGAAGTGCGCGTAGGCCTGCTCGACGGCCTGCCGCATCTGCTCGGGGTCAGTTGCGTCGAGCGCCAGGGGAGCGCGGCTTCGGCCCAGATGCGGCCAAACCCGCGGGAAGCGCCGGTGATAAACCAGACTTCGCTCTTCATGTCATTCCCCTCCGAGTGCGTGGTAATGTGGTACTATGGCTAAATCAGAACCACATTCCGTATTATACGGAACAATGTTCCGTTTGTCAAGTGGAGGCGGAGTGAGCGACAAACCGGAAGATCAAGGGGATGGAGTGGAGCCTCGGGACAGCAGGGTTCGGCGTGTGCGTGCCGACGCGCAGCGGAACACGGACGCCCTGCTGGAAGCGGCACTGGCGGTGTTCGGGACTTCAGGAGTGGACGCGCCGGTACGGGAGATCGCAGAAAAAGCGGGCGTCGGCGTCGGCACCGTCTATCGGCACTTTCCGCAGCGCTCGGACCTGATTGCAGCCGTTTTCCGCCGCGAGATAGACGCCTGCGCGAGTGCCGCTCCCGTTCTTGCGGACGAGTACGCGCCCTTCGAAGCGCTGGCGCATTGGATGCAGCGCTACGCGGCCTTTGTTGCGACTAAGCGCGGTCTTGCGAAGGCTCTGCACTCGGGAGATCCGGCCTTCGACGCGCTGCCGGCCTACTTCGAAGAGCGGCTTCAGCCGGCCCTGTGGACGCTTCTCGCCTCCGCCGGGGCTGCGGGCGAGGTCCGCACCGATGTTGATGCGGATGATCTTTTACGCGCGGTCGCGAGTTTATGCATGTCCGCCTCCGATGCCGGGTCCGGTCAAGCGCAGCGCATGGTCGCGCTGCTCGTTGACGGGCTACGCTATGGTACGATCCTATCGGTGGACACACCTTCCTGAGCCGCTGCCGGCGCGTTCAACGCCAGCGGCCGCAAGTACGAACGTTGGTTCCGAGGACTCCGTCTTTCGGTTGCCCCCGGCGCTCAATGCCCGAGCGGTACGGCTGACCCTGTTTCTCCGGCATGAAGTGAGAAGCGGCAGGCGCATCGGGCTGAGGGACCGGAAAGGCAACGTCACGGACGTCATCATGCCGGAGCTGGAAGGCCCCTGCCCGCTTCCCTGGACCTACCTTGTGGAGCGCCCCCACTCCTGGAAGAAGCAGCTCTTCGTGAAGGGCCGCCGCCTGGCAGCCGCCCAGGTGTGGCTGGATGGGATCTGCCACTGGAAGCCGTGGCCGAAATCGCGGAGTATTGCGAAAGCAATGGCAGCCTTCTGCAAATGGAAGCCGATGAAGAAAAGCTGTTCCTTTCGTCCCAGGGGGTTCGCCTGTCCGCATGAAGCTGCTGCTTGACGAAGACTCACAGGGCAACGTGCTGGTGCGGCTCCTGCGCGACGCCGGGCACGATGTCGAGACCGTGGCCGGTGCGGGAATGACAGGCCGTGACGATCCGGCGGTTTTGGCGTATGCCAAAGTCACCGTCCGCGTCCTTCTCACCCGAAACGGCAGGGATTTTCTGCTTCTACATCAGGCGAGCGCCGACCACGCCGGCATTCCGGTCGAGCATCAGGACGCCGACGCCTCGAAAAACATGGTCCCCGAATGCCGACCGCCTGGCGGAACTCCAAAGCCTTTTTCCTGAAGCCCTCACCGAGGGCAAGGTTGACTTCGAGCGTCTGAAACGGGTGCCTGGGGAGAGCATCCAGACGGATCGTGAACGCTACGGCCTGAACTGGGCGGGCAAGTCGGTCAACTTCGACACGACCGAAAACCTCATCATCGAGGGTGACAACCTGGAGGTGCTGAAACTGCTTCAGAAGTCGTACTTCGGGAAGGTGCAAGATGAACGACCGCATGGTTCAACGGCCTTGATGCGAAGGCTGTCCCGTTATGTGGCGGACTCCGACGGTCCTGCTGAATTATGCCCTCAGTAGCCGCGCGCTATGTCTACGACGTCTGCGAGGGGTTCACCGCGGGTGAAGCGGGCGAGGTTGTTCAGGAACAGGGTCTTCTGGCGGTCGTGCAGGGCCGTGGTCCAGCCAGACGAGTGCGGGGTGACATAAACGTTGGGCAGGTCCCAGAGGGGGCTTTCGGCGGGCAGAGGCTCCTGGGCGAACACGTCGAGGCAGGCCCCGCCGAGGCGTCCCTCGCGCAGGGCGGCAATCAAAGCGTCTTCGTCTATGAGGCCGCCGCGCGCGATGTTGATCAGCCAGGCGGTCGGCTTCATCTGGGCGATCTGCGCGGCCCCGAGCAGGGCGCGCGACTGGCCCGTCAGCGCGGCGGCGACCACCACGAAGTCGCTCCCCGTCAGCAGGCGGGCCAGGCCGTCCGGCCCCGTCAGTGTCTCGTCCACATGAGGCACCGGCTCCTGCCTCCGGCGCAGGCCCAATGTCCGCATCCCGAACGGCTTGGCCCGCGCCGCAACGCCGCGCCCGATGGGTCCCAGCCCGATGATCCCGACCGTCTGACCGTGGAGTTCCGCCTGCGTCAGCGACTGCCAGCCGCGCTCCCGCTGGTTACCCAAAAACTCCGGCAGCCGCCGGGTGACCAGCAGCATCCAGGCCAGCACGAACTCCGCGATGGCGATCTCGAACGCCGGCCCCGAGTCGGTCAGAGTCAGGCCCGCTTTGGCGCGCACTTCGGGGGTTAGGACGTGGTCCACGCCCGCGCTGGCCGTGTGCAGCCAGCGCACCCGCGGGGCCTGCGCGACCAGCGCGCTGAAGCGCTTCCCCGCCACCCAGCGCAGCACCCCTTCGGCCTCGTCCACGCCTCGCACGGCGCTGCCGTCTTCCCCGTAAGGCAACAGATGGGCCTGGGGCGCGGTCCGGTGCGCCGGCTCGCGCAGCTCCTCGCAGATGTCCTGTGGGACGAGTATTTTCAGGGTTGCGTTCATGCGGACGGTTTACCCGCTTCCGGCGGGGATGTCACGCGGACGCCGTGCTTGCTTGACAAGTCCCGCCCCGAGCGGCTATAATGGCCCAACGTCATGGCCCTCGTCACCGTCTACACCAAGCCCGGCTGCCACCTCTGTGAAGAGGCCATCCGGGTACTACAGCGCGTACAGAAGCGGCACCCGTTCGCGCTGGAAGAAATCAACATCCAGGCTGACCCTGGCCTGCTGGCCGAATACGGCGAGCAGATCCCGGTCGTGACCCTGAACGGCACGTTCCTGTCGGAGTACGCCGTGGACGAGGTCCGTCTGCGCCGGTTGCTCGCCGAAATCGCCTAACTTCGCGTCTGTTTTGAGTCTATAAAGGAGATAAAACCACCATGCGTGTCCGTGCCAAAGAACTGCGGCGCACCCGTAAGCGCACCGAAGAGCGCCACAAGGCCCGCCACAAGGCCGACGTCAAGCCGGCCCCGAAGAGCAAATAGCCCCGTCTGACTGTCCTTTGACCGTCCCCGGAGGTCCTGCTGATGGAAATCTCACCGGCGGAAAGGCTGCGGGGGGAGCGCCACGACGAGCGCATGTCCCCCCGCGAAGTTGAACTCATCAAGTACCGCGACAACCGCACCGCGCTGGTCGTGACGCTGCTGGGCGGGGACGCCGTCGAAGGCGCGATCCGCTGGTACGACGACCGCGCCCTGCGCCTGGTGCGTCCCGACCGCAGCGAGATCACCGTCTACTTCCACGCCGTCGCCCACTACCGCGCCAGCGTGTGAGTCAACCGGGAACGAGAAACCGCCCGCTCTCCGAAAGAAGGAAGACGGGCGGTTTTCGTGATCCAGGGAGTCGTTCAGGGGACAGGAAAGGGGAACAAAGGCGCCGAGCAGAATCGAACTGCTGCATAAAGGTTTTGCAGACCTCTCCCTTACCACTTGGGTACGGCGCCGAGTGAGACTCGCTATTCCCGTTGACTTGCCGCTCCGTCGGCGCATCGTAGCTTGTTCCTCAAACTACAACAAATCTTACACTCGTGTTGTAAGCCGTTCCAGTTCCGCACATTTCTACTGAAGCGTTCACGCGAAGAAACTTGCTTACAGCGTGTACACCAGGCGCTTCCCTCTGGAACCTCGAAACGCGGCGCGCCCTTGCCACCACGTAACACCTCTGTAGTGTTGCAGCACCTATGCGAGAAGGCAATGTTGTTTAAATCCCAGAACAGTTCGGAGTCGCGCCCTTCCCAGGGCTGCTTGTGTTCAATCGACAACTCTTCAACTGTGGCGATATCCTGCTTGCACTTATAGCAGGTGGCTTCACCGTGCCTCTGGAGGAGGTCGAACAAAACCATCTTACGCAAACGGTTGCAGGCTGCTCCCCAAGGCATTCCGAGGTGAGCCGATTTTCGATGACCCGATGCTGATTTCATGTTCCGTCCGTGGAAACTTAAGAGCGGGAGACGGGTTTCGAACCCGCGACCTCAACTTTGGGAAAGTTGCATTCTACCACTGAACTACTCCCGCATCTTGGGATTATTATATCGCGAGCGCGCCTCTTTGTCAAGGCCCGGCGTGGAGTCTGCGCAAAATGACGCATTGTGGTGTAAAATAAGGTATTAAAAACCAAGCTTCTATTGGGAGAACCCGGCATGAAGAAAAGACTCACAAAGACAACCATACTCGGAGCGGGCCTGGCGCTCGCGCTGCTGCCGCTCACGGCCCAGGCGCAGTCGGGCGGGACGTCGCAGACGCAGGACGAGCAGAACATGACGGCGGGCGCGGCCTCGGCCCACACCAGCACCGCCTTCCAGGACCAGCTCCGGCACGCCTCCAACGACTTCAACGCCGAGAAGTATGGCGTCGCCGCCGGCGAGCTTCGGACCATCATCGGCAAGGACCGTGACAACCTCATGGCCCACCAGATGCTGGCCGCCGTCTACCAGAAGCAGAACGATGTCCATGACATGGTGACTGAGTTGCAGGACGTGCTCCGGCTGTCCCCCCAGGACGCCAGCGCGCAGAGCAACCTGAGCATCGCCTACCTCCAGACGGGCGAATTCGACAAGGCCATCCCCCTGCTCGCAAAGCAGGTCGCCGCGAAGCCTAAAGACGGCCAGAAGGCCTACTACTACGGCCTGGCGCTGGCCCAGGCGGGCAAGACGGACCAGGCCATCCCCGTCCTCCAGAATGCCGTCAGGCTGAAGCCGAACGCGCCCGCCTACGTGCAGCTCGGCGCGGCCCTGGAGCAGTCCGGCAAGGCCGCCGAGGCCGCCGACGCCTTCCAGTCCGCCGTCAAGCTGGACCCCAAAGACGCGCAATCCGTGCTGTTCGAGGGGATGGTCTTCCACCAGACCGGCCACGACGACCAGGCCGTCCCCGCCGTCCAGAAGGCGCTGTCGCTGGGGACACCGAATCAGTTCGGCGCGCACATGATCCTGGCGGAGATCTACGGCAGCCAGGGCAAGAACGACCTGGCCGTGGCGCAGTACAAGCTGGCTGTCGCTGCAAAGCCCACCGACTTCGGGGCCGCCGCCAACTTGGGCGTCGTCACCCAGAACAGCGGGGCCAAGTCCGACGCCATCGCCGCCTATAAAAAGGCCCTGACACTCGCGCCCCCCACGCCCGAGGCTAAGGCGCAGGTCGAGGACAGCCTGGCCGAGCTGCTGGCTGAGGCGAACAACGCCGACGAGGCCGCGACGCTGCTCCAGGCGGCGACGCAGGACGACCCCAAGAGCGCGCAGTACCTGAGCGACCTGGGCCAAGTCTACGAGAAGCAGGGCAAGAAGGCCGACGCCCTAACCTCTTACACGAGGGCCGTGGCGCTCGACCCCAAGCAGTTCGAGGCCAAGGCCGGCCTGGCGCGGCTGACGCCGAAGAAGTAGGCGTCGAAGAAGTAGACGCCGAAAAAGAGCTGAAACGCGAAGCGGCCCCGGACGAAGATCGTCCGGGGCCATTTCTGTGACGCTTATCAGAAACTGCGACGGTCACGCGATGGCGACGAACGCCGTGAACTCGCCCGTCGGCTCGCCCCAGGCGACGGCCAGGGCCGTCACCTCGGCGGCATGCGGGCCGTGCCGCAGCGCCTTCAGGAATTCATGCAGCGTGGCCTCCTCGGCCTCGGCCACGGCCTCCACCTCGCCGCCGGGCAGGTTACGGACCGTCCCGGTCACGCCCATCTCGCCCGCGACGTGGCTGGCGTAGTAGCGGTAGCCGATGCCCTGGACCCGGCCTGAGACCGTGGCCTGTACGCGCTTCGTCATGGCTTGTCCCCCTTTACGGTTTATGGTCAGCGTGCCATGGTGACTTTGGTCATCTTGTCGCCGACTTTCAGCGCGCCTGCGACGTTCAGCCCTTTGATGACCTGGCCGAAGACGGCATATCTCCCATCCAAGAAGTGCACCGGCTTGCTGCAAATGTAGAACTGGGACCCGGCGGAGTTGGGGTCGAGCGACCGGGCCATCGCCACCGCCCCGGCAACATGTGTCAGGGGGTTATTGACGCCGTTCTCCTTGAACTCGCCTTTGATCGTGTAGCCCGGCCCGCCGCCACCGTTTCCCTGCGGGTCGCCGCCCTGAGCAATGCCGGGGGGGGCGTTCAGATCGTCCGCATTACCAACACGGTGGAAGGTCAGCCCGTTGTAAAAGCCCTTGCGGACCAGCCTCTCGAAGTTCGCGACGGAAACCGGGGCGTCCTTCGGGTAGAGCTTGATCAGGATGACCCCGCGCGTCGTCACCATCCGCACGACCGGCGCGGCAGGGGCGGGGTGATGGTGGGCGGGGAGGTGGTGGGCCGCAGCCGCGCCCAAACCGGGCGCGGCGAGGGCGGCGACGCCGACGGCAACAAGAGACAGGGACAAGCGAAACTTCATGCGTTCTCCTTTGAGCGGACCTGTGTTTGAAGGCTGCGCTGACAGCGGCATTGTAGCACGTCGGCGTTTGGGCGTCAAGGACGTTCCTTGCCCAAGACTTCACCCGGCACTTCAGTGCCGGGCTATCCTAGCTGTCGCCGCCTCCGCCGCCAAAATCTCCGCCGCCGAAGTCTCCACCCCCGCCGAAATCACCGCCGCTATCGAAACTCCCCGCGTCTGAAAAGTCTCCGCCGCCCGCGTCGTCGAACCCTTGTGTGTCGAAGCCGTTGCCGCTGTTATCCGCGAAGTCGCCTCCGGCCCCGCCGTCGCCGAAGTCAGATGTGGCGCTGCTTGAGTCGCCGTAGCTTCCATAGCCAGGGTCGGTATTGGGATCGGCATAGCCCTGGTAGCCAGGCATGTCGGTGGCGAAAGCGTAGGGGGCGTAGCCGGGGACGGCGTAGGCCGGGGTCATCAGACCCCCCAGAAGCTCGGCACCGACAAACCCTGCCGCCAGACCCACCCCCAGGCCGCCCCAGCCCGAGTTCTCGTACCGCCAGTAGTCCCGGTAGGGGTCGTAGCCGGGGGCGTCATACCAGGGGACGTAGCCGCCCGCCCCCGACGCGAACGCCCGCACCTGGGGCATCCGGCCTTGACGGAGCGCGTCGGCCTCCTCCGGCGTCACCAGCACCTGACGGCTCCCGCCGCCGACCGTGAGCGTGACCGGCACCAGTGCGCCCAGGGGCGCGGGGCGTCCCGAGAAGAACGAGACGCCGCGCTGTCCCGCTGGGATGGCCTCGACCTCGGGCTGACTGTCCGGCAGGGGCGCGGGACGCAGGGCATCATCGCCGGGGATGTTCGCCGTGCCTCCCGTGGCCCGATCCAGGTAACACCGGGCTTGTGTGACATCCGCCTGCGCCCGGTCCAGCAAGCCTTGCGCGCGGTTCAAGTCCGTCATCTCGGTGGCCCGGTCCAATATCTTGGCGGCCCCGTCGAACTTGGCCGAGGCCGCCTGCCGGAACAGCCGGACTTGGTCCGAGTCGGGGTTGTTCTTTGGCAAGACGTCGGCATAGCCGTCCAGGTACTCGATGCCGCTCAGGACGTGGGCGCGCAGGGCGTCGAGCGGCCCGCGCCTGACGGCGAGGGCCTTCTTGCGCCGCCGCGAGGCCGCCAGGAGCAGCCCGCCGCCGACCAGCACGACGACCAGGAAAACGACCCACAGGCCCGTCGCCCCGCCTTGGTACTCCTGGCCGTTGATCGCGCCCGCCACCGCCTGCGCCAGAGCCGCCGTGCCCCGCGTCGTGTCGGCTCGAATGTTGGGCGCGGCCTCGTCCGTCAGCCGCCGGCGGGTGTCCGCGTCCAGGGCCGGCGTCCAGACCGTGACGCCGCTGCCCGGTCCATGCTGTGCGACTACGATCAGCGGCGCTCTGTCCAGGCCCAGCGCCTGGTCGAGCTGGAACGTGTAAAAGGCCCTCTCGTGACCGTTGACGCGCGCGGCGAGCTGGGGGTCGCGCGCCATCGCCTGTTCGAGTCGGGCAATGTAAGCGGGGGGCAGTTGGCGCAGGACCGCGATGTCAACGCGCGTGTGCGGGTTGTCCTGCCCCTGCGTCGAGGCCTGCTCCAGGACCTGCGCGTCCACGCCGGGGACATCAGGGGCTACGTAGACGTGCCCCGTCGTCAGCGCGAGATAGGCGGGGTCGCGGCCCGTGTCCAGGGGCACGGCCGGTGCTTCCTGTGCCCAGACGGGTGCAGCCAGTGTCAGCAGGCACAGCAGGGGGACGAAACGATAACGGGTCATCGGGGCCTCCAAAGAGCAGGGCGGGCGAACGGACTGGCCGCTTTCCGCGTATGTACCCGAAAGAGGACCAGGCCATGACGCTCGACGACATACTGACGCACCTGCGGCGGCTCGCGCCCGAGGGGACCGCACTGGAAGGGGACCCCGTCGGCCTGCTGATCGCGGGCGGAGGTGCGGACATCTCCAAAGTCGGCGTCTGCCTCGACTGTACGCCCGGCGTCGCGGCGCGGGCGGTGAGGGCCGGGGTCCAGCTTGTCGTCGCCCACCACCCGCTGATCTACCGGCCCCTGGCGCGGATCGGGTCCGACCCCGTCTCGCGAGCCGTCACGGCATTGATCCGTGCCGGCGTCAGCCTGTACGCGATGCACACCAACTGGGACCGGGCAGACGGCGGCATCAACGACACCCTGGCCGCGTGTCTGGAGCTGCAAGAAGTGCGGCCGCTGGGCGATACGGGCGCGCTTGCCCTGCCCCGGATCGGGAAGCTGGCCGCCCCGCGCCCGCTGGCCGACTTCGCCCGATCCGTGGACACGGCCCTAGGCTGCACGGGAGCCAGCGCCCTGCGCGTCGGCGGCGGAGACGCCCGGTGCCTGATCTCCCGCGTGGCCGTGTGCGGCGGGGCGGGGGCCTTCCTGGTCGAAGCCGTCATCGAGGCCGACGCGGACGCCTACGTGACGAGCGACGTGCGCCACAACGAGTTCTGGGAGGCGGAAGCGCGCGGCCTGGCCCTGCTGGACGCCGGCCACGGCGCGACCGAGGTGCCGGGGATGCGCGCCCTGGCCCGCCGCCTTGCCGGGGAGTGGGACGGCGTCGAAGTGGTTTGGCTGGACGAAGCGGCTGCGGCGTCAGCCTAACAGCATCTTGATGATTGTGCCCGAGTCGGCCTCGGTCACGTACATCGCCCTGCCGTCCGGCGCGAAGCACAGGTTGGTGGGGTGCCCGCCGGCCCCGACGGGCAGGCGGGCAACGACCTCGCCACTAGCCGAGATACGGGCGATCACACCCTCGCCGTAGATGGCGGCGTACAGGTGCCCATCCGGTCCCCACCGCATCCCGTCCGGCCCGCCGGTCGTGGAGACGGTGGTGAAGGCGCGCTTTTCGCCCGACGGCAGGGACACCCGCGTGATGCGGTGCAGCGGCGTCTCGGCGACGAGCAGCGCCGTCTCATCGGGCGACAGGACCAGGCCGTTCGGGAACTGAAGGCCCTCGGCGACGCGCGAAACGATGCGGGTGATGGGGGCGACGTAGTAGACCGCGCCGACGGGGGCATCCCAGGACCCCTGCGGGTCGGTGAAGTAAATGCCGCCGCGGCTATCAAAGACCAGGTCGTTCGGCCCGCGCAAGTCTGCGCCCGTCTCAGTCCGGTCGGCGATGGTCGAGACCCGTCCGCTCGGGAGCAAGACGCGGGCGATCAGCCGCCGCCCGACGTCGGCGACGTACAGCGCCCCGTCCGGCCCCATCGTCAGGCCGTTGCCCCGACCACCGTCCGGCAGGGCGACCCATTCCAGCGTCAGTGCCCCCGTCGCCAGAGCGAGCCGCGAAAGCCACGGTGTTTCGAGGTTGACAACATACAGCATGTCCCCCGACGGCGACAGGGCCGGTCCCTCGGGGAAGCGCAGCCCCCGCGCCAGAACGGCGGGCGGGGCGGGCGCTGTCTCGGTCATAGGTTTGGCCCCAGGCAACAAAAAAAGCGGGAACCGTTATCGGTTCTCGCCTGCGTTTTTGTCACGCTGTATCGCGCAACAATGCAGTTATTATATCACAGCACGGGCGCGCTGTCAACGGCCTGTGCTTTTATTGCGGGCCGGGAGAACGTCTCCTATGCGAGTGTCAGAGGGTCGGAACAGTGAATTTGCGGTGGCGATAACCATAAAATATCCTGGGAGAGTATCACTGGGGTTTTTTATTTGTCGCAAAGTTCGCCTGCCGCTGAAGGGCGACGGTGGCTTCTTCCCCGTTTTTCAGGCACTTATGCTATACTGAGTGCCGGAGAACCTCCGTTCGCCCGTGCTCCCCGCCCGCTTTTCAAAGCAACCTTTCGCCAACAACCCACTGAGGACTCGACGCCGTGACCCGCAAACTCCGTATCGGCATGCCCAAGGGCAGCCTGCAAGACGCCACCTTCGCCCTGTTCAAGAAGGCCGGCTGGGACTTCCGCGTCTCCACACGCTCCTACCAGCCCGTTGTGGACGACGACGAGCTGGACCCCGTGCTGCTGCGCGCCCAGGAAATCCCCCGCTACGTCGCGATGGGCGTCCTGGACTGCGGCCTGACCGGGCACGACAACGTGGTCGAGTCCGAGGCCAATGTTTACGAGGTCTCGGAATTGATCTACTCCAAGGCCACGTCCCGCCCCTACCGCTGGGTGCTGGCCGTCCCCCACGCCTCCTCCATCGCCGGCCCCAAAGATTTGCAGGGCAAGCACATCGCCACCGAGCTGGTCAACGTCACCAAGCGGTATCTGGAGCGGCACGGCGTTTCGGCACACGTCGAGTTTAGCTGGGGCGCAACCGAGGTGAAAGTGCCCGACTTGGTGGACGCCATCGTCGAGGGTACCGAAACCGGTAGCACGCTGGCCGCGCACGGGCTGAAGATCGTGGACACGCTGCTGGAAAGCACGACCCGCCTGATCGCAAACCACGGCGCGTGGGACGACGACTGGAAGCGCACCAAGATGGAGAATTTGCAGCTTCTCTTGCAGGGCGCGCTCGACGCCGACACGCTGGTCGGCCTGAAGATGAACGTCGCCAAGTCCAACCTGGAAGCCGTCACCCACCTGCTGTCCGCCCTGCGGAAGCCCACCGTCTCCCCGCTCGGCGAAGACGGCTGGGTCGCCCTCGAAACCATCATCCCCGAGAAGACCGTCCGCGACATCCTCCCCGCCCTGCGCCGCGCCGGTGCCCAGGGCCTTGTCGAGTATCCGCTGAACAAAGTGATCTATTAATGGAACGCTGAGGAAGCGAAGAGGATACCATGACGATTACAATCGACATTGAACCCGAAAGAGAAGTCCTCCTTCGGGATTGGGCGGTGCGGACAGGCCGCCCGGCGGAGCAGATCGTCTATGATTTCGTTCTTAAGGGTCTGGATGAGCCTGAGCCAGACGCTGAAGCGCGCGCGGCAGTCTCGGTGGAAAGCGCCTCCACGCTCGCTGAGTTGTTCGCCGGGCGGACCGGCAAGATCAACAGCGGTGGCCGCTTCAACTACTCCCGCGATACCGGAAAGGCATTTGCCGAGAGCCTGTTGAAACAAAGGGTACAAAAGGATCACCCCACGGAAGGTTGAGCGCATGACACTCACGGACGCCGGGCCGCTCATCGCGCTGGTAGATGAAGGGGATGAAGCCCATGCCGCCTGCACGAACGAGTGGACAGCGACTTTCTCGTCTACCGCTTGCCTGGCAAACAAGCCTTTAAGATCGTGCCGTGAGCCTTGACTCCCGCCCCATCAGCCCGCCGGAGTATGAACAGGTCCGGCTGTTCCTCTGGGAGAATGGCTGGGCGCATCGGGTGGGGGACCCGGAGCGGTTCGCGCGCATGATGGCCGGCTCAGACCGCACCGTCGTCGCCTGGGACGAGGGGCAGGTAGTCGGCTTTGCCCGCGCCCTGTGCGACGGCGTCTCCAACGGCTACTTGTCAATGGTCGCCGTGGCCGAAAGCCATCGGGGGCGCGGCATCGGGATGGAAATGGTCCGTCGTTTGATGGGGGACGATTCCGAGATCACCTGGACACTGCGGGTGGGGCGTGGCAGCGGGGGCTTTTGGCGGGCGCTGGGGTTTGTTGCGTCGGAGGCCACGATGGAAAAGACGAGGCGAGAACAATGACACTGACACTTAGCCCGGAGATTGAGAAGGCGTTGGCGGAGGAGGCCGCGCGGCAGGGGACAACGCCGGAACAGGCAGCGGATGGAATACTGCGGGCACGCCTCGCCGTTCCGGTCGGCCATGTCGGACCGCACGGCGAGCAATTACGCGCGCAGGTCAACGCAGTTCGCGAGGTGCTTGTGGAATTGTCCCCCGAAGAAAAGGAGCAAAGGCGTCAGGAGGCGTTGGCCTTGATCCGCAGCGGCTACTTCAAGTCGCGCCTTTCTTCCAGTGAAGAGTTCTCCGCGCGCAAGGAAGAGGAAAAAGCGCTGGAAGAAAGACGCTGGCATAAGTGAGCGTTCATGTCATGGATGCGAACGCGCTCCTGGCCTCTTTGCGTGGGGAGCCTGGCGCGGAAGTCACGGATGGCCTTCTGGCAGACCCCTCTGTGGACTGCATCGCGCACAGCGTCAATTTGTACGAAGTCTACTATGACAGCCTCCGGGGCAGAGACCAACAGGCAGCGGAAAAGTCGCTGGCTGTTCTCGCTGCGCTGGGACTGACGGAGCGGTCTGACATGGATACGGAGTTCTGGCAGCTCGTCGGGCAGTTGAAAGTCAACCCCGGCAGGATTTCGCTGGCGGACTGCTTCGCCCTCGCGCTGGCGATTCGCACGGGCGGCACACTGGTCACGTCGGACCATCACGAGTTCGACCCAATCGCCCTGCTGGGCCTGTGCCCGATTTTATTTATTCGCTGACTGTAGGCGGACCGGAAGACGAGGTGTGGTGAGCATGGGGCTGGTGCAGATTTTAGACGACACGACGGCGAACCAGATCGCGGCGGGCGAGGTGGTGGAGCGGCCCGCCGCCGCCGTCAAAGAACTGGTGGAGAACGCGCTGGACGCGGGCGCGCGGCGGATTCTGGTGGAGCTGGACGAGGGCGGCAAGTACCTGATCCGCGTGACCGACGACGGCATCGGCATGACGCAGGAGGACGCCGTGCTGTCGTTGCAGCGCCATGCGACGTCTAAGATTCGGACGGCTGACGACCTGTGGGCCATCACCACGATGGGGTTCCGGGGCGAGGCGCTGCCGTCCATCGCGTCCGTCTCGCAGATGAGCATCGTGACCAAAGTGGCGGGCGACGACGAGGCACCGGGCGTCCGGGTCCGCTGCGCGGGCGGTGCTCTGGAAGAAGTCTCCGAGGTGGGCGCGCGGGCCGGGACCAGCATCACGGTCGAGAACCTGTTTTACAACGTGCCCGCGCGGCTGAAGTTTTTGAAGTCATCGTCCACCGAGCTAAGTCACATCGTCGAGCTGATGCAGCGGCTGGCCCTGGCCCGGCCCGATGTCGCCTTCCGCCTGCTGCACGGCGGCGGGGAGGTGTTCGCGTCGGGCGGCAGCGGCGCGGCGATGGACGCCTGTGTCCACGTCTTCGGGCGCGAGACGGCCCGGCACCTGGTCCCGCTGGACTATGAATCGGCGGGCCTGCACGTCACGGGGTTTATTGGCACCCCCGCCGCGCTCAAAACCTCTCGATCTGCCCAGCACACGTTCGTCAACCGCCGGTTCGTCCGCTCCAAAGCCGTCACCCGTGCTCTGGACGAGGCGTACAAGAGCGTCCAGACCCTGCACGGGACTCGCTACCCGCCCGCAGTCGTGATGATCGAGGTTGACCCGGCGCAAGTAGACGTCAACGTCTCGCCCACCAAGACCGAGGTGCGCTTCACCCGCGAGGGCGACATCTACGCGGCGGTGTATAAAGCCGTTCAGGAAGCGCTGATGGCCGGCGGCCTGGTGCCCACGGTCGTGCAGAAGATGAACAGCCGCGAGTCCCCCCCCGCCCCCAATTCCGGGGGGGCCAGAGTCGGGAGAGGGGAGTCGGAGCCGCACCTGTCGCTGCTGTCCGTGCCTTCGCGCCCCGCCGGGAACACGCGCCAGGAGCCGCGCGACATGGCGGCGTTCCATGAGGCGTATCACGAACGGGCACGGCAGGGGATAGACGACGACCCGTTCGAGGGCAGCGGCCCGCCCGCCGACCTCACCCGGCTCCCAGGCTCGCCACTCTCTCCTTCGGAAGGAGAGGGCCTGGGTGAGGTTCTAGGTCGGGGTGAGGTTCCGGGCGGGGCCTCCGAGGACGCCGCGACGGGCGCGGACTACCGGGGCCATGACCTTTCCACCCTGCGCGTCCTGGCTCAGACTCGCAACATGTACATCCTCGCCCAGACCGACCGGGCGCTGGTGCTGATCGACCAGCACATCGCCCACGAGCGCGTGCTGTACGAGAAGCTGCTGGCGGGCGCGGAGGGGGCCGGCGCGGGCGTCCCCACCCAGCGCCTGATGATGCCGTGGACGCTGGAACTCTCCAAGCGCGAATATCTGGTCGTTGAGAAGCGTCTGGACGACCTGCGGCGGGCGGGCTTCGACCTGGAGCCGTTCGGCGGCGACTCGTTCGTGGTCCGTTCGGTCCCCGCGTCGGTCGCCCAGAAGCATTTGAAAGCCCAGGGCGGGGCAGAGGAAGTGCTGCGCGAGATCGTCGAGGAGCTGGTCGAGAAGACCGTCTCGCGCCGCCTGCTGCTGCCTGCCGAAGAGGTCTTGATTACGGCCTCGTGCAAGATGGCGGTCAAGGCCGGCGACCCGCTCTCGTTCGAGGAGATGGACGCCCTCGTCGCCGACCTGCTGCGCTCCGAGAACCCGTACACCTGCCCCCACGGGCGGCCCATCATCGTCGAGCTGCCCAACGGGGATTTGGACAGGAAGTTCGGGAGATGACGCTTGCCCAGCGGTAGAACGCACGACAAGCTGACCGTCATCACCGCCATCGCCGCCGTCCCGGCTTGGTACGCCCTCAGCCCCGCCAAAGACGCGCAGGCCGTGGCGGGCCTGGCCGTCGGCCTGACCGCCTACCTGTTTTCGGGCTTCTGGCTGTCGGACGATTTAGACACGCATTCCATCGCCTACAAGCGCTGGGGGGCGCTGCGGTGGCTGTGGTGGCCCTACCAGAAGCTCGTCCCGCACCGGTCGTGGGTGTCGCACGGCATCGGCTTCGGGCCGCTGTTCCGGGTCGCTTACTTCCTGGTCATGCTCTGGGCCGTGATGCGCGGCGCGCTCGGGGGCCTGATCCGGGCGGGCGTCCCGGTGAACAACGACGCCGTGCTGGGCGGCTTCTGGGGCCTGACGACCGACTGGACCCGGCTGCACCCGACGTGGGCGATGTGCGCCCTCGCCGGGCTGATTCTGGGCGGCCTGACCCACTCGGTCGCCGACGCCGTGGTCTCCTGGGCCAAGCGCGTGTGGTGATGTGCTATAATGACGGCGTTGAGGGCCTATAGCTCAACGGTTAGAGCTGCCGGCTTAACGCGAACAGCCTAAATCTAGATGTGGGTTATGTAATTCGGTATGACAGTTAGCACAGACAAGGGAGCATTTATCCGCTTCCTTTGTTACAGAAGCCCACGTTCGGTTAGATAATGAACGTACATCTAACTTGAACGATTTCTGCCCAGGGTCTGTGTGATGGAAGTGGAATGCGGCAGAGTTTTTCTTGTAGCCGCAGAGGGAGCAAGCTCCGCCTTTGCTTTGAACAAGTTGAGCTTTCCTTTCCACGCCTCTGTCTTGCTGAGCTTGATAACTCTGGTGCTTTCTGTTCTTGCAGGCGGTAGAACAAAATATTGTCTGCCGGCCGGTAAGCTGAGACGCACAGACAATGCAACTATGAGCAGCAATCATAGTTGTATTGTGACATAGACATGGCCGTTCGCAACGGGCGACCGGCGGAGTAATCCGCCGGCAGATCACCCTTCAAATTCGGGGAAGCCTTCGCCCCTGGGCACTGTCCGGGGGCATGGTAATCCCGAGCCAAGCGTCTCGTCCGGGATGAGACGAAGGTGTAGAGGCTCTACGGGGGGCATCCCCTCCTAAACAAAGGGGATGAAGAGAGAGTCCAGCCCACGAACCCGAAAGGGGCGGCGAAAGCCGTGGTGGGAGGCATAACTGGTAGGTTGGGGGTTCGAATCCCTCTAGGCCCACTTCGCTTTCCCTCTCAGGCCCATGCCGGACATCCAAAACTCCCAGGCCCTGACCGCCATCTTCGGCGAGTGGCCCTCGTTCCACGACGCGGAGGTCTACTCCCTCTCGTTGCATCGGCACTTCAGAGAGGGCGCGTCGCTAGAGACTACGATTCACCTGTGGGACATGACGAATGAAGTAGACGCCCGGGGCTACTTTGGCGTGAAGAACAACACCCTGACGGTTCTCCGGTTTGGCGGCATCGTACTTGAAGTCTTGCGAGACTTCAACCACCAGAACGTTCTGTCTGAGTTATACATCAGCGAGATAGACGCCTCGGCGAAGGGCAGCGAGGACTGCCGGTACGAGGTCGTCTTCCGCCCGTCGTTCGGGTGTGGGGCGATCTTCCGCCGTTAGGTGACGCCCGCCCTGTTCCGTTTGCCATAACCGCGCGGTTGTGGTATCATGGCGGCAGTCTGGCTCCCAGATGGGCCATCCCCAGGAGGACACCGCTTGATCACCCATCCCCGCGCCTACCCGCTCGTCCTTGCCCTCGCCCTGATCCCCCTCGCCGCCTCGGCGTCCGCGGACAGCATCACCCGACAGCCGTTCGGGCAGAAGGACGGCAAGCCCGTCTCCCTGTACACGCTGACCAATGCGCGCGGCGCGTCGGTCCAGATCACCAGTTATGGTGGGGTCGTGACCTCGATCAAGGTCCCCGACCGGGCGGGCCGGCTCGGCGACGTCGTGCTGGGGTTTGACAGCCTTGCGCGCTATGAGAAGGACAGCCCCTACTTCGGCGCACTGGTCGGGCGCTATGCCAACCGGATCGCGCGGGGCCGGTTCACGCTGGACGGCGAGACGCATAAGCTCTTCGTCAACAACGGCCCGAACAGCCTGCACGGCGGCAAAGTCGGCTTCGACAAAAAGGTCTGGATGGCAGCCCCGATGCACCCGCATGGCGGCGTCGGCCTGGCCCTCCGGTACACCAGCCCCGGCGGCGAGGAGGGCTACCCCGGCGACCTGGCCGTCCGCGTCGTCTATACGTGGACCGACGACGACGCCCTGCGGATCGCCTACACCGCTGTCACGGACAAAGACACCGTCTTGAACCTGACCAACCACTCCTACTTCAATCTTGCGGGCGCGGGCAGCGGCACGGTCCTGGACACGCGGCTGCAAATCAACGCGGACGGCTTCACGCCCGTGGACACCACACAGATCCCGACCGGCGCGCTGCGCCCGGTCGCGGGGACGCCGTTCGACTTCCGCCGCCCCCATGCCATCGGCGAGCGGATCGACCGGCCCGACGCCCAGCTCCGAATCGGCCACGGCTACGACCACAACTTCGTCCTGCGCGGGCACGGCCTGCGCGTGTCCGCCCGCGCCTACTCGCCCCGCTCGGGCCGCGTCCTGACCGAGTACACGACCGAGCCTGGCGTCCAGCTCTACACCGCGAACTTCCTGGACGGCAAACTGCGCGGCAAGGGCGGCAAGGTTTACGCCCGCCGGGGCGCGTTCTGCCTCGAAGCCCAGCACTTCCCGGACTCACCCAACCACCCGCGCTTCCCGACGACGGAGCTGAAGCCGGGGCAGGCGTACCACCAGACCACGGTCTACCAGTTCTCGACGTACTAGGCTTTTTTCAGGGCGATACCGGACCCATGCCTGATCTGTATACCATCGGCTACGAGGGAGTCAGCCAGGCTACCTTGCTCCAGACGCTGCTGTTTCACGACGTCCAAACCCTGCTGGACATCCGCCAATTGCCGCAGAGCCGCAAGCCTGGCCTGTCCAAGACAGCCCTGGGGCTGGCGGCAAACAGTCTCGGGATGCAGTACGCCCACATCCGCGCCCTGGGTACGCCCCGTGATGTCCGCTACCGGCGCAAGATCGACCACGACGCGGCGGCGTTCCGCGCGGGGTTCCTGGCCTATCTCGCGACGCAGGACGAGGCCGTGGCCGACTTGGTGACGCGGGCGGAGAATGAGCGGTGCTGCCTGCTGTGCTACGAGGCGGACTTCCGGGAGTGCCACCGCCTGTACGTCGCCGAGCGCGCGTCCGAAATGAGCGGCGGGGCGCTGACGGTCGTGCATCTGGCGGTGACGGCATAAGGGCGAACACAAGGTTCGCCCTCTTGTGCCATTCACCGTGTCCGCCCTCTACTCGCCCGTCGCGGGCGCAGCCAGCGGGAGCGTCACGCAGACCGTTGTGCCCTGCCCCAATACACTCTCAAAGGCCATCTCCCCCCCGTGGGCCTCCACAACGCCCCGGCAGATGGACAGGCCCAGGCCCGTGCCGCCGTCCGCACGGGCGCGGGCCTCGTCCACCCGATAGAACCGCTCGCCCAGGTGCGGCAGGTGCTGGGCGGCGATGCCCTCGCCCGTGTCGGCCACGACAACGACGACCGTGTTTTGGTCGCGGCAGGCCGAGACCGTGATGCACCCGCCCGCCGGGGTGTGGCGGGCGGCGTTGTCCAGCAGATTCGCGAACAGCCGCACCAACTCGTCCTCGCTGCCGACAAGGCTCAAAGACGGGTCGGGGATGTCCAGCCGTATCGGCGGCCCGGACGAGCGCGATCCGCGCGCGGCGGCCCGTTCCAGCACTTCCCGCACCAGCAGCTCGATCCGGGTCCGCCCCAGGTGCCCGTCGTCCGAACGCGCCAGCAGCAGCAGGTCCCCGACCAGGCGGGCCATCGTCCCCGCCGCCGCATCGATCTCCCCCAGCATGGAGCGGTACTGGGCCTCCGTCTGCGGCTCGCCGAGCGCCAGGCTGGCGTTTCCCTGGATGATAGTCAGCGGCGTTTTCAGCTCGTGGGAGGCGTCCCCGATGAACCGGCGCTGCTGCGCCATCAGCCGCGCTTGGTGCCCGAAGGCGTCTTCCAGGCGTCCAAGCAGGCCGTTGAACGTGGCCGCAAGCTCGGCGAACTCGTCGCCGCCCGCGACCGGCAGCCGCCGCGACAGGTCCTGCGCGCCGATCCGCCCCGCCGCCACTGTCAGGCGGCGGACGCGGGCCAGCACCCGGCCCGTCAGCCACGCCCCCGCCGTGCCCGCGCCCAGGAGGGCCAGCGGAATCAGCAGCAGCAGGGCACGGTCCATGCCAGCCAGCGCCCGGCGGATGTCGGACAGCGGGTAGGCCGCCTGCACCACCCCGCGGCGCGGCCCGTGGGCCGGGAAGGGCCGGGAGATGATCCGGTAGGGTGCCCCGCCGAACATGACATTGGCATAGACCGTCCGGCCCGCCCGCGACTGGGCGAGGGCACCCGCGTCCCAGGGAGTCTCGCGTCCGAACGGGCCTTGCGCGTCCCCGGCCAGCCCGAACAGACGCGGGCGGCCCAAGTCGCCATCGCCCCGCCGGTGGCGGTGCGGCGGGCGTGGGCCGCCGCGTCTGTCAGGCCCGTTTGGGCCGGGTGGGGGCGGCGGGGGGCCTTCCTCGCCGAAGTGGCGGGTGCGGCTGTCCAGGTCCCGGTTCACCGATGCCACGATGGTGGATGCCACGGTGTAGCGGACGACCAGGCCAAGCGCCCCGAGTAGCAGGGCCAGGGCGCAGGTGTTCCAAAAGACGAGCTGTGTCCGCAGCGAGCGCCTCACGCCGCGTCCTCCGGCACGCGCAGGGTGTAGCCCTGCCCTCGGACGGTCTGGATCAGCTTGGGCGCACCGTCCGCGTCGATCTTCTTGCGGAGCAGGCCGATGTAAACGTCCACGGTGTTGGAGTACGAGTCCTCGTCCATCCAGACCCGCTCTTGGATGGCCTCGCGCGTGAGCACCTGGCCCTCGTGCCCGGCCAGCGCCTCCAGCAGCTCGTACTCCCGGTGGCTCAGGCCGATCTCCCGCCCGGCCCGCGTGACCCGGCGCTGGGCGGTGTCGATGACCAGGTCCGCCACGCGGAGGACGCGGGTGCGGTGGACCTTGTCGCGGCGGAGCAGGGCGCGGACACGGGCCAGCAGCTCGGGGAAGGCGAACGGCTTGGGCAGGTAGTCGTCCGCGCCCGCATCCAGCCCCCGTACCCGGTCCTCGGTCGCGTCGCGGGCCGTGAGCATCAGGATCGGGACGCGGCTGCTGTCCTCGCGCAGCTCCTCGCAGACGCGCAGGCCGTCGATTCGGGGCAGCATCAGGTCGAGGATGAGCAGGCCGTAGGCGTTCTCGCGGGCCAGGGCCAGCCCCCGCGCCCCGTCCGACGCCGTTTCGACCGTGTAGCCCGCGCCCTCCAGCCCCCGGCAGATCAGGCGCGCGATGCCCGGCTCGTCTTCCACCAGCAGTATCTTCATGGGGTGAGTGTGGTGCGGGGAGATGAAGTTTCGGTGAAAAATCAGGGGAAAAACCGGGGAAAGAGGGCGGGGCGGGCGTCTGCCCGCCCCGCCCCTTGCCTGAGCTATCTTAGGCTATCTTTCTTCGGCGGGGGGAGGCGCGTCCACGGGCGTACCGGGTTCGGCCTGGTCCGGCCCCTCGCGCCGCTCTGCTTTCGTGCCGCTGTACTCGACTGAGCGGTTTTCCATGCGCTGGTCGTTGTTCAGGGCATCGCCCGACGTGTCCTGGTGCTGGGCGCGGCTGGCGGGATTCGGCAAGACGCTCGCCTCGTTCTTGTCCCCGTGCCCGTGCGTCAGCCGCTGAGGCCCCTCGCCGTCCGCGTCCGCCTGCCGGATTTTGTCGTCGTCGGGCGTGTTCCGGTCCTGGTCGCCGATTGCCTCTGCCATTGAGTCTGTCTCCTCGCTTTTCGTGCTCTGCGTTTGTCTTTGTGTCAGTTCTACCGCCGGGCGCGGGGCACTAAACCCTCCCCGACACGCTCACCGCTCGACCATCTGCATCCCGCGCTCGCCGTAGCGCGGGCTGGCGGTGGCGGCGGCCAACTCGCCCAGCCGCGCCGCCTCGGCGGGCGTCAGGGCCAAGTCGGCAGCGCTGGCGTTCTCTTCCAGGTACTTGAGGCGCTTGGTGCCGGGGATGGGCACGATGTCGTCGCCCTGCGCGAGCAGCCAGGCCAGCGCGACCTGGCCGGGGGCCGACCCGTGCGCGGCGGCGATCTCTTTGACCTGCGCGACAAGCGCCATGTTCTTGGCGAAGTTCTCGCCCTGGTAGCGCGGGTCGCTGCGCCGGTAGTCGTCCTCGCCCAGGTCTTCAAAGCGCGTGATCTCGCCGGTCAGGAAGCCGCGCCCCAGGGGGCTGAACGGGACCAGGCCGATGCCCAGCGCGCGCAGGGTCGGCAGGATGTCGGCCTCGATGCCGCGCTCCCAGAGCGAATACTCGCTTTGCAGGGCCGCGATGGGGTGGACGGCGTGGGCGCGGCGCAGCGTGTCGGCCCCGATTTCGGACAGCCCCAGGTGCCTGACTTTGCCCTGAGCCACGAGTTCCGCCATCGCGCCGACCGTGTCCTCGATGGGGACGGCTCGGTCCCGGCGGTGCTGGTAGAACAGGTCAATCGTGTCGATGCCCAGCCGCTGGAGCGAGGCGTCGCAGGCGCGGCGGACGTTCGCGGGCGAGCCGTCCACGCCGGCCATCGCGCCGCCTTCGATCTTGAAGCCGAACTTGGTGGCGACGACGGCCTGCTCGCGCCGCCCCTGGAGCGCCCTGCCGACCAGCTCCTCGTTGGCGTAGGGGCCGTAGACCTCCGCCGTGTCCAGAAACGTGACGCCGATGTCCAGGGCACGGTGGATGACCGCGATGGCCTCGCCCTCGTCGGCGGGCGTCCCGTACATCTGGCTCATGCCCATGCATCCCAGCCCCAGTTCCGAGACGGCCAGGCCGTCGCCCAAGTTGCGTGTTTTCATATGTTGCTCCTTTGGAACCCACCCGCTCGCTTAGGCTCGCCACCCTCCCGAGGCGGGAGGGTTGGGCTGAGAGGGGGACAGCGGGTTTCATTGTTCTCCGGCGGCTTTGACCGAGAAAGGCGCTGCCGGGGAAGACTCACCTCTCGACCACCTTCCCAGCCCCAACCCTCCCGCCTCGGGAGGGTGGCGAGCCTAAGCGAGCGGGTGGGTTCCTATACCGAAATGACGATCTTGCCGAAGTGCTGACCCGTTTCCATGTACTCGTAGGCCGCCCGCGCCTCGTCGAACCCAAAGACGCGGTCAATGATCGGGCGCGTCTCGCTGACCGCCAGGGCGGACAGCAGGCGCTCGAACATCGCGCGCGAGCCGACGTAGATGCCGCTGACGCGCAGGCTCTTCCACAGGATCGCCAGCGGCGAGACCTGCGGCGCAAGGCCGGTCAGAACGCCCGTCAGCGCGACGTGGCCGCCGTAGCGCGTGGATTGGAGCGACTTCTCCAGTGTGCCCGCGCCGCCCACTTCGATGACGTGGTCCACGCCCTGCTTGCCCGTCAGCGCCCACACGGCGCGGTCCCAGTCCGGCGTCGCCTTGTAGTTGACGCCCGCGTCGGCCCCCAGCGCCTTTGCCCGTTCCAGTTTCTCATCGGACGACGACGTCATGACGACGCGCGCGCCGTGCATCCTGGCGATCTGCAAGGCGAAGACCGAGACGCCGCCCGTGCCCAGCAGCAGCACGGTCTCGCCCGCCGCCAGATGCCCCTGCTCTACCAGCCCGTTCCAGGCCGTGACGGCGGCGCAGGGCAGCGTCGCGGCTTCTTCATAGGTCAGGTAATCGGGGAGCTTGACCACGCCTTCTTCGGAGAGCGTGACGTACTCGGCCAGCATCCCGTCCACGGCCCCGCCCAGGGCCGAGCCGTGGTAGGCGGCCTTGATGCCGCCGTCGAGCCACGTCTGGAAGAAGATGCCCGCCACCCGGTCGCCCGCCTGGACGCGCGAGACCCCTGCGCCCACGGCGACGACCTCGCCCGCGCCGTCGGAGAGCGGAATGAGATTCGGGCGGGCGTTCGGGCCGCCTCGGGCGATGATCAAGTCGCGGTAGTTGAGCGAGGCGGCGCGGACCCGGACGAGCACCTGGCCCGGTCCCGGCGTCGGATCGGGCAGGTCCGTGAGCGTCAGCCCCGCCAGGCTGCCGTATTCTTTGATTTGATAAGCTTTCATCCCGATCCTTCCCCAAGGCCGGCGCGTTAGCCGCCGATGGCTCCGACGACCGCGCCGGGGAAATTCGTGCCCAGCGTGACCCCTTCCCAGGCGTCGAAGTCGGCCTTCAGGATGTCCATCTTTCGCCGCGCCGCCTCCATGGCATCCTCACCCAGCAGCAGGCGCAGCGGCGGGTCGTCGGCCTCGGCCACTTGCAGCATCGCCTCGGCGGCCCTCTTGGGGTCGCCCGGCTGCTTGCCGCTGATGCCCTCCATCCACGCCGAGACCGCCCCGGTCTGCCCCCGGTAGGCTTCCAGGGGAGCGGCCGGGCGGGCGTTGGCCGCGCCGCCGAACTCGGTGCGGAACGCGCCCGGCTCCACGATGGTGACATGGATGCCGAACGGCTTAAGTTCCAGCGACAGCGCCTCGCTTTCGGCCTCCAGGGCGAACTTGGTGGCGCAGTAGGCCCCGAAACCGGGATAAAGGGCGTTCATGCCGCCGATGCTTGTCACGTTCAGGATGCGCCCGCTCCCCTGCGTCCGCAGGGTCGGCAGGACGGCGCGGGTGACGGCCAGCGCTCCGAAGAAGTTGGTGTCGAAGATGCGCCGCAATTCTCGGTCGCTCGTCTCCTCGACCGAACCGACCATGCCGAAGCCGGCGTTGTTGACCAGGACGTCCAACCGCCCGAACTTCGCCCGCGCCGCCTCGACCGCCTGCTGAATGCTGTCCGCGTCGGTGACGTCCAGACGCAAGGGCAGGACGGCGTCGCCGTATCTCTCGGCCAGGGCCGACAGCGCCTCGGGCTTGCGGGCGGTCGCCGCGACTTGATGCCCTGCCGCCAGCACGGCTTCGGCGAGTTCACGCCCGAGGCCCGTGGACGTACCCGTAATGAACCAAACGCTCATGATGATCTCCCTTGTTCGTGCGTCAGGAAAAGTCCGCGCCCCGCGACACGACCTCCCACTCGGCGATGTCCCTCTCCAAAGCCGCCATCTTCTTGCGCGCGCTGTCCATCGCGAACTTGCCCAGGAACAGCCGGGCGGGCGTCTTGCCCGCCTGGACCATGCCGACGATGGCTGAGGCCGCAGCGTCCGGGTCGCCGGGCTGCGCCCCGTCGATCTTGTCCAGATACGCCGCGAACTTGCCGCTGGTCTTGTCGTAGTCCCCGATGTGGCCCGATGCCCGCTCCAAAGAGCGCCCGATGAAGTCGGTGCGGAACGGGCCGGGGACGACGCTGGTGACGCCGATGCCCAGGGGCCGCGCCTCGTCGCGCAGGGCGTCCCCCGCCGCGTCCAGCCCCGCCTTGGCCGCGCCGTAGACCGCAAACCCAGGGTGGTTGTTGAACGCGGCGATGGCGGACATGTTGATGATGTGCCCACCCTTCTGCGCCCGGAAGACGGACAGCGCGGCCTGCATGACCAGCAGCGGGCCGATCAGGTTCGTTTCAAGGCACCGGCGCGTCTGCGCCTCGTCGCCCTCTTCCAGCGCCCCGATCAGGCCGTAGCCGGCGTTGTTGACGACCACGTCCAGCCGCCCGAACGCCTGGGTGGCCTGGGCAACGACCGCCTTGATCTGGGCGGGGTCGGTGACGTCCAGTGCCATCGCCCGCAGCGCATCCGGGTACTGCGCTTCTAAATCAGCCAGTTGCTCCGGCCTGCGCGCGGTGGCGACCACCCGGTCGCCTGCCTCCAGGGCCTTGACGACGAGCGACCGCCCGAAGCCGGACGAACAGCCCGTGATAAACCAGACTTTGCTCAAAACGCCGCTCTTTTCTAATGTGTGCCTCGCGATGCCGATGGGTCCCCACGAACCGGAAACGCCTCGGTAATGGTCTCCAAGCCGTTCAACATCGCTGGAAGATCAGTCTGGTCAAAGGTCAACTCAAACTCAAGCCGGTTGCCCATCCCTGAGCCGTCTACGGCAACACACTGAGCCGCAAAATGGCCCGATGCGTCCCCGCGAATGACAACGGAAAGCTGTTCCTCTGTAGCGGCGAACTCAGCGACATGAGACGGCGCTTCGGCCCCAGGTGACAGAGAAACCAGCCGCAGGCTGCTGAGGAAATCGGCGAATTCATCGCACCGCAGCGAGGCGCTGTAACGTCCGGTGAAAGCGCCCGCGCTCACACGGATTCTTGTATCCAACCAGTTTCCGTCCCAGAAGTCGTGGCACTGGGGGAGCGAACGGCAAGGACTTCCACCGAGATGTAGCTGTATTCTTCGCCCCCCGATGCGGAAGCAAGGCAGTTCGTTCATGTGTTTGCAACGGCGGCCAACAGAACAATGCCGTGACCGGAAGGGTAGGGCAGGTTTCGTGCCCACCCCGCCCCCGCGCGAAAGCCTCACGCTTCATTGAGCGAGGGGTAGTCGGTGTAGCCGCCGGCGTCGCCGCTGTAGAACGTGGAGGGGTCGGGGGTGTTGAGCGCGGCACCCTCGGCGTAGCGGCGCACCAGATCGGGGTTGGCAATGAAGGGGACGCCGAAGGCGATCATGTCGGCGGCACCCGACTCGATGGCGGCGTCGCCCGTCTCCTTGTTGTACCCGCCGTTGAGGATAAATGTCCCGCCGAACGCCTCGCGCAGCAGGGGCGCGATCCGCTCCGTTCCCGGCATCGCCATCGGGTGGTCGTCGCTGACCGGCTCGACGACGTGCAGGTAGGCCAGGCCGTAGGCGCGGAGCTTCCGGGCGACGTAGCCGAAGGTGGCGGCGGGGCCGCTGTCGCGCATGTCGTTGAACCCGCTCAGGGGCGACAGGCGGACGCCCACGCGGTCCGCGCCCCAGATGGCGACCATGGCGTCCATGACTTCCAGCAGCAGCCGCGCGCGGTTCTCGACCGTCCCTCCGTACCCGTCAGTCCGGTGGTTCGCGCCGTCGCGCAGGAACTGGTCCAGCAGGTAGCCGTTCGCGGCGTGGACTTCGACCCCGTCGAACCCGGCGTCCTTGGCGCGGCGCGCGCCGTCGGCGTACTGGGCGATGATGCCGGGCATCTCAGACAGCTCCAGGGCGCGCGGCGTCACGAACGGCTGGGGGCCGGTCTCGGTGAAGATCTCGCCCTTCGGCTGGATGGCCGACGGGCCGACGGGCAGGGCACCGTCCGGTTGGGTGGAGGGGTGCGAGATGCGCCCGACGTGCCACATCTGCAAGAAGATGTGCCCACCCTGCGCGTGGACCGAGTCGGTGATCCGCTGCCAGCCGGCGACTTGATCGTCGGTGAAGATGCCCGGCGTCTTGGGGTAGCCCTTGCCCTGCGCCGAGATCTGCGTGGCCTCGCTGATAATCAGGCCCGCCGTCGCGCGCTGCGTGTAGTAGGTCAAGGCGAGGTCGCCCGGCACGTCCCCCGCGCCCGCGCGGCTGCGGGTCAGCGGGGCCATCGCCATCCGGTTCGGCAGCGTCAGCGGGCCGAGTTCTATGGGATCAAAGAGAGTAGGCATGGGTTGTGTTTCTTTCAGTCGGGTGTCTACGGCTCCAGAACGACTTTGCCGGTCGTCTTGCGGTCCACAATCGCCCGGTGCGCTTTGGCGGCGTCGGCGAGGGGGAACCTGTCTTCAGCGATGATTGTCAGCGTGCCGTCCGCGACCCAGCCGACAAGCTGTTTCAGCGTTTCCGGGATGACTCCGTGGGGCGTGCGGGTCAGGTTCCATCCGCGGATTGTCTGCCCGCCAAAGATTGTGCCTGACAGGGCACTGCCCGTCAGCGCCGTTTCCGAGGTGGATTGCGCGCCGTAAACGATCCAGTACCCACCGTCAGCCAGCGGCTTGAGGCCGCCCGCGCTGTCCCCCGTGGCATCGAGATAGATGTCCACACCTTTGCCGCCGGTCGCGGCTTTGACCTGCTCCGGCCAGCCGTCCTGCGTGTAGTCCACCGCCGCGTCTGCGCCGAGCGCCGTCACTTTAGCCCGCTTGTCTTCGGTGGATGCCAGGCCGATGACGGTTCCGGCTCCCAGTCGCTTGGCGAGCTGCACCAGCAGTGAGCCGACGCCGCCGGCCGCGCCGGTGATCAGGACGCTTTTGCCTGCGATCTCGGGCACGGCCAGCGTCAGCAGTCCGTGTGCCGTCAGTCCCTGAATGAGCAACGCGGTGGCTTCGGCAAAACCGACCGACTCGGGAAGAGGCGCGGCTCCGGCGGCGTCGACGACGACGTATTCGGCGTAGCCTTTGGTGCAGTTCTCCGAAGTCAGCGAGAGGACGCGGTCGCCCGGCTTCCAGTCGGTGACGCCCTCGCCGACGGCGGACACGACTCCTGCCGCCTCATAGCCGGGCACAAACGGCGGCGGCGGTGCGGGTAGGTAGTGCCCCTCGCGGGCGACGATGTCGGCGAAGTTGATGCCGGCGGCTTTGACCTGAATAAGGATCTGGCCCGGTCCGGGTGCCGGCGTCGGCTGATCAATGAGCTGGAGAACTTCCGGCCCACCGGACTGTGCGACTTGAATGGCTTTCATGTGTTTTTCGCTTTCCGTGTTGCAAGGGAACCTACCAGGGCAGGGTCTCTCCCAGGTGGAAGAAGCCGCCGGTGGGGCCGTCGTCGGGCAGCGTGGCGAGCGTCACCGCCGTCTTCGCGCCTTCCTCCACGGTCAGGTCGCCGCCTGGGTTCATGTCGGTCTTGACGTTGCCGGGGTGGGCAATATTGACCTTGACCGGCGTGTCTTTGAGTCGCGCGGCCTGGATCACGGCCAGCATGTTCAGCGCGGCTTTGGAGGAGTTGTAGGCGGGCAGCAGGTATTGCTGGGGAATTTGGCCCGAGGCAAGGGTGGCGAGGGTGGTGAGCGAGCCGAGGAGGCTGGACTGATGGACGACGCGCCCCGCCGGGGCGGCCTGGAGCAGCGGCAGCAGGGTTTCGGTCAGGAAGTAGGGGGCGATGACGTTGGCGTCATACGTCCGGGCCAGCACGTCCGGCGTAACGCCCTCAGTGTCCAGCAGAACGCCGGCGTTGTTGACTAAAATGTCCAGCCGCCCGAACTTCTCCTGCAAGAACGTCAGCGCCGAGTCGCGGTCGTTTGCGTCGGTCACTTCCAGCTTGACCGTGTGGGCGTCGATGCCCTCGCCCTTCAGCGCGTCCGCCGCCGCCTGCCCCTTGGCCGCGTCGCGCGACCCGAGGACGACCGTGATGCCCTGCCTGCCCAGTTGCCGGGCGATCTCCAGCCCGATGCCCTTGTTCGCGCCCGTGATCAGGGCGACTTTTTGATTTTCTGCCATTGTGTGATCTCCTTATGTCAACGCCGCAACACGCCGCCCTTGACGCCGGTTCCCCGCCTGCCCGCCTGGCCACGTCCGTCAGCCGGGGCGGGTCATCGTGAACAGGGCGTCGCCGCCCGCCCGCGCGTACCAGTCGCCGCCCAAGCGTGCGACGGAATCCAAGCGCGCCGGGTCGATCTCGCCGCCCTCCCCGATCAGGGACGTTGCGACATGGAAGTAGACCACCTCGCCGATGACGTAGTGGGCGGCCTCGGGGCCGTCGCCGTGCCTGACGATCTGGTGCAGGCGGCACTCCATCGCCATCAGGCTTTCTTCGGCGCGGGCCGGGCGGACCTTGACGCCCGCGATTGGGGTGAGTCCGGCCAGGTCCCACTCGCTCTCGCCCGGACCGAGCGAGGACGAGGCCAGGTTCATCGGCTCGCGCAAGGCGTAGGAGACGACGCTGACGGTGAACTCGCCGGTTTCGCGGATGTTCCGCAGGGTGTCTTTGGGCTGGCCGTCCCGCCCCGCCGCGGGCGCGAAGGCAAGCGAAGGGGGATGGTAGCCGCCGGCCATGAAGAACGAGAACGGCGCGAGGTTCGGCTGGCCGCCCTCGGACACGGTCGAGACCAGGGCGATGGGCCGGGGCGCGATGCCGCTGGTCAGAAGCTTGTAAGACTCGCGGGGGGAGATGGAGGCAGGGTCGAAGCCGACGAACGGCGGGGGCGCGTCAGAGATGGGTTCAGGCATAGGCCCCTTTTACCCATACGGCGCTGAATGGGGTACATTAACGAGACAGCGTCTTGACAGAGTCCTTTGGAGGAGCAGTCGAATGAAAATCCACGAGTATCAGGCGAAGCAGTTGTTGAAGCAGTACGGCGTCCCCGTCCCCGCCGGGCAGGTCGCGTCCACCCCCGACGAGGTGCGCGAGGTCGCCAAGATGTTAGGCAGGCGCGTCGTCATCAAGGGCCAGGTGCATTCCGGCGGGCGCGGCAAGGCGGGCGCGGTCAAGCTGGCCGACGACGCCAACGCCGCCGAGGGCATCGGCAAGGACCTGCTGGGCCGGACGCTGTTCTTCGCGCAGGCCGGGGCCGACATGAAGGTCAACCGGGTACTGGTCGAGGAAGCCGTGGACATCGACAAGGAGATCTATCTTGCCATCACCCAGGACCGTGCGCGGCAGCGGGACGTGGTGATCTTGTCCATGAAGGGCGGCATGGACATCGAGGAAGTGGCGCACGAGAACCCCGCCGACATCGCCCGGCTCTATATCGACCCCCTGCTCGGCATGGCCGACTACGCCGCCCGGCAGGTGCTGTTCGCGGCGGGCATGGACAAGGTGCTGATCGGCAAGATGGTGCCCGTGCTGAAGGCCCTCTACGCGGCCTACGTCGGCACCGACGCCACGCTGGCGGAGATCAACCCGCTGGTCGTGACCAAAGACGGTTTGGTCATCGCGGGCGACGCCAAGTGGGACCTAGACGAGAACGCCCTGTTCCGGCACCCCGAGCTTGCGGCCTTCCAGGACGAATCGGAGATGGACCCCATCGAGGCCGAGGCACACCGGCGGGGCATCCAGTACGTCCGGCTGGAGGGCGGCGACATCGGCATCATCGGCAACGGGGCGGGGCTGGTGATGACCACGATGGACGAGGTCAAGCGCGCGGGCGGCCAGCCCGCGGACTTTTTGGACATCGGCGGCGGCGCGAAGGCCGAGGCCGTGACGGGCAGCCTGGAGATCGTGCTGTCCGACCCGAACGTCAAGGGCGTGCTGTTCAACATCTTCGGCGGCATCACGCGCGGCGACGAGGTGGCGCGCGGCATCATCGAAGGCACCAAGAGCCTGGACATCAAAGTCCCCATCGTGATCCGCCTGGCCGGAACGCGCGCCGCCGAAGGGGCCGCGCTGCTGAAAGACACGAACCTGGTTCCCGCCGAGACCATGCAGGAGGCGGCGGCCAAGATCGTCGAGCTGGCCTACGCCAAGTGAGGTGCCACCATGGCTGTTGCTGAGAGGACGCGCCCGCCGGTCAGCCCCCCCGTCGAAGAGCCTGCCCCCTACACACCGGCGGATTTCGAGCGGATCGCGGCGATCTACCCGGACTTGCGGATTGAGTTGACTCAGGAAGGAGAACTCATCCTTGCGCCGCCGACCTTTACCGAGACGGGGATGAGGAACTTCAGGCTGACTGTCCGCTTCGGGGCCTGGAGTGAAGCCAACGGGCTTGGTATCGGCTCAGATTCGTCTACGGCGTTCACTCTCCCGAACGGGGCGAAGCGATCCCCCGATCTGAGCTGGGTCAGAAAATCACGATGGGACGCCCTTGTGGAAGAAGAACAAAAGGACTTCGCGCTTATCTGCCCCGATTTCGTGGCGGAGCTGCGCTCCAAAACGGACCGGCTGAGTGCCGTCCAGAAGAAAATGCAGGAGTACATGGACAACGGGGCGCGGCTCGGCTGGCTGATTGACCCCGAGAGCAGCCGCGTCGAGGTGTACCGGCCAGGGCGAGACGTCGAGATCATAGACGCCCCCGCCTCCCTCTCCGGCGAGGACGTTCTGCCCGGCTTCACGCTGGACTTAAAGGGCATCTTGGATTGACACCACCGGCATCGAAGTCTCAGCGGTCAGAGACGCCGGACGCCATCGCGCCCGACAGGGGCGGAAATTCGCATCCTGATTGACCGCCCGCAGGGGGCCACGCGCCTGAGCCTGGCCGAAGCCCTCGTCAAGCCAGGCGAGCGCACCGCCTGCGTCTCGCATCGGACCATTGAAGAGGTCTGGTACGTCGCGCGCGGGACGGGCCGCTTCCATCGCCTTACGCCGGAAGGGGACGCCGAGCAGACGGCAGACGCCGAGCAGACGGCAGACGCCGAGCAGACGGCAGACGCCGGCCCCGGCGACGCCCTGCTCCTCCCAACCGGCTACCGATTCTGGGTGGAGAATACAGGGCCAGATGACTTTGTCTTCCTGTGCTGCGGCACCCCGCCGTGGCCGGGGCACGACGAGGCGATTGTGTGAGAGACGCCATGAGAAAAACAGGAATTGCCGCCGTGGCCGCCGTTCTGGCTGTCGCGGTCGGCGGCTACTTCTGGTACCAGTACCACACGCCGGAAGCCTACATTAATCGTGGCTATGCTCTGAACGGCGAACACAGGTTTTCAGATGCGGTGAGTCAGTTCCGCGAGGCTGTTCGGCGTCGGCCAGCAGACCCACAACTGCACACAGAATTGGGATGGGTGCTGCTTCGAAGCGGCACACGCCTTGAGCCGGTGTGGAGATGGCTGAACGGCAAGCAACAGAAAGTGGTAGTGGTTTACGTTCAGTTACAGAGCCTCAGTTTGATGAGCCTGTTATGCTCGTGCAAAAATAGG
>JAABUV010000678.1_pt1 | contig 51732 bp, 48 predicted proteins | sample 5559971 | NCBI WGS metagenome assembly JAABUV01 (sample SAMN10711881, study PRJNA513362) | rock metagenome | isolation source: Antarctica rocks | place: Antarctica: Victoria Land, Knobhead nord | collected 2015-12-19 | reverse complement strand
TCATCTTTAGATCAGGCAAAATGAACACTAAAGTCGATGCTCTAATCAGAATGCTTCTAGCGAACGTCTCTGAATCAGCTCAGCGTCTTGAAGATCGTTTTCAAACTATTCTGATTCTCGATAGAGTTGATGTTCTACCTGTTGAATTGAAAGCAAATCTCTATCAACGAGTACGTATGATCAATCAAACTGATGAGCTTTGCAGCGAATATAGACAAGCTATGAACGAAAACAAGCTCAAATTTCATATCACTAAATTGAAAGACTGCGAAATCATTGACGACGTTCTATTTAGGAAAGACTTACTGTGAGTTCTCGAGAATATGCATACGAAACTGCTGCAGGAAATTCATGATCAGCTCTCAATCTCTCACCTCGACAATAGACAAACTATCGATCTAATTCAACGATTCTACTATTGATCAGGTCATCGAGTCACAGTCAGACAGTACATTCGAAACTGTCATGTCTGTCAGCGAAGCAAAGCCTCTAGAGATAACATCAATGAACTTCATCATTCTCTACTCATTTCACAAGAACGCTGAAAAGATATAGCTATGAACTTCATTACTGAGCTATTTCTATCAGAAGACTATAAAGTCATTTGCACAATCATATGTTGTCTCATCAAAGAACGTCACTATGTTTCCTGTCATTGAGAAGACGATGACATCTCAGTCGAAGAAACGGTTTGAATCATGCTATGAAACGTCTATCGACTGCATGATCTACTCAGTTCTATTGTTTCGAACAGAGACTCTCAATTCATATCGACTATGTGAAAGAGTCTTTGCAGACGACTGAGAATCACAGCTAGTCTATTCACAGTCTATCATTCTGAGATCAACGATCAATCGAAACAAGTCAATCAAGACGTTGAACGCGAACTTAGAATCTACTGCAATTACATGCAGAACGACTGAGTCAAATGAATATCTATGATGAAATTCAGCGACAATTTCAATATCTTCTCGATCACTTCAATGATCTTCTTCTACTTCAATAAAGAATTTCACTCTTGAATAAGTTTCAATTCAGATACGACTGACTATGAAACAACTTGTGAACGACTTGAAGCTAGAAAAGCAGATGATATTGTTATTCAAATGAAAGAGTTACTAAACTTTGATCATCAACAATTGAAAAAGACGAAGCTGATCATTGAAGTTCAGATCAATAAACATAGACGAAACGTCATCTATGAAGTAGATGACTGAATTTGACTATTTTTCAGAAACATCAAGACAACGAGACTCTGCAAAGATTTGAAAAACAAACAGCTAGATTTCTATCAAATCACTGTCAAAGTGAGTATCTTCTATCATCTTCGTCTATCAGTCAGCATGAAGCATCTGCATTCAATGTTCAACTCGAAGCTACTGCGATCATATTCAAAAGACTCTCTATCAGAACAGCATTCAGAATCACTCAGATTAATCACTATTGAAGATGATGAACATTGAAAGATAGACGATATATTGAACTTCAGACGCTATCGAGATCGAATACAGTACAAAGTCAAATGAACAGATCTAGATAGAAACGACGAATGATACTATGTTGATAAAGAGAAATTCAATGACTCAGAGAAAGTTTTGAACGAATTTCATAAGCTATATTCAAACAAATCGCGCTAAATATCGGAATAATTATTAACAAAAGTGAGCAAATGAACTACATTCATGCAAACATGAATTTTCAAAGAAGAGAGTAATGTTACGAGTGTATCAAGACTGATAAGACTGAACAAAACTGAAGCTCTAATCAATTCGCAGTGAACGCTAGCGAGTTCTTTGCGTAATGATTAGAGCTAATCAGCAAGCTAGTCAGATTTGACCCAGATTTGACTCAGATATGACTCAATCTCTTTTTTCTTTCTCGACACTCTTTTCTTTCATCAACATCTTGTTCATCTACATCACATTCTTCTCATGTCACAAACACATTTCTTTCGAGCCTAGCACAGTCTCTGAATATTACATAAATAAAAGCTTTTGTATCAATCTTCTTCTGTATTCTTAATATTCAGTTATAGCTATCTCTAAAGATCAAGCACTATTCACTCTGATCTTCATTGATTGTATCATCTAGACATGATTCTGACAGTGTATGCATTTCATTTGTTGAATGATCTTGTTTTTATAATCATTGTGCTTCAGATATTTATTTCACGCTTCTAATGTATCTTGTGTTTTTCATATGATTTGCAATCATCTTGATTTTATTACTACTTTGAAGCAGCTTTGATTTCAAAAGTCTCTTACTCAATTTGATGACTTTGTTAAGAAAATAAATTTCTTGATAATCTTCTGTAATACTCTAATAATCTTGCACACTTTGTCATTTATCATAGTCTTGTCGTTTAAAGAGTGTTTCAAAGATAGATGTATTTGCAGATAAGTACTTAATGCTTCTGTATTCATTTTCTTTCAAAGTCATCAAGTTAAAAGTTGCACTGAGATTGTTTGTAAATATAGCTTTGTGACAATCAAAAGATGATTCAATCTCTAATGCAGATTGATTTGTATCTTGCACTTGCATGTCATGAACTGTATTTTCTCGCTGTTAAAGACTAAATCAATCATCATAAATTGATTGTGAGTTTTGCAAGTAATAATGTCTGATTTCAGCAATAATTTCAATCTTGCATTTGTAATGATGTTTAGTAGAGTATCAATCATCATATGATGAGTGAAGCATCTTCATTTCTCTCAATGAAAATGATGTAAATTGAAATCTTCTACAATTAGTTATTCACAGTCATTCTTGAGTAGTTCATTCAAATGAGAAATGATTGAAGATCTTTCTGTGAATGTAGTAAACAGTGAGCATGAGTTGTAGATGTTTAGAAGTCTTAACGTCTGCATTTCGTTATCTGCATTACAAGTTAATATTCTGATTGAGCAAATGTCTGACTCAGCTGTTTTTACTATTCATTGATTGAATTTTAAATGTTTGTTAATGTATATGCATGTTCTTGATTAAGATGACGAGTTTTTCCCTAGATGAAAGAAGTTGTGTGCTGAACTAAATGATTGTGAATCATTGTTGTTATGATCTTACTTCTGTATAATTACTATGTCAAATTCGTAAACTTCTTTGTTAATTAGAAATGATTCTTGAATTCTTAATAACTTTCTGATGTTGTATTGTAGAATTTGTAGAAAAGATTGTTTCATTATAAAGTTATTCATAACTGTTGTTGACTCTGTAATGAGAAGACTCTTTGTATGCTTTTGATCATCAAGAGTCTTTCTTGCTTTCTGATTAAACGTTTCTGAATCTGCTCAGATGTCATCTTATCTGAGTCATTACTTACACAAGAGAAAAGATTAACTCATTTCTTCTTGATCTTTACTATCTGTCAAGCTGATTCATCAGCGATTCAACTGCATGTTTTCAACATAACTGTTGCTGAGCTTGAGAAATCCATTGAATCAAAAGAATTTATTGAATCTAAAGAGTTCAGAAACAACGAGAAGAATGTGTAATTGTATTTAGATGTTTCAGAATATCAGAATGATCTGTTTATATAAATTTTGAACGTTTGTTTCATCTGCTGTTGTCACTTGAGACAGATGCATCTTCAAAGTTCGTGATTTTCGTTGCAGTTGATGCAACATCTTTTATTTAAAGACATCACGCACTTCTCAATGTGATGCTTGTCTGCGCACTTTTCACAGCGTTGATTCTTTCTGCAGAACTTAGTCATATGATCAAATTCATGACATCTGAAGCATTGTATGATGCAACAATTTCTTTCAAATAGCTTGCATGCACATTCTTGATACAAGTTCAATATGCTCATGTTCATTAATTGATTCATCATCACTTCAATCGTGATCTTTACAATGAGTGATGAATGAGTCTTTTCACTATTTATTATTTTCTTGAGTCAGACTATTTTTAGAACTTTCAAATCTTCATGAAGTCTTGCATTATCTTTTATCAGTCTTTCAATGACTTTTTTCTGATTGTTCATGTTTATTATAATGTGTACTTCATGTGTCAGCATTACGAAGATTCAACGTGTTACATATGTTGAACTCATGATTTCTTTTGCTCATGTTTAAGTCTTTTTCAGATTTGCTCAAGCATCTGAACTAACTGCGTGAAGAAAAATGTCATCGCTACTCAACTTGCGAAGTGACATGATTAGATTTCTTTGATCTATCGACATGTTTGCGATTTTCTGTAGAATCTGTTCAATCAACTTCTTCTGTATTTCTTTTATTTTTCTTCTGTTCATTATCTTAATCATGACTTTTCATCTCTTGCAAAGCAACGACAGATCATCTTTGAATCATTACTTTCTTGTCGCTATTTCTTCTCTTGTCATGTTCACTTATGACGTGATTTTCGTTGAAAGATGCATACTTCTCTATGTATGCAACTGCTTGTTGAGCAGTTGAACTGATATCTTCAGTTTCTGTACACTCTTTGCGATGAACGCGTTCTGATTTGCATGATGTTTTTCTTCTGAGTCGAGTTGAAGATATTGAATCAGCTTTAATGCTATCTTTTTTCATGAATGATCTTTGTTCTTTTCTTTCTTTAACGTTGATATTTTTATTAATAAATCAATAATGTTAGTAATGTTCTTTTCATTGTTGCATAAGCATTTCAACTTTGCATCTTTGTTTCTTTGCAATGAATCAACGTTGCTTGCAATCATCTTTGAATCAGCATTACTGCAATTCGTGCAATTCATCATCATTTAATCATCTTCTAAATTCACTCTGTCTTGTTTGTAATGCTCTTTTTCAAAATTTGTGATGCATGCGTTGTGATTGTTTTTTTGAATTATATATTATTAAAACATGTTAAATTTTCATTTAAATAAAATTAAACTGAGATTTAATAAATCTTAATTTATAAAAAATTTAATAATTTAATAAATATTAGTAAAAAGTATGAAAAGTAATTATTAATTTAATTGTTTCTTTAATTTAAATTATTACTAAATGTACATCTTTTTTTATTACATTGATGTTTCTTTTTACTACAATTATGTTTTCTTTTACTATATATATATATATATTTTTATTTTTTATTCTTACTTGATTCAACACTCATTATGAATTTATACAAGATTTTATATACTGTAGCGAGCGCTGCGCTAGCGCAGCGCTCTTTTCGCATCAAAAATCACTTCTTTTTGCGCTTTATACTATAATTGTTTTCAATGCAAGAACTCTATGAGTCTGTTTCTTCTTTATTCTCTCTCTCTTTTATCTGACTTTTTGATGATGTCACAGCTTGAAATTGATTCAGTATGCTCATTGAGAGTATCATTCAAATGATCATCATTGCTGCGCTCATGATTTTTAAGAGCTTTCTCAAGTTCATGATGTTCTCTTCTCATTGCATTGCTTTTCATTCTACTTTTCATCTGAAACATGTTAATAAAACATGCTTGATCAACATTTGATCTCTGTCACACTCACACATCATCATAACGATATCAAATACTCGTCTTTCATGTAGAAATTGATTAAAGTCAATTTTTCTCATGCATAGCTGCGTCAATAATGCATTGTGAGACTTTGCATGATTCTTGTGCAGTCACAGATATTGATGTGTCATCTTTGATGTCAAATATCAAAAATGAGCTGCATTGAATTTCTCTTTTCAGACTACTCTTCATGTTTGTCTGATTTATTTCTGTATGAGCATCAATCTCATCATTACTTTAGTGCGTTGATGCTCAGTCAATGATAGAGACAAATCATGTGCGTCATCAATCATCTTGTTCATCACTTCATTTTTGAGTACTTCTGTATGTTTCATCACTCAATGTAGCTTCAGCGTGACTTACTATATATATATTCTTTCAGATAAATTTAACAATTATTCAACTAAATTTAATGATTCAATAATTAAAATAATGCAAGAGAATAATTATAATGCACGCATCACAAATTTTGAAAAAAAGCATTATAAATAAGACAGAGTGAATCTAAAAAAGAATTAAACAATAATGAATTGCATGAATTGCAGCAATATTGATTTGAAGATGATTATAAGTGATGTTGATTCATTGCAAGAAAACAGAAACATAAAATTAAAATATTTACATAATGATGAAGAGAATGTTGTTAACATTATTGATTTACTAATAAAAATATCAATGTTAAAGAAAGAGAAGAGTAAAGATCATTCATGAAAAGAGATAGCATTGAAGTTGATTCAACATTTTCAACTTGACTCAGAAGAAAAACATCATGTGAATCAGAATGCATTCATTGCAAAGAATGTACAGAAACTGAAGACATCAGTTCAACTGCTTAACAAGCAGTTGCATATACAGAAAAGTATGCATCTTTCAATGAAAATCATGTCATGAGTAAACATGATAAGAGAAGAAATAATGATGAGAAAGTAACATCTCAAAGATGATCTGTTATCACTTCATAAGAAATTAGAAATCATGATTAAAATAATGAACAGAAGAGAAATAAAAAAGATACAGAAGAAGTTGATTGAACAGATTCTACAGAAAATTGCAGACGCGTCAACAGATCAAAGAAATTTAATCATGTCACTTTGTCAGCTGAGTAGCAATGACATTGTCAAGAGATAAAATACAGATGCAATATAGAGAGCTTTGAAATCAACAGAGCGAGCATGAACATATGCAATGATTAATCTAGTAGATAGATAGATCTAGAAGATAGACTAGATACAGATGACTAGATAAATAAATAGATAGATAGATATGTCTTTATGTAGATGCTCTCGTCTAGAAAGAAGATGAAAAGATGAGTAAAAAGATGAAGAAGAAAAACTTCGCTCGAAAAACCTCTATAAATGATAGTCAATATTCTCATGAATTCTGAAGATGTAACTGAGTTATGCTCGAGAAATCTCTATCAATAGTAGTCAATGTCTTCATGAACTCTGAAGATGCAACTCAATAGCTCTGCTTAAGAAATCTCTATGAATGATAGTCAATGTTCTCATGAACTCTGAAGATGCAACTCAATAGCTCTGCTCAAAAAATCTTTATGAATGATAGTCTATATTCTCATGAATTCTGAAGATGCAATTGAATCAATGCTGTTTCATGAGTCATTGAGAAGTGAGACTTCGTCTCACGACATTCTTTCTTCACTCATTTAATGCTCATTTCTTGAGCATCAATGTGACTCTTCTATGATACTAATGAGACGAAGACGAAGATGAAATCGAAATCGAAAGCAAAAGCGAAAGACGAAGGTCGAAGATATAGAATAAACTCAAGCAAAGTGATGATTAAAACAATGACTAGTCAGTAAATCAATGACTAGAGAATCAGATTTTCAAGAGAAAAGATGAGATATATGATTAAATGACTAGCTAGTAAATCGATAGTTAGAGAGCGATATTTTCTGATGCAAGAGCGAAGCTTTGAACATGACTAGCTAGTAAATCAATAGCTAAAGAACGATGATTTCTAGAGCGAAGCTTTGAACATGATAAAAATGAATAGAATCATCAAGATCTAACTTTAATCATTACACAGTGAATGTTAGTGAGTTCATTGCATAATGATTAAAGCAAGCTTTGATCAAATGAGATAGTAATCACTAAATCGATGATAAATTGAGAACGACGAGATATATGAGAACAACGAGATGTAAAGATGATTGCATGATTTTACAAGATAGTAGATGAGTTACTCTGTCATTGATTCTTACTGAGATGAGAACGACAAGATGTTTAAATGATTACATGATCTTACGAAGTAGTAGAATCTACTCTGTCACTGAATATTCAACTGTACAGTTTCTCATTTTCTTATTTCTTTCTTATTTTCTTATTTCTCTTACGAAACTATTTTGTTTCTTATGAAATCATTTTCTTTCTTCTTTCTTATTTCTTATTTCTTATATATCAAAAATGAAAATAAAATCAAGTAATGCTAGAATTCAAATACATGATCTTTGCATTTGACAAATCTGAGTCTGTGAAATTCTGATTAACTGAATTTATTGAACTCAAAAAGATAGTTTCATCTAGATCTGTCATCAAGTTAGAGTTGAGTTGAGAAGAATCAACTCAACTCAATTCTGAGTTCAAGTTGAGATTAAGTTGATTCTTCTCAATTCAAGCTCAACTCAAAATCAAGTTGAGTTGCTTGAACTCGATTTTTGTTACTAAATATAGTATACTATGTACTAAAAATAGTATACTTTTTCTCTTTTTTTCAAATTTTTTTTTTGCAATCAATTTTGCAATCAATTTGATAGAAAATTTAATAGAGAGATTGATGAGAAATATGATAGAGAATATAGTGAGAAATATGATGAAAATATGATGGGAAATATGATAGAAAGTGTAGTAGAGAATATGATAAAGAATATAATGAGAAACATAGTGAGAAATATGATGAAAATATGATAGAGAATATAGTGAGAAATATGGTAGAAAATGTAGTAGAGAATATGATAGAAAACATGATAAAGAATATGATGAAAAATATAGTGAGAAATATGATGAAAAATATGATAGAGAACATGATAGAGAGTTTGATCACTTTGATAGAGAATTTGATAGAAAATTTGATAGAAAGTAAATCTGCAATTGAGTTCAAGTCAACTCATTAAGTTGACTGAGTTGAGTCGAGAGTCTGACTTAACTCGATTAAGTTGAGTTGATCTCTCTCAACTCAACTCAACACTGAAACTCAATCTGAGTTGAGTTGAGCAACTCAAACCCAACAACAGACCTAGTTTCAACTTTGATCTTTGAAGAAATTTCTTTAGAAAACGCGATGATGAGACAAAGATAAAGAGCGAAATTGAGTATTTAAGTTCAAAGAAGACGCGTTGTCTTTGACTCTGTGATACATGTTCTTTCTCACTGAGTCTATGAAACATGTGATATAAATTCTTCACGAATAAACACGACTTAATAGATGAGTCACGAGAAGAGCTTCAAGATGAGTCACTAGAAAGAGTTTCTGCAGATGAGTCACAAGATAAGAGAATAGAGAATGAGAGAATAAAGAATGAAAGAATAGATGAATCATAAAAGAGAATTTAAGCAAATGATTTAAACGATGATACAGAGACATTTCTGATGAGCGTTCAATGAGAATCTTAAGCAGATGAGTAGCGAGATGAGCTACGAGATGAGTCATGAGATGACGAGAAACGTAACAAGAAAACAGAGAGTCTTTGCATGAGTTTTCGATGTAAATCTCTAGCATCTCGAGTAGATGATTGAGTAGGTGAGATAGTCGAGAAAATCGAAAAGACTGAGAAAAGAGAAGCGATTTGAGTGAAGAATCGCTGCAAATCTCAAGCAGATGACGAGTAAAGAGACGAGCTTACAGATGATGAAGTTGAGAATTTAAATGAAGAACAAGAGAGAGAAACAGTGAGCTTTTGAACTGATAACTGAACGAATTCTCGAGTTTCTTGAACAAACAAAGCAGACGAAGAAGATGATCGAGCTGAGAAAATGATAGACTTTCAAGCTGACAACGAAATGAATTTTCAAGAAACAGTCGAAGCAGATGAAGTTGAATTAAATCATTCAGATCAAACAAGCTTTATGACTTGTTGACGAGTCATTTTTCGCTTACACATTCAATGTATCTTGTTTAAATCATCATCGTCATTGAGTAACTTTGAATGCTTCGTTTCTTCTTGAGCTATCTTTTTAGTCTGAGTTTTCTTTTGAGTCTGAACTTTCTCTTGAGTCTGAGCTTTCTCTTGAGCTTGAGCTTTCTCTTAAGCTTAAGCTTTCTTTAGATTCAGCTCTTCAAACATGATCTATTAATGTTCATGCAATTCAATCTTTTGCTTCTTTGATAACTTCTCAAGCTGATTGAGCTGAGACTTCAATGTCTGAGTGATTTATCAATCATTTGAATGCAAAGTCTGAAGAATCTGTCTGCGAGCTCTTGAAGACAAGATCATCATTTGATCAAAGATCATTAATGCGTTCATGTTCAGCTCGCTCAAGCTGTTCATCAATGCGTTCATGTTCAAGCTGCTCATCAATGCGTTCATTGTTGCAGGAATGAACATGTCGCTTTCTATTGTTTTGTCACTGCTCTACTCAATATTATGAAAATGATATTCTTACGTTGAGCTTTAATGTCGAGAAATAAAGTACAGATGTGATATAAAGAGCTTCGAAATCAACAAAGTGAGTATGAACACATGCAATAATTGATCTAGTAGATAAATAGATCTAGAAGATAAACTAGATACAGATAACTAGATAAATAAATAGATAAATAGATATGTTTTTAGGTAGATGTTCTCATCTAGAAAAAAGGTGAAAAGATGAGTAAAAAGATGAAGAAGAAAAACTTCGCTCGAAAAACCTCTATAAATGATAGTCAATATTCTCATGAATTCTGAAGATGCAACTGAGTCATGCTCGAGAAATCTATATCAATAGTAGTCAATGTTCTCATGAACTCTGAAGATGCAACTCAATAGCTCTGCTTGAGAAATCTTTATGAATGATAGTTAATGTTCTCATGAATTCTGAAGATGCAATTCAATAACTCTGCTCGAAAAATCTTTATGAATAATAGTTTATATCTTCATGAATTCTGAAGATGCAATTGAATCAATGCTGTTTCATGAATCATTGAGAAGTGAGACTTCGTCTTACGACAACATTTCTCTTCACGCAGTTAATTCAGATGCTCAAGCAAATCTGAAAAAAACTTAAACATGAGTAAAAGAAATTACGAGTTCAACACATGTAACACATTGAATCTTTGCAATGTTGATACATGAAGTACACACTACAATAAACATGAATAATCAGAAAAAAATCATTAAAAGACTGATAAAAGATAATATAAAACTTCATGAAAATCTGAAAATTCTAAGAATAGTCTGACTCAAGAAAATAGTAAAAAGTAAGAAGATTCATTCATTGCTCATTGTAAAGATCGCGATTAAAGCGATGATGAATCAATTAATAAACGTGAGCATGCTGAACTTGTATCAAGAATGTGCATATGAACTATTTGAAAAGAACTGTTGCATCACACAGTGCTTTAGATGTTACGAATTTAATCATATGATTAAATTCTGCAGAAAGAATCAGCGCTGTGAAAAGTGCGCAGACAAACATTACATCAAGAAGTGCACAATATCTTTGAACAAAAGATGTTGCATCAACTGCAACAAAAATCATGAACTCTGAAGATACATTTGTCTCAAGTGATGACAGCAGATGAAACAAGCGTTTGAAATTTATAGAAATAAATCATTCAAATACTTTGAAATATTTAAATACAATTATGCACTCTTTTCACTGTTTCTGAACTCTTTAGATTCAATGAACTCTTTAAATTCAATGAACTCTTCAGATTCAATGAATTCTTTTGATTTAATAAATTTCTCAAGCTCAGCAACAGTTATGTTGAAAACATGCAGTTGAATCGCTGATGAATCAGCTTGACAGATAGTAGAAATTAAGAAAAGATGAGTCAATCTTTTCTCTTACGTAAATAATGACTCAGATGAGACAACATCTGAACAGATTCAGAAATGTTCAATCAGAAAGTGAGAAAGACTCTTGATGATTGAAAGCATACAAAGAATTTTCTCATTGCAGAGTCAACAACAGTTATGAATAACTTTATGATAAAACAATCTTTTTATGAATTCTACAGTATAACATCAGAAAGTCATTAAAAATTCAAGAATCATTTCTAATTAACAGAGAAATTCGCGAATTCAACATAGTAGTTATACAGAAGCAAGATCACAAAAACAATAATTCACAATTATTTAGCTCAGCACACAACTTCTTTCATTTAATGAAAAACTTGTCATCTCAATCAAGAACATGCATATACATTAACAAATGTTTAAAATTTAATCAATGAATAGTAGAAACAGTTGAGTCAAACATTTGCTCAATCAGAATATTAACTCGCAATGCAGATGACAAAATGCAGACGTTAAAACTTTTAAATGTTTACAATTCATGCTCATTGTTTACTACATTCACAGAGAAATTTTCAATCATTTCTCATTTGAATGAACTACTCAAGAATGACTGTAAACAACTGATCATAAAAGATTTCAATCTACATCATTCTTATTGAGAGAGATAAAGATGCTTCACTCATTATATGATGATTGATACTTTGTTAAACATCATTACAAACGTAAAATTGAAATTATTGCTGAAATCAGACATTATTACTTGCGAAGCTCACAATTAATTTACGATGATTGATTTAGTCTGTAGCAGCGAGAAAATACAGTTTATGACACGTAAGTGCAAAATATGAATCAATTTGCATCAGAGATTGAATCATCTTTTGATCATCATAAAACTATGTTTACAAACAATCTCAATGCAACTCTTGAATCAATGTGTAAGAATGCATCTCATTGACTATGAATGATGCATGTTTGCAAGACTAGCTTGCAAGATTAGATCAAAGAAACTAACGAGTGAATAAAAATAATGACTTGACAGAAGATGAAAACTCTGCAAGCTTTCACTTTCATTTCTTAGCAATTAGTTTTATCATCAATAAAGTGCTATCTTATTATCTTCTACTACGCAGTTTCATGTAAAGAGATCTCGTTGTCTCACAGTTTTAAAATGCTTTATTCGCACGAAGCTGCTCAGTAAAAGATGTCAAATGCGCAGCGACTCACTAAAAGTCATATGATCAAAAGAAGTGATAACTTCTCTCACACTGAGAATTCGTCATCTCATCAGAACAAATCTGAGAATCACACATTCAAACATGCAAATGAGAAGTTTAAGCTGCAAGAATTTAATGAACAGACAGATTATATCTTTCAATGATCAGCAAGCGAAGTACATAAGCAGTTAAAGAATTTGAAGATGCAAAATGTACTGCTTGTCTTGCAACTTCACATATTGAAACTTGAGCGAGAGACTTGATCAATTTCTGATCATCAATGTTAACATAGTGATGATCACTATTGAAGCAATGCACGTAAGCATGTCAATTAATCTCATGAGTTTAAAGAGCAAAGCATCACAAACTACGACTTCTTGATGTTTTGACTGCAAGACTGCAAAGACTTCATAGTCATGACATCATCTGATTTCATCACGAAAGAAGAGAAGCTGCAATGATCTGCATCATACTTGTCAGAGAAGTCTTGCAATCAGTGATGAGATCATGTGATGAGCATGCATAATCATGATGAGATACTCGACTGAAAATACTACATTAAATACTTGCATGCTAAACTTAGCAATTCTGAAATTCGTAACTTTCAAACAGAATGTCAACTCAAGACTGCAAAGCAGCGAGTTGATCAAAGCATCACGAATTTCAAGCAATATTTTATCAGACTGTATGCAGATCTGAATCATCATATATTCAATGAAACTTGCATGATGTACTTGCGAATAAAGATTAACAAAATCATCATAAATGAGTTTCTTTGCATTTTATACATCTTTATTAATTATATTGATCTGCTAAAGCATTTTATAGACATTGACTTGCATTTGCAAGACACTGATGCATTGTCGAAGCTACATTCGCAGTAAAGTGAGAATACAACGTCTCAGAAGAATTCTTGATTCTCGCATGAGAAGATGAAGTCTATCACTGCAACAAAGAATTCAAAGTTCTCTGCTTCAAGCACGCAGTTTAAAGACGATGTGACATTCAAGTTCAGTGAGTTTAAGCAAAATGCTGTTTCATTTAATTTTACGTGCTGATCATGCAAGAAAATAAAACACAAGATCAATAATTCAATGTGTCTCAACTACACATTCAGACAAGAGACTTGCAATCATGATGAAGAGATGAGAAAAGAGAAAGTCTGATGTTCATCATTAAATCATTAAATATAACTACGAAAAGATAATTGTCATGTGCATTGATGATATCAGTACTGACAAATGTCTCTGAGAAAATGCGCGAAGCTCACTGTCTTATTGACTTTGAGATCGAGCGAAATTTTATATTGTAATCATGAGTAAAAGAGCATAAGTTATTAAAGAATCATGCAACTCTGAAACAGATTCAGATGATCAATGATCATTGAATTCTCTGCTATGATACACATCAGATCAATATTGAGTTGATTAATCATGAGAAAGTTTGCAAAAGCTGAAACATTGAGTTTCATGTTGTGAACATGCAAGAATATGATATGATTCTTGACTATTCATGATTAGATGAGATTTTTTTTTTCTTCATTAAGTGCATGCAGTCTATGACTATGACACTGTCTAGATGCTGTATGTATGCTAAGTTACATGTAATCTGGTCAAAGTTGCTGCTTTATATCTTCTCGTTGATCAATCATATCGATAGTTTGCACATACAAGCGCTCTCGCTTAAACTTTCGCAATCGTACTTTCGTTTTTCTTCGTTTCTTTGCACTCTTCGCATTCTACTCTTTCGTTTCTAATAATCATTTTCTCGTTGTAATTCAAGTATTTTTCAAATACTCTAGTGTTGTGATTCTTTCGATTTTGATGATGAACAGCATCAATATAATGTCTGTGTTTTTGAGCTGAGTCTTTTTCTTAAGCTTTATCTGCTCTGATCTATAATGCTTGCAATTTAGTAGTAAATGCTCTGACGTTTGACTTGCATTGCATATTTCATAGCATTTGTTCGAATTATTCTCTGATAATCGATGCAAATAGCTCTTGAAATAACCGTGTTTCATTTTCAACTGAATAAAGGTTGAAAACGTTAGTCTATCGATTTTTCTAAGCTCTTTTAGTAATTTCTGACTTAGATTCACGTTCGATATATGCTTTCGATACTGATTTCCCTTCTTGATGCTGCTTTTTCATGCATTTAACCATTGTAATTTCGCCTCTTTGCAAATTTGCTTTTTGATGAAGCTTATGATGATTGCTTTCATGTTGTCAATAACTGATAGTTCTTGAGCAGCAAGTGCATGCAGTCTATGACTATGACACTATCTAGATGCTGTGTATATGCTAAATTACATGTAATCTAGTCATAATTGCTGCTGTATATCTTTTCATTAAACAGTCACATAGATAAAGTGCACATACGAGCGCATGCATTCAAATTGATATGATGCTTTGCAAAATGAGTTAGAATTGAAAGTCAACTATCTAAAAAGCTTTCTCAATTTTCATCATTAAAGCGAAGCAACATCAATCATATGACAATGATGTTCAAGAAAAAAATTGAGATACTGCAAGAAAAGTTCTTTCTCTCATCTTCTCAAGCGAATGTCAATGACATTGCAGAGTCATTTATATCTTTGACAGTCTCATTCAATTCACGCATCACAGAAGATAAAATAAAGCAGACAATCAGATTAGTAAAAGCAGACAAAGCATTGAATACTTCAAATATTTCAAACAGAATGCTTCAAGTGAGTCTTGCAAAACTGATCTCAGTACTGACGAGTTTATTCAATGTATGTGTAATACACAAGTATCATTCAAAACATTTCAAAAAGACTCAAACAATAGTATTATGCAAATCAAAGAAAAGTGATTATATTGATTTGAAGATGTATTGACTCATTGCTTTGCTTAATATCATGAGCAAAGCGCTGAAGTTGATCATGATCAAAAGATTGAGTGACATAGTTGAGACTCATCACATGCTATCAAATGCTCAAATGAGAGCAAGATGCAAGTGATTCATGATCTCAATATTAGATTTACTAATAAATCAAGTTCACACAGTGTAAAGCTGTGAAATCAAATATGTGATTTTCATATTAAACTTAAATGTTGTTGAAGCATTTAATTAAGTTTCACATGTTAAACTTTTGCATACATTGAAAATAAAAAGAACATCAAGCTACATAATTAAATGAACACGCAGCTTTCTAAAGAATCAAGAAACATCACTAATATTCAATGAATAAACAAGTGATATACGCGAGATAAACGCAAACATATCACAGAAGTCTTTCATTTCATTGATTTTCTTTTCATTCTTTTTATTCTTTTTATTTTTAATTCTTACTTGATTTAACACTCATTATGAGTTTATGCAAGATTCTATATACTGTAGCGAGCGCTGCGTTAGCACAACGTTCTTTTCGCATCAAAAATCGCTTCTTTCTGCGCTTTATACTATAACTGTTTTCAATGCAAAAACTTTATGAATCTGTTTCTTCTTTATTTCTTGTCTCTTTCATTTGATTCTTTAATGATGTCACAGCTTGAAATTGATTCAGTATGCTTGTTGAGAGTATCATTTGAATGATCATCATCATTGCACTCATAATTTCTAAGAGCTTTTTCAAGTTTGTGATGTTTTCTTCTTGTTGCATTGCTTTTCATTCTACTTTTCATTTGAAACATGTTAATAAAATGTGCTTGATCGACATTTGATCTTTGTTGCATTCACACATCATTATAGTAACATCAAGTACTCATCTCTCATGTAGAAATTGATTGAAGTCAATTTTTCTTATGCCTAACTGCGTCAATAATGCGCTGTGAGACTTTACATGATTCTTGTGCAGTTGCAGATGTTGATGTGTCATCTTTGATGTCAGATATTGAAAATGAGCTTCGTTGAATTTCTCTTTTCAGACTATTCTTCATGTTTATCTGATTTATTTCTGTATAAGCGTCAATCTCATCATCACTTCAATGCATTGATGTTTAATCAACAATAAAGACAAATTGTGTGCATCATCAGTCATCTTGTTCATCACTTCATTTTCAAGTACTTCTGTATATTTCATTACTCAATGTAGCTTCAGCATGACTTCTTGAAATTGAATGCTCTCATGCATAATCTGAACTCATTGCAGACGTGTCTGATCTTTTGTTAATATCATAACTTTCACTGTTTTCAGAGAAGTCTGACTATCATTGTATACTTTGTATATCTTTTCATGATACTCTTGATTCTTTGTCACTACATCTGTAAAATGTTTCATTCTTGCAATCAATTCTTTCAATTCTTCATGATGAGTGATGATTAAAGTTGATTCTTTCAATCTTTTATTTAACTTTCAGTTAATTCTTATTGCAGTTATTGTAACATTCTCTTTACTATCACTATCATTCAAGTAAACTTTTTGCTTCAATGCAAATGTCTTGAAATGATGTTGATTTATTGACATTTTCTTGTTTGCAACTATAACTATTCTTGATGACTTTGATCAGAAAATCATCATGTAGAAATGACTTCACTTCATCTTTATTTATTTAAGTGTTTCTTTCATTCACTTTTACTTCAGCTGCAAAGACATTTTGCACAGCTTTGATTTTCAATCTCTTTTGAATATCAAGTTGTTGCAAATTCGACGCATTATTATTTCAATAACTTCATCTGATTTTTGAAAGTTCATGTTCATTATTGACTTTTGTATCAGCTTTTATAGATGAATATTTATCAACGCTGTGTTTGTTTCTATCTGTAGAGTCTCTATTGATGTTGCATGATAAACATTAATGATTTGTTGCAATGCTCTTTCTTGTACTGATCTCAGCTTGATGTTCAGATCTTTTCAATGATTCTTCACTCTCTGTGACATGTATCATATGATGACTTCATGACTAAGCAGAGAGCGCGTCATCACGAAGTATATTTGCTTTCTCATCATCATTGATGAATCCCAAATAAACTTGATGATTGTTTGTATGATCTTTTGTTCAATCACTAGTTTTGCTTCAACATGATGCATGTAAATTGTTCATTTCAGCTTGAAGTTCAGTTAAATTCTCAAAATTCTGATATCTGATTTCAAGTCAATCTGATGTTTCATTAACTTTATATTAACATTCATATTAAATCACTTAAAGATTTTCATAAAGTGAATCAACTTATGCTTTGTCTTTGAAAACTTGATATCATGCATTTTTGATCACTGTTTGCATCTATCATAAATTTCGCTAAGAACTTTGCAATTGCACTTCATGGACTTCTTGTATGTTAAAATATTGACATCATCTATAAAATTTGTAAAGCTTGTTCTTAATCTGATGTTATCACATGCTTTTAACAAGTTCACGTTGTAAAACAAATATAATATTGATGATAGCAAAAAGTCTTGTGATATGTCAACGTTCATGTTGTGTTTCATTATTGTATAATCATTAATTGTCATCATGATGTGTTGATTTCTCAGAAAGTTCTTCACAAATTTGAGAAGCAGTCTGAAAACTCTTCTCTTTTTCATGTCATGCAAGAGTCTGCTATGTGCTATATTGTTAAATGCATTCTTCTCATTCAGACTCAGCAGTGAAACTACTTTTTTTCTTGTGTCACTTCATACAATGTGTATCTTTTTCATAATCAGTTGCAAAGTCATATTTATTGATCTGTGTTTGCAAACTCTCATCTGAGTATTCAATATTAAGTTACATGTTTCTATGATGTTTTATAAACATTCAAATATGATGAACTTCAATATCTTACTCAGCGTGTTGAATAGCACAATTGATTTGTATATTTTTGCATTAAAGTAATTCTTCTTATCTGACTTTCACATCATTATTGTGATCATGCTTTTGAACTGAGTTGACTGTATTCTCTTCTGCAAACATCTTTTAAAAAGAAAGTGTATTTATTCTGACATGTCATCAACAAATTTACACATTATTCTATTTATATATTCTGTGTGTCTTGAAGTTTTGTTGAATATCATTTTGTAAATGATTCTCTTAATCTCATGATGCATCAGCGAAGCATCATTCTCAATTGAGAGTGAGTACTTGAAGTCTTCTGTGTTCAGCATGAGAATCTTTGAAGATGATGAAAAGTGTGATGATCAAGTTTACTAAATGAATAGATGAGATTTATAAGAGTGATATGACAATGTGATATTCTAAGCAGACACAGAATGAGTATATATTATGATAAAGCTAATTATTAAGAAGCTCTCGATAACTCAAGAGAATTGATCAACTATAGAAAGTTTGTCAAGCATTGTCAAGTTGAGCACAACATAATTCATGATATATTAAGTTGAAAATATGACGTAGTCTAAACGATGTCTTGACAAAGTCATAGAGTTTCAGAGCTAACTTAAATCTGATTTTCAATTCAGTCTCTGACTTTAATCTCTGATCTAATTTCTATGTATTAATTCATCATGACAATTGTCTTTTCTTCTAAATGAGTTCATTTTCAACTTCAATAATTAATGTCTTTGTTTACTTTGATAAACAATGATGCACACTCATTGATTCACTCTAGAAGCTCTCGATAAAAATCTTCAAATCTCTATGAGAAAATAAGAAAAAAAGAAACTTTTGATTGAATGATGATTCATCTTCAATTATAATGCGTATAAATGACATTATAAATAGTATATGTGATGTGTAGTTGATGTAGATGACAGCAATGATAACGTGTAAATAGCACATAAACATTGTTTATCTTTCAAGTAAATGATGTTGTTGAGATGATAGAATGTAAACAAGAATGAATAATAATTGGTGATTTGTTTATTGTTCTTTCAATTTCTTTCAACTTCTCATTTTCTTCAACTTCATCTTTTTTCAATCATGATCATATCTTTATCATTGTATGATTACTTTTGACAAACTTTGAGTATATCTGTATAGTAAGAATAAAAGATCTAAATCATGAGTCATGAATGTGCAGTGATGCTCAAAAAGAGTTGTAAAATGATGAAGTGAACTGATGATTGAGTCAAGATCATTATGAAAGTAAGTGATGTCACAACTTGAGATTTCACGACTATTACTGCAACTAATAGTATCATAAGTTTGCTCAAAAAACATCAATTAAACATGATGATCATGATGCTGTTGATATTGCTGATGCTGAATCACTTGTGATGATGCAGACATTGTCAAATTCTGATTGAAAGCTCATCTTTTCTACTATTCAAACTTTCAAGTACATTTCAGCTATCAAAGAGAAAATTCAAAAGACAATAAGAAAAGAAATGATCATTGATGCTTCGTTGATGATCTTGTCAAATTCACAGACTTTGCAAAATCAAAGAACAATGATGAGATTCACTTATCTTACTTCTTAATGTTGTTACTGATGCTTTTCAGCTGTCAATTGTGAAAATAAGCGAAAGAAGTGTTACTGATCTTAAAACTTTAGATAAAATGATTTGTATAAAGTGTGCTTGAGTTCTACACACTGAGAATATAGCATCGCTGTGTGATGTCATCTTTCAAAGAAAGACAATGTACAAGAAGTGTGCTCGCTGTGTGAGTAATAAAAGTTTTTTTATCACAATGAATATACTTATCTGATATGTTTGTTAAACACTCATGATTCAATGTTTAGATTTTTGACATTTGCATTTCAACTGTCAATGAATTCTTTCATCTGCAGAATATTCATGATAGTGCAATTAAGAATAAAGAAGAGAATGTTACTCTGAAAACATTCACTGTTCATCAGAAAATTCTTTACAAGAAGTTGATAACAGCAACTTGTGTAAAAAGTTGTCTTAAGAGAGTTCATAAACTCAAGTCTTTAAAGATTCAAAAGCTCATTTTCAAAGAGATCATGATTGTCAATGACATTGTTAAAGAAATTCTGAATGTAAAGCATTTTGCAATATATTTAATCTCAATTTTATATCATTTTGTCAGCATTTCTAATTATTCTGATATATTTTAGCATAATCTGTCATCTTTCAAATCTCTGTCTTTGCATCTCAATGTAAATCTGACAATGAAAAAGAAGAAGAAGTCTGCAATCTTATCTCATGTGAGAGATGTTTAATGAAGTGATGATTGCATGATGTTTATTGTGTTGTGATGATTACGCTTTCTTGTTGAGCGCGTTTAAGCATCTTTGCGTTTTTTTCTTCTGTCTGTTGATTTACATATGTGATCGCTTCATTAAAGAGCAAAACTATCATAATACAATGATTCTTCTTTTCTAATAATGAGTTTATGCTTGAAAGTGAGTGATTATGTTTTTCGCTCATGTTTTAGCCTCATTTCAAAAGCTTCTATAAGTTTCAAGACATTTTTCATATCTTCATTCAATATTCATTGATCATATTCAATGAAATATTCTTTTCATTGTATCTTATAACATAAGATTTTCTTTCTTTTTCACTTTTATAAAATCTTTTCCATCTTTCATTCTTGCTCATCATTAATAAGCTTGAATACAAGATAATTGAGTATAAAGTCATCATTTAGTCTATGATTATATGACTTTAAAAGAAATACATGAAAGACAGAATGAACTTTATAAATGATTAAAAGATCAAGATGATACATCTGCTTGTCTATGAGTTCTTGTATATGAAAGAGTTCTATCATCTTATTTGATAGCTTCTTACTTGACTTCTTCTGCTTCAGATTTTTTGCTGATAGCATGACTAAATCATCAACATTAAAAAACTTAAACTTATGTTTTCAATTATAGTACTTTGTCTGAGCATTGATTGCATTTTATCATCATTGCATCAACGTGTTTTGCATGTTTTGCAACATTTCAATGTGTTCTTTTGCTGCTGACACTTCTTCTTTCATAACATCATTCTTGATGCATATGTCAAAGATTGACTCATAGTCATACATGACTTTAAAGAGATTACAGCTCAATAAAGAGTGCTTCATCTGATGATACATGAACTTAACTGCAAGTAGAAGCGTAGCTCAGTCATCTTGCTTTTTTGAACAATATACTCGTAAATAATGTTTCAGCGTTTGATTCTGTCATTATGTCTGATCATCTGTTTGTGAATGAAAGACGATGCTTAGTCATTGTTTCATCTTCGCATGATAGCAGATCTTTGATCAGAACGCATTGATAAATAGACTATCTTTATCAATAATTATATCATTCAATATTTCATATTTTAAAGCAATCTGCTTAAAGAACAACTCTGTTAACTTTACGACAGTCAGAGTTTTCTTCATAGACAGATAACGCGTCATCTTCATGTAATAATTGACTATCACAAGAATTAAGTCATACATGACTTCTTTTCATTTACTAGACGACAGATCTGTTATGAAATTCGTAGTGATTTCTTTTCATGAATCTGTAAATCGAGATAACAATTTCAACTTGTTATATGATAGATGACGTTTCATCTTTACTCTTTGACAAATGTCACAAGTATTTATATACTCTTTGACATTCTTGATCATACTTTTTTAGTAATATTTGCAATCTAATAACTCATTGATCTTGTCAGCATCAAAATGTCTTGCTAATGAGTCATCATGATGATGTTTCAACAGCTCTTCTCTGACAGAAAAATCTTCTGAAACATACAATAATTCGTTGTACTCTATCATTTCTTGACTATTCAATGTTCAAGCTTCAACGTCACTCTTTCATATACTCATCGTTTCGTCTGCTTTTAATCTCACAACAAATTCATCTTCTTGCTGTAAAATCTTGATGAGCTCGACTATGAATTTACTACTGAAGTTGTATGTTGTTTCATGAATTGTCAATACTTTGACAATTGCACATGAAATGAGTTGTTTGCAATCAACAGTTTCAGCAACAGAATTAAGCTGTTTCTCAGCTACATTACAATTTTTATGAATTGACATTTCAATGTCTATGCTTCTTGAAGTTGTTGATTCAAGTTGAGAGATTTTATTTCTCAAAAAATGTACTTCATCTAGATGCATTTCTTGCATTGCTAAAGTTATGATTTTCAGCAGCATACTTCTGACATGCATTGCTGAACATGTATTCATGTTTTCATTAACATTGTGAATAAACATCTTCTCGACTTCGTTAATCACTTGTATACAGTAGATTTCATCTTGCGATTTGCTTTTGACATGTTTCGCTGAATATCTTTGTTCACTGACACTGTGAACAAACATCTTCTCAACATTGTTAATCATTCATGTTCATTAATGAGTTTTATCTTGCAGTCTGCTCTCAACATGTTCTGCTGAATATTTGTTCATGCTTATACTGTGAACAAACATCTTCTTGACATCATTAATCACTCATATACAGTATAATTCTTTAATCGCTACAAATATAAAGCTATTTAAGCTTTCTATTCTAGTCAGCTTTCGCTGCAGAATGAGCAGTAAATGATTTGCAGAAATGTTCTCACTCTTATAGTCAAATTGTCTTGATAATGCATTGATCGAGTTTATCTTTTCTGATTTATGTGCTATTTTAAAGTTGCAGATCAACAATCTTATGACTCATCTGACTTGTCTTTCATTTAACTCTCAAACATTCATAAAACTCTTCAAATTATTATGATCAGTCAGAACTTTGACAGTATGATAACTGTATTTCACATAGTATCATCAATGTTTAAACATCGCTACTATGACTAGAAGCTTCTGATCATGTATCTCATAATTTCTTTCAATGTTTATCATCATTCTGAATCAGAATGTAATTAAATGTCACTGATCTTCGTCATCTGACTGAGACAAAATATTCGCGACTGCATAACTGAACATGTTGATCTTGATGTGTATATGTTGCTTTGAGTCAAAGTGTCTTAGAATAGATATTTTCATAAAGACGTCGTGAAGCTGATTAAAAGCTTATTTCGCTTCATTCAATCATATGAATGAACTCATTTTTACATCTTTTACACTATCTTTCAGCAGTTCTGTTAAAGACTCTGCTATCTGAGAGTAATGATGTATAAAACGTCAATAGAAATTGATGAACTTCAGAAAAACTTGTATTTTTCAATATGTTTTCAATCTGAGTCACGTTTTGATGATGTCTATTCTACTTAAATTCATTGAAATGCTCTTTGTGAATATGACAAATTTTAGAAAGTTCACTTTAGTGATGAAGAATTCACACTTCTTCAAGCTAGCATATAGCTTGAACTTTCTTAATCTCTCAAGAATCTGTTTCACATGATTTATGTAATCAATCTTCTCTACAAAGAAGATTAGAATGTCATTCAGATAAATAATACAAAAGTTATTTAAAAGCTCTGTCAAGATCTTATTAATATAAGTCTGAAAGATGATAGATGTGTTGATCAAATTAAACAACATGATCATAATGAGTATGAAACATCATCTTTCACTCATTTTCATGTTGAATTCTGAAACAATGATAGACATTCTTCAGATTTAACTTAGTGAACTGCTTGACTTTATTAAGTCTGTTTAAAGTTTCACTAATTAAAGACAGTGAATGACAATTTTTGACAGTGATCTTATTCAGATCTTGATAGTTCATGCATAAATGAAAATTATTATTCTTTTTGAGAATGAATAGAATAGACGCGTCAGTCGAACTGATGAAGTGCTTAATTCATTCTTTCGCTAAAACATTATTTAAATACTGTCTCAGAGTCGCTAACTCTGTGTTCAACAGATTATACAACAATTCATATGATGACTTTGCAATGATTTCGATTGCATGATCGTGATCTTCATGCAAAGACAGTTTGTCTGCACTTTCTGTCAAGAATACATTTTCATACTCTTTCAATTTAATGAGTAGAGTTTGCATTTCAAATGCATTTGTGATATAACTCATCATATTATTCATTGCTTTCACTTGATGTTCAACGATTGACTCTTTGATGACGTTGATCATGACAAAAGCATACACAGTAAACTCATCTTGTAGAGCTTTTGCAAATACTTATGCGAAGAACAACTCAAATGCGTGCTCATTCACGTCAAAACATCATGTTCTTGCAATCATGTTTATTCAAATACGCTTGAATTGCATACTCAACATACTTAGAATCAGAGAAGATTCTTTCTTGTTAATAGCATAGAAGATACTTATATCTTTTTTCTCTATGTTTCAGCTGTCTCTCAGTCAATAATACATCTTATAGACGTCATAACAATAAACACTCTGATTATTCATTCAAATAAATCTTAAGAAATCAACATTCAGCAATGACATATTTTGCTCAATGATGAAACGTTGACTAATCACGTTCATCTCAACATCAATATTCATGTAAATCTTTATTTTTGTCTTCTGATCTTTCTGAATTACATGCTTTTTATATATAAAAGTCTTTACAAAGAGAACTTCTTGTTTTTTTCTTGATGATTTGAAGTATTCATCAAGAGCTTGTCTTTTTTTGAAATCTTGAAATGACTCATATGTGACATTGAATTGATGAATACTCAATTTACATCAGATTCTTTTAATCTATTCTTGATCTTTTCATCTTTACAATCAATAAAGTAATGATTCTTTTAATTGCATGTATAACACGTTATGTTGAACAAATTCTTGCTATAACATGATGAAGTGTGTGAGCTCATTTTTGATGAAGAGTTGAGTTTAGTTAATTGATGAGATTTCTTTCACTTTAAATGAGTTTTCTTGTTGATTTTATCTTGATCATGCAAGTTCTCATCTCAAGATTGTTTCAATGACAAGATGTATTCTTTTCGCAGATTTGTTTTCAATCGAGCGACAAGATCAATTAATGCATCTCATGTGATAGAAATCGACTGCACATTAGTAAGAATCACACGCAGCTCAGATCTCAACTTAATAAATAAATGAGTTTGCTTATGCTCATTACTATACAACGAAAGTTGATGTTTCAGAATACTCAGATGAGTTGCAAACGTTCATATTGTTTAATCTGAACATTGCAATGCATTCACATATTGTTGAGTCACGTTTATGTTTTAATTCATCGAGTTCTCAATTAAATTCAGAAGAAAGTTAATAAAATTGAATTACATCTGCTGAGTTATAAACATAGTCTCTTCATGATTGAATCAAAGTTTCTTTGATTCATTCTTCAGATAAATCATGCAGTACAAAATCTTTTTCTCATTACTTTCAAAATGTCAAGAGATATTTTGAAATGAGATTTCAATGTTAATGTTATGAATTCACTCTCTATGTTCTTTTATGATTTTGTCATGATACTTCTTCAAAGATATTGAAAGTCTTCACTTCTGCAAAATGACTTCATGATGACTTCATTTTGTCATCGTCGACATTATGAAGACGATGCATAGATAATTCAAATTCTTCGTGAAAACTCAAGTGAAGACTCAATGACTTTTCTTCATTGTTTCAATGACTTGCAAAGTCTCAATCTTTGATTGAATAGCTGTTAACTTCTGTTTCTTTTACAGTTCATCATGTTGAAGCATTACTTGTGTCAACTGTTCATTAATATCAAGAGAGAGTTCATCTTTTGCTTCTTCACTTTCTAATTTTATTATGCAACGTTTGTTTTCTGATATGATGTCTTGCAAGATTGAAACATCATTGTTTCAACTTTGTTGCAACTACGTTGCTGTTGTCATGCTTGAATATCAAATCATCATCTCTAAGAAGAGTTTGAAATAATTAAAACTGTGATGATTGAGTTTACTAAATGAATAGATGAGATCTATAAGAGTGATATGACAATGTGATATTTTAAGCAGATACAGAATGAATATATATTATGATAGAGTTAATTATTAAGAAGCTCTTGATAACTCAAGAGAATTAATCAACTATAAAGAGTTTGTTAAGCATTGTCAAGTTGAGCACGACATAACTCATGACATATTAAGTCGAAGATATGACGTAGTTTAAATAATGTCTTGACAAAGTTATAAAGTTTCAGAGTTAATTCAGATCTGATTTTCAACTCAGTCTTTAACTTTAGTCTTTGATCTAATTTCTATGTATTAATTTATCATGACAAAAAGTGAGTTTAAAACATCATTTTCATCTTATTCTGCACTGTCATAATGATGTTGAAGCATTCTGACTTAATCAAAGAGAAAATTGTCACTTAAGTCAGTGTATCTGCAATTGCATTTCTTACTTATTTCGCAGTTTTGAACAGTTCTCTTAAGAATTGTTTAACATTCTGCATGATTTCTTGATATTCACTGTGTTTCTGTTTTCTGATGATTTTGCTTTTCTTGTCACATGCTTGAATGTACTTTGTTCAATTATCAAGAATTCAACAGTTTTTTCTCATTCATTGCATGCTTTTGATGATCTTTGTACACTTCTTTGTTCATTCTGCTTTGATCATTTTGTATAATCTCACTCAAAGAGTAGAAATATTAATGATTTTCTTTAATGCATTCAGCAATTGTTTAGTATATTTATCTATGCATTGACGTTTCATCTCATGATTCAACAGTGATTTCAACATTTATTCTTTCAAAGTATTAATGAATTTCTCTTCATTCATTATCTTTCAGTTATAACATAATTTTCGCGTTGATTCTTTACAGATTCTGAAATCTATAATTGTCTGTATCAATAGATGATTTAAGAAGTTTTTCATTTCTTTGTTGATTTTGCATCATATTAATTGATTCATAATGTCATCTGTCATGAAGATCAAATCTATTGTTATTTAAGATTTCTGATAATCTCTCGTAATTATATCTTGAGATAGCATCAGCAATGCATCAACATTTATGATCATTTCAATTAAATTATTTGATAATAGATGCTGTCTTGAATAAAATGATCTTTCTCATGTGAAATGATGCAAATTGAAGTTTTCTACAAAAACGCATTCTTTTAACATGTGTAGCATCTTTTCAATGTTTGAAAGACTTTCTTTTTCATGAATGACTTCATGATCTCTGAGTGACAAATTGTATGCTTCGTGAATGTGTATAACTTTCTGAATCATCTGTGTATCATTTGTTAATGTTTATAATGTAATTGTGTTTACATCTTTGAAGTGTCATGTTAAGTATCAAATGTTGCTGTCAATTCTCTTATTTATGTAGAAACATATTCTACTTTCATTATTCTTCAGCGTGAAATTGACAGTTGCTGAGCAGTATGCTCTGAAGTTCTCATCAAATCATTAGAATTCTTAAAGAATTAAAATGTCATAATTCTTTATCTTTTTCTCATATAATAATGTTATCATCATTTTTTCTCTGAACTTGTGAACGTTATACTGTAGTATTCAAAGCTTCTTTTGCTGAAACATTAAAATTTACATTCAAAGCTATTTGATGTTCTTTTGAACATCTGCAATGTGCTTGCTTCATTTGTAAAATCTTTAAAAGAAGATAATACTGAAATTAATGTAATTGATGTTGACTTCAACTCATTTGTTTTTAACTATTTAACTAAATGATTTAATATAGTGTTTTTGAATGTGATGATCATGCTGAGCAGATGATTTTCATTTGTTGAGTGTTTCTGTTTTCTCTTCAAGTCATTGTTTATTAATGATCTTAGACTGATAAATGTTGCTGTAAACATCTTTAATATTATTGCTTTGAGTTTTCTCTGCTCTTGTACAACGTGATATAAAGATCTGTGTTTCATGACTCTTTTTATTCTTTCTTTTTCAATCTGTTGTTTATGACATTAAAAGTCAAAGACTCTGTGTATATCTTGATATGTTTCATATTTTCACATGTCTTGAGTCTGTTTATGAAAACAATGCTTTGAGCGATGATTTAGCATGTAATAAGCACATCTTTACTTCTTTTTGCATTCATATGTTTTATGATTGTAGTCTTAATACTTTAGACATTGATGTGTTCTACAATTCAAATCATAAAACTGCGTGATTTTTATGTTAATCTTATGACATACTTTCTCATCAATTAGCTTGTTCATCATCTCAACGCTGATTACATGTATCATCAGTGAGATGTATCTCTTCTATTCACTATTTTTTGTGAGTCACTCAACTTTCTCAATCATCATCTTTAAGTGTATATCTTTGTTGATCTTGATGAATGCTTTCGCTCTTTTCTTCTTTATGTCTTTAAACATTTCTTCAACTTTAATTTCATGTATCACTATCTTGAAACTAACTTCATGCAAACTTACATTCAATGAAATCTCTTTGATTCAAAAATCATTTTTCTTCAATATTCTTTTGCTATCTTTCATCTTGATTTAAAATATCAGTAAATTTAATTATCTTTTCATAGTCTTTATGTTCTTGCGCGTCAATAGCATCTTGTCAATGTCAATTTCTCTCGCTCATCTTACTATGTTCTTTATTGTTGTTATCATAATTCTCTTGATCTTTTTTTTTTCTTTAACAAAAATCTTAATCTTAAATTTCTTGCAATGATTTTGCACTGATAATGCAATATCAATGTTGAAGACAAGATGATTTTCAAACAACATCATCAACTTCTCATTCACTTTCTTCATTCAGTTGTTAATGCATTTCTTCTTCTTCATGAACTTCTTTTCAAGTTTGTTCAGATCAACAACAAGATTTACCTGTATGAAATGCTGACTACGAATCTTCTGCAAGCTATGCTTGTCAGAAGAGCTGAACAATCTCATCAACATCGACAGAGCAGTAACAACACTTTACTCACATGTTGAGCTCACACACAGTCAAAAAGCGAAGCAATGACATTGCAATCATCAGCGCGTTGAAGCTCGCACAAACACAGAATGACAGCAACGTCTTTGCTGCAGCTAATATACGACATATACATATATATTGTGAAGGCACGACTCAGCTTTTGCGCACATACAGACAGACGTGATGCAGTAAATCGATCGATTTTTCGCATTTTCAGGTCGATTTACATGCAGCGTAATCACACACAGAGCAGTAACAGCGCTTTATTCACACTTTGAGCTCATATACGACATACACACATATATTGCAAAGACACGATTCAGCTTTTGCACATCTACACGTCTGCGTGATGCAGTAAATCGATCGATTTTTCGCTTTATCAGATCAATGTACATGCATCGCAATCACATACATTGCGAAGACACAACATAGTCTTTGCTCATATACACAGAATGACAGCAACGTCTTTGCGCATGCGCTGCAACTCATACACGTCACACACACATACATTGTGGAGGCACGACTCAGCTTTTGCACATCTACACGCTTGTGCCTGATGCAGTAAATCAATCGATTTTTCGCTTTATCAGATCAATGTACATGCATCATAATCACATACACTGCAAAGACATGACACAGTCTTTGCTCATATACACAGAATGACAGCAACGTCTTTGCACACGCGCTGCAACTAATATACGACATTCACACAGTCATTGCAAAGACACGACTCAGCTTTTGCGCATTTACATGCTTGCATGATGCAGTAAATCGATCGATTTTTCGCTTTATCAGATCGATGTACATGCATCGCAATCACATACACTGCAAAGACACAACACAGTCTTTGCTCATATACATAGAACGACAGCAACGTCTTTGTGCACACGCTGCAACTAATATACGACATTCACACAGTCATTGCAAAGGCACGACTCAGCTTTTGCGCACATACACATCTGTGCGACGCAGTAAATCGATCAATTTCGGTTTTCTGATCGATTTACATGTATCGCAAATACATAGATCAAAGCTCATCTAGTTCATTCAGCTGAGTGATCATACAATGAACTCAAAAGCTTACGTCGAAGTGATCAGCTTTTCTCTACATAAATCAAAGCTTATCTAGCTCGCTTAGCTTGATGATCATACAGACAAGTTGAAAGCTCATGTTGAAGTGATCAGCTTTCACAATTTTGAGTTGTCTATGTAATTTCTTGATCATATAAACAGTTCACACGCTTGTATGCGCATTCTATTGATGTGACTGTTCAATGAAAAGATATAAAGCAGCGACTTTGACTAGATTACATGTAATTTAGCATACACACAGCGTCTAGATAGTGTCATAGTCATAGACTGCATGCACTTAATGAAGAAATAAAAAAAATCAAGTTTGTTCATTATCTTTTTTAATCTCTTCAGCTGATTCTTCATGCATCAATTGACAGTTAATACAGTAACACGTTGACGCGTCAACTTTTCTATCATCTTTGTCAATCTTCTCATCTTTCTTCAAAGCATCAGCTCGTTGTTTCTACGTTCGTTGAGCTCATAAAGTACTCGCAGCTTGTTCAATTTTTCATGTATGTTCTTTGTCTTGATTGAATTCTTCTGCAAGATAATGATACTCATCTTTTGCTCACTTACTAACATCACATTAATGATGCTCATCATCTGCTTTTGACAATCAGAATGAAGCATAAACATCATGTCAATGATGTTTTAATAAAATATTAATAATTAAATAATTGCAAAGAACAAAATCTTGATGATCAAGATATTCTTGAAGATTTATTGTTGCATCTATTTTATTTATTTATTATTCATTTTATCTCATTATCATCATGAATCTTGCATCTTCTTCAATGAGTGAGCTTTATGTAAGTATTGAGAAGCTTATGATTATTGTCATTAATACATGAGCTGAAGCTCATGATTACACACTTAATATCAAATGCTTAAGCAAAAATAAGTAAGAAATTGATGATAAAATTTGATTAAAGTGTAATAAAAATAATAAATGTATAAGTTCTGTTAAGTAAAAGAAACTATATGTTGATTTAAAACTTATTGAATACTTCTTCAAAGCAATAGTTGAATGATTATTTGATGAAATCAAGTGATTGCTTAATATCAAAGACTAAACTAGAAACTATTAATATAAAAGAATAATATTATTATTACTACTTAAAATGATCACAGTCAACTTAAGTGACTTGATAAAATCTAAATATAAAATAATACATCAAATAATGTACAAGATGAAAGACAAAAAGCAAAAGAAAAGAATGAAAGTTCAACTTTTATATACATGAATTGAGCAGAATTAAGACTAGACAATAGTTTTACTGACTTAAAATTGCAAAAGTTTACATACACATTTGAAATGATTAAAACAGAATTACTGAAATTGAATTAAAATGATAATAATTAAATTAATAACTTAATTTATTGAACTATGAAACAAATTCAATAAGTTTAAGATTTTAATAATTTATAGTTAATTTTAATCATTACATAATTAACTTAAGCGAGTTAATTATGAATTGATTAAAGTAAGTTTTGATTTATGCTTTAAGCTTAAGTAATGATTATTATAAATGTATCAGAATTGAATAAGATCAAAGATTTAACTTTAATTATTATACAATCAATGTTAATGTATATTGATTAAAACTAGTCAAGATTTAGCTGAGATTTAACTTAAATCTGATTCAAATTTAACTTAAATATGATTCAGCATCTTTTTTCTTTTCTAACATCTTTTAATCAACTTTTATTATTTTCTAAATAAACACACTTCTTTGTGTTATAAATAGTTAATAAATGTTCATGACAAATATATTTCTTTGTATCATAAACATTTTTTGAATCAACATTTTTCTTGTGTTTCAACATGTTTTCTTTGAGACTAACGTTGAATCTGAGTAACTACTATATAAAGTGTATTCTTCTTATTTTTTGTATTTTCTTTCTTCTGTATTCTTAAAGTCTTAGTTATAACTATTTCTATAAATTAAACATTTTAGTCACGCATGCACTCTGATTAGTTTCTAAACATGATCTCAACATTACTTTAAAAATTCATTAATCACATGATACTAATCTTATTATTTATTCAAATTCACTTAATTGACAATGAAATAAATATAAAGAAATATATGTATTTAATGATTAATGACATTGAAAGATAAAACAACATCAAGAAATTAATAGAATTAAAAGATTAAGATCTTAATTACTAGAGAATTTACAGCTCATTTAATACACGACAGTTTAAATTAATTAATAAAATCAAGAGATTAAGATTTTAATTGCTTAAGAATTATTAAAAACTTCTTTCTTAAATCAGATTGACAACAAGATTCATCTGTATATGATGTTAACTATGAATCTTTTGATTCTATTTTGTTTCGAATAGAAGTCAGAAAAGTCAAGAGATCTCAATTCAACGCAGTTCAAATGATGTTAAAACATTGCGTGATCAGAAAAGTCATCATGCAAAGTTTTCATTCACACGACAACATTTTCTCTAACAGTCACAATCAATCTACGAAAAAGATTAATGACATGTTGATGTCAGTAAGAAATGAGAAGATACTACTAGTGAAAAAGACAACTCAGATGAAGAGTCTGCAAGTTATAATTACAAGTGATCGAAGAATTTGCAACTTGTTGACTGCATCGATATTGAAACATCTTCATCACATCAACAGTATCATCAAGTAATTGATGAAAAAATATCAGATAGAATAGTCATTTTAAGTATTGAAAGACGTGATTACAGTGTTCAAAGAAGTAGTGACTTGTCGATCACGCTGATATATTGAAAGAACTTGAACTCATCTTCTTTACTTGATGTCAAGTCATTTATTTATTCACATGAAAAATTGAGAGCTCAAGAGAATGATCAGAATGCATTCTCTTTCATTGATCAGAGTCAAACATCAAACAATTGTGATTGCATGTTTATACTAACAATTCATTCAACGTCTACGTGACATAAATCAAATCAAGAGAAGAAAAGAATTACTTAATACAATCACACTTTCTTTTCTCATCATGTGCATCTCTCTTTTATTACATATCTCTCTGCTCAATGAATGACAATCATTGAGTAAAAGAACACAGCTCTATGTACGTTACAATCATGAACATCATGAATGCAAAGAAAACATCTTTCATTTTTGAATCAAGAATTGAATCAAGACATCATTGTATAGAATATCATCAATGAAGAGCAAAGCAAAGACGATGCATCATAATCAAACAGCACAGACACTCTCATTAAAAGTTTACTTGAGCATCATACACTGAATAGAAGCTATAGATTTATTACTTAATAACACAGTGTTAATCTCATTGTTTCGACTGCGTGAAACAATCATATAAATGATGAGTGATTTTCTCTCTCAGAGAGTTTTGTTCACTCGATATAAATAGCATAAAGTTTCTCATGAGTTAAGTCTAAATCAATGTCACAAAAGTGTATGAATTACAATCACAATCTTTCTTAAATCAGTAATATTTTTTTCTGAAGACTAAACAATTTGATTTATGATCTTACTACATATCATTGAGCATCATTCTTCGCTTAATTGTTAATTTTTCACTATGATTTAATCATTTGTGAAAAATCTCTCTGAAAGTTATTAAAGTCTTTATTCTTCTGTCACTGCAAATTCAATCATTTATTCTAAGCTATCATTTTGCATATTGAAATATTTTAGAATTAAATTCATATGAAAACATTGTTAATCTTTGTTAGACTGATTATCAAGTTAAGTTTCAAGTTAATATTTTGAATTTGACTTGATTTGAAGTCAAGTTGCTCACATTTTCAACTCAACTCAAGTTGAATTATGCATATATTCAATTCAACATGACTCAACTTGACTGAGAATTGAGTTAATTCAACTTGATTCATCAAGAACTTAAGCTTGACATCAAGAGAGTTAAATATAGAAATTTTTTCAACTTTTGCATTATCTTTTTGCATTATCTTTTTGATAGAAAGTCATGAAGAGAAAACATGAAGATCATTTGATAGAAAGTCATAAAAAGAAACATAAAAAGAAACATGAAGAAAAACATGAAGAGAAAACATGAAGATTATTTGATAGAAAGTCATAAAAAGAAACATAAAGAAAAACATAAAGAAAAACATGAAGAGAAACATGAAGATCATTTGATAGAAAGTCATGATAAAAAAACATGAAGATTATTTAACTTTGATAGAAAGTCATGACAGAAAAACATGATAGAAAGTTATGAAGAAAAATCATGTAAACTGTTCAATTAAGTTATTTACATTTATTTAATATCTTGTTGAATTAAGTTGAGTTTTTGAATCAAGTTGTTGAATTAAGCTTCTCAATTCAATCTGAGTTGTTGAGTTCAACTTCTCAACTCAACTTAATACTTTTTCAAAAAAAATTCAATTCAACTTGATACTTTTCAAGTCAAGTACTTAACTTGAACTCAAGTACTCAACTTGACGTGATCAGTCTAATCTGTTATGAGTGTATCAAGACTGAAGTTTTAATCAATTCACAGTGAACGCTAGCGAGTTCACTGTATATTGATTAAAGCTAGTCAATAATCTAGTCGAAATCTGATTCAAATTTGACTCAGATATGACTCAATTTCTTTTCTCTTTCTCAACATCTTCTTCATTTACATCACGTTCTTTCTGTGTTACAACATGTTTTCTTCAAGTTTAGTGCAGTCTTTGAACATTATATAAATAGAAGTTCTTGTATCACTCTTCTTCTGTATTCTTAATGTTCAGTTATAACTATCTTTAAAGATCAAGCATTATCAATCTCATTCTTCACTGATTGAATCATTTAAACATGATTTCAACATTACATTAAGAATTCATTAATCATATGATATAGATGCTGTTATTCATTTAGTATATTCATAATTCATATAAACAGAATGAGTTTAAAGAAATTCATTTATCTGATGATTAATGCAATTAAAAGACAGAACAACATTAAAAGATTTGATAAAATCAGTGATAAAGCACTTGAATCTTTAAATAACTTCATCACTCATTAATTATGCAAAGTTCACTCAATTAAAAGAATCTACAATAAACAATCTTCATAAATTGCTTGAGAATTAAATTGATTAATAAAATCAATGATAAAAAATCTTCATTGATTGCTAGAGAATCATTTTAAAAATCAATAAACAAAAATTTTTTCTTTCTGAAGATTAAACGTTTAAACTACGATCTCATTTTCATTCTGTCAAGCATCACTCTTCATTCAATTAACTAAACTTTCATCATGACTTGATCATTTGTAAACAATTATTTCAAAAAGTATCAAAATTACTACTTTAAAACTCTTGATTCTCTTTTTAAACAATTTACTGAGTCAGTTATTTATTTCACTCTTTTCTTAAGAATAGTCATTTATCTTAAAATCGACTTCATGTAAAATTGATATCAATTCATGTTGATATCAAAGACTTTCAATGAAGTATTTGATGTTCTCATTTTCTGAGATGTCAAGAATGTCAGATCGCTAAAGTGCTGAGTTAAAGATGATCTCAATCAATTTATAAAAGTTTTTAATAAGCTTCAAGTTCAATAAGATCTAAATGTGAAAGTCTGTGATTTATTTGACAAGTTATTTAGTGATCAAGTATGAAAGACTTATTACAAAGAGCTTGAGCGAGTTAAACAACAATCAGACAAAGTCAGTATATGAATTCAAGACAAGAATCAAGAGTTAGAAGAAAAGCTTTAAATGACTAAAAAACTTATCTTTATTAATTCAATCTCAATCTATTTTGATAAATTTTATGCTCAGAAGATACTTGATTCTTTTCTGTTTACTGATGAAAAAGATTCAATCTGAAAGAATTAATATGCGAAAATTCAAAATAAGCTAGAGATAAACGTTAATCTCTTTCTCAGCGAACAAGTTGCTTTAAACTATGTACATTCTAGATTATTCAATGATACAGCTCAAGCTACACAGACTAAATGAGAACGTGATTGTGTCAATTTCTATGAATTTACTGAGAATCTTTTGACGAAACTTGCTCAGTTGTTCAATGACTTTGATAAGAAAGTCAACTTTCATAGAAAGTACTATAATTTGATTCAAGAAGTTAAGAGGTTTAGTGAATTTTATACTTAGTTTCAACAATTGTCTTTCTATCTGAATTATCATGAAAAGCAACTGATCATCAATTTAAAAGATAAAATAAACTTTCATCTTCACTTTATTTGAATAAATCAATTAGTTCAATTTGATTCTCTCAAGAATATTCGTTTCTATCTGATTCAACTGAACAATGATCAGCGAGTCATTTAAGACATCAAGAATAAAGTCAACATCATTAAATGAATCATCTTTGCTGAAGAGATTCATACAATTTCTTATAAGAAGATTGAATCAACTAGTAGACTGATCATCAAGTTGAGTTTTCATACCTACTTTCTGACTCGCTCAAGTACTCGATATCAATGTCGTGATTCAACTTAAATACTTGATATCAATCTCATGATTCAACTCAATATCGATCTCGAGTCGAGTCAGAACTCGCTGACTCGACTCGACTCATCAAGCAATCAAATATGATGTCAAGAGAGTTAAATATAGAAATTTTTCCGGTTTTTCGCCTTTGCATTACCTTTTTGCATTATCTTTTTGATAGAAAGTCATAAAGAGAAACATGAAGAGAAACATGAAGATCATTTGATAGAGAGCTTTGATAGAGAGCTATGATAGAAGGCTATGATAGAAGACTATGATAGAGAGCTATGATAGAGAGTCATGACGAGAAACTATGAAGACTGTTTGATAGAGAGTCATGAAGAAAAGTCATGAAGAGAAGTCATGAAGAAAAGCTATGATAGAAAAGCTATGATAGAAAAACATGAAGACTATTTGATAGAGAGTCATAATAGAAAGTCATAATAGAAAGTCATAATAGAAAGTCATAATAGAATATCTATCTATTTATCTTCATGTCTTGACGAGTCGAATCGAAAATTTCGGATCAATACTCGATTTCAATTCTCTGATTTGATTCAAATACTTGAATCGAACATCTCGATTCAACTTGAATACTCAAGTCAAGAATTCTGACTCGAATCAAGTCTTGATGAGTCGAGAACTCGACTCGATCTCAATGACTCGACTCGTCACGATCAGTTAACAACTAGATTCAATGAATTATCAAAGTTGCATAATGCGATTTTAACTAACATCAAAGATATGAATATATAAGCTGAAAATTGCATTCTTTGTCATAAATCAGATCATACTTCTAAGAAGTATCTTGATTAACTCATTAAAATCAATGTTTTAAGTGAAGATGAATATGATTATTCTGATTTCAAGTCAGATTCTGATTCAAAAAACTAACTTTCTTTTTAAAAGTTATTAAAGAAATAAAGATTATTTCTTTGTGCAATTTAAATGAAATTCTATTGAAAGAAAATTACTTCAAAAAGTCTTTTCTGATCAATGTTTTACTCATCTTTCAGAATCAATCTTTCAATCTTTGATCTTTGATAAACAGTGATTTCATCATCTACATGCTGATACATATCAGACTAGTTAATAAAGTATGTAAGAAACTTGAAATACAATTCATATTACTAGTTAAAGAGAAGTTAATATAAGATTATGATGAGAAAATATTTAAAAAAGTTATTACTCATAAAATTCTACTCAATCTCATTATTGAAAGTTATAAGAAACTGATTATATCAATGCTGATAATTAATATTGAGCATCATGAAGTTATACTGAGCAAGTTTTGAATGAATAAAAACGAAATATTGTTGAATATGTAAATTGATATCATTGTTTTTCTGATTAATTAAATTTTTCAATTTCGATTTTTTCAATTTTACTTAATTCAAAGCACTCAAGTTAATCATGATCAACTTTGATCTTTTTAACTGTTTTAAATAAAGCTTTTACAATGCTCAAATGATTCATTTCAATCATTACTTAGAAAGAATTCTTCTTGATTTAAAGCATAATTGTAATTGTAATTGTAATTCATACATTCTTGTGATATCAATTTAGATTCAATTTATGAGAAAAACTATGTTATGTATATCAAATGAACAAAATTCTCTGAGAGAGAAAATCACTCATTAACTACATGATGACTTCACGTCATCGAAACAATAAGATTGACACTATATTATCAGTAATGAATCTTTAACTTCTATTCAGCGTGTGATGCTTGAGTAAATTCTTGATGAGAGTGTCTGTGCTATTTGATTATATTGCATCATTTTTGCTTTGCTTTTCATTGATGATATTTTATATAAACAATGTTTTGATTCAATTCTTGATTCAAAGACTAAAGATGTTTTCTTTGCATTTGTGATGCTCATGATTATAATGTTGAAAACTGTGTTCTCTTACTCAATGATTATCATTCATTGAGCAGAGAAATATGTGATGAAAGAAAGATGTGTATGATGAAAAGATAAAGTGTAATTGTATTAAATAACTTTATTCTGCTCTTGATTTGACTTATGTCACGTAGACGTTAAATAGATTGTTAGTATAGACGTGTAATCACAATCGTTCAATGCATGACTCTGATCAATAGTAAAGAATGCGTTCTGATCATTCTCATGAACTCTCAATTTTTCACGTAGATAGATGTATGATCTGATGTCAAGTAAAGAAGATGAGTTCAAGTCTTTTCAATATATCAGCATGATCAACAAGTCACTACTTCTTCAAGCATTATAATCATGACTTTTAAACTCATTATTTAAAATGATTATTCTATTTGATATCTTTTCATCAATTACTTGATGATATTGTTAATGTGATGAAGATGTTTTAATATCGATGCAGTCAATGAATTGCAAATTCTTTAATCACTTGTAATCACAACTTGCAGACTCTTCATCTGAGTTGTTTTTTTCACTAGTAGTATCTTTTCATCTCTTACTGACATTGACATGTCATTAATCTTCTTCGTAGATCAATTGTGACTGTTAGAAAAAATGTTGTTGCATGAATGAAAACTCTGCATGATGATTTTTCTGATCACGCAACATTTTAACATTGTTTAAACTGCATTGAATTGAGATCTCTTGACTCTTCTGACTTCTATTTAAACACAAAATAGAATCAAGAGATTCGTAGTCAACATCATGTATAAATGAATCTCATTATCAATCTTTAATAGTAAGAACTACACTATTTTTATTATCATTTTAAAAGCATATAAATTTAAGATGCTATCATTTGAACTTATCAATGACTTAATTTCATTTCAGCAATACATGAATGATGTTTTATGAAACTTTCTAAATGACTTTTGTCAAGTCTATCTAAATGACATTCTCATCTACAGCAAAACTTAAAAGAAACATAAAGCACATGTCAAAATGATATTGAGTTGACTATGAGAAGCTGAACTACAGATAAATATTTGAAAGTGCAAATTTGATGTGAAAGAAACTGTTTTCTTAAAAGTCATAGTTTCAGAACTAAATCTACATATGAATTTTATCAAAGTGAAAGTCATAGTTAATTGAATCACTTTGATCAATCTAAAAGAGATTCAGAGCTTCGTGAAATTTGTCAACTTCTATCATTGCTTCATTAAAAACTTCTTAAAGTTAGTTAAATCATTTACTCAGCTGATTAAAAAAGATACATTTTTTGTTTAAAATAAAGTCTGTATTCAAGCTTTTGATGATTTAAAGAAACAAGTCAGCTTGACTTTTGTACTACGACATTTTAATTTCAAATAACAGACTATTCTGAAGATTGATGCTTTAAACTATGTAAAAGATGAAATACTATCTCAGTATGATGATGAGAATGTTCTTCACTCAATGATCTTCTACAGCAAAAGTATAATTCTCGCTGAAATCAATTATCACATCTATGACAAGAAATTGCTAGTCATTATTCAATGTTTTAAACACTGATGACTTGAGTTGAAATGCATTGAATTACTCATTTAGATATTCATCAATTATCAGACTTTGAAGATCTTCATGAAAAATAAACAGTTAAGTTGATGACAAGTCAACTATTTAAACATTCTATTTGAGTTCAACTTTTAGATCATTTTTCAATCAGGTAAAACAAATACTAAAGTCAATACTTTAATCAGAATGTCTTTAACAAACATCTTTGAATTAGCTCAACGTCTTGAAGATTGCTGTCAGACTATTCTGACTTTTGATAAAGTTGATGTTTTATTTATTGAATCTGAAGTGAATCTTTATCAATGAATATACATTGTTAATTAAATGAATGAACTTTGCAATAAATATAAACAAGCTATAAATGAAAACAAGCTCAAATTACATAGCACTAAACTAGAGAACTGCGAGATCATTGATGACATTCTATTTAGAAAAGACTTACTATGAATTTCTGAGAATATGCATACAAAATTGCTACAGAAAATTTATGATCAATGATCAATCTTTCATCTCAACAATAAATGAACTATTGATCTAATTCAGTGATTCTACTATTGATCAGATCATTGAGTTACAGTCAGATAGTACATTCAAAACTTTCACGCTTATCAGTGAAGCAAAGCATCTAGAAACAACATCAATGAACTTCATCATTCTCTTTTCATTTCACAAAAATGCTGAAAAGATATAACTATGAACTTTATCACTGAGCTATCTCTTTCAGAAGATTACAACATCATTTGCATAATCATATATTATTTCATTAAGAAACATTACTATGTTTTCTATCATTGAGAAGACAATGACATTTCAGTTGAAGAAATGATATAAATCATGTTATGAAACGTTTATTAATTACATGATTTACTCAATTCTATCATTTCAGACAGAAACTTTCAATTCATATTTATCATATGAAAAAGTCTTTGCAAGTGACTAAGAATTATAATTGGTTTATTCACAGTTTATCATTTGAAGATTGATAATCAATTGAAATAAGTCAATCAAGATGTTGAACGCAAACTTAGAATTTACTGTAATTAAATGCAGAACGACTGAGCAAAATGAATACTCATGATGAAATTCAGCGAGAATTTCAATATCTTCTCAATCACTTCAGTGATTTCTTTCTACTTCAATAAGAAATTTCATCTTTGAATGAGTTTCAATTCAGATACAACTGATTATAAAATGATTCATGAACATCTTGAAGCTAAAAAGATTAATGATATTGTTGCGAGCGTGTCTCGTTACTCTGAGTTAGTCTAACATAAATCATGTTAGACTATCATAAACTAGTATAGAGCTGATGTTGACACGCTAGTGATCTAGCGCGTCTTCGTGAGTATAAAATTCTTGACGTGTTTCATCTTCTTTCTTCTTTAGCTTTGAACTTCTAGTTAGAATACACTCATATGATCAGCTCTATGCAGACTCATAACATTAGTTCAAAACTCATTAATCTTGCTATTGACGTGTAGATGATATAAAAACAAGCTACATCACTCAAACTTGAATCAGAATTGAAACTTGAAAATTGAGCTCAGAAGACTCATTAGAAATCAAGAAATTTCTAGAACAGAAGAACAGAAGAACATGAACGCGTTGCTCTAGACTAACTCTTTCCTGAGCTCGTCGTCGAAACAGAAGAACAGAAGAACACGAACGCGTTGTTCTAGAACTGAAACCAGAAATTTCAGTTGAATCTCGATCAGCAATTTTCTACTCACGTAATGACTAGAAGCACGAAATCAGAATTAGTGAGCATTGCTCGCTATGAACTTCGAAATGCTAGAAGAGAATCACTTCTATCACAGAATCGAACAGCATCAGAAGAAGAAGACATGAATGCGTCGTTGAATATAGAAGAAAAGAATACAAACGCGTTACTCTTCAATCATGAAATGATCAAGATCAGCATCAGCACTGAACTGAATGCTTGAATAAGCGCTCATGAAGCAAGCGATCTCATTGTCTTTATCAAGTACATATGTCAACAGCATGACATCGAAATCAAGACTTACAATGACATGATTCAAATGTTGAATGATGTCAACAAGATCAACATTGAGTTGAAAGCTACGCAGATAACGTTGAATGCTGTTTGAACATGTTTACAGAAAGAGATGAAGAAAAAGAACGTGATTATACATCATTTAAAAGTGACATCAAGTTGACTAAACACTTTGATTTCGAAAGATCAATTCTTGAAGTCAATCAAGCTATCTGACTCATCTCTGTTTGAAGATTCGAGACAGAATGTGAATAATTGATTGTTTTGAATGCAAAACAAGCTGAAGATGAACAAGAATCATTTTTCTATTGAAGAAATGAAGATTGCATATGTGAAAAGTTGAGTCAGTGAAACGATGATCAAACACATAGCACTCAGAATGAGAAACACGATCACGAACTCATTTCTTAAAGCAGAAAAGATATTGTCAATCATAAATAAGATGTACGACAATCTCAATTAATGTCACATGACTCAACGACAGTTCTTGAAGCTGTATTAAAACAAGATCTTCTTTCATGAATTTTGAATGAAATTTCAGAGACTTAGTGCAAAACTAGAATACAATAATGAAACTCTATTAAATGATATTCAGCATAAGATTAGCTCAGATCTTCAGCGAGTCATGATCAACGAACGAACTATGAATTTGAATGAATTCGTCGACATCTGCATGCAAGTCAACGTTCGATTGACGAAATTGAATGCTTGATCAGCTCTCAAGACATCAATGATTCAAGTCACTCGTTTTATCGCTAGCATCTTGACGACGATCACTACTGCGATCTCAGCTTCAATCTCTGCATGAAAGAAACTCAGAATATCAAACGTTGATTCTGCTAGAAAGAAGTTGTTTAAAAAAGAACTTTGCTTCAAATGCAAGAAGTCAGAATATAAAGCATGCAACTATCTTGAGTCAGCTCAGATGCATGAAATCGCAGTGAATTTGAAAAACGATCTGCTCTCGTCAAAGTAGTGATTGAGAGCAATATACTCATATTCTGTTTCATCAGCATGTCTGATGATTCATTTGATTTCAAGTCGTTCACTGTTGATGTCATCTTGAGTAGTCTAGAAAAGATATTCAGATCTCTCGCTCTGATAGATACTGAAGTCACTGACATGACTTTCATCGATGAATCTTTGATGCTTGAGCTATGTGAACGCTTTGATATTCAGTCAATATCGCTGTCAAAATCAAAGTTGATTCAATCATATGATGAAACTTCTGATTGAAAGTCAATTACACACGCTCTGTATACATTGATTATAATACAAGAACACAAGAATGAAATGATGTCTTTATTGATAACTCGTCTAGAACAGCACAAGATAATCATTGAAAACTTCTGATTGAAAAGAAATCAGATTTTGATAGACTCTGCAAACAATCGATTAATATTCTCATTAAATATTCAAACATCAAAATCTGTTGTTTCAAAGACAAGCAGTCAATCAGCATTTCACAGATCTGAATCAAGCGAGATCTGCAAAATGAAACGAAAGAACTTGAACTTGATGATTACATCAACAATCATTTTGAAGCGACTCACGAACTTGAAACTAGTGAATCAGTTTATTGAATCTGTACTCATACAAAAGCAAAGCACTTAAGTTGATCTCGATCAACTTCGTCTCTTTCAGTCAATTGAGAAAAAGAGACTCGTCAATATTATCATGATCAAAGTCGCTGCGTATTAAACTCTAGTCAAGAATAAGAAGATCAAGATTTTCTTTTTGATCATTAGTGAAATCAACAAAGCGCTTAGCTCAGTTGAAGATTTCACGAAACTGAATGAAATGATCTCTGTCATGTCATTAAATGAACTGAAGAAGAAGCTTTCAATAGTTTATCACGACTTTCTGAACGTTTTTGATAGAGAAAAGACAACGCAGTTGTCCTTGCATCGATCATACGATCATAAGATTGAATTAAAAGAAGAAAGTCAATCTTCTAGAAGTCAATTGTACTTTATGTCAAGTCACAAGCTACAGAAGATCAAAGAGTATCTAGAAGAGAATTTGAAGAAGAAGTTCATCACACTCAGCAAAGCTTCTTTTGCTTCATCAATACTATTTGTCGAAACGAAAGATGATAGTCTTCGCTTTTGCATGAACTATTGAAAACTGAATGCTCTGATCAAAAGAGATCGTTATTCAATACTCTTGATAAACGAAGTACTAGCTTGAATTCAAGACAGTAAGTATCTGACTTGACTTGACATAATCATCGCGTTCAATAAACTGCGCATGAGTTCAGAAAGCGAGAATTTAACTAGTTTTGTTACTTTCTTCGATGTCTACAAGTATAGAGTAATGCTTTTTGAATTAACTAATGAATCTGCATCTTTTTAGCACTATATCAACGATGTGTTGTTTGAATGTCTGCATAAATTCTGTCAAACATACTTGAATGATATTCTCATCTACAGTAAGACATTGAAAGAACATAGAACTCATGTGAAAGAAGTGCTAAACAAGCTTCGTGAAGTCGATCTACAGATAGACATAGACAAGTGTGAATTCAAGATTCAGAAAATCTCGTTTCTTGAACTACTGATATTCATCAATGATTTACGAATGAACTCTTGAAAAGTAGATGTGATTCGAAGCTGAGAAGTGTCGCGATCGTTGACTCATGTGCAGATCTTCATTGACTTCTGCAATTTCTATCGACGATTCATAAAGAACTTCTCAAAGATCATTCAACTCATGATAAAGCTGACTTGAAAAGATCATTTCTTTGAATAAACAAAGATCTGTCAAACGATCTTTGAAGAACTAAAGCAACAGATGACAACAGCTCTCGTTCTGAAGCATTTTGACTCGATCAGAGAAGTTATTCTGAAAACGAACTTCTTGAACTATGTCAACGACGAAGTATTGTCTCAGTATGACGATGAAGACATTTTACATTCAATGATCTTCTATAGCAAGAACATGATTTCTGCAGAATGCAACTACAAGATTTACGACAAAGAGCTTTTGACTATTATTCGATGCTTGAAACACTGACGTCTCGAATTGAAATGTACTGATATTTCAATCAAGATCTTTATTGATCATCTGAATTTGAAGTACTTCATGATCATCAAGAAACTGATCAGACGACAGACTAGATGAGCTGAGAAGTTATTTGAATATAACTTCAAGATCATATATCAGTCAGAAAAGCAGAATCTGAAAGCAGACGTGCTGATCAGAATGTCAGACGTCAAGTCAGTTGAATCAAATGATGATTGAAAGCTATATCAGCATCAGATGCTATTGTCAGAAAGTAAGTTTGAATTGCAATCAATAAAAGTTGATCAAGAAGAAGATCAGAAATCTGACTCAGAGTCGAAACAAGAATCAAAGACTAATGAAGATTTGATCGAAGAAGTGATTTCTATTCAGAATTAAATTATAGTCGAAAATCAAACGAATCAACTATGTATCAATATTTGAGCAGCTCTGAAACAGAACAGAAGAATCTGTCAAGATATTAATCTGAACAACTGCAGAGTACTTGATGAAGTACTCTGAAAAGATGATAGACTATGAGTTTCTCAGTCAATGATCACTCGATTAATAAGAGAAGCACATGATCTTTTGATCTGTGATTATTCTGACATGAATTGAACATTAGACTTGTTGAGACGATCATATTGCTGATCAAAGATGAGAACGACGATCAAATGCTACATTCAAAACTGTTATGTTTGTTGTAGGTCAAAAGCATCGAGAGATCGAATCAATGAACTGCTGAAGTCATTGCTTATACTTGAGCAGCAATGACAGAACATATCATTAGACTTCATTATCAATCTATCAGAAAGTAATGAAAATAACGCGATTCTGACAGTCATAGATTGATTGTCTAAGAAACAACATTATATATCGTGTTGATCAGATGACGAAAAAATCTTCGCAGAACAAACAGTCAAGCTACTGTTGATATGAGTCTTCAGAACTCATGAACTATCAAGATTAATAGTGTTTGATCGTGATTCACAACTCATATTGATTGTCTGAAAGTCTCTATGTCTGAGACTCGACATCAAGATGAAACTATTCACAGACTATCATTTGCAGATCGATGATCAAACAGAAAGAGCGAATCAGAATGTGAAACAATATCTACGAAGCTATTGCTCATATATGCAAGATGATTGATTCGTCTGATTATCTATGACTAAATTCGTCGATAACAATGCTATTTCATCATCAATTAAACAGTCAGCGTTCTTTCTGAATAAGAGCTTTCACTCTCGTATGAGCTTCGATTCAAATTCAACTGAATATGAGATCATTCGAGCTAGAATTGAAGCAAGCAAAGCAAAGAATATATTTGAACACATAAAATAATCACTAGCATTGATCAAGCAAGCATTAGCAAGAGTCAGAGTCACAATGAAGAAACAGATTGACAAGCATCGAAAGAAAATGATTTACAAGATAGATGACATGATGTTTCTAGATTCTAGAAACATTATGATCGCAAGATCGTCAAAGAAACTAGACGATAAAATGCTAGAATCTTTCAAGATTCTGATCGAGATTGAACATGCATATTGACTGAAATTGTCATCGACAATAAAGATTCATTCGAAGTTCATCTCGAACCTGCTGCAACTGAATTCGAAGAATTCTCTGAAAGAACAACGAAATGAGTCGTCTGATTCTATAGTGATGAATGATAAAGATGAATGAAAAGTGAAGAACATTCTGAACTTCAAACACTACAAATGATGATTACAATATTGTGTCAATTGAAAAGAATACGACGTCAATCTACATTGATACAACGTCAATGAAAATGAGTTTGAGAAGTGTCAGAAGATCGTATATGACTTTCATGAATGATATTTGAATAAGTCAAGATAGAAATCGAAAGAAAGATTGATTAAACTGCAGCAATGAGAACATTGCTAAATGAAGAGAGAGAGTAATGTTGCAAGCATGTCTCGTTACTCTGAGTTAGTCTAGCATAAATCATGTTAAACTATCATAAACTAGTATAAAGCTGATGTTGACACGCTAGTGACCTAGCGCGCCTTCATGAGTATAAGACTCTTGACGTGTTTCATCTTCTTTCTTCTTTAGCTTTGAACTTCTAGTTAGAATACACTCATATGATCAGCTTTATGCAGACTCATAACAGATATTATCATTTAAATGAAAGAGTTTTTTTTTATATTCTTACTTGATTCAACACTCATTATGAGTTTATGCAAGATTCTATATACTGTAGCAAGCGTTGCGTTAACACAACGTTCTTTTTGCATCAAAAATCGCTTCTTTCTGCACTCTATATTATAACTGTTCTCAATGCAAGAACTTTATGAGTTTGTTTCTTCTTTATTTTTTCTCTCTTTCATCTGATTCTTTGATGATATCACAGTTTGAAATTGATTCAGTATGCTCATTGAGAGTATCATTTGAATGATCATCATTGCTGCGCTCATGATTTCTAAGAGCTTTCTCAAGTTTGTGATGTTCTCTTCTCATTGCATTACTTTTTATTCTACTTTTCATCTGAAACATGTTAATAAAATGTGCTTGATTGACATTTGATCTTTGTTGCACTTGCACGTCATTATAGCAACATTGAATACTCATCTCTCATGTAAAAATTGATTGAAGTCAATTTTTCTTATGCATAGCTGCGTCAATAATGTGCTGTGAAACTTTGCATAACTCTTGTGCAATTACAGATGTTGATGTATCAACTTTGATGTCAGATATTGAAAATGAGCTGCGTTGAATTTCTCTTTTCAAACTATTCTTTATGTTTATCTGATTTGTTTTTGTATGAGCATCAATCTTGTCATCACTTCAGTGCATTGACATTCAGTCAGCAATAAAGATAAATTATGTGCATCATTAATCATTTTGTTCATTGCTTCATTTTCAAGTACTTCTGCATGTTTCGTCACTCAATGTAACTTCAGTGTGAATTCTTAAGATTAAATGCTTTCATGCATGATCTGAACTCATTGCAGACGTGTCTGATCTTTTGTTGTTATCATAGCTTTCACTGTTTTCAGAAAAGTCTGACTATCACTGTATACTTTGTATATCTTTTCATGATACTTATGATTCTCTGTCACTACGTTTGCAAGATGTTTCATCTTTGCGATCAATTCTTTCAGTTCTTCATGATGAGTGATGACTAAAGTCAATTCTCTCAATCTTTTATTTAGCTCTTAGTTAATTCTCATTGCAATCATCATAATATTCTCTTTACTGTCGTTATCATTTGAGTAAACTCTTTGCTTCAACGTGAATGTATCAAGATAATGTTGATTTATTGACATTTTCTTGTTTGTAACTATAATTATTCTTGATGATTTTGATCAGAAGATCATCATGTAAAAATGACTTCACTTCATCTTCATCTGTTTAAATGTTTCTTTCATTCACTTTTGCTTCAGCTGCAAAGATGTCTTGTGCAACTTTGATTTTCAATCTCTTTTGAATATCAAGTCATTGCAAATTCAATACATCATCATCTCAATAACTTCATCTAATTTTCAAGAGTTCATGTTCATTATCAACTTTTGTATCAGCTTTTGTAAATGAATATTTATCGACACTGTGTTTATTTCTATCTGTAGAATCTCTGTTAATATCACATGATAAACATTAATAATTTGTCACAATGCTCTTTTTTGTACTGATTTCAGTTTGATGTTCAGATCTTTTTAATGATTCTTCACTCTTTGTGACATGTATCATATGATGACTTCGTGACTAAGCAGAGAGCATGTCATCGCGAAGTATATTTGCTTTCTTGTTATCATTGATGAGTCTCAAGTAAACTTGATGATTATCTGCATGATTTTTTGTTTAATCACTAATTTTGCTTTGACATGATGCATGTGAATCACTCATCTCAACTTGAAGTTCAATTAAATTCTCAAAACTCTGATATTTGATTTTGAATTAATCTGATGTTTTATTAACTTTACATTGATATTCATATTAAATCACTTAAAGATTTTTGTAAAGTGAATCAACTTATACTTTGTCTTTGAAAACTTGATGTTATGCATTTTTGATCACTGTTCGCATCTATCATAAATCTTGCTAAGAACTTTGCAGTTACGCTTCATGAACTTCTCATATGTTAAAATATTGATATCATTTACAAAATTTGTGAAGCTTGTTTTCAATCTGATATTGTCACATGCTTTTAACAAGTTCATATTGTAAAACAAATATAATATTAATGATAGTGAAGAGTCTTGTGATATGTTAATGTTCACGCTGCGTTTCATCATCATGTAATCATCGATTATGATCGTGATGCGTCGATTTCTCAGAAAGTTCTTCACAAATTTGAGAAGCAGTCTGAGAACTCTTCTCTTTTTCATGTCATGCAAAAGTCTGCTATGCATTACATTGTTGAATGCACTCTTCTTATTCAGACTCAGCAGTGAAACTACTCTTCTTCTTGTATCACTTTATATAATGTGTATCTTTTTTGTAATCAGTTACAAAGTCATATCTATTGATCTGTGTTTATGAACTTTCATCTAAGTATTTGATATTAAGTTGCACACTTTTACGACGTTTTGCAAACATTTGAATATGATGAACTTCAATATTTTACTCAGCATGTTGAGTAACATAATTAATTTATATATTTTTGCATTAAAGTAGTTCTTCTTGTTTGACTTTTGCATTACTATTGTAATCATGTTCTTGAACTGAGTTGACTGTATTCTCTTCTGCAAACATTTTTCAAAAAAAGAGTGTATTTGTTTTGATGTGTCATCAACGAGTCTGCGCATTATTTTATTTGTATATTCTGTGTGTTTTGAAGTCTTGTTGAGCATCATTTTATAAATGACTCTCTTAATCTTGCAATGCATCAACAAGATATCATTCTCAATTGAGAGTGAGTACTTGAAGTCTTCTTCATCTTATTTTGCGCTGTCATAGCGATGTCAAAGCATTCTGACTTGATCAGAGAGAAAATTGTTGTTTGAGTCAATGTGTCTGCGATTGCATTTCTTACTCATTTCGCAGTTTTGAATAATTTTCTCAAGAATTGTTCAACGTTCTGCATGATCTTTCAATATTTACTGCGTTTCTATTTTCTGATGATTTTGCTCTTCTTGTTACATGCTTGAATGTACTCTGTTCAGTCATCAATGATTCAACAGCTTCTTCTCATTCGTTGCATACTCTTGATAATCTTTATACACTTCTTCGTTCATTCTGCTTTGATTATTTCGTGTGAAAATCTTGATGATCTTCTTCAATGCATTCAGCAGTTACTTAGTGTACTCATTTATGCATCAACGCTTCATCTCATGATTCAACAATGATTTTGACATTTGTTCTTTCAAAGTATTGATGAATTTCTCTTCATTCATTATCTTTCAGTTGCAACGCGATTTTCACGCTGACTCTTCACAGACTTTGAAATTTATAATTGTCTGTATCGACAGATGATTTGAAAAGTTTTTCATTTCTTTGTTGATTTTGCATCATATTAATTGATTCATAATGTCATCTGTCGTGAAAATCAAATCTATTGTCATTTGAAATCTTTGATAATCTCTTGTAATCATGTCTTGAGATAATGTCAGTGATGCATTGACATTTATTATCATTTCAATTAAATCATTTGACAATAAATGCTGTCTTGAATAGAATGATTCTTCTCATGTGAAATGATGCAGATTGAAGTCTTCTACAAGAATGCATTCTCTCGACATATGAAACATTTTTTCAATGTTTGAAAGACTTTCTTTTTCATGAATGACTTTGTGATTTCTGAGTGACAAATTGTATGCTTCGTAAATGTGTATAGCTTTCTGAGTCATCTGTATGTCATCTGTTAATGTCTGTAACATAATCATGTTTACATCTTTGAAGTATCATGTTGAATATTAAATGTTGCTGTCAATTTTCTTGTTTATGTAGAAACAAATTTTACTCTCATTATTCTTCAGCGTGAAGTTAACAGTTGCTGAGCAGTACGCTCTGATTTTATTTTATTTTTCTTCAAGTTTTACGTGCTTATGCAGTCTAAGACTATGAAACACGATGCTATTTACCTAAATAGTAGCATTGAAGCGCTGTGTGTATGCTAAATTACATGTAATCTAGTCATAATTGCTGCTGTATATCTTTTCATTGAGCAGTCAGATCGTTAAAGTGCGCATACGAGCGTGCAACATGTTTATATAATTAAGTAATTATATAAATAAATCGAAATTATGAAAGCTGATCACTTCAACGTAAGCTTTTGAATTTGCTGTTTGATCATCTAGCTGAGCAAGCTAAATGAACGATCAATGTATTGTGAAAGTTAAACATTTTGACGTGAGCTTTCGTTCGCTGTTTGATCATCTAGTTGAGCAGACTAGATGAGCTTTGATCTATGTAGATGAAAGTTGATCACTTCAACGTGAGCTTTCAAGTTCACTGTATGATCACTCAGCTGAATGAACTAGATGAGTTTTGATCTATGTATTTGCGACGCATGTAAATCGATCAGAAAATCGAAAAATCGATCGATTTACTGCATCACACAGACGTGTATGTGTGCAAAAGCTGAGTCGTGCCTTCGCGATGACTGTGTGAATGTCGTATATTAGTTGCAGCACATGCGCAAAGACGTT
>JAABUV010000676.1_pt1 | contig 51942 bp, 85 predicted proteins | sample 5559971 | NCBI WGS metagenome assembly JAABUV01 (sample SAMN10711881, study PRJNA513362) | rock metagenome | isolation source: Antarctica rocks | place: Antarctica: Victoria Land, Knobhead nord | collected 2015-12-19 | reverse complement strand
TTGGTCTCTTGCGCTCAGCGTCACTCGGCACGCACGGCGGCGGCACGGCAGCACGCTGATGCTGCTGCTGACCACCCCACGGTCCCAGCATGGCGCCGTCCTGCCTCGCTAGGTAAACCAACAGCACGCAACGCCGCAGGTGGCGCGTTTGGTCGGTCTTCACATCCCCTGCAGCAGCAGCAGCAGCATGCTTGTCTTGAGTGCGAAGAGCGGTGCGCATAGGGGAGCTCGCGCACCCAAAACGGTCTGGGAGCCAAAGGCGACCAAGAGGAACGTGAAGCTGTAAAGTTTGGGCGTTGTTTCCAGCTTCGCCACGCGCCATGCGACGACAGTGCTGACCAGCGAGGCGGTAAATAGTGTCACGGCAAGCAAGAAGTACATCAGCTGTTGCTGGTCGTCTGCAAACAGGCTCCTGCGAAACAGCGCGCACACGTCACATGGACTCCGTCTCTGGGAGAGCGGAACTTGACACACAGAGCGCCACAAATATGAGTGCAGTCCAAGGTATGCTTGGAGTGTAGGTTGGGACGCACTTGTAGCCGACGTAGGCACCAAAGCCAGACGTGCCGCCAAGGACTGTGCCGATTGTGCGGTCCACAGCCACCCGTGCGAGCTTGCCGACCACCGGTGCTGCGACCACCTGCGGCAGCGCGCGTTGAACGCAGCGCCTGGCACAGCAGCTGCCCAGGCTCTGCAATTGAAGGCAGCACAGGGCCCACACCACACAGGTGACGCCCGCTGCGCGCGTTGCGTCCATGACTAGCTTCTGAAATGTGGCATTCTCTGCGCAAGCACGCCGCCTGTGTCATCTGCTCATCACCCAAGCTACAAGGGTACCGCAGAGCGGCCTAGGAGCAGAGGCAAAGAATGCATCATTAATCCATAATGTACGGGTGCGAGGCTGTCGGGGGGGCTGGTTGAGCGCAGGCGCGCACCGCCCACAAGCGGAAGTATGACGCCGAAGCCTAGGAACATGGTGAGCGCGACAGAGCACCCCGTGCGCAAACCTCGCTGCACCTCCTCCGTGAGCAGCGGGCGTCGCGTCCCCTCTTTCCTGCCCATCCTGGGCTTCTGCAGCACAAGAAGTGCAAGCCTACGTTTGTTGCATTGCACTCACGCACAGAAGCAAGCACTTGTTCCCAAACGCACCCCCGAACTCCGCATCACTTACACATGCGCGGCTGTCATGCGCAAATCTAGACCGCCCTCCACACTGCAAAAGACTCTAGCGGCACTCACTCACACCATATCCTGACATATCAGGCCAGAGGCAAGGCAAAGCCTGCAACAGTAACCTAAAGTAGGCCCAAAGCAGACAAGTCTTCTGAGTCAGAAGTTCTGACACGGGCACTCGGGAGCTAAGTGCCAGAGTCTTGCCCAGGCCCAGGCACGAGCCAATTTCGCTACGACCTCTACAAGTTGGACCGCAAGCGCCATAGCCATCACCAAACTCCAGCACCTGTATGCCTGAACAGCAACGTGATAGCTTGTGAACCGCAGTAGTCTTCACCAGCCTTACCGCACAGCAGGGGTCATACGCTGTGTGCAGAGATGCTGTTCTTTGGTATTACTGCACTAGGCCAATCAACAAGATGCCGTGCCGGCACTTCTGAGATCACGCAGACGCTGTGATATGCGGTAGCAGCTGCTGGCAATGCCGCAGCAGCACGTACCTTCGGCCAGGACTGCTGAGACAGAGGCACGCTGGCTGGCAACGCTCACAGAAGTGCGACGTCAAGCAGCGCGCGTCGCAGAGGCCGCCGGCGTGCAGGCGCGCCGCGCGCTCACAACACACTCAGCGCCTGGCCCTTAAGCCAAGGCATACGTATGCGCCGTGCCTGGTGCAGCCGCTGGTCCTCTGCCGCGTGACAGTCACACGGGGGTGCAGGCGCCCGACACGGACGGCGTGTGGTTCGACGTGCGCGAGGGCCGCAACGTTGCGCCAGCAGAAGACTGCGTGGAGGCGTCGGGCGCCTGGCACGCTCAGCAGTGGCTGAACGCCTTCTGCGTGCTGGTGCGGGAACTTGGGGCGCGCGGGAGACCGGCTGCTTCAAGCATGCATGACAGCCTGGAGGCCTGTGCGTCTGAAAGCTGTGCTGGCACCCCTAGCATTTGCTAGGATTCGCTCCAGCATGGATGCCACTACAGCTTCAGGACGTGCCTGTCAGCTGAGGTTTGGATTTGTGCGAGTTACACCTGCATACCTGTGGATTTGTCCTTGGCTGCCGCCACTCTCTGACTGAGTGGACGCACCGGCAGTTCTTCCAACGGCCGGCAGAGCTCGGGAACGCAGTGCAGACAGACGACCTGCTGTTCTTCGTCCTCGGCGACGCGTACCAGGTGCGCCCCGCAGGACAGCGCATGCATGGATGCGGGCCCGGTGACCTGACTCATTCTGCCCTTCTCCATGCATGGCGCAGCGCTGCAGCAGATCTGCCGGTGCCTCCTTGCCGCGCGCACGCGCAGCAGGGGCCGTGCTGCACCGGCCCTGTGACCGGGCATGTGGCGCGGGCAGGGCGGGCCGGGGGGCCCGCTGCTGGTGCGGCGCAAGGGCGCGGCGCTGCCCGCCGAGCTCGACCTGGGCGGCGCGCTGTCCCCGCGCGTGGACTGGTGCTGGAGCACGCTGCTGAACCTGGTCATCCAGACCTCGTTCCAGCTCACCGTCGCCGCGTGCCGGCGCGCCCCCGCTGCAGCGCGCACTGTGCGCACCACGCACCCACTCGCGCATGCTGCGGGTTAAGTAGGCGGCAGTGCATGCCCGCGGTGACGACCGTCTCTTGCCCCCAGGCAGGCCTCTTGGGGCCCGCTTGAGACGGGATTCACCTAGTACATGTATGTGTCATGATACAGTGCAACAAGCAGCCCGCGCCCAGGACGCTTGCTGCTGCATGCAGGCGCGTCGACATCGCCGCGCTGGCGGATGCAGGCGGCAGGCTGCCGCCCGATGCGACGCGCGTGCTCAAAGCAGTCTACGCGTCGCCCATGCGCGTGCAGGCGCGGCCCCCACGATGGCGCAGTGGCAGCATGCGGCTGCATCTCCTGCCAACATGTGGATCAGGCTCACGCCACAGCACACACTCGAGCAGCAGCATCGCGGGCGCTCGCGCAGGTGAACCTGGAGGGCGGGCGCGGCGCGGCAGACCGGCCTGTGCCCGCGTACCCGGACCTGTGCTTCGCGGTGGAGGACTTTGATGACGCCTTCAGCTCGCTGGCGCGCCACCGGCGCGCCGGCAGCGCCCGTGGGGCAGTGCATGTCCGGTCGGCTGGCGGGCAGCGATGCATGCGGGGGCGTTCCACACCGCGGCTGGAGCCGCGGCCGCCATGCAGACGACGGCCGCCGTGTCTGCCGCCGCTCTGCGGGAGCCGCTGTTCAAGCGGCCGGTCATGTTGCGCAGACAACCTGCAGATGTTTTACTTGAAAAGATGACAACCGCGTCTGAGAGCATCCCGGGGCAGGTCCTGGCGGAGCCGGGCTGGTGCTACGTGGTGCTGCTGGCGGCGGTCGGCGGCATCGCGCTCTTCCTGCCCCCGCGGCGCAGCAGCGCGCCAGGCAACCAGCACGCCGCGGGCGGGCCCGCGTCGCAACCAGCCGACGCGCCTGCAGCCTCGGCGTCCGGACCCCAGCCGGATGCAGCGGCTGCGCAGGGGCGGGCGTCCGGCGCGGCAGGGAGTGGCGGCGGCGACGGCCAGAGCGGTGCCGGCGCCGCTGCAGGTCGCAGCGCCGCCGAAGACGGGCCGGCAACCCGGCCGGCAGCGGAGAGATCCAGTCCACCAGGCCCGCTTAGCGGCGTGGCGAGCGACCCTGCGGCAGACCTGGCAGAAGGCAGCGTGGAGCCTGGCGGCGCGGGCGCGCCAGCCGAAGCCGCCGTGGCGGGTGCGCTGCGCCGCTGGTCGATGGCCGACGATGATGGCAGCGGCGGCGGCGGTGCGCGCAGCGCTGGTGGCGCGCCGGGACGCGCCAGCCCTCCGCTCCAGCCTGCCGCGCCGCCGTCTGGGCAGCCTGGCGGGCGCGAGGCTGACGGGGCCGGGGCCGGCCGCCCGGAGGCCGACCGTGCGGCGTCGGTGCCGCTCTTCTCCGGCTTTGTCAGCTACGAGATGCTGGAGGCGGTAGTCGTGGAGGGCGGCCGCGGAGCCGTGCGGCGGGAGGCGGGAGCGCACTGGGTCAAGATGAAGGGCCCAGGTGCGGTACGGCTCAGTTGCACAGCCTGGCCGAGACGCTGTGAGCTCGGGCACTGACAAGCCGCGACCGGCGGCGCAGGCAACCAGGGCTATGCAGATGTCGCTGTGACCTGCCTGGTGCCTCGTGACACCGGCCACCTCGCGCCGCCGCCCCGCGCGCCCGCGGCCAACGGCGCTCTGTTCGCGCGCGCGCTGCGGGCTGCTACTGCTGTGGCACAGGGTGCGCACATGACCATGTGTACTTGCTCTAGCCGCATAGTAGAACTGGCAAGTACGCGCGCTTGCACAGACGCCAAGCCTACTCAGGTTTTGTTGCATGACGGTGCTTGCATGCTACAGGGCATTGCCGAAATAAGTGCGCCCTGTGTTTGCATCGCTTTGACTGGACCTGGGTCGTGGACGTGACATTGCTGGCATGCCCGTGCAGGCTTTGTACTGGGCAGCCGCAGAGCGCCGCAGCCTCCGCTGCAGATGCGCTGTGCGCTGATGCGCCTGAGCTTGCCGGTGCAGCTGCTGGCGGCCCAGGTGCTGCAGCTGCCGCTGTCGCCAGTAGCAGCAGCCGCCGATGCGCAGTAGGGCCTTTTGCCTATTGCATAGACACGCACATCGTTAAGGCAATTAGTGCAATAAAGAGAAGGTAGGAGGCCTCGGGCTGACCGCAACAGCTGTCTAGCCTGGTGCTAAAAGGGAAGCGCACACAAGCCCATCCCTTCAGCCAATACACGGCACTGGAGTGAAGGGGTGAAGTTGTCCAGGGCGATGCAAGCGCAAGACGGCCCAGCCGCGACGTGCAGCGGGCAGACCGTGCCTCGTGACAGCGTGCAGTACCGCCAGGTAGAGGCTGCCTGCAGAGCAGTTCTGTGGAGCGCAACCAAGCTCGCACCTCTTGCTAAGACAAGTCGCTTGGTGTGCAGTATTGCGACGAGACTGACCTGCCGTGCATCATGGCCCTGGTGGACAACGAGCTCAGCGAGCCGTACTCCATCTTCACATACAGGTGCTGAGCAGACAAGTGCGGAGTTGGGGCGCATGGTGGGTCGCGGGCTGTTCTGCGCAAGGCGTCCGCGCGCCGCAGGTACTTCTTGCACAGCTGGCCCAAGCTGTGCTTCCTGGCGCTTGACGGCGGCCACTGCTTCGGCACCGTGGTCTGCAAGATGGACGTGCACGGCGAGCTGCTGCGCGGCTATATCGCGATGCTGGTCGTCGAGCATGCCTACCGCGGCCTGGGCGTGGGTCCGCGGCCTGAACGAGCTTGCGCGGAGTGGCTGTTGACGGGCTTCCAGCTGCTGCAGGGGCTGAGTGTGAGGGTCTGCTGCGCAGGCACGCAGCTCGTGCGGCTGGCCATCCAGGAGATCGTTGCGGGCGGGGCAGACGAAGTGGTGCTCGAGGCGGAGGTGACCAACGGGGGAGCGCTCGCGCTGTACGAGGGGCTGGGCTTTCTGCGCGACAAGCGCCTGCTGCGGTGCGTTGCGGCCACGCCTTCCTGCGCCCCGCCTCCTGCGGCAGCCCACGCTGACTGCGCAGCACCCGGTGCAGGTATTACTTGAACGGCGCGGACGCGTTCCGGCTCAAGCTTATGCTGCCGCTGTCGCCAGAGCGCGCCGCTGCAGAGCAGCTGGCCGCCCTGTCCACTGGCCACCCGGGGGCAGGTGACGCGCAGCCCGAGCGACCGCCTGGGGTGGTCTGCTAGCTAGGGGTGGTGTGCTAGCTATAGCGTGTGAAGCGGACGTCCCATGTTGCCGTGTAGCCTGTGCCCTGGTGCCGCATGCCTGAAAGTGGACATGACACATCAAAGTATAGCCTGCAGAGTGCACTCAGCCTATCCAGCCTCAGCCAGGCACAGCAGACGTTGAGCATCTTAAATTTAGCTCAGGGTCTGCACATGCATGTACGCCATGCTACTGCATATATTTACGCCATGCTACACTGGCAAGCGTGTGTAATATTACAAGCGCGCCATCCACACTGCACAAATTTCTCTAGGCTGCAGCTCGCCTCTGCGCAGCCTCGCATGCCAGTAGATCTGAAAAGAGGTGCTATTAGGGTTACGTCTATTATAGTTGCACTTTCATTCTTATCACGTCTTGATTGCACACTGCTCACCGGCCCAGGTGAGGCCTGGCACTGCTGGCTGGGCCGGACACAGGAGCGTACTGCTTTTCCTGACGTATACAAGCGCAGGAGACCGGCTTTGACGCAAACATCCAGGGTGCATTGACGCACCCCCCGTGCTCCCAGTAGTCTGCAGAGAAAAAATTGTTTGAATTGCAGGAGGCAGCGCTGCAGTGCACCTTGCAATGGGCGCTGGGGTGGCGGCCGCTGCGCTGGTGCTGCCTGGATGTCTCAACAGGCATGTTGCGCCTCGGACACAGCGCTGCGCGCTGCCTCGGGCAAGGAAGCGTGCAGTCTGGCGGGCGCCTGCGCCACAATGTCAGGCCTGGGTGGGGTCCCTTGCGAGCCTTGGCAGAGTGATGCGCCGTTTTGTGTGGATGTTAGTGTGATTCCCGCGTGTTTGCGTCACGGTCTGGGTGCCAGCGTGTGCCTCCACACAGAGACCGTTCCTGCTGCGCACGCGGGTGCCGCTTTGCTTCGGCACTGCTCCTCCCGCCTCGTGTGGCAGGCTGTTTGTGCCACACAAGCCGCAGCACCTGAGCGAGGTCAGGCACGCGCAGGACCACGGTCGTGCGGCACGCTCTGCCGCGTGCAAGTCAGAGCAGGCGCCCGACTCAGGTCGGCAGCTGCCCGGCTGGCTACGCAACGCTGCCGGGGTGCGACCCGGACCTGGCGTGCGCTCGCTGCGCAGCCCACAGCGCCCTGCTTGCCAGCACCTCAAGCTGTGGGGTCGCTGTGCAGGTGGTCGCAGTGGCCGCGGTGGCCCTCGCGCTCCCGGCAGCAGCACGAGCGCGAGCCGTGCCCATGGAGCACCCGCAGCAGCCGGTGCCGCTCCCAGCCGGCTCACTTCAAGAGTTCTGTGTTCAACCCGTCAACAAGTACTAGTTAAGCCAGCCGTTCCACCTGCTGACACCTGTCTACCATCTGTCGTTCTGCATTTAACTCGTCAACAAGTGCAAGTCGAGTGTGTGCGCGTCACGCTGGTGAGGAGCGGCGCACTTGCTGTCACTTGTGCAACCGAGCAGGGTGAGTGCTGAGGCGGCCCGACAACAGGTGCCGGCGCGGATGGTGGAGGCCGTGCGCGCGCGCGTGCTCGACCCCGCAGCAGACCTGGCGCACAGCGCGGGGCGCGAGGGCGCGGCGGCCGGCGCGAGCGCGCAGCGCTGGGCGACCCTGTCCTGGGCAAAGACGCGGCACTGGGCAGCGGCCTCCTCTGAGGCTCTGGGCCAGCGCCTCAGCAGCAAGGTCTGATTGCCGACACACCTGTGATCAAGCACCCTCTGATAATTTACACAGGCAGCTTTTCTCTGGCTTCGCCGCACAATGCAGTGCGATTGGCTTCGTCTAGGTGCTATACAAGTCCATCCGGATGTATGCCCAGCGGCTGTGGCGTCTGTTGCGCAGGAGGGGTTCTCAGCGGCGCACCACGCTAACGACGCCGGCACCACCGAAGCACACATCCGCGAGGCCGTCGCCACCCCGGCTTTCCGTATCGCAGGTGCGCCCCGGGTGCCGCTCGCCCCGCCACTGCTTTTGCCCGACCATGCCTGCTTCAGGGATGGCCGCGCTGCTCACCGGCTCATTGTGGAGCATCAGCTTGACGCCGCACCGTGTGGGGCGACAGCGACCGCGGCGGGCGTGGCGATGATGCTGGTCATCCTGCGCATGTCGATGCAGGACGTCCCTGTGCGCGTGCAGCGCGGCATCATGTGCGCCCTACTCCGCACTCGCGCGGCGCGCTGTGTTCCGGCGCACCCTGCCTGCAAGCAGCCGGCGTGTGGGGTGCTGGCAGTTTGCAGCCTGCTGGGCACAGGCCTCATCGCACTGCAGGGTCCAAACTGGCATGCTGCTGCACAGGCGACAGGACGCCGCCTGGCCTGCCACGCCAGGTGCTGTTCTCGCGGTGGCCCGGCCGGTGCACCATGTATAGAGACGCGACTGCCAAGGGGTCCCAGGGACTCGGACGACTGGAGCGATGCGGAGGGCGAAGTGCCCGCGCGCCCCGCGCGCGCGCGCGGCGCGTTCGATGGCTCGGCAGCCGGCGCGGCCTCTGCGCTCGCGGCGCGGGCGCGCGGCGTCACCGGCGCCCCTGCTCCCGGCGGGGCGGCGGCCAGCGGACCCCCAGGGCTGGTGTCGCAGGCGGCCAAGGACCGCGCTCTGGCCCTCATGGCCGCCAGCGCGCCAAGCGCTGCGCCGCAGCCCGGCTCGGCGCCCGCGGCACTGGCCGCTGCGCTCAAAGCTGCTGCAGCTGGCGGCCTAGCAGGCGCCAAGGGAGTGGCGGCCCCCGCCAGCGGAGGCCGCAGGAGCGGCGGGGCAGACAGCGGCGTCCCCGATGCGGTGGCTGTGCAGCTCGCTGAAGCAGCCGCGGCGCAGACCACCCAGGCAGCTCCGAGCCAAGCGGCCAGGGCCGCCCCGGCGCGGGCCGCCGCGGCTCCTGTTGTGCCCGGCGCCTCACCCGCGGCGCCGACGCGCAAGGCCACGGCTGCGTCGCCGGCTGTCGCGCCCGCAGCCGAGCTGCGGCCGTTCGATGCGCAGGCAGCCGAGGTGCGCAACGGCTGCACTGGGAGGCAGGCCTGCATGGCTGCTGTCATATTCCTGCTGCAAATGTGCCCACCCTGCAGGCTGTGCTGCCGAGTGCGCCCTGCTTCTTACAGGCTAGCGCATGACGTGCCGGCTCTCACAGGTGTTGTCGCCTTCCCTGGCGATGACGCGCCCGCAGCCGCCGCCCGCGCCTGCCGGGCGGCCTGTCCCGCCGGCCCCGCCGCCGCTGCCCCGCCGGCTGCCTCCGCTGAGCTGGCTGCAGCGCGGGGGCGCCGGGCGGCAGCCTGGCAAGAAAGCGCAGGCGGCCGCGCCGCAGGCACCCGCGCCGGCCGCCACCGCGTTTGGCAGCTGGCTGCCCGGCAAGAGCGCCAAGCCGCCCGGCTCCAGCGCGGCGGCTGACGCCGGCGTGCCTGGGCAGCGCCCAGCTCGCGCTCCGGAGTCTGCGCAGCGCGCGCAGCCCGCGCAGGGCCTAGCGCCGGCGCGCGAGCCGGTGCGCGAGGCGCAGGCTGCGAGGGAGGCGCTGCGCGGGGGCGGCGCACCGCTGGTGGTGCTGCTCGGCGCCGCCGCCGCGGTGGCCTCTGCGCTCGAGCCGCTGTTCCAGGTGCAGCCCCGCGCGTCTCGTCGGGAGCGCCTTGCGGCGCCGTCTGAACACTCTGGGCTGCACCGGCGCGTCCGAGCTGTAGGTGTTCATGCGTTCCTGGGAGTGCGGACGTGCGCTGCACCCGCAAGGCCTGCCGGCTCATACAAGGAATAGAAAGCGCCTGTTATAGGAAGCGCCACGGTCGCCGCGGCCCGCCTGACCACGGCAGCGTGCCCGCCGCAGGATCCGGCGCTGCGCGCCGCGGCGCGGCCGGCGGCGCCGGCGGCGCGCCCGCCGCGCTCGCCGCCGTCCGAGCAGGACCTGGCGCTGCTGGCCAAGTACGACATGTTCGGCCAGCTGCTGCAGGCGGCCGCGGCGGCGCCGCAGGCGCAGGTGCGCCCGCGGCGCTCTCCTTAGCGACTCTGGCCCGCTCTGCGGATAAGCGTGAGGTCAGCCGGCCTGCGCATGCGCTGGCGAGCCAGGACCTGACTTAAGGATAGGAGCGACGGCAAGCGCCGGTGTCACGCATGTGCCGCCGTGTGCAAAGCGCGCGTGGTGGCAGAGGAGGTGGCACTGCGCTGCACGCAGGCGCCGCGCTTCTCGCCGGTGCGCGCGCTGGTGCGCGCGGCGCCGCCGGCCGGCGCGCCGCGCCACGACTTCTTCGCGGACGTCATGCACGGGGTGCTGCGCAGCGGGCCGCCGGCCTCCTCAAAGTGCGCCCAGGCCGCTTTGCGCATGCGCTGGCTGCCAGCGCTTGGGGCCTCGTCCGCCGCGTGTCTCCCACTGCTGCGTGTGCCCACTGCCCCGTGTGGCCAGGGGCGCTGGGGCGCGGCGATGCTACGGCAGGAGGGCGCGGCAAGCACGTCTGCGGCGGTCGCCCACTCAGGCAGGTGCTTCGATCCGGCGGCGAGCGCTCTGAGCGGCTGGGGTGGGCGCAGGTACGACATGGTGTGGGACCTGCTGCACGCGGTGCGTGCGCCGGGCGCGGCGGGCGCCGGCCGGCGCTGGGACCCCATGTACCAGCTCCTGGAGCGCGTGTCCGCGGCGGCCGAGTGGGGCCTGCCCAGCGAGGGGCCCGCTGCCGCGCTGCTGCGCGCGGACCCGAGCGGCTGGGAACCGCCGCGGTGCGCGCCCCGCACAGGGGGCGTCTGGGCAGCGTGCGACGGGACGGCCGTGGCAGGCACCGGGTGTGCGCGCGCCGTAGGCGGCACGGAGCTCTGACGGGCGCGAATGGGCTCCGCTCATGCGCCTCACCTGGCGCTCTGGTCGGCTCTTGCGCCTGACGTATAGGTGCTGGCAGGCGGCGCGCTCTGGGGCGGCTGAGCCTCCTGGAATCGGCAGTGGCGTCAGCGCTTGACCTGCGGTCTCCTGGGCGCAGGTTCTGTCCAACCTCCGCCCTGATGCGCTCCGCCACGGGCGACGCGCCCTGGCACGGCAACGTGCGCTCAAAGTACGACTGGGCAACCGCGGCCTTTGCCCTCGAGGTGCGAGGCTGCCACGCTCGCTGTCTTTACCCGCTCACCCACGTCGGTGTCGCCCACTGCGTGGCTGACATTCCACCTGCCTTCTCCGCCCCCTCCCTGTGACGGCCCCCGCCTCCCGCGTCACACTGCAGCCACGAGTCGGGCGGCTGCGCGCCTGCAGGCGCCGGCGGGCCGGAGCAAGTACGACCCGCTGCCGGCCGCGTTGGCCGCGCTGGCCGCGCCGCCGACCGGCGCGCCCGCAGCCGACCCGCTGGCGGCGCTCCTGCAGCGCAATGGCGCGGCGGCGGCCGCGCCGCGCGCCGCGCAGCAGCGCCACCGGGCGGCCGAGGGCGCGGCGGGGCTGCTGCAGGTCGCCGAGGGCCGTGCGGGGGAGCCCCGGCGCGCCGACCCGCTCGGGCGGCTGCTGGGCGCGGAGATACCGCGCGGCGTGCCCAAGTGGGACTTCCTGCCGGCGCTGCTGCGGGGCGCGCGCCGCGCGGGCGCTCGGCCGCCGGCGACGCAGCAGGTGCGGCTGGCTGCCGCCTCAGCAAGACGAGCTGGGGGCTGAGCGAGGCTGGTGACATGCCTGCTGCCTGCTGCTCTGTGTGCCCTCGCTTGTGGGTGTCCACTGCCTGCAGTGCATGCCGTCCTTGTCATGTGTTGGCTCGCCGTCGCTCTCTGCTTGCTTGTGCCCTGTGCAAATCAGAATGTGCAGGATGCCGCTCTGTGCCAGGAGGCCTTGCATGGGAGGTGGCAGGAAAGGCCCCGTTAGACAAGAAATCAGAGCTGGGCTGAAGCGGCGGCCTGTGCCAAATGCAGGCGGCGGCGCCGGACCCGGCTGCGGCGCTGGTCGCTGTGGCGGCCGGCCCAGAGCACAGCAGCCCTGCAAGACCCGCCGCTGTGGGGGCGCGCGCGAGCGCCCCGGCTGACATCGTCCGCATGCCGGCGGCAGCCGCGCCTGCGCCTGCCGGCCCCGCCGCGCTGCTCACGAGCGCAGCTGGTCCGGCCCGGGCGCCTGCGCCCACCGCGCCCGCGCGGGGCAAGGGCGACGCGCAGGCAGGCCTGCTGGCGGGCGCGGCCGCCGCCCACTTGAGCAGCGCTGAGCAGGCGGGCTCGGCACGGCCGTATGACCCGCTGCCGGACCTGCTGCGGCTGCAGCGGGGGCGCGGCAGCCTCGGTGGCGCAGGCGCCGACGGCGAGTGCGACCTGGTCGCCGTGCTGTCGCGCCGCAGCGGCGGGCTCGGCTTCGCGGCTGTTGCGGCCTGCTTCAGGTGACGCCCGCCGCTGGCAGCGGCCGACTGGCTGCCAAGCTGTGGATGCACTTAGGGAGCTAACTCGCTGCTATTAGCGATTGCATGGGGTGCACAGCTGAGCTGTCCACTGCTGACCTCCGTTCTGAGGCTGTGCTCTGCGCTGCAGGGAGCTGGCAGCCGATGAAGCCCTGGCGCAGCGGTACGGGGCGCTGTATGCGCTCATGCGGGCCGCTGCTGGCGCGCCTGGCTCGGTGCCCGCGTCCGCCTCTGCTTCCGGGCCCGCCCGGAGCGCCCTTCAGGCGCGCCTCACCGCCGCACACTAGGGGCGCCCCTGTCTCTGCAGCGCATGCCGTGCAGAGCCCTCAGCCGAACCCTCAGGGCGCGCATCAGCGCCTTCAGCAGATGCTCAGCAGCCCATGCCCCGGCTGGACTATGATGGGCGTGGTTGCCGCAGGCGCGCCTGCACCTGTGTTACAGCGCGTGCCTGCAAGCGTGTGCGAGTGCAGGGCAGGGCGGCTGGCCCTGCAACAACGTGCGTCACGTAATGCTACACCTGCACGCAGACTCGAGCGCTCACGGCCGTCGCATGCCGCAGGGGGCTGATCCCCTCCGTCTCGAGGCCGCTGCAGCAGCGGCGCCGTCGCTGGTGGCGGAAATATCGACAGGGCGCTATGCGCCTGTGGGTGCGCTGCTGGCTGGCCGGGGCGCCGGCGACGTCGTCCACACCGCCTGCGCGCTGGCCGCTCTGCTGCGCCCGGCGGCTGCCAGCCCCATCGTGCTGGCCACTGCATAGCGGCTCTCAAAGTTCTGTGGGCTGCACAGCGACGCGTTGTGCTGCTCCAATGTTGAATCTGCCCTCACACGCAAAGCCGATGTGGCCTGTGCTTTTTTTTAAGTGCTGGCTCCCAGCTTACTGGACTGTACTTATAGACGGCCAAACGCCGCCATGCCGCATGCATTTGATTCAGCCGCATACATTTGATTTGCCAAGGAGACCGGGCGCAGCGTGGTGTGCAACAACCTGTGCTGAGCCTTGGGGAGGTTGTGGACAAGCCCAGCTTCACATAACCAGATTACAACTTGCTATGTTCTTGACTACTGTGTGCTGTGATCTGGCAACGCCCTCAAACTTGCTCTGTGGACTTTTGTATGGTATGCAGCCTTGTCAGTGACTGTGGTTTTCACATCCGAAGGCTGTGAGTGGGCTCTTGCCTGCAGCAGATCAATGGTCTGACCCTCGCATATACTTTACACACCACGACTTGGCTTACTGTTGTGTTACCATTTTGGCTTGTATGTTGTCTGCTGTCTGAATGCGAGGCCATCTAAGTGGCCCAATATGCGCTCTGCTATGCATGTTTTAAACTATTGTTGCCTGAATGCCTTTGCTTGAAAGCGCTCCCTGTAGTTGTACTTTTGTTGGCTCAGTTCATGCTGTAAGTACATTTGTGCCAATGTTTTGCCATTATGCATCACATCGCTGTCCGTAATGCTTGCGGCTGCTTGGCATGCTGCGACCACGACGGCAAACCATGCAAAGCAAGGGCGGTCTATGTCCTCGCTTGCCCCGAACGGCTGCACAAGCGGGCGTCCCGCAGGAGCAACGTGCGACCTGCGCCGCTGACACCGTCCAGGCAGTGCCCACGAGCGGCCGCGACGTTAGCGCCCTCCTCGGCCTCCATGACAAAGCCTTGGCCTTCATAGAACTTTCGGGCGGCGCTGTTGGCGGCCATGATGTGCACGTACAGGCCGTCCACGCCTGCACGCATGAGGCCTTGGATCTGCTGCGCAACATTGGCCTGGCCTGTCAAGCCTTTCATGTGCTGCCTCCTTACGTGCCGCACGTGACTTTTGTGCCTTTCATGCTGCCTCCTTGCGTGCCGCACGTGACCATTAAGCAACTTGCTAAGCAAGCGCACGGCTCTGCTGACGCCCTGGTCTGGGAAGCCACCACGTTGCGCACCCCATTCAGCTGCCAGCTCGCGTGCGCAGGCCAGCAGCGCTGACCCCACGCCGCGCCGCCGTGCGGCTGCCGCACAGCAGACATTTGCCAGGTAGGCCGCATTGCAGCAGTTCCCTGTAGCATGCATACCCTGGATTAGCTCACATGCGGGATTACTTCAACAACAAGGCTGTCCCTCTCCCCAAGAAATGCTGACGTCTTTTCATAGACCCTGCGCAGTGACCCCACAAGCATGCTCGCATGGCAGGCGAGCTGGGAGAGACCAATCCAACGAGTGTGATGCATCTCCTAGGGACTGCACACGAAGGCGTGCTGGTGCAGGGCTGTGCAGGTGAAGCGGGGCGTGCGAGCACACAGGCTGCACGCCGGAACGCACCGATGAGCACCTCGCCAGGCAGCGCGCGTACAGCGTGCAGGTCCAGCGAGCCCACGACAGCTTTGCAGCTCTCGCGCGCTTCGGCTGGCACCCGTGCCTCAGCACTGGCGCCCGCGCTGGTGCAGCGGCCATCGTGCCAGCTGCTAGCTGAGCCCTCAGCAGCGCTGCCGCTGGCCGGTCCGGCCTCGCTGCAAACGTCCCGCCACGGCAGCACGTGGCTGTCGGGCACGTCAGGCGCAGCCCCCACCGAGCAGACAGCCATCAGGCACGCGCTGCGCTCCGCAGGCTGGCAAGCTTGCGTGTCGCCGGTGGCCAGCGAGCGCTGCTGGTCGCGCTGGCTCTGGCGGCCTCTGGCCACCTTCAGCGCGAGCAGCTCCTCCTGTGCCTTCATCGCCTGGTGCAGCTGGGCCGCGCACCGCAACGTCGGTGCCACAGCTCACCGACCTCACGGAGAGCCACACTGGCAGAGCGCGAGTGGCCCGGACCTGACCAGCAAAGGCGCGCTCCGGCGGATACGCGTAGAATGCCTGTGCCCTCAAGGCTGCCACAGCATGCAGCTCCGCGTCGTGCACGGCCGCCCTGGTGCGGCGCCAGTGTATGCCCTTTGCGGACTGCACAGGCTTGCAAGCACAGCGCACGTCAGGCGCTCAAGTGGCTCGGCGCACTGGTCGCAAGGGCAGGCGCACCTCACAGCGACATGCAGTGGAGCTGAGGCAGGCTGGCTCTCTGTGGCCGCCAGGCGAGCGTGGTGAAACCCCTGCACCTCTGCCTCTGCCTGGCTCGTCGCTATCCCACCTTGCACAGACGCCCGAGCACACGGCATCAGCGTGTAAGACCACGCTGTGCTTCTCTGGGCAGAGCGCAGGTGTCCGAGCAGTACTGCGCGGCCCGAGCCAACCCGCAGAGCCTCACAAGGGGACGGCTGCCCTGCTCTCATACCGAACTGCATCTGCCGGCCTGTGCTGTTGCAGCGCACACAGCGCAAACAACGCGACACTACTCAGGCTGAGTGCCTGGCGTGCTTGGTCGCCGATCCGCCTGGCATTGACAAGCTGGTGATGTGTGCTTGGAAAACATGGCAAGCGCAGCCTCTATCTAAATTCTATAATCAACATGGATGCGCTGCCCTGCCAAGTTTGGCGAGCGAAGGCCAGTGTACTTGTTGCATTGTTACAGCTGTATTCTCTGCAAGAGTAACAGATCCGCGGTATACGCGTGTCTGAGGGCGCTGTGGTCCTGACCTGTCACCTCAGACTCCGTCAAAGGCTCACCCTGGCTATCCTCCACCACAGTCTACAGCACTGGCTAAACAAACAGGCAGGCAGGCCTCATGCGCAGTGTGGGCTCGTTGCGGACTGGCTACTAATCCAGGCCTGAGCGTAGGCTCACACCCAGAACACTCTCAGGGCACGGAAGTATATAACAAAATGGCAGGCCCAGCGTGGACTCATCTATCGCTGTCGCGCGCTCCCCACAGCTGCGCTGGACCTGTTATATGATGATGAACCAGGGATGACTGTGTACCATAGCTGCGCTTTTCTGAGCGCGCTTCTGCCTAAAAAAGTGACCGGGCTGTGTCATCTATACAGTTCATAGTGCTTGTATGGCTGATCAGGGCAGCCACCAGACGACACATGTCCAGCGTGGTGGCGCAATTTAGTTACTGGAAGCTGAAGGCTCACGCTGAACGCACAAGAGTTTCGGCAAGAGGCAGTATCAGTAAGGCAGCGGACACGGAGAACCAAGTTTTACACACTTGCACTGCCCTTTGGCGAAGCACGACCTGACACAGTGCTTTCCAATAGGCGGCAACTGCGTTAAATGGTCGCTTGGACACCCCAGGCAGCCGACCCCAACAAGCCTTGAAACCAAACCTGGATCAACCTAGGCGCTGAACTATGCATAATTAACCTGCAGCTGCGGGCGTGGCTAGCAGCCGCTGCCCGCCGGGCGCGCGCCGCAGCGCACCCACGCCGCTGGACTCCCCCCCGCGCCACGCCGCATAGCGCCGCACTTACTGGCCAGGGAAGATCTGGTGGTCCTCGTTGATGTAGACCCCGAAGGTCTGCACCGGCCGGAAGACCACGCTGAACGCAAAGCCGGTGGGGCTGATGTAGTTGGCCGCCAGGAAGGTCTCCGGCGAGATGCGCGTGCCGGGCGCCAGCGCGCCGGCGGTCGAGGGGTTCTTCGCGTACTCGATCTGCGCGCGGGAGAGCGCCGGTTGTCAGCGCGGGCTGCGCATTCGCCGGCGCCTGTTGCGGGCGCGGCGGGCCTGCGCACGCAGCGGCTGCGGGAAGCTAGGCGCACCGCGCGGGCGTTGAGGCGGACGACCGTGGGCGCGCCGCCGACGGGCGCAAAGCACGTGGTGGAGGTCACGTAGGAGCCGTCGTCGTAGAACAGGGCGCAGTTCTGGAACACGTTGCCCGCCACGGTCGTCTGGATCTCGGCCAGCAGGGGCGCGATGGCCGCGTCAAACACGTAGTTGCAGTTGGCCGTCTCCCGGTTGAAGTCCTCCTTGCACCTGAGAGCGCGCGCGCTCAGCATCGCCTCTGTCGCGCTCTCAGCTCAAGGAGTCAGAGAGAACAGCAGGCTCAGTGTGCGCGCGGGCGGGCAACGCACTCGCCGAAGAACTGCTGCCGGCCGATGAAGGAGAAGGTAGGGGCAGCGGTCTGCAGCAGCTTGCGGCCCCCGGTGGCGGGCCCCGCGAGCGCGCTGCATGCGCAGGTGGTGTTGATGGAGGCAGCGAGCGCGCAGGCGGTCTGGTCAGCCTGGTTGGCGTTCGCGCCCAGCGTGGGCGCGTTGGTGATGCACGAGCCCGTGCCATTGGTGGCCAGCAGCCTGCGGCCACCGGTGACGGGCGGCGGCGGCGAGCCGCCCGTGGTCGCGGTCGCGCTCACGCCCACAGCGTTGGGGCGGAAAAGCAGGCCGGGGAACCCGCCCGGAGCCTGCAGCGCGGCATCAGGGCGTCAGCGCTGCCCAGCCTGGGACTCCTGGCAGGCAGGCAGAGCGGCAAGCAGGCCGTGGGGCCGCACCGCGTTGGGGTTGCTAAAGTCCCAGGTGGGCGCGACGACAAGCTTGGTGGTCGCAGCCGAGAGGGTGGGGCCGATGGTGTCGGCCTGCACCAGCGGCAGCAGCTTGCTGATCTGCGGGAAGCCCGGCGACACCTGGGACGACGCGCCCGCGGCCGCGTTCTGCGCAGGCCGCGCGGTAGGGTGGTAGAAGGGGTTGGTCGCGGGGCTGTGCGTGTACGTCACTAGGCCCTGGCCAGCGGCCACCGCGATCGTCGCCAGCAGCACCGCCAGCATCTTGCCGACAGCCATCGCGCTCAGCGCTGCCTGCGCGCGCCGCGCGCGGCGTCAGCTCAGGGGCTGCGTGCCCCTGCTCTGCTTCAGCGGAGCTCCAGCCTCCGCGCCGCTGCCTGCCAGCCAGGGCCTGGGCAGGACGGGCGAGACAAGCTTGCCACACAGTGGCCAGACTCCCCCACGCCCGGCCTCCTGCTCCCCACGCCACAGCGGGCGCTCCGGCAGCCTCCAGCACGTCTCAAGCACCCCCTGCGCTCGCGAGCGCGCCCCCAGCCCGGCGGAGACCGCCCAGTGCTCCGCCCCTGTTTGAATGAGCGTCACAACCGGACCCGCTCCCGGAGCCGCTGCTGCCCGTCAGGGGCCAGCGTGCTGCTCCGCGGCACTCACGCAGGCCTGGCTGGCCCTCCTAGCTAGGCTTGGCCGTGCGGTGCGGGGCTGGAGTAGCTAGGGGCATGGCTGCAGGGCGAACGCACCTGAGGAGCACGCCAAGGTGGCTGGGGCGAAACTTTGGGCGTGCTGCAGACTCCGGTGCGTGGGCCTGACGCTGGGCAAAGCGGAAGCAGGTCTCTGCAACTGCCTTTGGGAATCTCAAAATTGTGTTAAACACCCCCTGGCCAGGGTCAGCATCCACCGCCTGGCTTGCATGTCCGGGCCACTGAGGAATCCCATTGGTGCTCACCACACAGCAGGCGACAGCTCTGGGCCAGAGCGCGTTGCGCCTTCGCCGCCTCACAGCCGCGTGGAGTACCAGGCCAGCCCCAGCGCCAGCAGCGCGGTCGCCACTGCGACGTAGCGGTTGGGGAAGATCCGCGGAGGCCGCCACTCCTCGACAAAGCGCTCCTCCAGAGTCTTTGGCCGCGTGCGCTGTACCGGCCGCACGGGCGCCGGGGCCCGCGCATAGCTACCCCGCTCCGGCCTGTCAGCACGCCGTGAGTGGGAGCGGGCTCAGGCGTGGCGGCGTGCGCAGGGTCGACCCTGCGCTGCGTGCGTGCAGGGTGGGGGGCCGCGCACGCGAATCTGCCGCCAGTCTCCAGCACAGGCACAGACACGCGCTCGTCAGGCCGCAGCTTGAGGCGAGGCGCCTCCAGGATGAAGCGGAGCTGCGCCGCCTGCTTCCGCACTTGGACGCTGGGGTGCGTGTTCTCCAGCGCCTTGTACAGGTCTATGCACTCCTGCTCCTGGCCGCACGCCTGCGCACCGGCCAGCACGCTCAACCCCGTGGGCAGCCCAGTGTCCTCCGGCAGCAACAGCGCGCGCACGCTTACCTGCAGTCCGAGAGCTAGCCAGAGCTGGATCTCGCCGCCAAGCGCGCTGAAAGGCCCCTCCGCGTCCAAGGCCCGCGTCAGCAGCTCCACTGACGTCGGATACTGCAGCAGGCGGGAGGCATGGGCTTCCTCAGTGGAGCGAGAGGCAGGGCTGCATACACGCGAGCGGCGCCAGCGCAGGGCAAGCGCACGAGCCAGGCCTGCACCTGACCAAACTCGTATGCGCGCTTCCCCGCTGTGAACAGCCGCTGCCGCGCCGCCTCGGCCGCCGCTGCAGCTGCCGCTTGCTGGTGGGCGCCACGCATTCAGCGCCGTACTCGCCGCGGGCATGGCACTGCAGGCACTGCATGCGAGCGCACCTCTGCCAGCTTGGCCTTCACTCTGTCTGCGTACTTGCGCTGAACATCTGTCATACCGGACGCTGACCCGGCCCCCAGGCCCCGCGCAACGGCTTCATCCTCGTCTTCGCCTGCCTCCAGCTCTGGTGCGGCAAGTGCACCCTCAGGTCTGAGGCCGTTCAGACTGAGTTAAAGGCAGGCGCGCAGCGCAGGACGCGCGGCAGGCGGGGGCGCCACCTCTCCTGTACAGCTTTGCAGCCTGCTGCAAGCGACGCGCGCTGCTGTCCTGTTCCTGTGCTTGGCAGCCGCTCCGTCGGCGAGCACGCGGCCACGGCCTACCCCATTGTGCGGGCCACAGATCTGCGTGACACCTTGCACGAGGTAAAACTCGCTCGTCAGCGGTCATCACGCCGCGCCTGGGCAGGGCCCTGTGCGCCAGTGGCTTGCAGCCCATGGTGATGGCGATAGGTGACTGTGTAACTATGGCTCTGAGAGGACCTACTGGATTCCGATTCAGAAAGTACAGGCAGACAAGGGGAGACCCATCGGTTCGCCCTGGTTCCTGATGAACCGGAGCTCCCTAGAGCTCCTCTACTGGTGCTCCTAGGGGGGGGATTCAAGTTCCAGTGTGAGATGCGGGCCACATCAGTGGTCGGTGACTGCCCTCTCCGCAAAGCAATCCGCGCAGGATGTCCCTGCAGAGCTCCATTGATATGGCAGCCCTTGAACAGCAGGCCGTGCGACGGGGGCGCGACGCTGCGCCAGGCAAGCGTGTCTGCTAGCAACGTATGGGAGTAGCACTGGCCACCTCCCAGACAAGCATGGTATCTCCTGCCGCCTACTAGAGATAGTGGGCACAAGCAATGTAACAGCCTGCTGGTGGCAGGTAGCTATTGGGCGCCGGATGCGGCACTGCGCCTGTCGCGCGCGCCTCTTGGGCTGCGCAGTCAGAGCCCATACCGCCGCTCCACTGCTAGCTCCCAGCCTCACACAGCAAGTGAACTGTTCAGAAACTGGCGTCAGGTGAGTGTGGCGCGCCTGCTGGACCGCAGAGCGGGTTCCACGCGCCGTTTCGCTGCTCCCTGAACGGTTGCCTGGCGTGGTAGGAGGTGCTGCTGGGCCACAGAGCGACACACGTGAACGCCGCCCGGCAGCACGTCGTCCCAGCGCAAGTGGACGAGCCAGAGCCGGACAGCGCCGAGCCACAGGTGGGGTCACGGGGTGTGGAGGACTTTGACGAGGCCGAGACGGCGAGCGTGGACAGCGGCACGGTGGGCGCTCACGACCCTTGGCCCATCGCGGTACCTTGCAGCTAAGAGCACCTGACGACCGACGTGCCCGGTGCTAGCCAGCCGGCGGGCGGTTGCAGGTGCCACCTGCGCCTGAACAGCATCACGCCTTGAGGCAGCGCCTCACGTGTCCTAGACACGGCGCATGGGCGCGCCTGGCCAAGCCCAGGCACGGCTGCTCAGAGACAACCCCGAAAAAGCTGCAGGTGTGAACATGAGGGTGCACCCCGCTCCGGCGGGCGCCTGGCGCGCGTGAGCTGTTCAGTCTCACCTTGCTCTGGTGGACGTGCGCAGCAGGGGCAGCGATGCCGCACTTCTGCCAGCAGCCTGGAAGACATGCAACTGCAGCTCCACCGTCTTCCACTGTCTGCGGTGCCCACATGCACCCGTGCTGACACACGACAAGCATGAATGCATACGGTAGAGCGGCTGAGCCATGCTGACCAGCATGTGGCCCGTCTGCAAGCGCACACACTGTAGCCCTGGCTTGGGCAGTGATGCAGGTGCATTCGCATGCGCTGAATGTGCGCACACACTGTATCAGTAATAGCTGGCAGGGCGAATCGCAGACCGAAGTCATTGTGCGAGGTCTACCCTGTCACCCATGTGGGTTTGGCATGCAGGTGGTGCGCCGGCACAACCAGAGCCTTTGCTGAGCAGCCTGCGTGCAGTGAATAGTTGGCTTTGGGCTGCTTGCCGCTATGGTGAGAGCAGCAAAAGGTTCTCAGTCCTCATGTGGGCTTGCTCACCGCCGACGTTGAAGGCACAGGGGCTTGCGGCATGAAGCCCTGGATGCCTGAGCTGCTGACATGCAGCAATTTAGCATGCATGGGATGCCCGACTGTGCTTTACACTTGACGTGCAGCAACCGGGCATGCATGGGATGCCTGATTGTCCATTTCACTCCTCAGATGTGGAACAGGCAACCTTCGGGTTCAGACCTCTGCCGAGTGCATGCGAACCTGGGATTGGATGCATGCTCCTCTAGCTTTGACATGAGCTCATCCGGCAAACCGCAGGCCATGAAGGCAAGCATGGGTGTCCTTGCATGCGCTGCTGTTCAAGCTGATAAGCCGTGAACGGTGATCATGCCTTCCTGAACATCTGGTGGGTGTCGCCCCAAGTGTCGCGCCCCCTCCTGTTTTCAACCCGTACTCGGTCATAATTTGGGACAGGAAGATCCGACTTAAACCACCTGGTTGCCCACTCCTGCATGCATGGTCATGGTGACAGTCGTGGCTGGCGGGTGTTCTGCCGAGTGTGCAGCCTATGTTGACAAATACTGCGAAATCACGCACACAAGCTCTGAACGGCATGCATGCTCAGAAGCACTGCACCAGCACATCCTGTGGGCATGCTTTTGAACTACACAACGCACGTCCAAGCGCATGTGCCAAGGACTGTGCTTCAGACCGCATAAGCCTCACGCGATGAGTTCTGCCGATGCAATGGCTTATAAGGCGCTGGCAACAGCCGTGGCATGCAACTTTCCATATGCCCTGGCTATCACAGCTGCTCCACTCTTCTCCAGCAGCTCAAGTTGGCTGATACACGATTGTAACTCAATCATTCAGCACAACCGCTTTCACAGGTAGATATGAGCGAAAGTGCAGCATGTGGGGAAGTCCTGGCAACGTAGGTGTCGGCACTGGACAAGAGATGCGACCTGCTCCTCATCAGCCATGCCCGAGTTACAACAGCGAGCGCACATCCCACATGATGCATCTTAGCGATCTGGACGTCAGTATCAGGGACGCAACAGCAAGCTGGGTGACAACCACGTACACATGTGCTACTCAGGTTGGGCCGACGATTATGTGCGAAAACAGGGGCTGTGCATACTAAGCTAGTAGGAGTGCGCATGCGAGCATGCCACCCCGCAGGGAAAACTCACCGGGCATGCGTTTGGCATGCGCCTGTCTCTAGGGCCAACTATCGTCTCGATGCCATCAAGCTGGCAATCTGGCCTGCGGCACACTTGTCACTTAGGCAAGATGCCCCCACCGTAAGACTCGGGAGTCCGTTACTAGTTATGTGGCCGCTTCAGGCTGCATGCTTTATCACTCTGAGCTAGAAAGGGGGGCTGCTTGCAACAGAGCGCGCAGTCTAAAAAGCCTGTCCAGCGGGTGACCGAAAACTGCCTTGCCAGGGGCCATGGAAAACTGCAGGCGACCTGCATGCCCGACCTCGCGGAAGCGCAGGTGCGCACGCCCGTGCAAGCGCCCCGGGTGTCGAGCTCCCACAGCAAACTGCACGGTTGCGCCCCAGGAGCGAACTGAGCGCTTTGCCGCACGCAGAGCGGCTGACATCCGCCACAGTGCAAGAAGGCTGAGTCTGGCAATTAAATAAGCTTGCAGGGGGAGCGGCCTAGCGGAAGGTACTAATCACGTCAGGGTCTGGGAGAGGGCTTGAGGCTGTGGGGGCACAACGTCTTGCCGACGACCCCTTCCCCCCTCCACCCCTGCCTGCGCTGCGCAGCGCGCCTGCGGAAGAGCTCTCACTGCGCTGCCTACTCCTAGGGAACACCCTCTCAGGCAGGCATCACTTCGTGTTGCCGGCCATCTTCACGCGGCGAATGGGCGGCTGCTCCGCGGACACTGCCGCCAGCCGCTCCAGAACGCCGGCCTTGCCGTGCTCCGCAGCCGCCTTGGTTGACGTGTGAGCCTGCGCGCGCCCGCCGCAGCTTGCACACTGGCCTCCCAGGACAGCCTGCCAGGTAGTGGCTCATGAGCCTGCGTGGACCCGGCCATGACATCCAGCCAGTCGCTCACAAACAGCACTGGGCGCCCAATGTGAGCGGGTCCTGCAACGCCAAGCGGGTGAGCGAGGGCGCACGTCGTGCTCGGCCATGCAGTCCGACAGCAGCGAGCGGCTCCGAGCGCGCGGCTGGAGCCCGGCCGCCACACAGCCGTCCGCCACGTCCGCCAGCGCGAATGGCGAGCCCGGCCCGCCCTGGCCAGGCGCAGCGGGCGGGCTGCGCGTCGCCGCGCAGGGGCTCGTGGAGCGCTCGCAGGGCGAGCCTGCGCTGCTCAGTGCTGATACAGGCGACGCTGGAGAGTCGCCGAAGCCCGCCGACGCAGAGGCGTGCTTGGCAGAGCTGCCGCCCACGCCCACGTCTCGCACCTGCAGCCGGGACGGGCGCAAATGAGCGTGCGGACTTCTGAGGCAGCACAGCGCGTCGCAGGTGTGTAGAAGGAACTGCAGTATGCAGGAGGCAATGCCATGACAACGCTCTGGCAGCAGAGTGAGCACAGCACTGCATGTGATAAACTCCTCCGTGCAGCCAGAGGCGCGCCTTGGCTGGCAGCCACTTTGACAGCAGGCTCTTTGCCTGGCGCCACGGCGGGCAGGCCAGGCCCCGCGCTGCGAACGAGGCGCCCATCTCCGAGCACAGCAGCTGGGCAAGCGGCACCAGCCGCGCGGGGCTGCCCACAAACTCGGTCGGAAGCAGCTTGATCAGCTCCAGGTACTGCTCTGTGGCCTGCGGGATGGTGAACTGCTCCCTGCGGGGCACAGGTTGGTCGCCGTCTCAGCCCGCGCCGTGCCAGAACAGCCCGCTCGCCAGCAGGCAGTTAACCAGGGCAGCCACCTGAAGGTGTTGTCGATGATCAGCTCGCCAAATTCGCCAGACCCGCCGACCAGGAGGAACTCGTGGCTGCAGGCAGGGTCGAACGTCAGTCGCATCCAGTATTCAACACAGGTGCAGTGAAGGGCCCCCACGACCTGTTGGCACAGAGCACTCACTGACCGGTCTGCCGTGCCAAACGGGGCGGAGCGCACCTGAGGTTGTGGAAGCAGGCCTGGCCGGCGCCACCGCCCAGGGCGGTGCGCATCGTGACAGACCACCCGACAGCGGCCAGCTTGCACGCAAGCACAACGGTGTCCGGCCGGCCCTCCTCCCGCAGAATGGCCGCCTGGAAAGCTCGCACGTCGCGCAGCAGCTGCAAAACGCCCCACCCGACCTTCAGAGCCGTTCACAGCGCCAGCTGCACCGCAAGCGCTGGTGTGCACTGGTGGCAGGATCTGTGCGTCCCGGTCGACGCACACAAGCACGGTAGCGACTCAGAGCGCGCAAGCATGGGCGCAGAGCCTGGGCATGAACCTGATGCGGAAGGTGAAAGCTCTGCTTGCTGGTCACACCAACCCTGCCACTGGGCCCCCAACTCACAAATCTGGGCCAGTCGCAGGCGCTGGGCAGCACCCGCGACTCGGCCAGCGAGTGGGGCAGCGCCAGGTACGACAGCCGCTCTTTCAGGCTCTGCAGCCGCGCCAGGGCCTTGGCCCGGTCGAGCAGGCTCTGGTGGGCCACCCCGTCGCACTCTGGCAGCTGCGCGCAGTCAGCAGGCTGTGAGGAGGTTCCGGCGGCAGCAAAGGTGGAGCACATGCACACGCGGCGTCAGCAGCAGCACAGCGGCGCGCATGGGTTTGCATGCAGTGCGTGCCATGCCCAACCCGGCGCGAACGGGTATCCAGGTGGCAGGGAGGCGAACCTCCACATCAAAGAGCAGAGACTGGCAGGTGGAAGCCTGCACTTCCTGCGGCAAAGCGAGCCGTGGCAGGTGCGCGCAAGCGCGGCTCACTGCCGCAGCCATTGCACTAGGGATGCTGACCGGTGTGCGCCGTGCACTGCCTCAGCTGTCGTCTATGGGCGATGTGCCTCGTGCGAGATGCGCATCTCGCGTGTGCCCTCTTCATCCTCACTTCCATGATGGGTTACACATAACGCCACGCTGCTCCGTAACCCCTTTAAATTCATCGACAAGATGACACTTCAAAGATGTCACAGCAGCAGTCACTCAAGCGGCTCGCACAACGCAGAGCAAAGCACTTCCACTCGTTCAACAGCCGTCCGGCAGCACTGCGGCACCTAGCCGTCATACGCGCAGGATCTGCGCGCAGGCCGCGGCGGCATCAAACCTTCTGCTGGTCAGCAGGCACGCGCAACGTGTACGGTCGAACAACAGAGTGGCAAAGGAGCGCGCCTGTGTTTTGTTCGCGAAGCAGATGGCGACCCAGTCCGGCTGCGTGGTGGACCACTGTAGCTGGCTGACCTCCGCGCCCGCGCTGTATGCCAGGATTGGGTCCGCGTCTGCGCGTGCTAGCAAGCGGTCAGGCAGGCGTCGCACGCGGGGTGCCCTGCAGCCAGGTTGGACAGAGCCGTGCACGGTGCGCGTGGTGCGCACGCCGCAAGCAAGCGTGGCAGGGCGCACCCAGCTCCTGGTCGAGCGGCTGGTTCATGGCGGACAGGTCCCATATGAGCGCTTGCGCGTCATCACCGGCGGTGCATATATGGCACGACGAGTGCGGCGCCCACGCCAGCGCGTTGACAGGCGCGGTGTGCCGCTGCAGCTCCGCGACGGGCAGCGTGGGGAACCTGCACGGCGCCGCTGCTGTTGGCTGTGGGTGCACGACCACCTGCCGCGGCGCGTTTGCGCCACAGAGCCGGAGGAGGCCCACTGCCGTCAGGCCGCCACAAGGCCTGCATAGCAGGGCGCACCTAATGTCCAGCACAACGACCTTGGAGCAGTCCAGCAGCAGCGTCGCCATGTAGCGCGGGTCCTGCTTGTTCCACCCGAGGCGCAGCAGCGGCTGGTGCGGCGGCGGGCTCTCGTAAATGATGGTGCTGTGCTCCTTGTCCCTGCCGCGCAGCAGCATGCCGCATGTCAGGGCGCAGGGTTCAACCCGCAACAGGCCTGACAAAGCTTGACGTGGGAGCGGCGGGGCCGTGTGAGTACCGCAGGTCGAACACGCGCACTGAGCCGTCCGCAGAGACGGAAGCAAACACACCGACGCCGCCCCAAGCAATGTCATACACCTCCCGGTCGTGCGCGATCAGCTGCGTGTCCACCACGCCCTTCTGCGCACCCCAGAGCGGGGCTTGGCCACGTCTGTGCCACGCTGTTGCGCGACCCAGACATCACCATGCAAGGTTGGTGCTAGGTTGCCGCGTGTGTGCAGCTTTTGCACTGCATGATATTAAGCTGCTGTGCTGCAGCCGGGCAGCCAGGCCGCGCCTCAATGTCCCAGATGGTGCACGTCGTGTCGATGCTGGACGTGCCCAACCGCTTTGGGTCCGTCTCGTTCCAGTCAAACGACGTCAGCGGCGCGCAGAACTCGCTGTTCTTGTTCTGCTTCGGTCCGCGCAGGTCAAGTCAGTGCGGGAGGCGGCCAGCGCCATACACCAGCAGCCTGGTCAGGTGTTGAGCACGTGGGAGGCTGCGAACTGCGGGCGCGGCGCACGTTGTTGAGCAGCTTTTGCAGCTGCACGCCGTCCTCGCTCAAGTGCCAGATGCGCAGGAAGTCGCCCGCAGTGGCGAGCAGGTCCGGCCGCGTGCAGTCCTTGTCCGGGATGAACATCACCTTTGTCGGCGGGCTCGGGTGCTGGAAGGTCAGCCGGGGGTCGGAGGAGAACGTCCCGGCCTCATCATCCACTGCACCCCCCAAAGGTCAGGTGTGACATGTGCCACGTGCGAGCGCGAGGCGGCATAAGCAGCTCAGCAGCCCAGCGCGCGTGGGGCACGTACATGTGATGATTTCCACATAGTTGTTGAGTGGGGAGTCCTCGACAAAGCTCCCTACCGCCAGCCTGAAGCGCTTGTCGCGCCGATTCTGCAGTGCACCGCTGCCCTGTGTCAACGCCGCCGCAAGAAAGAGTGCAAGCCAGCGCGAAGGTACCTGCAGTCACAGGTGGGAGGGGCGCGCACGCTCCAATTCATGCTGAACACGTGGTTCTGAGACTCGTAGGTGTATATCTCGGCCCGCCGCTCACCAATGCGTGCAGGATCTGACATGGCTGCCGGCTGCATCGCTGCGTTAGCCCCAGCTTGTCATGGCAGCTCAGCGTCGGCCACGCTCGCTGCAGGCGGCCCCTTCCTCCCAGTGTGCAGCTTGCTGTGCAAGCAGGGGTGCAGTCCAGGCTCCCAAGAGCCCAAACAGACCCCAACTGTGCCTACTGCTGCGCTCCTGGAGTTGAAGCCCACCGCATGTGCCTGGTTGGAACAACAGCGTGCGCTCTTGTGACGGCAGCTGGCGCTTACGATCAAAGCGCCGAGAGAAGACTGCCTTATTGATGGTCTCTCCTCGGTATGAAACTGTAATCCCAGGCAACTGAGCACTGCCTGGGACCACATTTCGCATCGGTATCGGTAACCCCTTGGGGCCAAATGGGGAAGCCTTCTGGTGCATCCATGAGAAGTACTTCGGTGAGGCTGATCGCAAGTTCTTTACATATTTGAGGAGAGGGGTACAGAGCGTACAGACAGCTGCTACTGGTCCTTGCAAGCGATAGACGCTCAGCGTTTCCACGACTCAGCGTTCTGGTTGCCACGCTCCTTCTCAATACATGGCTGCGTTTGTGACTGTGCTTCGACCTAGTGACGTCCGCGCAAACGTGCTGCGCAAGGGTGTGGCCCCCGGCCTGCAGCCTGCAAGTGTTGGCGCTGCCTGCGCTGACTGTAAAGTGTTCTGGCGCGCCAATGCTCGCTCGTTCGCTCGCTCAGCACACAGACCTGGCTCGTGCGGTAACAGACAAGCTCGCCGAGACGAAAAAGAGCGACCAAGCAAAGAAGGAGCTCCACAAGCTCGAGCTGCAGGCGCAGAAGGCCAAGAAGCAGGAGGTGCGGGCGGTCGCCCTAAGCTGGCCGCCCCAGTGTGGGGGGCGGAGGGGGGCCGTCAGCCTGCCCGCACTGGCTGCGCAGACGCCTGCGAGCTGCACGCCACGGTGTGCAGGGGTTGTGAGGCTGGCGCCTGTTCGCCCTTGCAGCAATCGGGTTGGACTTGTATGGGCCGGCGGTGCACCACTCTGTTCACACAGGAACCCGTATGAGGGCCGTGGGTGTTGCGGGCAGGAGGAGGCTGCCGCCAAGGCTGTCTTCAAGCTGGGGCGCTCCTTTGGACCTGCTAGCAAGCGCGCGGCAAAGGAAACCCGCGAGGCACGCCTCCCGCCCAGACGCCTTGTCAGGTCTGCTGTGGGCAGGATACGTCATTGTTGCAACCCATGCCCCAGCTCACAGGCGCTCCATGAGGCTGGCGCTAACAGCCGGCAGCGAGCGGCAGGCCAGGAAACGCGAGGCGCGCAGGCAGTCTGGGGAGGTGTGCGAGCATGGCATCTGGAAGTGCAGGTGAGACCAGCACCCGATGCTGCATGATGCTAGTATGCAGCCTCCACAGCCCCCATGGGCACCTAGCAGGCACAATGCAGACCTGGCATTACGCGGCGCAAACCCACTGTGATTTACTACATGGTGTGCACGTGCAGGATCTGCTTCCCACCAAACAGCAAGAAGTAGGCAGGCAACCAGGCGCTAGTGCAGCGCACCTCCTAACGCGCAGAGAGCAGGGATCGCTGGCACCATTTGAGCATCTGTACGTTGATTTCTGTGCCTGACGCACCGCGTATAATATGGGCGCATGCGCTGGCACAGCTGAGGTAGCCGTGACTGGCGCGCTGAGCCGTAGACTCGCGGAGCATGGATGGCAAGCCCGACAGTGATTACTTTGTGCCAACGTGTGTACCAGCATTGAGACACTTGTGCGCTTTTGAGTGGTGTGCCGACAGATGCTGCTTTCAGGGGCGCATGCGCTGGCACAGCTGAGGTAGCCGTGACCGTAGAAACGACGCGCCGAGCCGAAGACTCGCGGAGCATGAAAGGCAAGCCCGACAGTGTGTGCTTTGTGCCAACGTGTGTACCATTGTTGAGACACTTGTGCACTTTTAAGTGCTGTGCAGACACATGCTGCCCTTAGTGAGGAGAGAAGAGGCACATGTATGCGCCTGATTGTACGTGCTTGCATGCTACCAGGGGTACAGGGTGGGCTGCGTCTGCCTGGGTGTTGTACATTAGCAGCTCCATGTTACCAAACAGCCCTAGGTGAGCAGTGGGACGCTGTGCTGTACCTTGGTCTGCAGAGCACAGCGCCACGCTCTCTGAAGAGTCTCGCTATCAGTGCACACTCAGTATCGCGGCCTCTTATGATCGCTACTGTTGTCTCCACCTCGCCATGTCCCAGGGCCCTGTCCACCCCATGCAGGCATCCCTGCAACCATGCACCCCGTCAGCTCTGCTGGCTTACCCGCCAGGGACATGCATGCGAGCGTGAGGCTCAGACAGCAGGCATGCTCGCTGAGAGAGCTGGGCGCGCACCTAGTATTGGCATGCGCATTCCTCCCATGCCCGGCATCATCATGCCAGGCATAACCAGGCCCGGGATGCCCATGCCCGGCATCATGGGCATCATGCCCGGAGGCATCGGCATCCCTGCGGGCATGCCGTGAGGCATGCCGGGCGGCATGCCCAGGCTGCCGCGCATGTCGCCCGCTACTGCCTGGCCGGCAGCGCTGGCACCCGCGCCCTGCTGGCCCGCAACTGCGCTGCGGCCCGCGTCACGCCCCATGCCTCCCTGCGTGAATCCACGGCACATCATGCTGCTGCTCCAGCGCTAAAGTTTCAAGGAGACACACGTTGCTCACGCAGTGGAGATTCCGTGCATCAAGGGCAGGCATGGACAAGCCTGCGGCATGCACACCTGCCCGCCCAAGCTCGCGCCACCACCCGCGGGCGCACCGCCTGAGCCGTGCCCCGGGGCGCCTCCAGCCTGCGCAGCAGTGCGCTCAGGTCGGAGGACGCGCCCAGGGCATGCCCCAGGGCATGCACGATCGGGTGCCAGAAGCGTGCTCACCCTTGCGGCCCCTGGCGCTGCAGCAGGCGCAGCAAAAGTCACAACGCACTTCTTCCCGTTGATGTTGTGCCTGCACCGCACAGAAGGCTCAGCCACTTGTGCGCCTGTCCCAGGCCCAGCATGATGCGATGCGTGGCTGACCCGTTGAGGCCCTCCTTGCAGCGTAGCGCTGCTTCGGCTGTGGCAAACTTGGCCAGCGCATAGCCCTTGGACTTGCCGTTGCCTTTGTCCTCAAAGAAGCGCAGGCTGATCAGCTCGCCGTACGGGCGGCAGAGCGCGTCGAGCTCGGCATCGGTGGTCCACCACTGGAGGCCGCCCACGTACACGGCTGTGCTGCCTGCCGCACCCGCACGTGCAGGCAGCAGGCTTGTTGCTGCATGCCTCAAATGCAGCCGCAGCGCGTACACGAGACGCGCCGTCTTAACCAGGCCCAGACGTGCAGCCATTGCGGGCGCCAGAGCTGCGCACCGGCATGCTGAGGCGCGGCCTGAGCAGGCGCGGGTGCAGAAGGCGCGGCAGCAGGCTGCGTAGGAGCTTGCATGGTATCCTGCTCCCGGTTGACCGCCAGAGCGCCGGGCGCTCCCACGCCTGAACCCCGGGGCACTCACGCTGTGCGAAGACGTGAAACCCAGGCCAGGCCAGGCACGCAGGGTGGCAGACTGAGCTGTGAACAACACACGGGTGTATCTCGAAAATCAGAAATATGGCTCCTGGCAGCAGACGCTTATGGTGTTCACGGGTGCTAATACCCCAGCATGTCCAGGCTGCAGACGGTCTGGGGCTCGGCGCCTGTTGCGCAGGATGTCAACAGGGTTGCAGGCACCTGGCTGCAGCAACCAGGCAAAAGGCAGGCCTAAGCGCCTTCAAGGGAGGTGGCAACGTGCGCAGTTACGCAAGGCCACCCTGTGCAACAGCTGAGCGGGCTGGAGCGTCGCGAGCGAGCGCAGTGGTTACAGAGTCGCTCTTGCACCGGCACAGAGCAGGGGCCACACGGCCAGCAGGGCACGATGCACTCTGCAACTGCTGCACTGCACACCACCTCGCAAGGTTGGTGCACAGCGGACGCACAAGGCAGGAGGAGGCAGTAGGGGTCAGGCAAGCCGGAGACCAGTGAGCAGGCAGGCCACCTGCAGCGTCTTGCACATCGCTATACAAGTCTAAAGAGTTGTGCGCTTGCAGGCCGCCGTGCGCCGCAGAGCCCTCGCCGCTTCCTGGGCGCGGCATCACAGTCAAGGGGCTTGCACCCAGAGGTTGTGCAAGTTGCCAGGACATGCACAGCCTACGCAGTGACCTGCGAGCCCAAAGTCCTCGTTGTCGCCAAAATCGTCAGCATGGCTGCCCTCCATAGACAGGCCAGGCCTGCGCCCTTCCGCGTGGGCGTGTATGCATGCCCTGCGTAAAGCACGAAGGCTCTGCAGACAGTTCTGTGCTCACTATCTCTGACACGAACTGACTGTCCAGCTCCAATATGCAGTGCGCAAAGTGCTTGTCAAGCACCCCTCCAAACAAGAGAACAAGAAGAAGAGGAGGGCACAAAGTTTACTCTCTGAGGACCGGGTGTAGGCAAGCTACGCATACGTCTGCTGTTACAGGCCCCGCGTCAGAATGGCGTGCACACGCCTGGGACTCCTGGGCCGGAAGCATCTGCGCGCCCTCGCCGGCCACGCTGCGCTGAGGCAACCTGAGCACGCTTGCAGCAGCGCCCGCCTGCCCAGCTGCCGCGAGGCGCATACTGACAAGCTCAGAACCGACTCGGGCATGCCTGGTTTCTGGTGTGTTTGCTTCGCAGGTCAAGAGGGCAGTGCTGCTCAACCTGTGTGTGTGCACGGCACAGCTCAGGGGGAGTACACACTTTTGGAGAGCGCCGAAGTCTTGATGCAGGAACGACGCGCGCCGGCGCTAATCTACAGGCGCGTGCCTGCTGACATTGCCGGGGCAGGCCTCAGCGCTGCGCGTGCTCAGGCGGCCGTGCTCTTCCAGGTGGGACTGGCACGCCTGGCAGTTGTTCGTGGCGTGCTTGCCTCCGCTGGGTACGCACCCGCCCCGGTTGGAGGGCGGGGCAGCCCAGGGCGCCCAGCGGGGGCTTTCAGAGCCGTCTCGCGCTTGCAGCGGTCATGGCGCTGGCGTCGTACGGGAGGAAGCAGATGGCTGCGGTACAGGCGCAGGAACAGGCCGAGGCGCGGGCCTGCGCTGCTCGCAGCGGGCCCCCTCCAGGGCCCAGCTGCGCACCAGCCCTCTGACTAACCCACACTGCGCGCGTGGGGCCCGCAGAGGGAGCGCGCTTGGGCTGCCGAGTACCGCGCACAGGCGCAGCAAGGGAACCAGGCGACGGTCGAGCAGGGAGCTGCGCAACAGGCGGGTGGCAGCCGGGCCGAGCGTGACCAGGTGCGTGCCCTTCCGCTTGGCGTGCGCTGCCGCTCCCAGACGGCAGCATGAGGGGGGCCCGGTGCCCGCATGCAGGTCATCGTCAGGCTGGAGGCGCTGGAAGCAGCGCTTGCTGCGCTCGAGCAGCGCAGCGCGCCGGCGCCAGGTAGGAGTGCGCCCGTGATATGCTGCGGCCAGCCAGTCCTTGGAACGCATGCCCCATGCGCACACGCGCACGTGTGACTCCTGGTAGTCTCGCAGGCGCACAGGCGGCGCAGGATGCTGGTCCAGCAAGCGCGGCCGGGCACCAGCCCGCTCGTGCTGGTGTGGCGCCGCCCGCCTGTGCGCCTGTCAGGCGAGACGATGCCGGCGTGCTCGCGGGCCGCAATGGCGAGCACGGTGTCTCGGTGCGGGCCGCCACAGCCAGCGACTCCCCGGCATGCTGCAGCTGTGAGCGCGAGGGTGATGCTGGGGCCCCGGGATGGTGTCAGGCTGTGGCCGCCATGCTTGGGCTGCGGCGGCAGGTGCGTCACGACTCGAGCGCCATGGAGAGCTCGGTGACGGGCAGAGCTCCCAGTCAGGAGAGCACGACATGTGAGCGCAGCCAGCGGCAGGCGCCCCGCATGACCGAACGGCACGCCATGGAGGCGCAGCGGCGTACGGAGGCGGCACGACAGGAATGGCTTGCAAGGAGAGGAGGCGGAGCAGACGCGGGCGCTTAGCCAGGCTGCTTGCATGGCGGAACAGCGCAGTGGGTGTTTGGTTACATGCGCCTGCAAGACGCTCACCGCTGAACGGCACAAGCGCGCAGGCCATGCGTTGCTTAGCCGTGCTGCAAGGCGCATGCCGCTGCTGACAAACGCACCCCTGTGTGAGTTAGAAAAACCGCCATCACTCGCAACACAGCGGGCCCCTACACACGCTTGGTGCTAAGCGCATGCACTCGCCATCCGCTCAGCTGAGCAAGGCTTCTGCGCTCGTTTGCATGACGTCAGCACCAAGGGTCACCCCCGTCGATACATTGACGAGCGGGGCACTACAGTATGCTAGGGATGAAAAGAAGCCAGAGCTACGCCGCTGTGCCGCAAGGGCCTGCGATACATGCGTTCCAAAATGGCGCAGCACTCTGAGTGGCGGTTTTCAGGCGGGCGCGGCTACGCAAAGCACACTGGGACGTTACGAAATCAACGGAAGGCAGACTAACCGCAGGCTGAAAGGCAGCAGAGCTCAGCTTCCCGCATCCCCGGCGCCTTCGCTGCGGAAGAGCCGCGCGCGCTGGAACAGCTCCTCGTTGCCAAAGTCGTCGTCGGGCCCGCGCTCAGCAGCAGCATGCGCTGCCTGGGCCTCCAGCGCGCCCGCAGCGGCCTCGACGGTTGCCTCCGCAGCGGCCAGGGCGCGTCGGCGGCGCAGGAAAACGTCTCGGCAGTCCGCAGACGTGCGCGCGCTAGACAGCCGACGCCCCGTCAGGCTCCCCTTGGAGCCGCTGAGGCGCAGCACTGTCGTCCCGCCCATGCTGCGACGCTCGGAGCTGCGCTGGCGGTTGCTCGTGCCTCCGCACGCCTCCTCGTCCAACAGGGACTGGCCCTACATGCAGGCGCGGTCAGTGCGCTGCTGCAATCAAATGCGTGTGCTGGCATGAGCAAGGCCAATGCGTGTGCTGGCGTATGCAAGGCCAACGACAGTGTGCATGGCGGACGCTGGCAGCTGGCGGGAGGCAGGCAGGGGCAGAGACAGTTGGGGCTGTGGGTGAACATGGTAAGCATGTGCGAGCGCAGAGCAGGTGTGCACCATCGACGCATAAAAACTGGTGTCGCGCTGGCGAGCGCCCGGGCGCCCGTGCTCGCCGCCGTGCCGACGCCGCCGCGGCGCCGCCCGCCGCTCGGCCTCGTCCTCGGGCGGCTTTGCGTTGAACTCCCACTCATGCGTCTGCTGGGCCAGGAAGGCCTCCCACTCTGACGTCTGCCCCACCACTGCGGCGGCCGCGGCCGTGGACGCTGCCAGGGCGTCGGCTGCGGGCGCGACGCTGCCACTAGAAGCGACCTGGGGGGCCCCTGCATGACCCGCTTTCAACTGTAGGGCGTCGGGTGCAGCGGCCTGCCGCCCAGCCGTGTACGCGCCAGCTGAGCACCGCGCGCCCTGCTGCCCCTGCGGCGAACAAGCCGGTCGCGCGGTGGCCGGAGGCGCCGCAGCACTGTCTGCCGCGCCGCCCTCAGGCTGTCCATGCTCGCCGGCTGGCCCTGGTCGTGCGGCGGGAGGGCCACCGCACAGGCGAAGGCCGCGCAAGAAAGTGTACCAGGCCCCCCAGCGTGTGTGCGCTGGCGCCGGATCCACCGGCGGGTCTGGCCGGCTGTGCACACGCTGGGCGTCGTGCGGCTTTGGCACTGCCGCGGCAAACCAGCTGGACTCCTGGCTGGCCTGCGCCTGCGAGGCAGGCAGACAGGGGCACTCGGTGCGCTGGGTTGCGGGTCAGGAGCAACGGTTGCAGCTGCCTGAGAGCCTACCAACAAACACTCCACGCGTGGTCACCTCGTGGTGGTTTGCCACTGCCATGCGCAGCGCCCGCCAGGTCGTGCCGACGGTGCACGCCTGCTGCACCCAGCCAGGCCCACTCTCCCTTCAGCTGCGGCCTTGCTGCACTTCCGTTGGCATTGCAGGTGTGCTTGAAGGTAGCGGTCCGCTCCGTTTAGGGGCTATTTCTAGTAGCTCGGTTTCAGACGGAGAAAGGCTTCCCGAAAACCTGTGAAGGCTGGAGGTGCCCCTGCGTGTCGGCGGGCACCTTGGATGCATGTGTGTCATGCAAATGCTAGCATTTGGATGACACAACGAAACCACCTGGTGGCATGTTTTCTCTATGCGGCAGGTCATGCGGCGCGGGCGCTGTGTTGTGGCCTGCCTGAGCACACACCTGGGCGCCCTGCCGGGGCGCTGCCAAGCCTGACCAGCACAAGCATGTGCTCTGAGGCTGTTTGGTCTGTTCAGAAGACCACTAGATCCAAGTCCCAGGAAGCTGTTCTGTGACCTAGAGATGCAACTTGAGAGAGAATGAATGAGTTACAACGGGGTATCAGCCAACTGTGGCTGCTTACAGAAGCGCAGAGGCGTCTGGACGAGCCATCGCTGATGGCGCTGCCAGCTGAAGTGCATCAGGTTTACAAGCCTATGACTGAACTCAGCCCACCTGACATGTACACGCGGCCCATGAACGGAGAAGCGGCCGCCCCACACCTTGACAGGCCCAGGTCGGCACAGCACGTGCCTGCCCGCCTCTCGGCGCTCCTCTATAAGCTGCCAGTGTGGCTCGCAACCTGCAGCTAGTTGAAGCCAAGTCGACTGCATCAGGCCGGCAGGCCAATGCGTGGTCGCCACCGGGCAACTGGGAAGCGCATAGCGTGCTCAGAGCGCCTGCCCGGCTGGCTCTGTGCCCCAAAATACGCTCACCCGCCGCTCTAGCTCTGTGTTGCAGAACTCCTCCCTCGGCGATGGCGCTTCCAAGCTCGACGAGCGCCGCCAGTTCAGCCCGGCGTGGCGCGCGTCCTGGCTGCTGCGCGTGCGGAGAACGCGCGCACGGTCGCGCGCGCTCGCGTGGAAGCTGCTGGCCCCGGGCGCGTCGCCCATGGATGCGTAGAAGCTCAGGTCGTGCTGCGCACCCGCCGCGCAGCGAGCCGCCGCGCGTCATCTCGCGCGCACGGTGGTGCGGCCTGTCGCACGTGTCGGCCCCGGCCGAGAGCGACCAGCGCGGGGTGCGCGGACTCGCGCTCGCCAGGCTTGCCTCGCTGGGCTGGCCAGAGCCGGAGCTGCACAAGCTAGGCGCGCCGAGCTGCGCGTGCACAGCAGGTGTCACCAGTGTGTCCAGGGCTGTGTGCGACCCAAGCCAGCCAAGTGCCTGCCGGCCACGAGGGGCAGGCATGCAGCACGCCATGTAGGAGGCTGGACGCACCGTGGCGGACTCCTGCGAAGCACGCCTTGAGATGAGCTGATCCTCTGCGCCAAGCAGCACCGCAGCCAGGCCCGATGCGGTGCTGGCCTGGCCCACCAGCGAGCCAGAGCGCCCGGGCAGGCAGCCCAGAGCAGGCAGCGCCGCGAGGGTGACAGACGCAGCGCGCCCACAGCTGGCCCACAGGTCTGCTGCGGGTGTCTGGAATGCGCGACCGGCAAAGGGCGTCCGTGCGAAGCAGCTCACTGGGGCGTCCATCGGGCGACCTGCAGACGCGGCAGCAGCACCCGCTCTTACCCCCGGCCTGTTGCACGTCTGGTACGCGGAGCACCAGTGTGTAACCGGGATGGAGAATCAGCTACGATGTTGTGATATTCAACAGTACGCGGTCCGCTTGCCAGTGCGAGTGGCAGCAGCTGTCAGCAGGCCAGAAGGCACAGTGCGTGTTGGGCGAAGAAAGAGGGGCACACCGTTTTCACACCACCGACGCGCTCACCGCGTCCCTGCTGCTCGAAGTGGGCGTCTTTGGAGGGGCAGTCACTGCGGGTCTTGCAGGCGCCGTGGTCGCTGAGCGTGTTCTTCAGCTGTGTCTGTTATGAAGGGCTGCAATTGCTTCCCGGGTCCTGGGCTACCTGCCCAGCAAACGACCGTGAACGAGCAAATCAGAAAGCTGGTACCCTAACTTTTTCAAACAATGTGATTCGGACTTGATTTGGATGACGTCTAAAGTGCAGTATTTGATAGACAGCCATCAGGGGCTCCAGGTAGGCCGCCTGCAACCGGCGGTAGTTGCGATACGAAACGACCGCATAGAATGGGTCCCCGGACGCGCGCTGCCACAGCGAGGTCATTCTGCTCAGCAGCGCAGCCAGCGCGCCAGGCGGCGGCGGCGACACGTCCACGTCCGTCAGCGCCTCCGGCTCCGTAAAGCCTGCGCGCGCCGCACGCCGTTGGGTGCAGCCTGTGGTGCAACCCATACGATCTGCCAATTCTGTCCTACCACTTACCATGCTAGTCGGAATGCGTGATTGCAGTACTGCTCGTAAATTATGAGTGCGTGACACGCTTGCGCTATACACTGGAGAGCAAGTTTATGTGTTAACATCATGCTTATCCGCAGCATACACCATCTTCTCGTTCAGGCCCGGTTATATGTAGCGAGCTTCAAGCCTATAGAAATCAGCTTCTCATCTGGCTGTGCCGTCAGCATGTCAAGCAAGCAGCAAACTCTCAAAGAACGCAAGCAGGGCACCCACCCGCGACGCACAGGAAGTATTGCTTCACCAGCTGCGCGCGACTGTAGCCGGAGCCGTCCCGCCAGGCCTGGATCGCCTGCACAGAACAGCCTTTCGCACTGTGCACCAGGCCCAGCTCTCCGCAGCGAGCACAAGGCAGCAGGCAAGGAGCGCATCGAGCCTGATCTGGAGCCTGATCGGCAGCGAGCACCTTTTCACAGTGCAAGGCAGGAGAGCATCGAAGCCTGATCTGGAGCGGCGAGCACCGTCTCACAGTGCAGGCCAGGAGACCATTGAGCCTGACTTGGAACGGCGCGCACCTTCTCATAGTACAGCCGGTTGCTGAAGGTCATGATGCAGCAGCCGCCCGGCTTCAGTACGCGGAAGACCTCCGCAAACACGCGCTCTGGCTGCGCCGCGGACGCAGCTCGGTCCGGCGCATGCCGCCGGCCGCACACACGCAGGACACTTGACCTGAGCACCGGCTGCAGCACCGGCTGCAGCCCCAGCTCGTCCTGCCCCAACTGGAACCGCACGCAGCATGCGCATGCCTGTCAAGTCCACTGCGCATGAGGCCAGACACTCTGCGTACCGGGTGAAGAAAGTCTGTACCTCTGTCCCTGCCATGCATGGTGTGAACTCTGGCGCTCTCAACAGGCCGGCGCCGCCGCGCGCCTGCTGCAGGTACTGCACGGAGACGCAGCAGAGCACCGCGTCAAAGCTCTGGTCGGCCAGCGCCCAGCCGCCCGGCTCCGCGTTCAGGTCCCGCACGAAGAAGCTGTCCAGGCGCTTGTTGCGCGCCAGCTGCGCCCCAGGCGCCCGCAGCTTGAGGACGGGCTGACCTACCACGTCCTGGTCCGCACGACCTCAAGCAGACAAGCTCGGCGCGCCGCGCTGCGCACCGCCGACAGCATGGTCTTGCTGTGACTATGCGTGTCTGCCGCGCGCACGAAGCTGCGGGCCGTGGTGCATGCAGCAAGCGCATGCGGGGATGCACTGGTGACACGGCAGCATGAGTTGACGCGCTCGCATGCGGCAGGAGTCTGCGGTGGCTCAATGTGTGCAGAGTGTTTTGGCCCGAGCAGTGCACCCAGTCCGGAAGGCGCGGTAGTTGATGTCAAGCAGAGCCGAGCAGAGCGGCTCTGGATCTGGGTCAAGGGGAGGACCTGTGAGGGAAGCGCACCTCGGCGGCGTTCATGCCGTGGCCGACCACGCGCGAGTAGTGCCGCTCCTGCGGCAGGTGGCTCACCCAGGACGACATGAGGTCCAGATTGCGGCCATCCAGCTGCGCAGTGGAACGCTGCCTGGCAAAGGAAGTGCCGACCTGACTTCGGTGCAACTTGTAGGCCGCAAGGCAATACCGAGGCTCTCCTTGGAGGTCGCGCCGCGCCGCGCCTGGACCGCGGCATCCTTGCCAGCCGCAAGCAGATGCACTTCAGATGTACTACCACCCTCCCGAGCCTGCCAATGGGCAGGCCTGTGCGCGTCCTCCAGAAGCACGCAGACAACGCAACCGTCCGGTGCACGCACGTGCACAGCAGGATGCGCGTCCTTCATTCCGGGGCCGGCCGCCTGCTCTGCAGCTCGTCCAGCCGGCCAAGTCCCAGAGCCACCTTTGGGTGGTGGCGCTGTCTGCTTGACGCGTGCCCTGCGGCGGACCGCGTTGTGGTGGCGGTGCGGCTTGCGCGTGCAAGTCTGGTGGCCCCAACGCGCCGTACTGTCAAGGCTTGCGCAGGTGTGGACGACCACGGCGTCGCGAGCGCTCACCTGCTGGGAGCAGACTTTGGCTGATAATGGCCGCTGTCGTGTGCGCTGCGGCCACTGTGGACACGCCTGCGCCTTGCCTGTCACCTATGATGTGCGGCATGGGCGCCGCAAGCTACTACTGGAGACAAGTGACTGCACGTAGACTTCGACCAGGCCAGTCTGCACGAGCGCTAGCGCGTAGACTGGCCGCATACTTGACGAGTGCTGCACCGCTATGCGGCGTATCTGGGTCCGCAAGCTGGCCGAGACCGCTTGCGGCGCGAACAGCCCCGCCGACTGGCTGCACAACCGGTTATCAAATCCGGCGGTCTCGCAGACCTCCTGGTCCCCCGTGGTGTGCTCTGCGCCGCGGAGCAGCACCATCAGGCCCCACACGTGAGTGGATGTGACGGACCAGCCCGCTCCCATGGCCTCCTCTGCAGTGAGCGTGGTGGGCCGAGACAGCCCTGCAATGGTGTACATAGAGTGGAGCGGCCGCGCAGAGTGGTTGGGGCTCTTTTTGCCCATCGCACACTTGGGTGCAGGGCCTCCCGGGAACAAGGGCTGGGAGGAGCTCCGCACGCCCGCTGCGCACGGAGTGCTTGTGGGTGTCGGGTCCTGGCTGTCACGGTCGTAGGGGGTGAGGTTTGCCGGCTATGCGGGCACACCTTGGCCCCATGCGCTCGCTGGCATGGCTGTGTGCAAATGCATTCAGTGTGTCACACTTCCCGGAGGTGCTAGATGAATGTATTCATAACAGGGCACCGAATGCCTGTAGAAGTTCGACGGCCTGCCTGAGGCGCCCTGGCTGCTGCACTGGGCTGTGACCCACTCTCGCGTGCTTCTCACTCACTCTAGGTCTTGTGAGTAGCCCTGGTTTCTTTGTCAGCCGCACCCGTGGGCGGAAACCAATGCTAGGGTAGGGTTGGCCCATGCCGCACGATTTCTTGCCCGTCGCCCACTTACTTTGCCCATTGCCCACTGGTGTTGGGGGCCAAACGCTGTGCCCGCAAAGGAGTTGTCCTCCGCGCGCAAGGCACCACTCTAGGCCCCGAAAGTCATGCTAGCTGACCGACATGGTCTCCATGACACGTCCTGCTTGAGTGTCACAGTGCTGAAGGATCTGCTGCTGAAAGACTGCTGCCCATGTTGCCCTCCCTGCGTCTTCACTGTGTGTCGTTGTCACACGTGCCTCCATAAGGAGCGGGTGGGTGGAAGTCATACAGCCAACAGCAGGTCATACAGCCGCAGAACTGGCTTTGCTCCAGCATTGTGACGACTGCGGGATGCCTGTTAGGTGGGTGGAAACCAACGCTAGCGCTCAGCACATGACAGCACAACGTCCACATTGTGTCAGCCAAGCGGCCAGTACCTGGTCGCAAGTCTATCATCCGCCCACCCTGCTCTGCCGCTCTGGGGCGCGCTCCTACCTCATGCACACTGCCACTGTCGACACGGACGCCCTGACGGTGTCTGTCAGGAGGTCGGTCTTTGCCGTGTTGCGCATGCCCACGTATGTGGGGCCTCTGCTATGTTGTGGGTGGAAGTTGGACTTGGCGCAGCAGAATGAGACAGACAAGGCTTAGATTTTATGGTCCTTCGCCTATGCGTACCACAGAAGCCCTTAGGACCACCCTGAGCTTTGGCACGTGCCGGCTCTCAATACTCTCTTTATACTAGTCGACAGCCTGCCATACAGGCAGGACCTGTATGTTCAACACTCCCACGCAGGCTGCGCGCATGGTACGTCACCACCACCAGCATTGATGTCACACACGGCTCCCACAAGCCCTCAGCGTACTGGCGCCCATGCGCTACAGCGCACTAGCTCCCATGCGATCTCAAAGCGCTTGCTTTCATGCCAGCCGGCGCCTGCGCCAACCGGCGTCTGCGACAACTGGCGCCCACGCCAACCAGCGTACAATTGCCACGCCAACCGGCGCCCGCGCCAACCAGCGCCCACGCCAACCAGTGTCTGCGCCAAGCGGTGTGTGCGCCAACCGGCAATTCTGCGCCCCTTTTCTTTTTACTGGGACAGCACTGGTCCGGGAACTGCAATCCAGTGTGCGCATGAGCACACAGCCATAGCTGCTAGCAGGCCCTTCAATAACCGCCTGTTTGGTGTGGTGCAAACAGCACCAAACCGCCCACGCTTTGCAGACCACGGTCTGAAGAAATAGCGCCCACCCACGAGAACTACAGAGAAGCACGGGCAGTATTTATGCAGACTTCCGACCCATGCGGGTTCTGCCCCACCACACGGGTTTCCACCCACGCAGGGCCTCTAGTGGCCCTGGGCCACCCCACCTACGAGCCGAGGTCTGCGCGCGCTACCTCATCCTCACGTGGCACGAGGGTCATAAGCCAGGGCGAAAAAATATGTATATGGCAGAAATTTCGCATGCGGCGAGCCCGCAGAGCCCCTTGTACACGGGAGCCCCTGCTGTCGCGCCGGCCAGAGGGGCTGCTTCGGTCCCCCCCACTCACCATACCTTGCAAAACAATGCACATACCGGCTCCCTAGCAAAGGATCTCAGTCTTGACCATGACAGAAGGCTGGTTCGAAGGTCGTGCAGGCAGCGCACAGAGAATGTAGCCCCGAGCGCATTCCCGACTAGGGGGAAACACGATGGCGGGAACATGGCGGGAAGAGCTTCAGGTGCGCAAAGGGAGAGTGGAGCAGCCGGACTGAGAGGGGCCGAAAGAGGCCATACAAGGCGCTCACATAAGTTGCAGCAGCATGTGCGGTTGAATGTGGGTGATCCCGCAGCCCGGCACAGGAGATAACAGGACCCTACGGTGGTGCCACCGCAGCGCATGGGCTTGGCCGCTGCGCATCCAGCGGCGGTGGGCCTAGATGGCCCATTGCTTCAGCTCAGTGATCACACCGCACAGTCAGACGGCAGGAACGCCTGTGACGCACGCGTATGTCTGCACGCGGGCCCAGTTGCGCCGCGTGGCTGTGCGGCATTTGCGCATGGTGCGGCAGGCCACCGACCAACGCCAGTGTGGGCAGCCCTTCACCTAATAGCCGTGCCCGACCGCATACACCTGTGAAGCAAATAAATGACTGCGCACACTCATGACAACATGGCTAATCTTGTGGCCAGAAAGACATCAACCGACACATGGAGGCTTTTCCCCCACTAGCGTTGGTTTCCACCCACCATCTTCCATGTCTTGCTTGCTCTGGCCGCAGACCAGGACCTGAAGGTCAAGCAGCTAAACATTAACATGTGGTCTCTCTGAACACGTAATTGAGGAGGACCAACATGTTGCATAGCCACCGAGCTACGCAACAGAGCAGGTTACACTGTCTGCCATCTGCAGAGGCGCTGTATGGCTTACGCCAAGGCGCCCTGCCAGTGGCACCTGTGCCTAAAGCAGGCACTAGAGCACTGCGGCATCTCCCGGGGCTGTCCGTGTCGGCTGCAGAGATAGGCTATATGTAGCACTCGTAGGCAGCCAAGTTGGCCCGTAGGCAGCAAAGATGGCTGATACACAGTTGCATGCAGTTCATTCATTTGTAGGTACTTACTTCCGCCAGCGCGCGGCTCAGAGTCCGCTCCCACCAGCGCGCAGCTGCAGCATGCAGTTGAGTGCAGTCCAGTCCAGTCTCGCTCGCACCATCTCAACGCCACTTACCAGCGTGCGGCTCCAGAGCGCGGTCCAGCTGTCGCTCTCCTCACCTGTGTAGCACTGTACACACAGTGAGTCATAGACCCACCTGCATTTTCCTCCTTGACTCTGACAGCAGCATGGCAGACACCCATGGCTGCACGGCAAGATGTACACTTGACTGCAAGCCATGCCTTGGTCAGCACGTCTGGAACCATACTCTGTGTGCTGTTGTACTGCAAGGCCACTTCCTTTGCACGCCATTTGCTTGCGCGCTTAGTAATGTGCGACATCAATATGTTTGGATTGCATAAAGATGCTGGAGTACTTGAGCAGCTTGAGTTATGCAGACTTCAGCGCTCGCAGGGCGCCATGCCCTGACTGAAGGAAGCAAACGGTGCAGGCTGCGCTTAGGAGCTGCACCTAGCAAGCCATCCTCAACCAGCACCACTTGCAGAGGTCATACAAAAGTGTGGGGAGCGCGTTTCGCTTCCGCCCGGCTCTCATAAGCCGCCGCTTGGTGATAGCTCAATACAGAGCAGGACATCCTGCAACAGCAGGACTGTTGCTACCCTGGACGGTGAAATCCCCGGTGAAATCACCCACAACTCTCGTGTCGGCGGGTACAAGGGTCTGCGAGCCACTCATGGGCTGCGCACACAAGGACGCGCAAAAAAGCACTGTGGCACAGCGCAGCGGCAAGGGCTATGTTCTGGGCCTCGGTAGTTGAGGCTGCGACGGTCGGCTGCCGTCGAGTCGACCAGCTGACTGCTTCACCGTTGAGGATGAGGACGTATAAAATCGTGAGGGCCGGTCGTCGACGTCTTCTGCTCAGTCGGCCCGACTATGCAGGATGGTGCAGACGGTCTGCATCAATGTGATGCACACGGTCTGCATCACATTTACCCCACTGCAATAACAGGGCCAGTGCTTGCACCAAACCTTCAAAACACCTCAAACCGGTGCCAGCTGAGCGCTGCACTCCAGTGCGGTGTGGTGGGACAACTAACATACATGGACACTGCTCTCACTGCTTGCGCGACGTACGGTCACAGCTCCCACTGCTTGCGCGATGTCCAGTCACGTGTAGACAGCGAAATACATCACGCTCCCAATGAGCCTGCTGTATGGGATCTTACATTGATCCAGCGGCTCGCCCAGGATGGTGGCAAGGAGTTAGTAGGTAGGACCCCACAGTCTGTACGCAACAGCACATCGTGCAAGCAGTGAGAGCTTTGTTCAAGTATGTTGGCAGTCTACCCGCTGTGCACTGGCGTGCAGCTATCAGTGTCCTCCGCTACCTGTCTGTCACCAGTGGCACCAAGAGCTTTGGTCTTTGCATTGGTGCAGGCATCTCGTAGACCGTCGCGTCCACTGTCAGGTTGGTTGCACTCCAGTATTTGCCTTCAACAGGTTCCAGAGGGCAGCATGGCGCAGGCGCAATCATAACGGCCGCAACTGGGCCTCCAGCGGCACAGGTGCAGTCATAGCCTGACGCCAGTCGGGGCCGGCCGTGAGCGCGTGCGGCGCCTCACCAGTCACGACCGTCCAGACCTGCGCGAGCCAGCACAGAACGGGGGGCGCGAGCGCGCATTCCAGAACACTGTCTCAACGTGGGTGGGAGATCGCTGAGCCCCACGGCAAGCCAAATGCAGATATATGCGCTCCTTTGCACTGCTGTGGCAAACGTAGACAGTGAACGTGCCCATCTGCCAGCGTGCCGTGCAGCACCTGCTAGGCCCCGGTGCGGTGGCGGCGGTCCAGGTCACCGTCGCGCAGGTCGCCCCAAGAGGCAGCCCACGCAAGGCGGTCGCGTCTTGGTGTCAATTATGTGTGGAGCGTCGCAACGGGCGCCGTCTAATGACGCGGCGCTCGACGCCGCGCGGGGCAAGGGCCGGGTGCATGCGTGGTGCCATATAGGGGCCCGCGCGAGTCCCGCGTGGCCACAGGCCCCTCTCAGCACCGTTCTAAGGCGGCCAGTCCATGCCCATGCACGGGCTGCACGGGCCGGGTCTGGAGAGGGTCAGCAGCTGCGCATGGTCCCCGGCCAGTCGGCTTGCGCTGGCAGCTCGCAGGCAGGAGTGATGACCCCAGCCGGTGGGCAATGCCTGTACGCCGGCCCACGCGCCAACCGGGTTTGCGGCTTGCGCGCCAGCCGGGCCAGCACGTCGGCAAGGGCCAATGGTGCTCCGCAAATTCCACGATCGCGCTGAATCCCAGGGAAGCACCAGCGCGGGCAGCGTCCGGTATTGCATGCGGCGCAGGGAGGCGAGGGTGTGATTATCAGGGCAAACCTCAGTGGGTCGAGGCAATCAGCTGCTTGGGCCATTGTGGTACCCCGCAAACATGGTCGGTTGAGAACAGGGCTGCAGTACTCTGGCCCTATGTGTCCAGAGGGCGCCTGACTTCGTTTGCCGCGCAGCCAGCCGCGCTGGCAAGCGGTGGGTGGGTGAAAACCAGGTGGGTAAGTCCGTCGCTAATGGGAACAGAAGCCCAGGGGCTGGATACCTGCTCTCACTGAACAGCTCGGTTCATACGCGCCCACCTCATTGCGCCCACCTTAAAAAGTAGTCAACGGTAAAAAAACCAGGGTGTCTATCCTAGGTGGGTGGAATCGCGTTGATTTCCACCCACGTCAAGTTGTTTCGCGCCTGCAGGCCCATATGTACTAGGCCAGGTTACCAGGTGGAAGAACAGGTGAAAGCCTCCCATTGTGCAGCGCTCCCGTGCAAGCGCCAGGCCCGCCCTCTGCCTCGAGTCGTCAGCGTGTTTGCCGCAATAACATCATGCCTTGCTTTCGTTTGCTGCGCATGAGGCTTTGGCAGACATGCCACGTTAAGCCTTGGCTGTGCCACTGCGCGCGGGTGGAAGCTGGTTAAGTGCACAGCGCAAGAACCCCTTTTCAGACGTACTGGGTGATTACGGACGCCCGCGACGCCCGCAACGCTCTACCACGCGACATCATAAACCTACGGGCCCATGGGCCTCGGTCTGCCGGTCCTGCTTAGGCTGCTGCGTCGGTGGAAACCAACGCTAGGGGGGGGGAAAGCCCCATGTGTCGGACAGCCGCACAATTTTGTGCCCGTCGCCCACTTATTTTGCCCGTTGCCCACTGGTGTTGGTGGCCAAACGCTGTGCCCGCAAACGAGGTGTCCTCGAAGTGTCGAAGGAGGTGTCCTCCCTCCTCCGCGCGCAAGGCACTACTCTAGGCTCCAAAAGTCATGCTAGCTGACCGACATGGTCTCCATGACACGTCCTGCTCGAGTGTCACAGTGCGAAAGGATCAGCCGCTGAAAGACTGCTGCCCATGTTGCCCTCCCTGCGTCTTCACTGTGTCGTTGTCACGCGTGCCTCCATAAGGAGCGGGTGGGTGGAAGCCAGCAGGTCATACAGCCACCCACACAGACCGCCGCCACCGCGCTAAGGCCATAGAACGCGCTGCACGGCGCGCTGCGAGTGACTCTCACCCACTCACCCACCTAATGAAACCCGTGTCTGGTTGCACGACAGCCGCCCGTGTGGGGGGCCACCACTGCCCAGCCTCTATTTATACTGGCACGGCTTTCCTCCCACACACAGCCATGCTGGGACCCACGAGTGCGTCTTGTGGTAACGGTGGCTTGCGCATGTGTGGGCAACCATGGAGATGCATGCGCGCATACCGCCCTGCTGAAAGCGGACTTTGGCCGCACCTGGCCGCTGCCGCATACGCTTCCTGGCACTGGCACCTATGATGTGCGGTGGGAGTGCAGGTAGCTACCACTGGTGGGTGGCTGCACGGCGCCACTTCCATCCACAAATATGCACATGTTGCCCTCGAACAGGAAAGCTTGTAGCTCGTCAGCCGTTGGACAGCAACCCAGCAAACTTGGTCGCACGTGGGCCACCATTAGAGACCTCATCATGCTGACCTGTGCAATGCTGCGGGCCCACGTTGTGCTGCAGTGCCCGCACAGTGCAAGCAACAGGTAACGACGGCCTTGCCCCGTCAGTGTCTCTAAGCCAAGGTTTCTAGGTGTTGCGCTTCGTATGCGAGACACAAATTACTCCAGAGTCTCTCCAGAGCCGTCTCCCACATGCCTTCGACAGGTTCAACCGTTGTCTTCGTACGGTAGGTACTTCTGCCAGCGCGCAGCGGCTTCACGCTCCCACGTTTCCCCCCACCAGCGTGCAGCTCCAGCACGCAATCTGGCTCTCCCTGTCATCAGTCTAATGCTCTCCTCACCTGTGTAGCACTGTACACGTATTGTACCATAAATTTGCCTGCTTTACTCCTCCTTGACTTGCACATCAGCATGGCAGACACCCATGGCTGCACGGCAATATGCAGACTTCACTGCTGGCAGCGCCTTGGTCAGAACGTGCGCAGTCTGTATGCCTCTGTACGCTGTATGCGTATGTACGCTGGGCAGGATGGCCGCCCAGGCCTTGCAACCGACCTGTGAGCGTGAGCACTCAGACAGCCATGCTAGTGAGGCCTGACCTGACCGCCCACTGTGGTACAGTGCAAAGAGCTCCAACACATATAAGACGCCTTGGCAAACACTGCAAGTCCTGTCCTGTCAAGGGTTTTGCACACTTTGCGGTAGTTTCCCACCTGACCAGCCAATGTTTGCGCACCTACCCACCCTGCGATCTTTCATGTGATCCTCAGGGGCCCTTTGAAGCGCAGGCCCTTCACCCCTTCCAGTGCATCACGCACCATGCGCCCTGCACAGAGCAATAGCAAGCGAGTGTCAGGTTGGTGAGAGCTCCAAAGTCTCAATAGGCAAAACCAGTCAATCGCACTGATAGGGAGCATGATGGGAAGCGTATTGCTAGAATGGGCAAACGAGCTGGTGGATGTGCTGCTGGTGATGGGGACAGGCCAGGTGGTGGTGGGGCTGTCCCTGCGCTGAGGAGTGTGGGAATGGGTGGACACTGAGAAGTGGGTGAGTGGTGAGATCGACTCGCTGAGGGCCGCAGAGCCTGGGCTTGCCGCCCAGGCCCTGCGGCCCAGAGTGCGGCCCTGCTTGGTGCGACGCAAACAATACCAAACCATATATATACGCTTGGTGGCACAGCTCATTGTTCTGGCTATGGCCGTGCGCCCCTTTCTTGCCCCTGTACTGGGGTACACCCTGACTATTCGTGTCGTGCTACTGAGTGCTACCCTCTGTTGATATACATAGTTTTTCCCAAGGAGATGGTCGCGGGACTGATGGACGCAAGGGGGTTCTGACTTCCACGCTGTCAATTGAATGGACATCGCTCCTGGATGGAAGTCAGTGGGTGAGTGTGACCGTGAGGGTAGGGCCGGGTTAGGAAGCGAGTCTGGGCTGTGAGCGCGCCAGCACGCATCGCCGTCCTTGCCGGCTGCGCAGCAGGTTCTGCAGCTTGCCGGCGGGACGCCCGCCGGCAGCAGCCCAGTGCTGTGCCCAGTGCTTCGTGAGTCGCGAGCCAGGGCGCCGCGCAAGTCATGGCAAAGCTCATGCGCATTGCCGCCCAACAGCACTGCATAGCATGCGCTGCAGTCTGCGAGTATGCGTCTTCTCAAGCCTTGTAATGCCCTGCACCGCCACGTTTGCATGGCACCGCAGGAGAAGGCCGCATACCGCAAGCACCTGAATGCTGGCCTCGCGCTCGAGGTAGGCTGTATCCCAAGTGGCATCTTCTTCCGCACTAGGGCAACCGGGAGAGGGAAGCGTATGGGTACCTAACAAGAGAAGTGCGAAGGGTGCATTCCACATGATGAGGACGGTGCCACCCTCTCATGTCCTTGCCACGCTTGCATGCATGCGAGTCTCTGCAAGCGGTCTCCGCCTGCTCTCAGTACGCCATCGCTTGCCAAGAGCACTGAACACGCATGGGCCTCGCTCCTGTAAAGCTCGCTCCTGTGATCGGTCTGCTGGGTGGAAAACGGAATTGGGTGATTATAACACTGTGATTCCAGTATAAACAGGGTCTTGGTCTGGCACTGTCTGAGCCCATGTTGAGACCAGGCTGAAGAGGCACACAGCACGGAGGTCTGGCATGGCGCCCAGGAAGGGCAAGAAGGGCCGCAGAGCTGGCGACAGCGATGATGAGGAGGTAAAGCCGCCAGCAGCGGAGGTTGCCGCCGCAGAAGCTGAGCCCAAGGCTGCTCCGAGCGCCCGACAGGCAAAGAAGAAGGCCGCGCGTCGAGGCAGGGCCGCCGAGCGGGACTCTGGCGATGAGAGTGACCCGCCGAGAGCAGCAGCGGCGCCCGTGCGCCCAGCTGCGCAGCGCCCGGCTGCTCCGCGGAGCACGCTGTCGTTTGCGGCCCTGCAAGACAACGATGCAGAGAACGAGGAGACGGAAGAGGAGGAGGAAGAGGAGGAGCCTGCTGTTGCATCTGCGGGCTTCAGCGCGTTTGCGGCACTGAACGCGCGCCCCTACGCCTGCTCGCCAGGCCGCTGCGTGTTCTTTCAGCCTTGCGGCCCTTGTGCTGTTTGCAGTCAGCGGGCCTTGCGGCAGTGTGCGGCGGCGGCGGTGGGCGCAGGGCGCCGAGGACGAGGAGGACGAGGCGGGCGAAGATGAGAGTCGCGCAGCCGCCAGCCCGAGCGCCTCGGACGCGGCTGAAGAGCCTGCCACTGGAGCGGGCCGGGGTACGGCGGGTGATGTGCCGGAGGCAGGCGCTGCAACAGACAGCGTGCTGCTGAACGGCAGCTCCACGCGCGGAGGAGATGACACGGGCACAACTGGCCGCGACGACCCTGAGAAGCTGGCTGTTGAGGTGCCGCGCGCGGCCATGCGGCCCGTGCTGTGTATTGGTGGCGATGGCGGCCCTGCTTGCTTCCCTGCTGTGAAGCGCTCCTCACGCCCCAAATGAAGGGAGGAGGGAGGGCAGGGGAGAGTCCCTGTGGGGGCACCCGCAGTGCGGCGAATCTTGCGGCACGTGAGCAGCGTCACAGGAGGTGCTCCGCCTGCGCGCGCAGGCCAAGATGCTGGTTGCGGAGGTGCTCTCGGTCGAGCCGCACCCCAGCGCAGACCGCCTGCGCGTGGTCACCGTCGACACAGGCAGCCGCACTGTCAAGGTGGGCAGTCGAGCATCCCGGCTGAGGAGCTCTGGCGCTGTTTCTAGCCTGCACGGATCGCGTCGAGCCCCTGGCGGCGCTGAGCCCTGGCGCGCCCTGGCCTGCAGGTGGTGACCAACGCGGCCAACTTGCGGGAGGGTATGAAGGTCATCGTCGCGGTACGCCTGCCTATTGGTGTCCGCGTGCTGCCGCTGGTTCCGCCACTGGGTGCTGAGCCGGCCAGGCCGCGAGGCAGGTGGCGGGCTGCGTGACGCCCGGCAGCGGAGTTGCGGTCAGCACTGCCAGCGTGCGCGGAGTGACGAGCCACGGTATGCTGTGCTCTGCCTTCGACATCGGGTGGACCGGTGTGGCTGACGGCGTTGCCGCCGAGATGCCCGCCAGCGCCGAGGTCGGCGCCGCGTGTCCGGCGCGACAGCCGCCCGCGGTGCGCTGCGGAGGCAGTGCTTTGAGCCCGGGACATGCGGCCGAGAGTCTCTGTGCGGGTTCAGTGCGCTGACACTGTGTGTGAGTCATGCTGTGTGCGCCAGCACCGCCTCGCCTGACTGGCAAGCGCACGCTGCGCACAGGAGCCGGGGGACGCACCGCAGCACGGCGGAGGAGATGCGGCGGAAGACGATGCGGCGCTGCTGGCGCTGCTGCCTGGCAAGAAGGACAAGAAGAAGAAGAAGGGCGGGCGGGCGCCGCCCGTGCAGCTCGAGGAGCAGGCTGCTGACGGCGGCGCGCGTGCCGACGGCGCTGCAGCGGGCGGCGAGCCAGACGGCGCGGCCCCCAAGTGTTGCCTGGGCGCTACGAAGCTGGGCGCAGCGTGCCCCGGACGTGCCCTGGGAGCGTCGCGCCCTGCCAACCCAGTCCCGCCCGCGACCGCAGAGGCGCCAGAGCTCGGGAGCGCCGGGGCGCGCGGCGATGCAGAGGACGCGGCTGCGCCCGACCTCGCACGCGCCGCGGAAGGCGCTGCCGCGGAGCCCGCCTTTGCAGGTGCGCCGGCGGTCTGCCCCCTGGCCCCCTGTGCGCCGCTGCGAAGCTGGCTGCAAGCGGGCCGCTGGCCGCAGGGAGGAAGAAGAAGAAGAGGGGCGGCGGCGCGCTCGCCATCAGCAGCCTCGCGGCGCTGGGCCTCGAGGTCCCAGAGGAGGGCGCCGGGGACGGCGGCGGGGAGGCCGCGGCCGCAGGTGCGGCCACGGCTGGGTCTCCGCTCTCACGCCCGCGGCCCGCCTGCGCCCGGGCCAGGCGCCACTGCTCGGCCGGCCGAGTGAGCCCGGAGCGCGCCACGCAGGCGCGGGCGGGGCTGAGGCGGCGCATGCTCAGCCTGCCGGCAGCGCCGCTCCGGCGCGGGCCCAGGGCGCCTCGGAGGACGGCGCCGGCGACGGCGGCGGCCAGGCGCCTGCTGCAGCGGACGCAGACACGGGCGCCCTGTTCGAAGGTGCCGCCGCCTTGCCGGTCCTCGGCGTGCACGCCCCTGCGTGGCTGCTGCTCTGAGAGGTGCCGCGGCGCCCGACAGGCAAGAAGAAGAAGAAGAAGGCCTCGGCGGCCGCGGTCGACTCCATCTTTGCCGCCCTGTCCGCTGGCGACGCGGCGGCGTCGAGCGCGGACGCGCCGCCGCACGCGGGGACCGCCAACGGCGGCACGCCCGCGGCGCACGCCGAGCCCGCCGCGGCAGGCTCCAGCCCTGACGTGC